>Ga0315274_10001238_pt1 | contig 39411 bp, 33 predicted proteins | sample YL17G02_20_MG_FD_203700 | JGI IMG/M metagenome (GOLD analysis project Ga0315274, IMG submission 203700) | Sediment microbial communities from Yellowstone Lake, YNP, Wyoming, USA - YL17G02_20 | ecosystem: Environmental > Aquatic > Freshwater > Lake > Sediment | place: USA: Wyoming | collected...
TTCCTGTTCTCTTCCACCTCCTGCCGAGAGGCATCATCAATTTTTGTTCAAGGCCAGCAAGGAAACGGAGCCTGGTGATAAGATCGGCAGCTTGAATGGCTCCCTATCTGCTGAGACAATTACTCCTTTCCAGATTGCTTGTCAAATGGTTTCTGCCGATCTCCATTTCGCGGCCAAAGGGATTGAAAATCCCGCGCCTGAATGTAACCGAAACTGGGAAGGAATAGGGGTCAAATCTTTATTCTTGACTTTCTTCCCCTCCCTCTGCTACCCTCTCCGCCATGGCCCGTCCCCTCCGCATCCAATTTGAGAACGCCTACTACCATGTTACCTGCCGGGGCAATGCCCGTCAGGAGATCTATGTCCAGGATCTGGACCGTTCGGTCTTCCTGAGGCTACTGGCCCGCTCCGCCGAGATCTACCAGGTGGAGGTGCTGGCCTACGTCCTGATGGCCAATCATTTTCATCTGCTGGTCAAGACCCCTCGGGCCAATCTCCAGGAATTCATGCGCCACTTCAACATCTCTTATACCTCTTACTTCAATCGCGCCCACGAAAGGACGGGCCATCTCTATCAGGGACGCTATAAGGCCTTCCTCATTGATGCGGATTCGTATCTCCAAGAGGTTTCTCGCTATGTCCACCTCAACCCCCTTCGCTCCCAGGGCAAGGCCAGGAAGGCTTTGGCAGAAAAGAAGGAGTATCTCAGGAAGTATCAGTGGAGCAGCTATCCCACGTACCTCTCCCCTCGAGCCGGGAGATCCTTTCTGCAAGTCCGGGAGATCCTGGCCTACTTTGAAGGCGATACGCCAGAGGGAAGAAAGCAGTATCGGAATTTTGTGGAGGAGGGATTGACAAGGGAAATGGAGAATCCTCTGGAAAGAGGGAAGGGGCATGGAATCATCGGATCCGCGGCATTCCTGGAGAGGATGAAAGAGGGATTCCTTTCTGGCCAGCCCCGGTCCCGGGAGGTTCCCGCGATTCGAAGGGTGATAGGGGAGGTGGAGCCCGAGAGGATTCTGGAGGCGGTGGCCGCGGACTTCCAGGTGAGCCGGGAAGATCTACTCCAAAGGGGCAATCGGGGCATCGCCCGCCCGGTCCTGATGGAATTTCTCTACCGATATGGGGGGCTGAATCAGCGTGAGGTCGGAGAATTACTGGGAATCGATTATAGTTCAGTGAGTGTCGGCCGGAAGAAGCTGCACACCCTGTTGGGAAAAGGTAAAGGTCTGGCGGCGCGGATGGAGGGAATCAAAGGGAACTTGATTCAAGATTAAAGATTTGACCCCCCTTGTGCCCCTTTGACCCCCCTTGCCTCACCCCCATTGCGATTTGCTGTAACAGGAAAGGAGAGCGACCATGAATCCCACCCTGAAGGAGAACGTCCGTCACCCGATTTCCTCGAGCGAACTGGAGCGCCGATGGGCCGAGACCAGGAAGGCCATGGACAAGCAGGGCCTCGACTGTCTGGTCATGCAGAACAGCAACGAGTTCCTCGGCGGCTACATCCGGTGGTTTACCGATATCCCGGCTCAGTTTGGGTACCCGATCACGGTGATCTTTCCAGCCCACGACGAAATGACCCTGATCTCGAGCGGAGGACCCCCGCTCGCCCCTGGGCCTCCCGCATGGGCGGTGCGGGGCGTCAAGGAGAGGATTGGCCGACCGTACTTTCGATCGCTGAATTACACCGACACGCTGGACGCCGAAGAGGTGATCAGCCAGTTGAAAGCCCGGGGGGCGAAGCGGGTGGGGATCGTGGGCAAAGGATCCATGTCCGCTGCCTCATACGAGTACATACAGCAGAACCGGGGCGCGATGGAGATGGTCGAGGCCACGGACCTTGTGGACGCAATCAAGGCGATCAAGAGCCCCGAGGAGCTGGAGCTCATCAAGAAAACTGCGGCCATCCAGGATGCCGCGTGGGCAGCCATCCCCACGATCGTGAGGCCGGGGAGGAAGGAGTGGGAGATCAATGCGGATCTGGTCCGCATACTGACGGACATGGGCAGCGAAGAGCACCTGATGATGCTGGGCTCTGCCCCTCCCGGCTCCCCTGCCGGCCACAAGGGTACCTACTTCCTCAATCGCACGGTGCAGGCCGGCGATCAGTTGTTCGTGATGATCGAGGTGAACGGCCCGGGCGGGTTTTATGGGGAACTGGGCAGGACGGTCTGCCTGGGCGATCCGCCCAAGGAGCTGTCGAAGCTCTGGGAGGTGGCCAGAGAAGCTCAGCACCGCACCGCTGTGCAACTGGTGCCGGGAGCTCAACCTGCCGACCTGCTCAAGGCCCACAACGACTTCATGGCGAGCCAGGGATACGCTCCAGAGGGGCGGCTGTTCGCCCACGGACAGGGCTATGATCTGGTGGAAAGGCCAGCCCTGCGCTCAGAGGAGCGTATTCCAATCGCCGCCCATATGAACATCACCGTCCATCCCATTGCCTTCAATGATAAAGCCTACGCCTTTTGTTGTGATAACTATATCGTTGAAGAGGGCGGAGCAGTACGCATCCACAAGACGCCCCAGGAGGTATTTGTAGTATAGGTCGTTCTCCCGCACGCTTGCTTGATTTGGGGAAGCTGGGTTGCGCCACGACAGGCGGGGGTGGCCCAGCTTCCCTGCTTTCTGGCAGCAAAGGTTAAACCCTCACCATGCGGTGCTTCAGCAGTCGGATAGAGTTTCCGCATCTACGTGTGAAGCCTGGATCTCAGCCACTTCAGCGGGATAAACATCGATACCTGACCCTGATACAGCTCATACTTTTCTCCACACTTGAAAACAAGCTTCCGTTCCTCGAGGAGCGTTCCGATCACGAGATAGGCTGAGAGGACCAGGTTGATCGTTATTCCCGTCAGGTTGAGATCTTTCGCCCACAGGAGGATGAATACCGCCAGGTACCAGGGATGGCGGACTGCGCTCAGGACCCCGTTGTTATCGATCCCCCCGGTCCCGGTCATACCACCCCCGGATTTCTCCTGGAGGATCTGCTGAATACCGAGGAATTGGAGCATGCTGTAATGGCGCGCACCAGTCAGTACCAGAATTGCCGCCAGAGCGATCAAACAATATTGAATGATCCGCAGATGGCCTTCCCATGAGAAGAGCAGTTCAGTCTCCCAACGAGCCGAATTCGAATACATGAACAGCGGCACGAGGGTTCCCACGGAAAAGATATTGAAAAAGAGCCGATAAAACCGGTACTTGTCCCTCAAGGCGCGCTCAAGAAAATCCGTGACCGTGATGGATATGAGGGCGCTATGGACGACGCAGTAGGCAATCCATAGGAGTGAAAGCAGTATGTAATCCTGATATGGCATAGAGATCCACCTCCGTGACTGAATTGCAGTTTCGGAAGACGATCGAATGAAGATGCCTTCAAGCCCCTGCCTTCGCTTCACGAAAGGGCGGGAAGGAGTTTTATGAACCGTTCGGAGACCGGGAGCCTTTCCTGGAGATTATTCGAGGGTAGGCAATTCTGTCAACTTCCTTTCCCCTCGGCCGGGTCCGATAAACCCACGTGAACTGCGTCCGGCTGGCAGAGAAGCAGATCAACCAGGCGGGCGGCATCAACGGCAAGAAGCTGAGAATCCTTATCATCGATAACCAGTCTACCAATCCCGGAGCCCTCGCGGCGCTGAACAAGGCCGTCGAGCAGGATAAGGTCCTGGTCTTCATCGGCCTATAACTTCACCCCGGAGGGCGAGGGCCTCAGCGGCGGTCCTATCGCCGTCATTAAGAACGGCAAGCCCCAGCTGGTGAAAATGGTCCACGTGAACCAATAGGCATCTGGAAGGATCCGGTCATCGACCTACGGGATTGGCAAGGGAGGGGGGTCGAATCTCCATTCTTGATTTCTCGATTGTCTTCGGGCCACTGAGTCCGTTCAGTTGGAAAACACCCTTTTCCAGCTTCCGAGGTTGATGGATCGCATGGGCGTCGAAATTCGCCCTCCGAAATCTTAACAGGGAATAAACGCTTTTTCCTCCTCGCTCTTCCGCCCTATCATTCCTGCTACCTGCGATCTGTCTTAGATTCGCTTTCCGCCTTCGCTCGGTCATTTCCTATTGACTCCCCTACGGATACTGCTATAAAAACATCCTACCGCGGGCTGACAAACTCCCGGGGTGGGGTGAGGGCCAGCCCTCTCACTTTATGACATCCACGCGAGAATGAGAAAGCCAAGCAAAGACGCGGCAGCCTGAAAGGAGAACAAAATGACCAACTCGACCCACTCATCGCAGGCCACACCCGCGGAGCGCCAGGCGGCGCTGCTGGATCAAGCCGATCGGTACCTTGCGGGAGGGGGCTACGGCGTCTTTGTGTTGCCCCCGGAGGTCAACATGGTCATCGCCCGCGGGCAAGGGAGCCACATCTGGGATGTCTCCGGCCGTGAGTTCATCGACTATCACCTGGGCTCGGGCCCGGTGCTCCTTGGGCACGCCCACCCGGCGATCACCGAGGCCGTAAGCGCCCAGTTGACCAAGGGTACGACCTATTTCTTCCTCAATGAGCACGAGATCAGGCTGGCCAAAAGGCTCGTGGAGGCCGTCCCCTGCGGCGAGGTCGCCCACTTCGCTGGTTCAGGGACCGAGGCCACCTACTTTGCCCTGCGCATTGCCCGCGTCTTTACGGGCCGCACGAAGGTGATGAAGTTCGAGGGCGGTTGGCACGGCATGCACGACTACGCCCTCTGGGGTACTGTGCCCAGCGAGCCCTCGGACTACCCGCGCGCGAAACCGGATTCGGCCGGAATTCCATCGCAGATTGCTGAGACGGTGCTGGTGGCCCCTTTCAATGATGCCGAGCGGGCCGTCCAACTCATTGAAGAGCACGCCGATGAGCTGGCTGCGGTCATCGTTGAGCCAATGGAGCGTGTCCTCGTTCCAGAGAAGCGCTTCCTGGAGGCCCTTCGGCACGCTACGAAGCGACACGGGATCGTCCTCATCTTCGACGAAGTCGTGACCGGCTTTCGGATCGCCTGGGGCGGGGCGCAGGAGAAGTATGGGGTCATACCGGATATGGCGACCTATGGGAAGGCGATGAGCGGCGGCTTGCCGATGGCGGCGATCGTCGGTCAAGCGGCCGTCATGGCTTCCCTCGACGGCCGGCGCGCAGAGAGGTCCCTGATTGCCTGGGCCACCTGCACGCTGAACGGCAATCCGATCTGCGCCGCTGCAGGCAATGCCGCTCTCGATGTACTCTCCCGGCCCGGCACCTACGAGCAGATCCACCGGATCGGCGGGCGCCTCCGCAAGAATATCAAAGAGCTCGCCACCCGTCACGGCTTTGCCGTTCAGTGCCCGGGCGAAGACGCGGTCTTCGGGGTTCGCTTCACCGAACGCGAGGTGCTGCGCAATTGGGAAGACCTCCTCACGGCCGACAAAGGCCTGGGCCTGAAGTGGGCGGTCGAGCTTCTGCGGCGGGGCCTGCTCGTCAATCCCAACGAGAAGTTCTATGTCTCCATCGCCCACACCGAGGCGGATGTCGACAAGACCCTTGGGATCGTCGACGATGCCTTCAAGGCGATGAAACGGTAGAAGTGGCGTCGGCTTTCAGCCGGCACTGTCCTGCACGACCCAGCGATGTCGATCGCAGTGAAGCTCCCCGCCCGCACGGCGGGGCCTGCGGGGCTGGAGTGGAGACGACGGAGGCGCGAGACAGAGTCAGGCAACATAACGGAGGTAGGTATGTCAATCTATCCATTTGGGAACGATCCAGCAAAGGTTGAACGATATAAAGGCTTTTGGAATCGAGACACAGGCACACGTCCTCTGGTGGGGTTTTCCATCAAAAGCTGGTTCCCCCTCGAGGAGTTTGCAGCGAGCAGGGCCTGGAAATCGCATGCCGTTCTGACCCCGGAGATGGTCGATCCGGAGGCCTTTATGGAGGATCAGGAACGGCTCCTGCAAGAAGGGGAGGTGATGGACGATGACATCCTCCGGGGCGCCTCACCCTCTCAGGCCGTCCCCTGGCTGGATGGCATGCTGGGCAGCATGCTGCGGATTCTGCCAGGCAATGTCCTGAGCGCGGAACAATCGCTCCCCTGGGAGGAATTGGCACAGCTCCGCCTGGATCCGGGAAATCCCTGGTACAAGAAATATATGGAATTTGGGGAGACCCTGGTGAGGCGGTCCCAGGTCCGCTTTCCCGTAAGCCACGGAACGCTGTTCGGTCCCACGGATCTGTTGGGATCCTTTCGTGGACATACCCGAAGCTTGACCGATTTGATTGATGAACCTGAGAAATCCCAGGAGGCGCTCTGGAAGTTTGCCTACATCTTTCAAGAGATTACCGAGGAATTCTGGAAACGGGTTCCCTTGTTCTGTGACGGTTACTTCGATGCGCAATATCAACTCTGGACGCAGGGGCCGATCATTCGGATGCAGGAAGATGCCATTGCGGTCTATTCCCCCAAGCTCTATCGTTCCTTCGTACAGCCGATAGACCGCTACCTTGCTCAACAATTCTCCGGGAGTTTCATGCATCTGCATGCCACTTCCATGTTTCTGCTGGATCTCATTTTGGAGATCGAAGAGCTCCGTTGCCTTCAGGTCAACTACGAAGTGAACTCGGGGGGTCCCAATATTCGCGGCATGCTTCCGTATTTCCAGAAAATCCAGGCGGCCAATCAGGCGTTGATCGTCCGGGGGTCCTTCACTCCGGAGGAGCTGCGCGTCTTGGTGGATCGACTGGATCCCCGAGGATTGTTTCTCTATCTTATGGTCGTCGATATGCACGAAGTCGAGACGCTGCGTCCTCTTGTGGGGATGTAATGACAGGGGGAAGGAGATCGCCATCCGTCGCCCCTCCACTCCGGCTTTCTGCTTCTTCTAAGGACCTCCTCGGCCTCTTCGACTGTGTAACGCCTGGCGCTTCTCTCGCTCACCCCCTCCAGTGCCCGGGACAGGCATCTTCATCACTCTCCCGGAGCCGCCCGAGCACTTCTCTTTTGATACAGAAGGCGCTCTTTGGGTCTCGGAGGGAGGAGGTGCGGCGAGGCATTTGCGGAGTTTTCCCGTAGATGCTATAATCGCTGGATGCGAGGACCGTGTTGTTGCCCATCGGGTAGGGCAAGTCTACAGGTCGAAAACCAAGAGAGGTGAGAGATTCATGAGCCCTAAGGCATCTTCGGAAATCGATCAGTCATACCCGGGGCAGGCCACCACACCTGCACTCGCGCCCGGCAATCCAATCTGCCGTTCCACCGCAGAAGGTGTCTGTCCTGGGGATCGGTCCATGTGCGGGTCTATCATGAAGATGCTCTGTGGGTCTCTCTGGTTTCTCGCCTGGGTTCTCCTGTCTCCCCAGTCCACCGTGGCGAATTGGTCTTTGGGTGTGCCTCTCTTGGAGGTGAGGGAAGGCGCGATTGCCTCGATGGTGGAAGAAGGTGCCGGCCTCGATCTCGAGAAGCACGCTGCCGCCCTCTGGGGTATCCCCGGGAGGATGAAGGGTGAGATGGCAGAGGCGGACTCTCCCGCGAACGAGGCGAACGAGGCGGACTCCACCGCCGCTGCACCGCCACCCTCAGTCCCTGCACAAGTTGGAGATCAGGAGGCCTCGGCGGCCTCGGTGTCGTTGCCGGTCGGTTGGCTCCCCGTAGGACACCTTTTCAGTCCGCTCCTGGCCGATCCGCGTTGGCTTCATTTCTCCGCTTCCTACAACTATCACATCCATGACAAGGAAATCACCCATGTGGGCGCTATCAGCTTAGGGGAGATCTTCTCGTTGTTCAGATTTCGAGGCCCCTTCGACGGGCAATCGGAACTGGGAATTCAAGCCGGGGTATTTGCGATCTTCGACCTCGCGGCGGAATCCCACGATCTGATCAATGCGGATTACTGGGTCGCCCTGCACAGTGCCTATCGCATGGGGCAGGCCTCAGCTATGGCGCGCGTCTATCATCGAAGCTCTCATCTGGGCGACGAGTTCCTCCTGCGAGGGAGCGTCAAGCGGCTTGACTTAAGCCTCGAAGCCGTGGACTTGAAGCTTTCCTACGATCTACTCCGCGGATTTCGCCTCTACGGCGGCGGCGTATACATTTTCAACCAGAAGGAGACGGACATCAAACGCTGGGCCACTCAAGCGGGACTTGAGTTCAGGAGCCCGTGGGCATCCTGGGAGGGCCACATCAGGCCAGTCGGGGGCGTGGATATGAAGAATCATGAGGAAAACGGTTGGCGCCCAGACCTCTCCGTGCGTGCTGGCATTCAGCTCGACAGCGTTGAGGTATTGGGGCGTAACCTGGAGCTCCTTCTGCAGTATTATGACGGTTATTCCCCTGATGGTCAGTTCTATAAGAAAAAGACGCAATACCTCGGCCTGGGAGCCCACTTTCATCTCTGAGCGCCGGGGGCGTATCCCTTCAAAGAAAGGCGCCGGGTTCCATCCGGCCGACACCTCGCCAACCCCGGTCGGCCCCTGAAGCCTCGATTTCGCCACGCCCCTCTCCTCTCCTTCGTCCTGAAACAGCCTAAAACGCTCATTCGCCGATTTCCCACGAAAGCCCCCATCACCTTGTCACCGTGGTCCACGGTGTCCATCTCTATTGACCCTCATTGACGGGCTTTTTTCGTTGAGGCTGTATATCATGCCATGGATCATCTGTTGGTTCCGTTCAATTCCAGGCTGGAGGTAGCGCTCGCGGCCGCCGGCACTGCTGCCCTGGTGGCCTTCTTCGTTCATCGCTGCATTCAACTGACAACCGTCTACGGTTTAGGGTACACGGGGCGCGACTTCGGCCTGCCGTGGCAGGAGAGGGGCTGCCTCCTGAGCTCTGAGGGCGCGTCCGCACCAGCGGAAAGAAAAGGCAGGAAAGGAAAAGAAGGGAAAGGCAAGGCCCCCCGTCCCGGCGCGGCGACGAGGGGCCTTGCTGTTCAGAGGGGGAACGGAGGGCCTTTTGGCAGCTCTTATATGTCGTAGTAGAGGGTGAACTCGTAGGGATGGGGCCGCAGCCGCACCGCGTCCACCTCTCGCTTTCTCTTGTAGCTCAGCCAGACTTCGATCGCATCCGGGGTGAAGACATCCCCCTTCAGCAGGAACTCATGGTCCGCCTCCAGGGCATCGAGGGCCTTTTCGAGAGAGGCAGGGACCGAGGGCACGTCCTTCAACTCCTCAGGACCGAGCTCGTAGATGTCCTTGTCCAGCGGCTGTCCGGGATCGATCTTGTTCTGGATCCCATCCAAACCCGCCATCAACATCGCAGCAAAGGCCAGATAGCCGTTGCAGGTGCAGTCCGGGAAGCGGACCTCGACCCGCTTGGCCTTGGGGCTGGGCGAGTACATGGGGACGCGGATGCCCGCACTTCGGTTGCGGCTCGAATAGGCGAGATTGACCGGGGCCTCATAGCCCGGGACCAGTCGCTTATAGGAGTTGGTGGTGGGTGCCACCAGGGCGCAGAGGGCGGCGGCGTGTTTCAGGATGCCCCCAATATAGTAGAGGCCGATGTCAGAGAGCCCCGCGTAGCCGGAGCCGGCGAAGAGGGGCTTTCCTGCCTTCCAAAGGCTCTGGTGGGTGTGCATCCCGGAGCCATTATCTCCAAAGATGGGCTTGGGCATGAAGGTCACGGTCTTGCCGTGTTGGCGGGCCACGTTCTTGATGATGTATTTATACATCATGAGCTTGTCCGCCATCTCGGTAAGAGGGGAGAAGCGAATGTCGATCTCGGCCTGCCCCGCCGTGGCCACCTCGTGGTGCTGGGCCTCGATCTCAATCCCCGCTTTTTCCATGATCAGTACCATTTCAGTCCGCAGATCCTGGAGGCTATCGGTAGGGGGAACCGGGAAATAGCCCTCTTTGTAGCGGGGCTTGTAGCCAAGGTTAGGCATCTCCTCCGCCCCGGTATTCCACTGGCCTTCGATGGAATCGATAAAGTAATAGGCACAGTTCTCTTTCGAGTCGTAACGGATGTCATCGAAGATGAAGAACTCTGCCTCCGGGCCGAAGAAGGCTTGATCGGCAATGCCGGTAGATTTCAGATAAGCTTCCGCCTTCTGCGCGATATTTCGGGGATCCCGGGTGTAGCGTTCCTTGGTGATGGGATCCACGATGTTGCAGATCAGGCTGAGGGTCGGGGCTTCCATGATGGGGTCAATCACCGCGGTATTCGGGTCGGGGATGACCAGCATATCGGAGGTGTGAATGGCCTGCCATCCCCGAATGCTGGATCCATCGAAACCGAATCCCTCCTCGAAGGAATCCTCAGAGAGCTGATGAATGGGGACTGAAAAATGCTGCCACATGCCGGGAAAATCCATGAACTTCAGATCCAGCATCTTTGCCTTGTGGGTCTCGGCAAATTCCAAGACTTCCTTGGGTGTCATGCTATCCTCCTTGCTGTCTTTTTTGACGGTTAAGGGTTTACTTCTGAGCACTGTACGGGGATGAAGAGCTCCTCTTTCGCTAAATAGCTTCCTCTCCCCGCTCCCCGGTCCGAATCCGAACGACCTCCGCCAGGTCCGTGACGAAGATCTTTCCGTCGCCGATCCTTCCGGTGCGGGCTGAATTGGCAATGGTTTCCACGATCTTATCTGTGAATTCGTCCGAGGCCAGAATCTCGATCTTGACCTTGGGCAAGAAATCGACCACATATTCCAATCCCCGGTAGAGCTCGGTGTGTCCCTTCTGCCGGCCAAATCCCTTGGCCTCCACCACCGTCATGCCTTGGACCCCGATCTCATTGAGGGCATTCTTTACCTCGTCGAGCTTGAAGGGTTTGATTACCGCCTCTATCTTTTTCAAGTTTCTCACCTCCTTTTTCGATCTGCCTTATACACTTTAATAACTGTAATGGCCTCCATAGGGCCTGAGGGAGAGGGGGACCAGTTTGAGGAAGGGAACTTCCAGCACCTTCTCCAGATCCCACCCCTCATCCTGGCAGAACTCGGTCAATTCTGTGCGCAGGAGGCGGTGATCCGCCTCGGTCAATTCAGTGGGGGCAATCTCTTTGCCGATCTGGTGAGGATTGACCCTCCCCCGCAGATAGATTGCCCCTCCGTGCATGCCAACCCCCAGGTACTCTCCGGCCAGAGGCCTGTCAGGGGATTCTTCCTCTTTCCCCATCCCCAGGACGATCAGGACCCCGCCGGCCATGTATTCTCCTAAGAAGTCCGCCACTCTGCCGCCGATGACGATGACCGGGACCTGGCTGCGATAGGATTTCATGTGAATTCCAATGCGGTATCCCGCATCCCCGCCCACATAAAGCTTCCCTCCGCGCATGGCGTAGCCGAGGACATCCCCGGCCTGGCCGGTGATGACCACCTTTCCTGAGTTCATGGTGTTGGCCACCGCATCCTGGGCATTTCCCTCCACCCTGATGGTGGGCCCATCCATGAAGGCGGCCAGGTCCTCGCCCGGGGTCCCCTGGATGCGAATCTGAACCTGACCCTTGAGGGCGTCTCCGATATAGCGCTGGCCATTGACATGGTCGAGGAGGATATCCGATTCGCCCCCGGCCACGGCCTGGCGGACCAGGTGATTGAGTTCCCGATAATGCAGCCCTCTGGCATCTATTCGCAACATGATCCTATTTCCTTTCTTCACAGGGGCTGGTGCCCATCATCGTCCAGCCGGCTTGACCCCCAAGATCCCCAGGGTCTGGGCGTCCAGGCCAAGGCCGCGCAGCCTCTCCCGGTTTCCGCGTAGGCTCTCCAGGGCATTGATCCCCAGGGCTCCCAGCACCTCCTTGATCTCCAGGGCCCAGGCAGAGAGCAGGTTAGTCAACCTCTCCGCCCCCACCTCCGGATCCAGCCTCTGCACCAACTCTGGCCTCTGGGTGGCGATCCCCCAGGAGCAATTTCCGGTGTGACACCTCTGGCAGACATTGCAGCCCAATGGAATCAGGGTCGCAGTCCCTAGGGCCACCGCATCGGCGCCCAGGGCAATAGCCTTGGCGGCATCGGCGCTGGAGCGAATCCCGCCGGCAGCCACCAGCGAGACCTGGTTGCGGATCCCTTCCTGCCGCAGGCGGTCATCCACTGCAGCCAGGGCCAACTCGATGGGGATCCCCACATGGTTGCGGATGATGGTAGGCGCCGCGCCGGTCCCGCCCCGGAAGCCATCGATATGCAGGATATCGGCGCCGGCCCGCACGATGCCCGAGCTGATCGCCGCCACATTGTGCACTGCCGCGATCTTCACCGAGATCGGCTTGTAATCGGTGGCCTCTTTCAGGGCGTAGATCAGGAGGCGCAGGTCCTCGATGGAATAGATGTCGTGGTGGGGGGCCGGGGAGAGGGCATCGGTGCCCATGGGGATCATCCGGGTCTGGGAGACCTCCTGGGAGACCTTCTCTCCGGGAAGATGGCCACCGATGCCGGGCTTGGCACCCTGTCCAATCTTGATCTCCACCCCCACGCCGGCGTTCAGGTATTCGCGGTGAACCCCGAAGCGGCCGGAGGCCACCTGTACCACGATGTGATCTCCATAGGGATAGAGGTCCTGATGGAGTCCGCCCTCGCCGCAGTTCATCACAATCCCCAACTCCTTGGCCGCCATGGTCATCGCCTTCTGGGCATTGAGGCTGATGGAGCCAAAGGACATGGCGGAGAAGAGGAAGGGGATGTCCAGGCGAATCTGGGGAGGGAGAGCCTCCTTCAGCAGGAACCCGCCCTCCCGCCTCTTCAGGATGTTGATGAGATCGGGCTTCTTCCCCAGATAGGTACGCAGCTCCATTGGCTCCCGCAGCGGGTCAATGGAGGGATTGGTTACCTGACAGGCGTCGAGCAGGAGGTGATCCCAGAGAATGGGGTAGGGCAGGTCGTTTCCCATCCCGGTGAGGAGCATGCCCGGGGCCAGGGACTGTCTCCAGATATCGATGATGTGGTGCGGAGACCAGTTGGCGTTCTGGCGGAAGGCCAGGGGGCGATGCTCGATGCGAATGGCCTGCTGCGGACAGTAGGTGACGCAGCGGTGGCAGGCCACGCACTTGGAGTGATCGGGCACGATCCCGTCGGCGAAGCTGTAGACCGAGAAGCCACAATTCTGGATGCAGCGCTTGCAGCGCACGCAGCGGCGGTGGTCGATATCCACATGGAATTCGGAGGGAAGAGCAGTCTTCAACATGCTTGGGCCTCCAGTTCCACCATCAGAGGTTCTCCGGCCTTCAGCGACCAGACCTTTTCCAGGCTGGGGGAGATCTCGCGGATGGCCGCCTCCTCGGAGGCCATAAAGACGAAATCCCCCTGGATGCCGGCCACCAGAGGGCGGAGCTTGATGCGATCGGTCAGGCCAATCAGCCCCCGGTGATGGCCGACCAGTACCGCGAAGGGACCGTTGAGCAGGGCGCTGCCATAGATCATGCGCAGGGCCTCATAGAGGGAGCGGTCCTCCTCCGGCAGTCGATCGATGTCCTTCCAGAAGGGGGAGGCCAGGGCCTGGCAGACGAGGCTCAGGGGGAGGCGGTGCCTCCGGGAGAGGAGGTCGAAGAGATAGGCGATCACCTCGGTGTCGGTGAAGAGGGTGCACTGGTAACCGAACATCTCCAGGTACCGCTTGTTGATCCCGTAAGAGGAGATCTCTCCATTGTGGACGATGGACCAATCGAGAAGGCAGAAGGGGTGGGCCCCGCCCCACCAACCCGGGGTATTGGTGGGAAATCTCTGGTGGGCGGTCCACAGGTAGCCCTCGTACTCCTCCAGGCGGAAGAAGTGCCCGATATCCTCCGCATATCCTACCCCCTTGAACCCGCCCATATCCTTGCCGCTGGAGAAGACATAGGCCCCGGGGATCTCGGAGTTGATCTTCATCACCGACCGCATGACGAAGTCCCGCTCGTCCAGCTCCGGGAAGAGATAGACCATCCTCTCCTCCTTTACCTCCAGGAAGTAACGCCACAGCAGGGGCGGAGAGGAGATGACCTTCAGGGGGCGGATGGGGATGGGCTCCGATTTATGGATGGTGTAATTTTCGGCCAGGTAGCTCTCGGCATCCCGCTTGCTGGAGGCCTCCTCGAACATGATGTGAAAGGCATAGAGGTCAGGGAATTCGGGATAAATGCCATAGGCTGAAAAACCGCCCCCCAGGCCGTTGCCCCGCTCTTTCATCGAGGCTATGGACTTGATGATGACCTCTCCCCCGATGCGCCCCCCCTTTTTATGAATGAGGCCCGCCATGCCGCAGTTGGAGATATCCTTCTGGAAAGAGTGACTGAGGCCCTTCCCCGCGGCTTGGGGAGGATCTTCCCAGGTATGGCTCTCATCCATCATGCCTTCTCCTTCAGTTCTTGGATGACGGCCGAAGGGGCCGGCTCCATTTCGGGGAGGCCCAGCCTCCTGCGCGAGGTGCTGCTTGCCTCGACCAGACGGCCAGTCTTGAGAAAGCGATCCACGCCCTCTCGCAGGGAAGAGGGGGCCTGGCCCTCCTGCATGGCCAGTTGCTTCAACAGGTGTAAGGTCTTCTCCCAACTGTATCCCTGGGGACAGAGCTGGCTGCAACGGTGACACTCAAGGCAGGACCAGAGCTTTTCGTGATTCAGGCAAAAAGATAGATCCCCCCCCAGCAATTTCTCGATCAGGAGATTGGGGCGATAATCCTCCTCCGCGAGGGCAATGGGGCAGTCGTTGAGGCAGGCGCTGCAACTGAGGCAGCGCTTCAGGGCCTCTTTGTCAAATGGCGGACCGCCTAAGGAGCCCGCCCCCCTCTTTGCCTCCCATTTCTCCAGGAATGGCCCCACGGGGGTGCGATGGAAGGAAAGTCCCAGGGAGTCCGGAGAGAGGCCGAAACCAAGGCCCACCAGCTCGGTGAGATAGAGGACCGGAATCTGATAATTCTCTCCCTCTCGGGCCATCAGGGCCTGCTGGGTGTCGAACTGCATGAAACAAGCCGGACAGGCGACCAGGATGCCATCGGCTTCGGCGGTCCGGATCGCCGCGAGCTTTCTCCGGGCCATGGCCTTGGCTTCACCGGGCCCTTGCGTCCGCCCCAGGGACTCTCCGCAGCATTCCCCTTTGGTCTCATATTCGAGGGAGATCCCGCCCAGGGCCTCCACCAGGCTATCCAATTTGCGGGGGTGCGTGGGATGATCGAAGGGATGAGCCTGCTGCGAGCGGAGGAGATTGCAGCCATAGTGAACCGCCAGCCGTAGGCCCTCCAGCCGGTATTTCAGCAGGCCTTTGATCTTATCCAGGCCCAGCACCTCGTGGATGAGGGTGGCAATATGCAAGATGCGGATCCGATCTCTCCACTCTAACCCCAGCGATTTCAAGGAGGACTGGGTCCTCTCCCTGGCCTCGCGGTCGGTCCGAAGGAGATGGATCGCCTCCCGGAAGGTGGCATAACACCCCGGACAGGGGGTGAGCAGGTCCATTTCCTCGGCCTCTATCAGGGCCAGGTTTCGGGCGGCCGTAATGAGCCAGAGAGAAGGATCGAGGTTGGCGATGAAGGAGCGCTCCGGGCAGCAGGTGAAGCCCGGGAGGTCGTGGGTCACCACCCCCAAGTCCTGCAACAGCGCCTGCATGCCCTTCTCCAGGAAGGGGAGGCGGGCCGGGATCTGACACCCCCAGAACAGGGCGTAGCCGGGTCGGCTCCGCCGGGCCGACTCCGTTTTGGCTGAGGATTCTTTTGCCGAGATCTTGACCATGGTTGCCCTTTCCCCCGGGTTGAATTGCGGTGGAGCATCAAGAGAAGCGTTGAGGGTCACCTCATACATGGATTCAAGCAATATTGATGCCAGGGTGCCGGGAGTGGGCCTTAAGATCTATAACTAATTGGATAATAAGGAGTTGATGATAACGGGGGGCGAGAAAGGAGTGCGACCCGACCGAGGGGACGCGGCCTCCCATGCTACAGAGATGTAAGAGTTCGTACAAATTTGCGCTATAAGATCTTGAGGGTGATACCCAGCCTCTTGATCTTGTATCCGATCTGCCTCTGGGTGATGCCTAGGAGCCGGGCGGCCCTGGCTTGTACCATGCCACATCGGCGCAAGGCGTCCTCGATCCTTCTTTTCTCCAACTCCTCCAGCGATTGGGGGAGGGGAGGTGAATCCTGCGCGGGAGGGGCCGATGAGGAGGGTCCGGACAGGGAGGAGAGATGTCCATAGGGCAGGGGGACCTCCTCGGGAGAGATCACCTCCCGCTCCGCCATTACCACGATCCTCTCCAAACAGTTCTCCAGCTCCCGTACATTCCCGGGCCAGGGGTATCCCATGATCAGGTCCATGGCCGGCGCAGAGAGCTTGACCCGCTTTCCGTTTTCAGCATTGAAACGAGAGAGGAAGTGGCCGACCAGCGGGGGGATATCCTCTTTTCGCTCCCGCAGGGGAGGGAGATAGATGGGGACCACATTCAGCCGATAGAAAAGGTCCTCCCGGAAATGGCCCTCGGCCACCGCCGCCTCCAAGTTGCGATTGGTGGCGGCGATAATGCGGATATCCACGGAGAAGGTCTTCTTCCCTCCCACCCTTTCGAACTTCCGCTCTTGCAGGAAACGGAGCAGCTTGACTTGAACCAGACGGCTGATATCCCCAATCTCATCCAGGAATATGGTCCCCCCGTCGGCCTGTTCGAAACGGCCCTGCCGGGTGACCAGGGCCCCGGTAAAGGAGCCCCTCTCGTGGCCAAAGAGTTCGCTCTCGATGAGGGATTCAGGCAGGGCGGCGGAATTGACGACTACGAAGGGCCTATTGGCACGGGGGCTAAACTGGTGAATGGCGCGGGCCACCAATTCTTTTCCCGTTCCGCTCTCCCCTCGCAGCAGGACATTGGCCCGGGTGGGACTGACCTTCTGTATCGCCTCGAAGACCTGGTGTATCTTTTCGCTCTTGCCAATGATGGAGGGGAATCCGGGGCCTGACTTTCCGGGGGCCAGGGCAGTGGCCTCGGGAAGGGGTGATTCGCTTCTGGCCGCCAGGGCTGCCTCTAACAGACGGGATTGGCCGATGAGGTTAGCCATCAGGGAGAGGCCTGCCCAGAATTCGGAGAGAGGAACAAGGGGCGAGGGTGTCTCCAGCCACAAGAGCCCGCGCAACTCCGCCCTTTCCAGGATGGGGATCCAGAGCTCCTGCAACCTCCCTTCCTGCTCCGGCCCGAGGGGAGCCTGGGGATCGAGGAAGAGGGGCTCCTTCTGCCGGGAGGCCCTGGCCACAGCCCTCCTCTCCCGCTGCATCCGCTCCAGGAAGGGAGAGGGAAGCGGAGAACGCTGCTGGGGGGTTGCGCCGCCTGCCTCCAGCTCCTTCCACCTCCCCCCTGGGGTGCGGAAGAGGAGGCCCATCCTTTTGAAGGCACAGAGAGACTTCAAGGCCTCCTGGGCCTTCTTTCCCAGGGAGAGGGCGCCCGCGGGGGAGGATAAGGTCTCGCTCAGCCGGGAGAGCGCGATGATCGCCTCTGGCCTTCCTGGGGATCGATCTTCTGACAAAGATTTCTTTCCTTTTTTCATGATCTGAAGGGGGTGAGACGGATGGGTTTAAATCGCATCGTCCCCTTTTTCCCCGGTGCGAATCCGGACTACCTCTTCGCAGGGGAGGATGAAGATCTTGCCGTCGCCGATCCTGCCAGTTTTGGCCGCTCCCTGGATGATCTCCACCACCTTCTCGCACTTCTCGTCCGGGACCACGATCTCGATCTTTACCTTGGGAAGGAAATCGATGGTGTACTCCGCCCCGCGGTAGAGCTCGGTGTGTCCCTTCTGCCGGCCAAATCCCTTGACCTCGCTGATGGTGATCCCCTGGATCCCGACCTCGGTCAGGCTATTTTTCACATCGTCCAGTTTGAAAGGTTTAATGATCGCTTCGATCTTTTTCATCTTTGATGCGCTACCTCCCCTTTTGGCTCGCGACATGGGCCGGCGCCCTCAGCCGCCTTGACCCAACAACTCCGATATCTTTGCCTTCAGCTCGGTGATATCCGAGGATTTGGTGATGAAGCCATCCGAGGCCCAAAGCCGGAAATCCTGCCGATAGTCATCATAGGCGGTGCAGATGATCACCGGGAGATCCCGGTACATCTTCCTCAAGGCCTGCAGGAAATCCGTGCCGTCCATATTGGCCATCTTGAGATCCAGGGTGATCAGATCCGGCCTGTTCTCTTTCACCATTCTTAAGGCCTCTGCCCCATCTTGGGCGGTTACTACCTCGTATCCGGCATCCCTGAGCTCCTCCTGGTAGAGGAGGCGAATGCTCTCTTCATCATCCACTACCAGGATCTTTTTCATTCAAACCACCTCCTCTTTCTGATTTAAGGATTGTTCCGTCTCCGGCCTCCGGGGAAGGGAGATGGAAAAGGTGGCTCCCCTCTCCGGGAGGTTTCTCACCTCGATCCTCCCTTGATGGTTGGAGATGATACGACGGGTAAGGGTAAGCCCCAGCCCGGTCCCCTCCGCCTTGGTAGTGAAGAGGGGATCGAAGATGGCCTCCATGGCCCCTGGAGGGATCCCGGGTCCGGTGTCCCTAATCTCCAGGTGGACGGCCTCCGGAGAGTTGAAGGTCGAGACCTGCAGATCACCCCCTTCCGGCATCGCCTCCAGGGCATTGTCCAAGAGGTTGGACAGGGCCTGCTGCATCTGGGTCGCGTCCAGGGGGACCAGGGGGAGCTTTCGTTCGAGGTGGGCGCGTAGGTTTACCCCTTGTCCCTTGATTCGATCCTGGTAGAGGGTGAGGCACTCGCGGACGATCTGGTTCAGGTCTCCCGGGATGAACTGGGGCCGAATCCCCCGGAAGACCGAGAGGATATCCTTAACGATTTCCTCGAGCCTTTGGACCTCGCGCTGGATGATTTCGAGATATTGGCGAGGGGGGCTGTCTTCCGGGCTCATCTGGGATAGGCGTCGGGCAAATCCCCCAATCGAGACGAGGGGATTACGGATCTGGTGGGCCAAGGTGGCCGACATCTCTCCCAGGGTGGCCAGCCTTTCCATCTGCACGATCTGGTGGTGGCTTTGCAACAGCTGGCGGTGGGCCTCCTCCAGGCGGGAATAGAGTCGCGCTCCCTCGATGGCCATGCCTGCCTGATTGGCCAGGGCGGCGAGGAAGCGGAAATCTCCATCGGTGATCGGGCGTCCGTTGTAGAGGTTATCCACCCAGATGACCCCGATGACTTGATCTTTGGCCAGGAGGGGCACGGTGGCGAAGGCGGAGGTCCCCAGGCGGCCTTCGAACTCGGGGTAGATCTTGGCCTCTGGAGAGGCGAGGTCTTGGACATTGAATCCCTTCCTTTCGATGGCCGTCCGGGCGATCACCCCTGCCTGGGGGGCGAGGGGGACCTTCAGACTTCGAGCGAAGAGGTTGAAGGGGGATCGCGTCAGGGACTCCCCGGAGATGGACTGGCTGAGTTCCAGCAAGGAGGACCTCTTCTCCTCCAGTTGGCTCCAGATGGCGGAGGCCTCCTCGGCGCTGCCGGGACCCATCCCCAAGACCCCCTCCAGGAACTCATTCCGCTCATCGGCCAGGAAGAGGATGGCCCGATTGAAACCCAGGCCTCCTCCGAAGGTGACGCCGGTCAGGATGATGGGCAGGAGCTGATCGAAGTGAATGGTGCTGCGCATGGCGGCCCCCACCTCATGCAGGATCGAGACCTCTTGATAACGTCTGAAGTTCTGGGCTGCCAGATTCCCCGTCTCCCGGAAGAGGCGTGCATTCTCGATGGCCAGGGCGGCTTGGTTGGCAAGGGCAGAGAGGAGGCCGACCTCCCTTTCGGAAAAGCGGTGAGGCTCGGTGGTGCAGATGTAGAGGCCACCGATGATCTTCTCTCGGAGGGCGAGGGGGACCCCCAAGAAGGAATGGAATCCATACTTGGCCGCCATCTCCGGGTAGAGGAAGCGGGGATCCTGGCTCATCTCCAGGATAGAAAGGGAGGCCTTGGTAGAGATCACCAGCCCGGAGATGCTTTGGCCCACCTTGAGGCTGCCCACCTCGATCCATTCGGGGGGAAATCCTACATTGGCACTCCATTGCAGCTCTCCACTCCCTTGATCTACCAGCATCAGGTTGGCCGCCGGGGCATTCATCACCTTGGCAGCCATCCCCACGATGGAGCCCAGGACCTTTTCCAGATCCAGGGAGGAATTGACGGCCTGGGCCACCTGGATCAGGGAAGAAAGCTCCTCCACCCTTCGCCTCTCCCTTTCAAAGGAGCGCACATTTTCGATGAACATTCCCATCTGGTTCGCGCTGGAGCGTAGCAGTTCGATCTCGGGGGCGGCGAAGCCCTCAGGCCTCCTGCTCGCCGCATTCAGGACCCCCAGGGTAATCCCCTGGGATTGGATGGGGATGGAGGCGAAAGAGAGAAATCCCTGGGAGAGCAGGGCGAGATGGATCTCCCCCTGGAGCCGATTGAGGATGATCGGCTCTCCGCCCCAGGCCATCAGCTTGGACCGGGACAGTTCCAACTCGGGAACGGATTGCTGCGGGGGATCACCCTTATTCATTCCCTCACAAGCGACCTGGATCAGTCGGTCCTGCTCCTCTTGCTGGAGGTAGATCTCGCAGCCGTCCAGGTCTAGGGCCTCCATGACCTTGTCCACTGCGTTCCCCAGGGTTTCCTGGAGGTTCAAGGATTGAGTCATGGTGGCGGTGACGGCGTTCAAGGAGGCGAGCTCGCGGTTGCGCCGCAGGATCTCTTGCTCCGCCTCCTTAGCCCCGGTGATATCCCGGAAGAGGGCGACGCTCCCCAGGCTGATTCCGGCCTCGTTCAGGCGCGGGGCCGCAGTGACCAGAGCGGGGAAAGAAGTGCCATCCGCTCGAATGAGCTGGCCTTCAAGGGTAAAGGGCCTCCTGGCGACAGAGGGACCCTCCGACTCGACCTGGGGGAGGTCTTCGGGATGGAAGATTTCAGGATATGCCTTCCTCAGGATCTCTTCCGGAGGATAATTGAGCATCTCAGCAAACCTGCGATTGGCAAACTCCACCCTCCCCTGCGCATTAAACAGGGCAACCCCATCTCCAATTGCTTCGATGAGCGCCTGAGAGAAGTCCCTCTCCTTCTTGATCCGGTCCGTCTTGGCCTGGATGTCCCGCAGTGAGAAATACATGATGCCGATCCCGATCAGCAGGGTCAAGACGGTCAGGACCAGGGTACGCGCCCTGAATTCCCCCAGGGCGGCAGAGATGTCTTGTTGGTGTCCCATCGCGGTCGTCTCAAACAGGGGGAAAAGCCTTTCTCGGTTGGCCCGCAGCCTCCTCTGGCTCATCAAGGCCCGAGAGTTCGAGAGGAGGAACGCCCCGGGCTTCCCCCCTCTTTGGATGAGCTGGACCATGCCTTGCAGCCCATTCCAGTAATCAGCCACCCCCTTTTGCAGATCCTCCCAGGCCTGCCGCTCCGCCGGGCTGGATGCGTCCTGCAGATGGCCGGCAATATAGGAGTCGATCTCGGCCTTGGTATGCTGGAGCCTTTCGGCCAACCTTGCCCCTTCCTGGAGATTGGCCGTCCTCATGCCCCCCTTGGCGATGACATTCAATTCCAGGGCAAAGTTCCCTAACTGGGAGAAGATCAGGTTCCCCTTCCTGAAATTCTCCACCATGAGCTCGGTCTGTCGTTTGACCTCCCGGGCCTGTTGCAGGGCGAAGAGGGCCAGGGAGAGGAAGAGCAGGAGGAGCAGGCAAAAGGCGAGGAGGAGGCTCCCCCTGATCTCCTGGGGAAAAATGGAAAAGGTCATCCCCTTGGGCTTGCCCGGATGGGTCACCTCGTTCACCAGTCAAACCGCCATCTTCTTCTGTTGTGCCTTGCGATAGAGCTTCAGATACTGTTGGGCAGAGACCTCCCAGGAGTAATCCTCCCCCATGGCGTTCCGCATCAGTTCCTTCCAACTTCGGCGATCCTGATAGAGGGAGAGCGCCCGATTGATGGTGGCCAGGAGCTGGACGGAGGAGTACTCGGTGAAGCTGAAGCCATTTCCCTTTTTGGTGCGGGGGTTGTAATCCTTGATGGTATCCGCCAGTCCGCCCGTGCTCCGGACGATGGGGATCGTGCCGTACTTCAGGCTGTAGAGCTGGTTCAATCCGCAGGGCTCGTAACGGGAGGGCATCAGGAACATATCCGAGCCGGCCTCGATCTTGTGGGCCAGGGCGTTGTCGAATCCGAGGCGAATGCCCGCCCTCTCCGGAAATCGCTTGCCGATCTCCCCAAAGAGGTCGTGGTAGACCTGATCTCCAGTGCCCAGGAGGATAAAGAAGAGGTCCCTCTCCATCAGCTCCTCCATGATCTCGGCCAGCAGGTCGAATCCCTTCTGCGAGGCCAGCCGGGAGATGACCCCCAGGATGGGCCGACTCGCCTGGGGAGGCAGCCCAAACTCCTTGAGCAAGTCCACCTTGCAGGCGGCCTTGCCCGCCAGATGGCGATCTTCATAGGGGGCGGCGATCCAGCCGTCCTTTGCCGGGCTCCACTCCTCATAATCGATGCCGTTGACGATCCCGAAGAGGTCCTTTTCCCTGGCCCTCAGGATCCCTTCCAGCCCATGGCCGAACTCCGGGGTCTGGATCTCCCGGCTGTAAGTCTTGCTCACCGTATTGATGATCTGGGCGTAGACGACTCCCGCCTTCAACAGGTTGATGTGGTTGTAGAACTCGATCGCCTCCGGGGTGAAATACTCCCATCCGATCCCCAACAGGTGCCAATCGTAGTGCCAGAAGACCCCTTGGTAGGCGAGGTTGTGAATGGTGAAGAGGGTGCCGGTCTGGGCGAAGAAGGGGTCGTCCCGATAGAGGGCATGGAGGAAGAGGGGGACCAAGCCGGTCTGCCAATCATTGCAGTGGATGCAGTCGGGCTGGAAGTCGAGCCTCTTGGCGACCTCGGGGATCGCCTTGGCGAAGTAGATGAACCGCTCCGCATTGTCGGGATAATCCCCCTGGGAGGTGCGGTAGAGCTCAGGCCGGTCATAATAGGCCTCATTGGCCAAGAGATAGACCGGGATCGCCTCCCCCAGCTTGGTCTCATAGACGGCGGAATCGACCCAGCGGTCAGAGATGGGAAGGGAAAGCCGGTCCAATACCTTGGTCTGGGGGGAGCCTCCCTTATCCACCATGGCATACTTGGGTAGGATCACGGCCACCTCATGGCCTAACTGCTCCAAGGCCTTAGGCAGGGCCCCGGTGACATCGGCCAGGCCTCCGGTCTTGGCGAATGGCGCCACCTCCGGAGAGGCGATGAGGATCTTGAGTCTTCGTCCCATGAAGCACCTCCCTTGCTTGAGGTTAAGATCCGAGCAATGAAGACTCAGCCCCTGGCTTGCCCGCCGGATGCAATGCAGGGGAAGGCGACATCGGGTCCCCTCATCGATGATCAGGGGGTCAGGTCGATCTCCCGCATAAATTTGGCAGAGTCCTCTGGGGGGGTCGGATTGATGTAGAACCCGGTCCCCCATTCGAATCCCGCCACCCGCGTCAACTTGGGCATGATCTCCAGATGCCAATGATATGAATCACGTTGGTTCTCATGGAAGGGGGTATTATGGATGATGAAGTTGTAGGGAGGGTGAGATAAGGACTTCTCGATACGGAGCAGGGTGTCCCTGAGGGAACGGGCGAGGTTCACATATTCGCGTTTTTGGCCATCCTCATAAAAGGAGTCGTGGGCCTTGGGGAGGATCCAGGTCTCGAAGGGGAAACGGGGGGCGAAGGGGGCGATGACCACGAAGTCCTCATTCTCGCTGATGAGGCGCGCCCCCTGTTCCCGCTCTTGCGTGATGATGTCACAGTAGATGCAGCGCTCCTTGTACGAAAAATATTCCTTCGCCCCATCCACCTCCTCCCGCACCCGCTTGGGGACGATGGGGGTGGCGATAAGCTGGGAATGGGGATGCTCCAGGGTGGCCCCGGCGGCTGTGCCGTGGTTCTTGAAGATGAGGATATAGCGGAATCTACGATCCTTTTTTAGGTCCAGGATGCGGTCGCGGAAGGCCCAGAGGATCTCTTCCACCTTCTGCTCGGGGAGCTGGGAGATGGTCGCCAGGTGGTCCGGATTTTCGATGATCACCTCGTGAGCCCCAATGCCCCGCATCTTGTCATACATCCCCTCCCCCTTGCGGTCGAGGTCTCCCTCGATCTGGAGGGCCGGGAACTTGTTGGGGACCACGCGCAGACTCCAGCCGGGAGAATTGGGAGGCCCACCATTGGGCCGATAGGCCAAGACCTCGGGAGGGGTTTTGTCCTCGTTGCCGGGGCAGAAGGGACAGAATCCGTCGGATTTATGAGGTGGCTCCATTTCGAGGAAATGGGGGCGCCGCCCCCTCTCGGTAGAGATGATGACCCATCGCGAGGTGATGGGATCTTTGCGCAGCTCGGGCATTTATTCCTCCCTGATTGAATCGGTGAAAATGGCCTTTAGGCCTTGATGAATCGACCTTTTCAAATTAAGACGAAAGGGGGGAAAAGTCAATCGGTAATTTGGGGGCACCGGAAGAGCAGGGAGGGGAAAAGCCAAAAAACTCCTTGTGCAAGGGAAAGCCATCTGCTAAATTAATCTGTCCTTTTTGCAGCGTAGCCACCCACCTTGGTGGGAAAGTCCATAGAAGGAGCCTGCCATGAAGATCGCTTACTTTGATTGTTTTGCGGGGATCAGCGGGGATATGATCCTGGGTGCCCTGGTGGATGCGGGGTTGGAGTTAGAGGTCTTGCAGGGAGAGCTGAGCAAGCTTCGCCTCGAGGGATTTCGCCTGGAGGCAAAGAAGGTGAAGCGGTGCGCCATTACCGGCACCAAGGTGGAGGTGGTGATCGAGCACCCCCAGCATTCCCATCGTCACCTCTCCCACATCTTAGAGGTGATCCAGGGGAGCAGCCTGTCCCCCCAGGTACAGGCGGATTGCCAGACGATCTTTACCCGTCTGGCAGAGGCCGAGGCTAAGATCCACGGGACCTCGGTGGAGCATGTCCATTTTCACGAAGTGGGGGCCTTGGATTCGATTGTGGATATCGTGGGATCGGCCATTGGCCTTCGCCATCTGGGGTTGGGCAAGATCTTCTCCTCCCCCCTCCATCTGGGATCGGGATTCGTGATGGCCGAGCATGGGAAGCTGCCCGTCCCCGCCCCGGCCACGGCAGAGCTGGTCAAGGAGGTTCCCACCTATTCCACCGAGGTCGCAGGCGAACTCACCACCCCCACCGGGGCGGCCATCATCACCACCCTGGCCAGCCAGTTTGGGTCGATGCCCTTCATGAAGATCCAGAGCGTGGGTTACGGTGCGGGGAGCAAGGAATTTCCCTCCCTGCCCAATCTGCTCCGCCTGATGGTGGGGGAGGTGGATGGCGACCTGGAGGAGGACACGATAACGATCTTGGAATCGAATATTGATGACATGAACCCCCAATTCTTCGAGACCCTGTGGGAAAGGCTGTTTCAGGCCGGGGCGCTCGATGTCTATCTGACGCCTATCTTCATGAAGAAATCCCGTCCGGCGATCAAGTTGACGGTCCTATCCCCTCCCGAAAAGATGAACGACTGCAACCGCATCCTCTTCGAAGAGACCACCACCTTCGGGGTGCGAATCTCTCAGGCGATGCGCAAAAAGCTCTTTCGCGAGATCCGGGAGGTCGAGACCCGCTACGGACAGGTGAGGATCAAGGTAGGAAAGATGGGGGATCGGATGACCGACCTCTGTCCGGAGTACGAGGATTGTAAAGCCCTGGCGAAGGCCCTCAACCTGAGCGTGAGAGAGGTCTACCGCGAGGCCCAGCGTGCCGCCTACCAGCAACTCGGGACCTGAGCTTCCATGATCATCCTGCGCGCCCTGGTCTTGGGGGTTGTCCAGGGGATCACCGAATTCCTGCCCATTTCCAGTTCGGCCCATCTCATCCTCATTCCCTGGCTGATGGGATGGCAAGATCTAGGACTCACCTTCGATGTGGCCCTCCATTTCGGAACCCTCTTTTCCCTCCTTCTCTATTTCGGCCGGGATTGGCTGGACCTGCTGCGGGCATTCGGCCAGAGCCTCTGGGAGCGGAGGATCGGGGAGGACCGCCTGCGGCAGATGAGCTGGCTCCTGGTCTGGGGCAGCCTCCCTGCAGTGGCAGTGGGACTCCTGGCAGAGGAGACGATCGAGCAACACTTCCGCCACCCGGCCTCCATCGCCCTCCTGATGATCCTCATGGGGGGTTTGCTCATCTATGTAGATAGGAGAGGACGATTGGAGAAGGGACTGGAGGCGATTGGCCTGGGTGAGGCCCTGGCCATCGGATTGGCCCAGTCCACTGCCCTCTTCCCTGGGGTTTCCCGTTCCGGCATCACCATCACCGCCGGGCTGCTATTGGGCTTGAAGAGGGAGGCCGCTGCCCGTTTCTCTTTCCTTTTGGCCTCCCCGATTGTGGCGGGCGCTGCCCTGGTCAAGGGAATTCACCTGCTGCGGACCGGACTCCCGGCCCCGGAGCGGCTGCCATTTCTGCTGGGGGCCTGCTCAGCCACCCTCTTCGGTTTCCTCAGCATTGGCTATTTGCTACGCTATCTGGAGCGGGGAAGATTGGCCCCCTTCGGCCACTATCGTTGGGCGGTCGGCATCCTCTCCTTGATCCTTTATGGGATCCGGGCCTTGGGGAGGTGAGACCCCATGCCCTCCTTGAAGATAGAGGGGAAGAAGATCTACTTCCGGCAGGAGTTCAGGCGACCAAGAGCCGTGACGCTGGTCTTCATCCACGGGGCCGGTGGGAGTTCTAATGTCTGGCTTCGTCAGCTTCACGCCTTCGAGCAAGGCTTCCGTGTCCTGGCAGTGGACCTTCCAGGTCATGGGAACTCGGAGGGCGATGGGGAGGGGAGCATCGAGGATTATGGGCGCCACCTGCTCTGCCTGCTCGATGCCCTAGGCCTGAGGGAGTTTATCTTGGTGGGGCATTCGATGGGAGGGGCGATCGCCATGAGCCTGGCCCTCTCCTCGCCCCAGCGGGTGAAGAAGATGGCCTTGGCCGGGACCGGCGCCCGGCTGAGAGTCCCCCGGAAGGTCTTCTTGGCCCTGAAGCGGGATTTCAAGGAGGCGATTCGGGTGATCTGCCATTATGCCTACTCCCCCCGCTTTCCCACCTATCTCTTGAGCCTGGGAGAAGCGGAGGTGGGCAAGTCGCGCCCCGAGGTGCTACTTCAGGATTTTGCCGCCTGCAATGCCTTCGATGTCCGCCACCAGCTCTCGCAGATTCAAAAGGAGACCCTGATCCTCTGCGGGCGGGAGGACCGTTTCACCCCGCTCCGGCTCTCCTTGGAGCTGCAGCAGCACCTCCCTCATTCGAGGCTGGAGATCATGGAGGGGGTAGGCCACATGGCCATGATCGAGAATACCGCTGCCTTCAATGCAGTCCTGGCCAGGTTTTTGGGGGAGCCAGTTTTCTCTTGACAGATCGAGAGGCAATGGCATAAAAGGACTCAGCCTTGCCGTTTCGCCTTTCTTTAGTACAAAGGAGTTCGCCTATGATGATCACTACCCAGAAGGCGAAAGAGGAGATCCTCTCCATGCTTTCTTCTTACCCGAAGGTCGTCATCATCGGGTGCGGAGGTTGTGCGGCCACCTGCCAGACCGGCGGGTCAGAACAGGTGAAGGAGTGGGAGGAAAAGAGCCTGGGCGGCAGGGTCCTGGCCTCCATCATGTGCGAGGAGCCATGCGATGAGCGCCTCCTCCGCAGAGACCTGCGTCGGATCAAGAAAGAGCTGGAGGAGGCAGATGCGGTCTTGGTGCTTGCCTGTGGCCTCGGGGTTCAGAACGCGGTGGAGGTCACGGGCAAGGTTTGCCTCCCGGGATTGGATTCCCACTTTTATGGGAAGGCGGAGAGGTTGGGGAGGTTTTTTGAGCGCTGCCGGGCCTGCGGGGATTGCCTCTTGGGGGAGACGGGAGGGATCTGTTTTCTGACCCGTTGTCCCAAGGGGCTTGCCAACGGACCTTGCGAGGGCATGGCCGACGGAAAGTGCGAGGTGAGGGAAGGCCTGGACTGCGTCTGGAAGATGATCTATGATCGATTAGACGCACTGGGGCAACTGGAGAAACTCTCCCAAGTCCGAGATCCCGAGGACTGGTCCAAGCGCACCCGCCCTCAGGAGGTTATCTGGCAGCGAGGGGCCACGGAGGCAAGAGGGGCCGAGAGAAAGGGCTAAAGATAAGAGATGCAGCTTTTGATTGCTCAGCTGGACTGCCCGATCACCACCGAGGTAGAATCCTTTTTGGCCGCGGCCAAGAAGCTCAAGTCCGCAGGCGGCTTCCATCTCTATAATCCAGGCGGAGGATTGAGCCCCCTGGCCCTGGGCTCCCTGCTCCAGGAGGAGCTGGGGAAGGAGATCTACCTGCATTTGCATCCGGCCGATCGTAACCGGACAGCCCTCTTCTCCGACCTGATTACTGCGAGCGCCCTGGGCCTGGAAAAGGTCCTCCTGAGCGCGGGGCCTCACCCTTCCAAGACCTCCTTCCCCGAGGCCAAGCCGGTCTTTGACCTCGACCTCTTGCAGCTTCTGCGGATGGCGCTCCGGGCCAAGGCGGGCTTCGATCCGGCGGGCGGACCCATTGCAGGAGGTGCACCCATCCAGGTCGGGGTATGCGCCAGGGTGGACTCGCCGCTGGAGCTATTTCGGGTGAAGCAGATGGCCGACCTGGGGGCCGATTATGTCTTCCTCAAGTGGCCGAGCAAGATGCTCTCCCTGGCCCAGCTGCCGGGGGAGATCGGAAGGCCGATCTATCTCAGTCTGGAGTTGGAGCAGGTGAAAAAGACCGAGGGGGATTGGAAGGAGATCAGGGAGGCGAAGGTTGCGGGGATCAACCTTCACATCCCTGTCGGCAAGGAGGCGAAGGGAGAGGAGGTGCTGAAATGGTATTCCCACTACCTCTCATCCGCATCCTGATGATGGATGGAATCCTCTCCTGCGAGGCAGGCCAAAGGATCCTGGCCATGGGCAATGAGGCAGTGACCCGAGGGGCCCTGGAGGCAGGGTTGGGCTATTTTGCCACCTACCCGGGCACGCCCGCCTCCGAGATCGGGGACACCCTCATCTCCATCCAGGAGCATCTCCCGAGCCTGCACGGGGAGTATAGCACCAATGAGCATGTAGCCCTGCACGGGGCGATCGGGGCCAGCTTCTCCGGCGTTCGGGCCATGGCGGCGATGAAGCATGTAGGGATGAATGTCGCCTCCGAGCCCCTCCATTTTTTGGGATTGACCGGGGTGCGGGCCGGGCTGGTGGTGGTCGTCGGGAGTGACCCGGGGGCGACCTGTTCCACCAGCGAGCAGGACGATCGCTGGTATTCCCTCCACACCCATGCCCCCATCCTGGAGCCTTCCAATATCCAGGAGGCGAAGGATTTCACGAAGGAGGCCTTCGAGCTTTCCGAGCGCTTCAGTGTGCCCTTTATCGTCAATCTGCCCTCTCGCCTGGCCCACAACGCCGGGGACCTGATCTTAGGGGAGATGCCTGCCGAAAGGCCGGCTGCCGGCCATTTTGTCAAGAATCCGGTCCGCTATTTCAATCTCTTTCAAAGCACCGTGGACAACCACCGGAGGCTCCTCGAGTCGATGGACCGTTTGCGGGAAGACGCGGTTCAAGCCCATCTGAACCGGATCCTCCCCGGGAGCGGGGACTGGGGGCTGATCACTTCCAGCGTCAATTACGAGTACCTCCTGGAGGCCTTGGACCTCCTGGGCCTCTACGACCTGCCCATCCTCAAGATCGGACTCTCCTATCCCTTATCCGAGGGCATGATTCGAGACTTCCTGCGACCCCTGAAAGGGGCGATCATCGTGGAGGATCTGGAGGGGTTTTTGGAGTTTCAGATCAAGAAGGCCGCCTACGATGGGGGCCTGTCGCTGCCCATCAAGGGGAAGGATCTCTTTCCCCGCTATGGGGAGCTCAATGTGGATCTAATCGGCCAGGCCCTGGCCCGGGAGTTCGGGGTAGAGGGCAAGCTGAGCGGGTTGGAGGTGGCGAGGAAAGCGAAGCCGCTCATCGAGAAGCTGCCGCCGAGGACGGGCACCTTCTGCGCGGGCTGTCCCCATCGGGCTACCATTTATTCCCTGATGAAGGCGACCCGCCGGCAAGAGGTCTATGGGGGAGATATTGGCTGCCTCACCCTCTCCGGCCTACCGCCCCATTATGCCTCTGATTGGGTCACCTGCATGAACTGTGGCCTGGCGACCTCCCAGGGGGTGAGCAAGGTCATAGACGATCAAAAGGTGATAACCATCGTGGGCGATTCGACCTTCTTCCACTCCGGGGTGCCGGCCCTGATCAATGCGGTGCAGCAAGATGCGGAGGTGCTGCTCCTCTTTTTGGACAATAAGTGGATTGCCATGACCGGCCATCAGCCCAGCCCGACAACCAATCTCAAGGTGAATGGCGAAAAGGTGCCCGGGGTGGACATCCGAGAGTTGATGAGGGTCTTGGGGGTGAAGTATGTGAGGACCATCGACCCCTTTAATGTGCGGGCCATGGTGGACGGGATCCTAACGGCGCTGGAGACCCCTGGTTTCAAGGTGATCATCGCCGAACGCGAATGCTCCCTGCAGGCCGACCGGCGGCGGAGGCGGTCCAGGCCGGAGGAGGACATCTATTACGATATCGATCCCGAGCGCTGTCAGAGGTGCGGGGAGTGCTACATGGAGTTCGGCTGCCCGGCCATCCGCTCCCGGACGGAGGAGGGCGAGGAGGTCTACTATATCGAGGAGGCCACCTGCACCCTCTGCGGGGCCTGCAAGAATGTCTGTCCCAACTCGGCCATCACCCGCACCGAGGTGAGGTCAAGAGTGAAGCCTCGCGAGCTGGCCGGGGTGGGGAGCTGATGAAGACCTATAACATCGTGATCGCCGGTTTTGGAGGTCAGGGGGTCATCACCCTGGGCAACCTGTTCAAGCTGGCGGCCCTCAGGGACGGGATCAGCGTCAGCGGGGCAGAGAGGCGGGGTGGGGCGCAGCGGGAGGGAGGGGTGACCTCCCATGTGCGCTTTCGCCTATTGGAGCCAGGCGAGGCCTTCGATGAACGCCGCATGACCCGCTCTGCCCTAATCCCTTCCGGCAAGGCGGACATGCTCATTGCCTTTGAGCCCCTGGAGGCGGTCCGTCATTGCAACTACCTTCACCCGCGGTCAGTGGTATTGCTCAACACCGAGCCTTCCCCTCCCACCCTGGTGAGGATGAAGAAGCAGGCCTACCCCCCGTTGGATGATCTGCTGGGGGCCCTCAAGGAGTTCACCCCCCTGGTTTTTCCCTTCAACCTCAGCCAGCTCTCGCGGGACCGTTTCCAGGATTTCCTTCATATTAGCGTGATCAGCCTGGGCCTGGCCGTGGGGCTGGGAGATATCCCGATCGCCCAGGAGAGGTTCATAGAGGTCTTGCAGGAGCGCTTTCCGGATTTCGAAGACAATCAGAGGGGATTCGATCTGGGATTGGCCCTCGCCCAATCCGCAAAGAAATTCCATTAGGGTGGAGTGATCTCGCCCCGAACCAAGATGGGAGGAGGAATCGATGGAATCGATTGTGGAGCGCCTGAAGAAGTTGGACACCGCCTCTTTAAGTGATGCCATGTGGAAGCAGAATGCTATGGATTCCGCAATCAAGCCGGTTCTCCCGGGAACGCAGATGATCGGTCAGGCTTTGACGGTGCGCACGGTACCTTCCGACTTCATGACGGTCCTGGCCTCATTGGATTATATCAAGCCTGGCCATATCCTGGTAGTCGACGCGAGCCGCGTGACCGAGTCAGCGGTCATGGGAGAGTTGGTTTGCTACGAGGCTCAGCGCCTGGGCGCAGTGGGCATCGTGGTGGACGGGGCCGTACGGGATGTGGCGCCGATCCGGCGGATGGGATTTCCCCTTTTCACGCGGGCCATCATCCCCCGGTGCGGATCGTGCGATGTGATGGGAGAGATCCAGGTTCCCATCAATTGCGGAGGAGTGCAGGTGAAGCCGGATGACTGGGTAGTGGGAGATGATGATGGGATCGTCGTAATTCCAAAAGAGAAGATCGACCTGATCATCCGGATCTGCGAATCGGTGGAGGACATGGAGGATCGCATCAAGGGCGGGGAACGCATCAAGCAGGTCTTCGGCCTGGAGGATCACTTCAAAGAGAAAGCCCGTATTGCCGAGGAGACGCGGACCGGAAAGCGGCTCCCCATCACCTAAACGCATGGGGAGTAAAGAAAAGGACTGACTTCAGTTTTCGGAAAACCCATTGCTGCCGGCCGACTCCGCCAGGGAGGCCGGCTTTTGGCTAAGGAGGGGACCGATGCGCATTGCAATGTTGGGAGCAGGGGCTATGGGATCGGTGTTCGGCAGCCTGTTGGTGAAGGCCGGCTTCGATGTGATCTTCCTCGACATCTGGCAAGAGCACATCGCGAAGCTCCAGAAGGAAGGTCTCCGCGTCCGGGATGCCAGCGGGAAGGAGGAACTCATTCCGGTCCGAGCCTTCTCCTCACCCGAGGGCTTGAAACCGGTGGATATCGTCTTCTTGATGGTGAAAGCGTACGATACGGAAACCGCCCTGAGCCAATGGAAGGTGCTCTTTGGGGAGAAGACCCTCGTGCTCACCATGCAAAATGGATTGGGGAATGTGGAGCGGATTGCCCACCACATCCCCATGGAGCGCATCATTCCCGGGGTTACTTCCCGCGGGGCTTACGTGATTGGGCCCGGGGCGGTCAACAACTCCGGCCATGCCGAGACGGTCCTGGGGGTGGTCCATCCCTCCCAGAGGCAGGATTCGCAGCGCTTGGCAGAGATGTTCACCCGGGCCGGCGTGGAGGTCAAATATGATGAGGATCTCAACTCGCTGATCTGGGGGAAGCTCCTCATGAATGTGGCGATCAATCCGGTGGGCGCCCTGACCGGTATGCTAAATGTCGAGGCGGTCTCCTATCCTTTGACCCTCCGTCTCCAGGAGCTGGCCATGAAGGAGGGCATGGAAGTGGGGAAGGCCAAGGGGATCCAGTTCCGCTATGCGGATCCGGTGAAGAAGCTGAAGGAGATCGTTTCCGGGGCCCCCATGAACCGGTGCTCTATGCTCCAGGATCTCGACCGGAAAAAGCGCACCGAGATCGACTACATCAATGGAGCGGTCGTCGAGTTGGGACGGCAATTGAACATCCCTACTCCGATCAACGAAGCATTGACCTCACTCGTAAAGGGCCGGGAAAAGCAAATCATGGAAAGCGAGGCGAGCCGCTGATGGAAGAAGCAAGATGGAGGATCCGTTCAGGCGACCCGAGGGAGGTCCGCAAATGCTGAATCCCGAGGCTTTGAGAAGGCTAAAGGAAATCATCGGTGAAGAGCGCGTCAAAGCTGCGCCAGAAGACCTGGTCGCCTACTCTTATGACGGCTACTTGCGGGAGTCCTTGCCCGGGGCCGTCGTCTTTCCTCAGAGCACGGAAGAAGTCTCGGCGATCATGAAGCTTTGTGCTGGGGAGCGGATCCCGGTCACCCCCCGCGGCGCTGGCACCAATTTGAGCGGGGGGAGCATCCCCGTTCCCGAGGGGATCGTCCTCTGTCTCACGCGGATGAACCGCATCTTAGAGATCGATGAGCGAAATCGCCTAGCCGTGGCCGAGGCGGGGGTGATCAACGGGGACCTGCAGAAAGCGGTGGAGGCCAAAAACCTCTTCTACCCTCCGGACCCGTCCAGCCAATACATCTCGACCCTGGGAGGGAACGTATCGGAGAACGCCGGGGGACTGAAGTGCGTCAAATATGGAACGACCCGCGATTACCTTCTGGCTCTGGAGGTGGTGTTGCCTTCCGGGGCGGTAATCCGGACAGGAAGCCGGACTGCCAAGAATGTGACAGGCTATGATATGACGCGCCTGCTGTGTGGATCGGAGGGCACCCTGGGCATCATCACGAAGATCACGGTGAGGCTCCTGCCCAAGCCAGAGATGAAGCGGGCTCTGCAGGCCATATTCCCCGACCTGGGAGAGGCGGGGGAAACAGTGGCGCGGATCTTGGGGGCGGGCATTACTCCTTCCATCATGGAAGTGATGGATCAGGCGATCAGCGGGGCGGTGGAGGATTTCACCCACATAGGCCTTCCCAAGGATGCGGAGGCGGTGATGCTGATCGAGGTGGATGGAGAGAAGGAGACGGTGGAGCGGCAAATCTCCCAGATTGCCCAGCTCTGCGCAAAGGGTGGGGCGACGGAGGTCAAGGTGGCCCGGTCCGACGAGGAGAACGAGGCGATCTGGTTGGCCCGGCGTTCGGTCTTTGGCGCCCTGGCCCGGCTCAGTCCGACTACCTTCTCCGAAGATACCACGGTCCCGGTCTCGGAGCTTCCCACCATGCTGCGCAAGTTCCCCCAGATTGCCGAGAAATATAAGGTCCGAATCGCGGTAGTGGCCCACGCCGGAGACGGAAACATCCATCCCTGTCTGAGCTTTGACGAGCGAGACCAGGAGGAGAAGGCCCGGGTGGAACTCGCAGCCCGGGAGATCGTGGCCGAGTCACTGGCCCTGGGAGGCACCCTCTCCGGGGAGCACGGCATTGGGATTTCCAAGGCCCGATTCCTTCCCATGGAGTTTGATCCGGCCACCTTGCAGATCATGAGAGAGATCAAGCGATCCTTCGATCCTCTCGGAATCTTGAGCCCCAACAGCTTTGTCAGTCAAAAACTCAAAGGATGAAGGTGCGGGGGAGTTTCCCTGCCAAACCCTCCTTCACCATCGCCCACGCAATAGGAATTCCATGATTTCCCAAGCCAATGCGGAAGCCCTCCATCGCTGCATCAAGTGCGGCCTTTGTCTGGCGGCCTGTCCCGTCTATAAGCACCTCCTGGAGGAGACGGCCGCCCCACGGGGAAAGGTCCAGCTTTTGAAGGCCCTCGAAAGTGAAGGGTTGACCTCTTCTCGCTACCTGGAGGAGATCGCCTCCCGTTGTCTGCTCTGCCACTCCTGTGCCGCAGTGTGCCCCAGCGGAATGGAGACCGGGCATCTCATAGCGGCCCTACGGGCGGAGCTTGTCCGATCGTTTGGCCTGGAATGGAAGAAGGGGCTGGCCTTTCGGTATCTCCTCTCCCCGGGCGGCCACTTCGGGTTGGCGCTGCAGGCGGCCCAGATCCTGCGATCTCTTTTGCCCTCCCAGATCAAGGTGGCAGGCAGCAGGCTCTCGGATCTGCCCTCCATCCCTCTCCGTTCGTTGCACGATCGGCTTCCGGAGAGGATGCGCCCGACAAGGGTCAAGGCAACCGTCGCCTTCTTTCCCGGATGCCTCATCGATAACGTTTATCAGGAGATTGGCCGGGCGGCTCTTTCGGTCCTCCAGGCCGTCGGGGTGGAGGTCATCATCCCCAAGGATCTTGCCTGTTGCGGGACTCCTCTGGTTGTTTCCGGGGAACAGGAGATCCTGGCGCAGAACCTCAAGCAGAACCTGCGGCTACTGTCGGCCCAGAAAGTCGATTTCATCTTGACGGCCTGCGCCTCCTGCGGACGCACCTTGAAGAAGGAGTATCCTTACCTTCTGCGCGAATGGGGGGAGGACGATTCCCTGGCCGTCGAGATGGGAGAAAAGGTCCAAGACATCAGCGAATTCCTATCGAATCAGGAGGAGCTCCAGGGGCTCTTGGGGCCAGTGCCCATTTCCTTGACCTATCACGATCCCTGTCATCTGGCCAAAGGCCAGGGGGTGAGGGTAGAGCCCCGGCGGCTTTTGAGATCGATTCCCGACCTGGCCTTCGTGGAGATGGCCGAGGCCGACGCCTGTTGCGGCGGCGGCGGGTCCTTCCAGTTCTACTTTCCGGAGACCTCGGAGAAGATCGTCTCCGCCAAGGTGGAAAATATCTTCAAGACGAAATCTGAAGTCGTGGCCACCGGATGTCCTGCCTGCCGGCTTCGCCTCGAATCCTTCCTGGGAACCGATCATTCCGGCATCAGGGTGCGCCACACGGTGGAGTTGCTGGCAAGCTCCATAAAGACAGGAGACAAAACCAGATGAAGATTAACCGGATCAATCCCCCGAATCTTCCAGTGCCTGATGGGCCGTTCTCGCAGATGGTGAGCGCGGAAGGGAACCGGTGGCTCTTCATCTCAGGGCAGGTGGCGGTGGATGAGAGAGGAGAGGTGATGGGCAAGGGAGACATCACGGTCCAAACGACTCAGGCCCTGGAGAACCTCAAGAAGGCTTTGTCGGCTGAGGGGGCTGGACTCTCCCAGGTCGCCAAGGTGACCGTCTACCTGACCGACATGGCCCATCGCCAGGCCGTGGCCGAGGTGCGGTCCGCCTATTTCGGCGAGGCGCTCCCGGCCAGCACCCTGGTGGAGGTGAAGGCCCTGGCCCACCCCGATTTCCTCATCGAGATCGAGGCAATCGCCATCCTCTGAATAGCCGCCTTGGGGAAAAACGGAAAAACGGGAAAAACGGGGTCACATCTTCATATGTCATTTTATTCTTGACTCGAATCGAAGTTTATGGCAGTAATCCCTCATGGCCCGACCTCTTCGGTTAGATTACCCGGATACCTACTACCATGTTCTCTCTCGGGGGAATGAAAAGAGGGAGATCTATCGTGACGAGAAAGACTACCTCCGATTCTTAGAGGGCATGGGCAAGATGGCAGGGCGCTTCCAATTGGAGATACACGCCTATGTATTGATGAGCAATCATTATCATTTGCTCCTCCACACCCAGGATGCCATCCTCTCCCGTGCCATCCAGTGGCTGGGGGTCAGCTATTCGGTCTGGTTCAATCGCCGGCACGGGCGAAGCGGACATCTGTTTCAGGGGCGATTCAAGAGCTTTCTGGTACAAGACGACCGCTACTTTCTTGCCATGTGCTTTTATATTCATGGAAACCCCCTGCGGGCGGGCATGGTAAAGAAGCTGTCCGATTACCGGTGGAGCAGCTATCCTGCCTATGCAGATAAGCGGTCCCAGCCCTCCTGGTTGACCACGGATCTAGTGCTCGGCATGCATGGGGGAAGCCGGAAGAGCTTTTTGGAAGTCCAGCAATCCTTTTTGGAAGAGAAGCGGAACCCCCTGGAAGATCTCCGGCATGGATTGTACCTGGGAACCGAAGAGTTCTCAGAGGAGTGTAGGGAGAGAGCCCAAAACGAGGGGCATCGAGAGAAGCCTCAGGCCAGACTGCTCCTGAGGGACAGAGACCTCCAGGCGCTTTCTCGCAGCGTACTGGAAGGGTTAGGAGAGGAATATCCGGATTCGGTCCTACATCCTCGCAGGAGACTTTGCGCGAACCGGGATGTGGCCATCTATATCCTATACCAATTGGGCGTGTATCGGAATGAGGAAATCGGAAGGGTCTTTGGAGTGGGATATACCGCAATTACCGGAGCGGTGAAGCGAGGGCAGACCTACGTCAATTCGGATCGGCGAGTCCAGAATACGGTCCGGAGGATATTAAATGACATATGAAGATGTGACCCTCTCTTACCCTCTCTTACCCTTACCCCTCTCTTACCCCTGATCATTCGACATTTCTCGGCGACATTTTGGTCGAGAAGCCCAATCCTGACGAACCCGTCACGAAATGGAGATTCTCTGCAAGCCCAGGCTGAGGGGCGGGACTGCGGAGATCTGCTCGCTCTACATCTTCACCCTAAATACCTTTGAAAATCAACCATTAATACCCTTTTCCATCGAAGGTTCCACCCCCTTTCCATAGCCTGCTTGATTCGATGCCTTCAAGGACCCCGGGCCTGGACATCCTTATATCCCTTGTGAACTCATTACTGGCATAAAAAGTGCACAACATCTTGTTGCAGGTAGGTTGCTGGTAGGAAGAACGAGCACCCAAAAGAGGGAGGCAAGGAGGGTATACTATGAGGATTGTCTTGACGAGAAAGTTCTTGTCAGAAGAATGGACGGGAAAAGGACCCAATAGAAAGCCCCATGCAGGTCAAGCTTGAAGTTGCTTTTGCCGCGCCCTTAGGGTAAAATCTTTGATGATGCTGAAAGGACATGAATTGAGGCCTCTTCATTAATTTAATGGGGGCATCCGAAGGGGATTATTCAATTGAATGTGAAGCGCCTGATTAAGCTTTTGGTTGTTGGGCTGATCGTTGCAGGTATCTTGGCGTCCGGAGCCTTTTGGCTCTTCAAGCGAAACCATGCGCCCCAGGCCCTTTTCCGCACCGTTCCGGTCGAGCGCGGCGATCTGGTGGCGACCATAAGTGCCACCGGCACGGTGGAACCGGAGGAAGTGATCGATGTCGGAGCCCAGGTTGCGGGAAGGATCGTGGCCTTTGGAAAAGATCGCTCCAGCAAAACCGTTGACTATGGCTCCTTTGTGGAGCGAGGGACGGTATTGGCCCAGATCGATGACTCTCTGTACACCGCGGAGGTAGCTCAGGTCAGGGCTCAAGTGGAACAGGCCAAGGCAGGGGCAATACGGGCCGAGGCCGATTTGGGACAGTTGGAAGCCAAGCTCTTCCAGGCGGAGCGCGATTGGAAAAGAGCCCAGAAGCTGGGTCCTTCCGAGGCACTCTCGGAGAGCGACTACGATGCGGCCCTTTCAGCGTATCAGGTAGCAAAAGCCAACTTAGCGGTGGGCAAAGCTGCACTGGTGCAGGCCAAGGAAGCAGTCTCACAGATCCAGGCTACCCTGAGAAGGGCGCAACAAAATTTGGATTATTGCACCATTAAATCGCCGGTAAGGGGCGTCATCATCGACCGCAGGGTGAACATCGGCCAGACCGTCGTTGCGAGCCTTAATGCGCCCAGCCTCTTTCTGATCGCTAAAGATCTCAAACGCATGCAGGTTTGGGTCGCGGTGAACGAGGCGGACACCGGCAGCATTCGCCCCGATCAGGCGGTCACCTTCACCGTCGATGCCCACCCCGGCCAGGTATTTCAGGGCGAAGTGGGGAAAATTCGGCTGAACGCCTCGATGACCCAGAACGTGGTTACTTATACGGTGGAGGTCATCACGGATAATTCCAGCGGCAAGCTGTTGCCCTACCTGACCGCCAACGTGAAGTTCATTCTGAGCCGTCGCAACAATGTGTTGCGGGTGCCCAACGCCACCCTGCGCTGGAGCCCTCAGCCGGAGCAAATAGCTCCGGATAGCCGAGGTCTCCAGGGTACAATGCCGGACGCAGCCGCTCGGGCCCCAAGCCCTGGCCATCTCAGCCCAGAGGAGTATGTTCGCGGGGTCGTCTGGGTCTCCAGCGAGGCCTTCGTGCGGCCGGTCTCCGTCCGAATCGGCTTGACCGATGGCACCATGACAGAGATTCAGAGCGAAGAACTCAAGGAAGGGACCCAGGTTGTGATAGGCGAACAACGGAAAGAGACACCAGGCAAGGAGTCTCAGGGCTCCTCATCCCCTCCCAGTCCGTTCGCTCCTCAACTCCCCGGGAGAGGTCGTCCGCCATCCCGCTGATGGCCGCAGATCATTACCCAAAAAAGGCATTTCGAAAATTGGAAAAGCACCCCAAGGAACTGATCGAGCTGCAGGACATCCACAAGACTTATCACATGGGCGAAATCGACGTGCCCGTGCTTCGAGGGATCTCCATGCACATCTCTCAGGGGGAGTTCGTGGCCCTCATGGGGGCCTCGGGATCGGGGAAGACCACGCTCATGAATATATTGGGGTG
>Ga0315274_10001239_pt1 | contig 39407 bp, 35 predicted proteins | sample YL17G02_20_MG_FD_203700 | JGI IMG/M metagenome (GOLD analysis project Ga0315274, IMG submission 203700) | Sediment microbial communities from Yellowstone Lake, YNP, Wyoming, USA - YL17G02_20 | ecosystem: Environmental > Aquatic > Freshwater > Lake > Sediment | place: USA: Wyoming | collected...
CAATTGCGGGTTTACTTGAACCCGCCCCGGCCCGGCTTGGCCGCAGCCTGCACCAGCAGTTAAATGCTCTTTAAAATAAGATACTTAGACTCCACCCCGACAATTAGGGCAGGAAATCCTGCCAGTTTCGAGGCAAAGTGATTTAAAATGACCAAGACGCGGAACGCACACGGCCATTAATTCATGCCCCGGAGACGCCCCCATGACTGAGAAGAAGATCGTATCGGTTGACCTCAATGCGGCTAAAACCAAGGCAAAAAAGGCTGGCAAACGTGCAGCTTCCACCCTGAGTGAGCGCGTCAGCGCTGCTCGCTCCACAGCCACGGCACATGCCAAGGCCCAGCGCGAAAAGGTCGTCGCTCTTGTCCTCGCTAAAGGCATCGAGCTGTCAAAAAAGCAACTAGCCGCCTTAGAAAAACTGCGGAAAAAGCTGCGCTGATCAGCCCCACCGTGAAGCGCACCCTATCTCCTGCCTCGCCTCTGCGCGAGAGTTTAGCCGCGGCAAACTCTTGACGGCAGTGGGCGAGACAGGATCTCACAACAGCCAAAAGGCTCCTCGTCTATGCCTGATCCAGCACCGAATCTCACCCTGTATCATTACTGGCGCTCCTCTTGTTCTTGGCGCGTGCGCTGGGCTCTGGCCATCAAGGGTGTGGAGTACCAAAGTGTTCCGGTCAATATCCTCAGCGGCGAACATCGGCAGCCTGAATATCTCGCCAAAAACCCGTCGGGATTTCTCCCAGCCTTGGCGATGAATGGCCGCTGTTACGGCGAATCCCTGGCGCTCATCGATTGGCTAGAGGAGACTTATCCAGATCCCCCCCTTTATCCCGCACAGCCCGAAGCTCGGCTGCGCATCAGGCAGCTAGCACTCACCATCGCCACGGGCACGCAGCCACTGCAAAATCCCTCGCTGCTGCAACACTTTGTCGCGGCTGAGGGCGAGCGTCAGGGGCATATGCAGCATTTTATCAAGCGCGGCCTCAGCATCTACGAAACGCTACTGGCTCAGGGTCGTCCCGGTCTCTATAGCGAAGGCGACCGGGTCACGGTCGCTGATCTTTGTTTGATTCCACAGGTCTACAATGCGCTGCGTTTCGCGGTCAGCCTCGAAGCGACACCACTCGTGCAGGCTATTTATCAGCGCTGTCGTCTACTACCGGAGTGCCGGCAGGCGGACCCCGAAGCGCACCAACCGAAGACTCCGTAGGCAACTCTGCCGTAGACTCCGCCGCCGAATCCAGTGTCGCCGGCGTCTGCACCGGGGATGGCCTAGGCGCAGCCCGCGTGCGCACGTTGAGTACGGCTAACAGCGGTGACGTGACGGTGTCGAGATGCTGCAGTGGGTCTTGGGTATTGCCATACCAGCGTTTGTAGTAAAAGTAGTTGCGGAGCACCAGCTTGACGTAAGCGCGCGTCTCTTTATAGGGAATGCGCTCGATGAAGACCAACGGATCCTTGGTCGGCAGCGTCGTCATCCAGCGTTGGGCCGCAGCAGGGCTGGCGTTGTAGGCCGACAAGACATAAACCGGACTGAGATACTTCTCGAGTAAGGAACGCACGTGATGCACGCCGATTTTCAAGTTGGTTTCGGCGAGGAGTAGCCCTAGAGGATTGCCAAGATGTTGGTAGATCACATGCTGTTCCGTGGCAGGCATGTAGGCTGGCTCGATGCGCTTCATCTCCAAACGGGCCGTCTGCGGCATGAGTTGCATCAAACCCATCGCCCCAACCGGCGAGCGGGCCAAGGGATTAAACACGCTTTCCTGGCGGATGATCGCCAGCACCAAATCGGGATCGATCTTCGCCTTCAAGGCTAAGGCTCGCACCTCGACGCCAAAGCGCTGGGGAAAGAGGATGCGTTCAAAGCCCACGGGTAGGGAATTACGAAAGGAGCGCGGAATCGAATCATAGGCCTTTACCGCGTCAAGCCAGCGGCCCGATGCATGCATGACCAGAGCTTTGACCAAAATCTTCTCAGGTTTACCATCGACGACGTCGAGTTCTTCGAGCTCGCAGATCGCCGAGTTCTTCATACCAAGCCGCATCAAAGCCTCGATCCGCAGGACCTTCTGTTGATCTGGCAGCGAGAATGCATTGCGCAGCGTCTGCATGCGAAAACCAGGCGACCTTGCTGGTTGCAGAGCCAAAGACCGGCCCTGGGTCTTCTCCAATAGGTAGTGGCCCAAGGCACCGTAGTAGGTCGAATAGTACTCGCTGGCTAGGCGCCGCCACAGCTCGGTCGCCTCGGCCAGGCGATTTTGCTCAAGGTAGGCGCGCCCAGCCCAAAACAGCGCAAAGGACAACGCGCCGACCGAGCGCTCATCAAGCCGCAGCATCGTCTGTGCCTGAATCATCGCGTCAAGCTGGGTGCTGATAGCCACCCATTCGCCTTTGCCGGCGCGAAGCAAGACAGCGGCCATCATCGCTTCCTCGGCGTTCTCCTGCTCCGGAAAGCGCGACATATAGTCCTGATAAAGGCTCGCGGCGTGCTCGACGTCGCCTTCGTTCTCAGCGATCCGCGCCAGAGCATAGAGGGCGCGCGCCTCATACTTGCGGATTTTCCCTTCGGTTCTGGCGATCACCTCTTTAAACGTCGCAGTCGCCTCATCAAACGAATTGTGCGACCAATCGATAAAACCGAGGCGAAGCAAGGATTCGGCCCAACCGTCGATGCCGTAGGTCCGGTCCATTTGCTTGGTGATCAAGCGCCAAAAAGCGGCACGCTGCTGCCGGTCCTGAGCCCGGTAACAGCCTTCAATGGCCTTGCCAGTATTGACCGCATCGTTTAGCGATGTCAGGCCTTTGATCGTCCGCAGCGTGCTGAGCATGAGGTCCTTGGCCAGACCGCAGGACTTACGCACCGCTAGTAACCTGGCCTTGGCAAAACTAGCTTCGGGCTCGTGCGCATCACCGGTCTTTCCGGTCTTTTCTGCCAAGTTGTTGAGCCAGGGTACGGCGCGAATAACCTCAGGATAGGGCTGAGCCGAGGCCAGGATCTGGTCGGCCACCGCACTCTGCCGCGACTCCGGCAGAATTCCGGCAAAGCGCCGCAAGGCATTGCGCTTGAACGATTTGGAACGGTAGACGTCGAGCCGCGCCAGCAGCTCGCGTAGACCATCGTCGGGCAGGTTGGTCAGGTTGGCCAGATTGATTTCCTCGTAAACGCTGTGCTTACTGGCACACGTGCCGGCCGCCACTTGGTTAAAGCGCAGTTGCGTCTGGACCCTCTCGGCGGGACTCAGGGTCGGTGATTTGAGGATTTCCAGGTACAAAAAAGGCAACAGTGGATGGTTTAGTACGGACGGGTGGGCGGGGTCCCGGTCGCTTGAAATGAGCTTGAAGGCTTGATCGATCAGGCCGCGACCAAAGTCTGAGGAGCTAGCCGGTGCCGCTGCCCCCGCCACCGGCGCCGCAGGTAGCTGTCCCACCGCCGAACTCGGCGGCATGGCCGTCGGCAGCTCCGCGTCTACGCTGCCGCGTGCAAGCCTTAGGTAGAGGCTGGAGAGCGCATCCTGCTTCGCGAGCAAGGCTTTAAAACCGGTCGCGTCGAGATCCGCCGGCGGCAGCTGCTCGGCATGCTGCTGGAGCCACTGGGCCAATTGCGGGTCAAGCAGCGTCGGCCCAACGATGGCCGCGCTCAAAGGATAGCTCTCCGGTAGAGTCGTCGCCATGCTGGTAGACGCCGCTAAGCCGAGCCCAAAGGACACCGAAGCACCCACCAGGAGACCCTTGAAAGCCATAAGGCCACGCCCATCCCTAAAAAAAAAGACATCCTACCAGTCGATCGGAACATTACCGTTGGAGCTTGAGCCCGAGCAACGCTCAAGGCGTTGCGTTAAACGAAGCCTTACTTCCCAGAAGGGTGCTTAATAATGGTCTCATGTAGAGCCATTTCATCATCGTCCAAATCACGGGCGGCTTCGACACTAGGGTGCGCCGGTGCACCTTTTTGGTACTTAGCGGCTTTGCTAAAGGTGGGATCCAGCACCAGACTCTTTTCAAAGCAAACCTGGGCCTTGTCGGGTTTGCCCCAGCGCCGATATCCAAGTCCCATATTGAACATCAAGCGAGCTGCAACGACGTCCTCGCGGCCCAGAGCCTTCAGCGCCGAGCGATACAGCTGCATGCCTTGATCGAAGCGGCCAAAGCGCATCGCGATAATAGCCGACGTGTTAAAAATCGAGGCTAACTCGCGCGGCCCAGAACTCGCGTTGAACAAGCTCAAGGCTTCATTGATCTCACCGTTGATCAGAAGCGAGGTGCCCAGACCGTGTTTTGCCTGAACGCTGTCCTTATCTAGCGCCAACGCCTCTTGATAATTGGTGACTGCTTCAGGGGCCTGATCGTTTGCCAAAAAGGCATCGCCGAGTTCGATTAATCTCTCGATATTGCTAGGATTAATCAACTTAGCACGACTTAGTAAACCAATCGCACTATCAAAGTCTTTGGCCTGCATGTAGCAGCGACCGAGCAGATGTAGGGCCCTTATATGAGGAGGTTCGGTAGTCAGCGGCTCGAGTAAGGCCATCGCCTCCTGCCACGACCCGACGTGAATCAGACCTTCCGCCAATTCCATCAAGACGCGCTTGTTGCCGGGGTGTTGCCGATGCAATTCCTGCAAAATCGGCAGTGAGGATGCCCAGTCGTCATTGCGCCGCGCTGACGCGACTTGAATTAAGCCATCAAGGACGGCTTGGGTGCCTTCATCGACGGTCAGTAGCTCCGTCAAGCAGGCTCGGATCGCCGCCCGCGAAATCGGCCCCGAGTGGATTTGGGCCACGCCGTACTCGATGCCGGTCGCGACCACGGTTGGCTCGATTTCGGGAATAAGCAAGAAAATCGGCCGCGTTTCAATTTTAAAGAAACCGCGTACGGCGCCAAGAATCTGGTTGACGGCCTCGGCACCGTGGGCCCAATCGAGGACCAGCGGCACCCCTGGCTGCATCATCAGCATCTCGATACAAGCTTCGGTCTTTGCAGCCACTTGGATCCCGTCGGTGCCGATCGCTTTGAGCTCGCCACGCACGGCGTCTACCACCTCAGGCCGCGGCGAAAAAACGATGGGTTGAGCGATTTGATGTGGCGCGGACATCCAGTTCCTCTGCGAACTCTCAAGTAGGGCGGTTTAATTCTTCCATAGTAGCTGCCTCCACGGCCTTCTGGCTAGTCGAAGCAGCAAGCGAAAAGGCTCGGAGTCCAATGCCCTCATGATGAACTTTACAGGCGCTCCCGGCTCGTCCATGTTAGAACTGAGTATTCTAAGAGGGGGCGCACGTGAAGCAGATCAACGCAGCGGCAAAAGAATTCGACCAGGTACAGAACCTGCTGGAGCGACTCAGTTCTGCTGTGGTGCAACAGCTGACCGTTCTGAAAACGGCCGCAGCCAACCACGATGCCACCGAGCTCAAGGCGATTGTCGATCGCGACCGTGATATCGACGCCCTGGAGCTGACCCTTGATCGAACGGCACGCTCGTTTATGGAACTGCGGGCACCGCTCGGCCCGGATTTTCGCGCCATGATGGCAGCGATCGACATCGCCCGCAACCTAGAGCGGATCGGTGACTGCGTCGAGTACGTGGCACGCCACGTTGCCGCCAGCCTGAATATGCACACGGAGTTTCCCGCTGGTTGGCAAATCGTCACGGCGATGATCGATAAATGCCTGCTCTTCCTGGACCAAGCCCATACGGCCTGGGCCAAGGGTGACGCCCGCCTGGCCGAACGCTTACCGCGCGAGGACGAAGAGGTGGATGCCTTACAAAAGCAGACCCGTACGCTCTGCATCGACTCGGTGCGCAGCGGCAAGGTCGATATCGCCATGGGTCTAGAGGCCGTCCTCATCGCCAACAAACTCGAAAGCATCGCCGATATCAGCTCGCATATCGCCGAAAGCGTCGTCTTTGTCCTGCAAGCACGGCAAATCCGCCACGAGAAGCGCAAAGAGAGCGCCAGGCATGTAGGTCAAGAGGGTCCCGAGTAGCGTGGAGATAGAGAGTTAGGTTGGCTGGTTACCGGCCCGGGCGAGTCCTGGACCCCCTTGCGCCATCAGATGGATCTGCAGGCTCTCGGTCTCGTTGGTCAAGTCTTTGAGCAGCGGCTCCAGGCGGTTGAGCAGCAAGCGCGCACAGCCCTTCCAGTCGGAGTTGGCCTTCGCCATGCCGAGTGCCGCAGCTGTGCGTTTGATCAATCCGGCGATTCCTTGCAGAGCAGCAACCTCGCCGGCCCCATGATCGAGCAAGCTGGTGGCATGATCGATCAATTCCAGCACTAGCTGTAGATCGTTGCAAACGCCTTCAAGTTCCTGCGGCTTGGCGCCGCCCCGAGCCTGCCAACAGGCGACGGCGAGAAACTTTAAGCCGCCGTTGATCACCTCAGACAGGTTGCGCGTCGCATCAAGGGTCTGGAGCGTCAGTTCGGCCGGCGATTCAATCTGAATTTCTAGTTTACTCGAAGCGCTGAGCTGCAGCGACCTAAGCAGGGCGGCTTCAGCCGAACTGCCAATCAGTTGCTCGTCCAAGGCCACGCGCGTGATGGTGTGGCCCGTCGGCACCAAGGTGTGCTCGAGCCAAGCTAAGGCCTCAGCCAAGGTACGCACTGGTACCGGGACTGGGACCTTCTTGCTATTTACCAACACGTACTTGAGCATACTACCCGTTCAGCGTGCGATCGGCCGGGCTGACGACGCGGTTGATCTGCTGAGCCAATGCCTGCGCGCGCTCGTTGTAGGGATCGATGGAGACGATGCGGTCGACCGCACTCTTGGCGGCCGCGAGATCACCGACCTTGAATTTGATCACGGCCAAGGTGTAGAGCATATTGTGGTCGTGCGGATGCAAGCCGACGTAGGTGGCAAGCGCTTGCTGCACCTCGGAGAACTTGCCGCGGTCCCCAGCGATCTGCACCAAGGTAAAGATGGCGGCGGTGTTTTCGGGGTTGAACTCTAGCGACTTCATCACCCAGCGACTGGCTTCGGCCAGCTCGTTCATGCCCTGGAAAGCGAGGCCGAGGCCGAGGTTGGCCATTTCGTCTTCCGGCGCCAAGCTCACGGCCTTCTGGAAGTGTGGCACCGCAGTCTCATAACGCTGGCGGGTTAGACCGATGGTACCGAGGCCAATAAATGCCTTGGCACTGTAAGGGTCAAGCTCGATCGCCTGGGTGTAGGCCGTTTTGCCGGCGTCGCCGTCGCCTAGTTTGGTAAAGCAGTCGCCGATCAAGCGGTAGAGATTGGCCTTGTGATGGATCGGCATGTCCTTGAGCTGGAAAATCGATTCGATGACGTCGATCGCCGCAAGGTACTGCTTGCCTTTGACCAAGGTCTCGACCTCGAGGACCTGATGGTCCAGGGCGTTGACATCGACGGTGAGGGCCTGACGCGAGACGGCACCAAACACCTCGAACATCTGCTTTTGCGCTTTGCTGCGCAGGCCCTTGGCGGCGGTTTGGTTCTTGTTAGCGATATCCTGGCGGAGGCTTGCCGTCGTCGCTGCCTTCTTTAAGGCGCGCGCCAATGAGTCGGGAGAGCTCTGGCAGAAATCGAAGCGATGTTTACCGATCATCTCCTCAACCAGTGCGCCGCGCGGAGCAAGCACCGGCACGCCCGAGATCATCGCCTGCACCAAGCGGTAGGGATCGCCCTCAACCCGATCACGCGCAGGAGTCGGCGAATAATACATGACGTCAGCACAGCTGAGCACTTCGATAAAGGCGCTACGACTTGGTGCGACATAGATCGCTTGGCGATCTAGACCCAAAGTCACCAAGCGATCACGCACCTCCGCCGAGAAGCTACCGATTCCGCACAGCACGATCTTGCTTCTAGCCGCGAGCGATTTGTCGGACTGTTCGAGCAGCTTGATGGCATGGACGAGGTCGAGCAAGGCCTCTTCCCACTCGATCTGGCCAAAGTGCGCGATGATGAAGTCGGTATCGGCTAGGCCAAGACCTATGGCGGCTTTTGCCCTTGCCTTAGCGCCGCGCACGACGCGAGGCTCGATAAACGCCGGGAAGGTGATGATGCGGCTCGTCTCGATGCCTTCGATCAGCAGCGTCTGCCGAGCAGCCTCCGATTGGACCAAGAAGGCATCAGCAGCATTGACCACTTCGGTACGGATCGTGCGCATATGCACGATGTCTTCGCCAGGCAGAGGCGTCAGATTGTCGACCCAGACGATCAGCCGGAAGCGACTGCGCCACTTCGCTTTGACGGCCTGGAAGGCATACATGCCGAGGCGCTCTTTGATGACGACGACCTCGAATCCCTGCAGTGCCTTCTCAAGGCCTGGAAGGTAGCTGCCGTTCTCGCTGTGATCAGGCAGCGGAATCAAGGCCAGGTGATCGAAGTGGCTAGTTTGGGTCAAGTAGCCAACGATCGATTCAGAGGTCACGACGGTGACATCGTATTCCGGGGCCAACAGGAGAAACTGATCGATTTCCTCGACGGTCGGCAGCGTACCGTAAACGAGAGCTAGCTTTTTCTTTGCACCGTCCGTAGCCGTCATACACAACCTCCCAAAGGCCTATAAGAACACCGTCAGCTTAAGCCGACTTTTCAAACCTGGTCGTTTCCTGCGGTCCCGAGCGGTAGCGAGCGATCTTTTGCTGGGCCGCATGCAGCTTGTGCACTAAAGCTTGGGTCTGATCATGAGCCTCGCGCAGGCGTGGCGCAAGTAGCTGGTCGGTGTGCTGGATCGCCGCCAGCAGCTGCTGCACTTCAGGATCTGCCGCAAGCGGGTCAGGCTCGTCTTTCCGGATCTGCGCATCAAAGAAGCGAAAATTATGGAATGCCGCGTTGCGCATCTTCAGCCAGTCACCGGCCTCGTCGATCTGGCCACGCTCGAACGCATCCAGCGCGGCTTGCCCGCGTTGCAGGAACACGCTCAAGATTGATTTCGCCTGACGAGCAAAGTCTTGCATGGGCGAGGCCGCCGGGTGCTGGGGGGATTAGGGAGTTCTACTGGTATTGTAGAGCACAGCTCACCTTTGTGTCAAAGGAGGCAGGATCAGCGGGGCCGAACGTGGCCCCCGGTCAGAAGTTGACGGTAACCGGTTGATCAATGGTCCCGCGGACCTGAGTCGTCATCTCGCCTTCCGAGCTGGCACTGCCGCTACCGCTGCTGAGGAGAAAGCCAAAGCTACTCTTCAAGTCATTGGTCAGCTTAAACAGAATCTTCAAATCGAGCTGTGAGTTAGTGACCAGGGGCTTGAGAATGATTTTGCCTTCTGGAACTAATTCCAAGCCATCGGAGAGAAATCCCGAGGCCTTATCGAACAGCAAGGTGCCGCCTTCCAGTTTGGCCTTGATTTGGGCCTTTTTAAACTTCTGGTCTTTTAGTCCAATCGACGGATGGCTCAGCTTCAAGACGGCATTGGCTAGGTTGATGTCGGCCTGGCCGGTCGATTGCGGCAGATTTTTCGGGTCGAGGTTAAAGTCCACGGTCGCGTTAAGCAACGCCGACAGTCCGACGGTCGACAAGATGGGCGCCAAAAGCGGGTTGGCGGTCGGGGAGGTGGCGGCGTTGTTCAAGGCAAAGGTGATCAAGTCATCCAGAGGAAAGTTCTTTGCATTCAGGGTGATGCGCTTGGGTATGGCGACACCAGACGCTAGATCAAAAAAGCCGACGTTGGCCGTCGCGGTCAAGACCCCATTGCCCGACGTTAGTTCGCAGATGACGCCCAGTTGCCCAAGAAATAAGCGCAAAAGGCTCAGATTGATCGTCAGACTTTTCAGCTCGACGGTGGTTGCTGCGGTGCTGCCATCGATGCGGACCTTTTCCGCCCGCATGCCCAGGGGCAAGGAGGCGCTCATATCACCGATGGAGATGTTGAATCCCGTCGCCCGGCTCAAGTTGGCGGCGATCGATTCCTTCAGCACTTCGTAGGGAAAGGTCATCACCAAAAACAACACGAAGCTGACAAAAAACAGACCGGTCAGGACCGTAGCCCGAGCCGCCCTTTTTGCTGTTGTCGCGTCCACCTTATTCATCAACGGTCCTCTGGCCGGCTTGCGACCATGATGCGTGCTGGTTAATTGCCGCCGCCGCTGGAGCTACCACCGGTACTGCTGCCGCTGCCGCCGCCACCGATGTCATAGCCCCGGACTTTGGCTTGGGCATCGAAATACAGTTTAGTGCCGTAGCGACCTCGCACCTGGAGATCTTGCACTCTCAGGTATTTATTTGATTTTTCGACTTCGACCAGAAAGGTCATCAGGCGCGGCACGGAGATGTTAGGCAAGCGCATCTCAACGCGCACCTCCTGCATTTTTTCACTCAAAGCGCTATCTGCCGGCAAGGCCGCCTTTTGATCGGTGAGTCCCTCAAGCGTCACGCTTTGCTCGTTGGCGATCTTTTCAAAGAAGGGCTTGATGCTCATCTGTTTGGTCTTGCGCTCAACGGTATCGATCAACTTTTCGAAATTCTTGTTTTCTTGCTCATACGAGGTCTTTAGCGCCTGTAGCTCGTGCAGGGAACTAAAGCTGCGCGACAACTCGGTCTTGAGTCGACTGACCTGGGAGAAGTACAGACCGACGGCACCCAGCACGAATAGGGCGATGCCGGCGACAGTCCCAGCCAAAAGCCCGGTACGCTGATTGGGCGACAGCTTGTAAAAGCTGTCCATCAGGAAATCTAACTTCTCGTTATTGGTACCGAACAAGCGCTTTCGGATCCGCTGGAGGTTGCCCATCAGCTGGCCTTTAAAGCGATCGGTAAAGGTCGCGACAACGCTCATCTAACGGTCCCCTTAAGCCTTGCCGCCGGCAGTAGGTAGCCCGGCGTAGTCGGCATTAATCGTGAATTCGATGATCTTATTATCACTACCCGGCTTTGGCCCAGATTGCTTAGCCTCGACCGTTTTGAGCACTTTCGACTTTTTGATCGACTCGAGGATCTGGTCGACGGTGGCATAACTATCGGTCTCGCCGCGCAGCACCAACTTGCCGCCGCCACCAGCGATCGCATTGTACTGGTACAAGGTGACATCGAGCTTAAGCTCTTTCGGCAAAACCTCGCTAAGCGACTTAAGCACCATCAAAGCTGGACTAGAGGCATTGTCCTCGAGAAACTGCGCCACCGCCGTACGCTTGTGATTGATCTCCTTTTGCAGCTTTTGCGAGGCATCGCTGCGGAGCTTTTCGAAGGTGTATTTACCCGGCAGATACTGGCTCTTAATCGCCGGAAAGATGGCTTGATAGTCCTTTAAATACTGCGCCTGAAGCTGATCGATCTGGCGCTTATAGAAGACGTATTTCACCCCGTAGCTGACGCAGAGCAGCGCCAGGGCAATGGCGACGACGCGAAAGGCGACCGTTGCCCCTTTGAGGATGGACTCGTAGTTTTGCACAAAGGCGAATTCGCCTTGCCGCAGGTTGATCTGGGAAATCCGCTTGGCCGAGCCCACCGCGCGCAGGCCGATCGCCACGCTCTGGGGCATGATCGCCATATGGTCGATCAGTGCGGGATTGATCTTCAGGTCGCTCTGATCGATGCGATTGACCTCGCAGCTGATCTCAAGTTGGTCTTGGAGGTAATGGTTGAAGTTTTTGATGCGACTCGTGCCGCCGGAGATAAACAGCTTCGACAGCGGCATCTTCTCCCAGGTCTTGAACGCGTAAAAGGTGCGTCCAAGCTCCTTCACTATAGCGTTAGCGGCAAGTGTGATGCGCTCAACCACGACGCGGTCGTCGCCAGTTAGTTCCTCAGCCGGATCGGCGTCACAGAGCACTCGCGACACGCGGTGCTTGATCCGCTGCGCCTCGGCGAACTCAGTCTCCAAGTCGCGGGCGAGAAACTCGGTGAGGTAGCGACCACCCAGGTTAATCGAGCGAAACATCCGCAACACACCGTCTTGAACGATACACACGGAGGTCTTTTCGTGGCCGACATCGACCAGGCCACAGCACTCGCCTGCGGGCATATCGATATAGGGAGCCAGGTTATAGAAGGCTAAACTATCGACATCGACGAGCTTTGGATCGATGTTAATGCGCTGCAGATGCTCGAGAAAGCTACGCAGGAAATTCTTACGGGTCAAAACCGCCAGCGCCACCGTCTTGTTGTTCATCGTGCCGAGGATCTGGTGGTCGATGATCATGTCGTCCATGTTGAACGGCACGGCGTCTTCCAGCTCCGATAGAATCGCCGCTTCAATCTTGCGTGGATCGGCAAAGTTAAACGACATCACGCGGCTGGAGATATACTGTCCAGGCATCGCCGTGATGATGCGGTCGGCCTTGAGATTGTTCTCTTTGAACAACTGCTCCATACACGCCGGCAGCACGACGTCGGGGTCGAGCTCCTCGCCGTGCGGGATGACGTTCTCGTAAAAGTTGGCGATCTCATACGACTTGAACGTGTTGACGATCTCGACGGCCTTGATCGAATAGCTGCCAATATCGAGACCTATAACGCGCTGCATACAGAGCTATCTCCTGATTTTCTACCTACTTATCTTCTCATCAGATGAGTTTCCAGTAAAGTACACGGTAGGCGTTCTTCTCGTTTTTCTTGGCATCTGGCATGATGCGCTCGACGACTGCCGTCAGCTTTTTGACGCTACCACCGCTGACGCCATCGACTTCGACATGGAAGGTGGTGCTAAACTTCTTAAACCAGTCGGCCCTGGTCGCGCCATCATGGGCGGTCGAGTCGCCTCCTGAATAGCATAGCAGATTTCGCAGCACCGCTGCCGTGTTCTCACCAGGCTGACCGAGATTAGTGCCGTCCTCGTCGCGCTTTTTCAGCGCCAGCGCCACCTTTTCTGTGCAATCGCCGCGCGATTCCGGAAACAAGCACTGCAGGAGGCCGCGCGAGGCAGTGTTGATATTGATTTGGAACTTATCATCACCGCGGATCTTTGCGTATGGAAATGCCGTGATATACGGCGAGAATACGGCATGGATATCAGCGTCCCAGCCCTCGATTATCCGCAGTTCTGAGACTGAATCCAGCGGTGCGTTCTTCGCCATCTGCCTTGGCGTGCGCTTTTGATAGGGTTCATTTTCATCGGAGTAGCCGGAGTTGCCGTCGGCCACCTTGTCCGGGTCGATGTAGTCCTTGATCCGGTACGCAAGTTCCTTGCCAGTGACCTTCTTAGACTCAAGAAAGGACTTTTCGGCCGGGCAGGAAAACAAAGCCTCGAGCATCAACAAGACCTGCGTGCAACGGCCATTTTGGTAACAATCGTTGACATTGATCTTCGACGATTCATCGGCGATATTGATAGTCATGGTGCCATCAAACAACTTCAGCGAATCGATGACGGAACTGTCGTTGATGGCATTGATGCCAAACTGCTCGGAAAAGGCCGCGGTCATCTCCGCGGTTTCACCACCGATGGGTATGCCATTAAGTACCGTCCAGATATCACCTAAGCCACTGGCCAAATCCGCATTTGCCGGATTCTGCTGGGCCTGGAACAGGGTGTAGGCAAAATCCGCCATCAGTAGCAAGTTAGCGAGGTTAAGGCCGGACTTGGCCATGTACTCGGCCTTCAGATTGTCCTTAGTATGCGTCGCCAGAGTCAGATTCACCTGCGACGACAGGATCAGGTCGCTGGTAAACAGCATCATCACCGAGATGATCATGATGGCGATGATCAAGGCGATGCCACGCTGACCGTCACGGTTGGACGCCGTCGAGCCAGCAGCGTCGCAAACCGTGTCAGGTGACGCATCAGCCGGTACTTGTGGCGGGCTAGCATCTGCGACGGGGAACCCCCACCGGGTCCGCGGCAATTTAAACGGCGGTCGTGCCATGTTTACAGTGCCCCCCAGCGCATTGATTTATCGGGTTCCTTCATTTCGACAAAATCGGTGGCGCCATTTAAGTAGACGACCGTATTGATCGTCAGCACGGCCTCATCAAGCCCAGCAACGTCATTGCCTTGGGCACCGGCGCGATCGTGCAGATAAGCCTCGATGGTCACGCGGACCATCTTGGGCATGATATTACGGGTTTCACTGCGGGCGCTGTCCCACGCATCCTTCGACCAGCGGTCGCCGGTCCAAGCCTCGAGGGTAAAGGTCTTGATGCCGTGAGCCAGCAGCGTCGTCGGCGGCTCCTCCTTCAGGTCAAGGGGTATCACCGGGGTCTCCGCACGGTAGAGGTCTTTGCGGCCGGGCGCGTCTTTGGAGTCTTTGAGCTGATAGACCACGAAGGTAAAATCAGATTCGTAGGCGCTGATCTGCAGGGCTCGATGCGTCATCGTCGTCATCGACAACTTGTCACCGAGGCTCTTCTCTAGTCTAAAGACAGTCTTCATATTGCGATCGATCCCGCCGCGAATCTGATCCTTTTGCGACACCAAAAAGGCATGCTGCAGGTCATCGCTGAGTTTGCTCACCGCCACGCTTAAGCGATGCAGTGTCTTAGCCCGTTCGCCGAGGCCCTCGCGCACCTCAAACCCAGCCTTGAGCATCGACGCAACGCCGACGGTCAAGGTCATCAAAATCGCGATGGTGATCACAACTTCGAGCAGCGAAAAGCCGGATTGTGACGCTGGGGGACGACGCATAGGATCGGTTCAACCTTCCTCTGGACTACGGACTAGGGAGACTATCGTGGCGGCATCTAACCCTGTTTTCAGCACTACCAGGTCAGGTGCCATCGGGATGACCATCACGGATGTTAGCTGCATTAGGATCTTCCACCGGCTGGGGGTTGTCTGGCGGCAGCCCGTTATTGACGTCGGGCAGCCCATTCGGGTCTTGGCCCGCGGCGGGAGGAGGAACGCCGGTTGGGGCATTGGCTGTTCCTGGGGTACCGGGCTTTGGCTTGCCGGCGGCGGCGTTTTTCTTCACCCACGCATCATACACCGGCTTGAGTTGAGTGATCGCCTCGCTGATCTTCGCCTGATTGGTCAAAAGATAGGTCAGACCCGTTGAGTTCCTCTGCGCTCCCTCCGGCCACGACACATCGACATGGGCCGTAAGAAAGATCGGCTCGTCGCCAAAGATCTGCTTGATGGCCGATTCGATCATATCGTTCGCACTGTTGTCGACCTTGCTACTGCGCTTATCCAGGTCGTTACCGTCGCTGTCGTGCTTTTTCTTGCCGCCACCGACCGCCATCTCGAGGAGCTTGGCAAAGGGGAACTTCCACTCGACGATCTCGAGGCTGTAGGTGTACTCGGTCGAGTCCTCAAACTTCTGATCGACCTGATGCGTCATCAGCTCCTTAAACGGCTTGCTTCGCCAAAAGTATTCGACCTGCGACAACACGCGCCGAGCTCGCCAGGTGGCTTCGGTGACGTTGCGGCCGTAGTCGGAGAAGACGATGGCGTTGCCCTGCACCGCCGCCACCTCGACGATCAAAAAAGCGACGATCGCCAAGGCGATCACCGTTTCGATCAAGGTGAAGCTGGCCTCACCTGACTGCCGTTCAGTTGTCTTTGTCGTGTTGGACATCGTAGTCATGATATCCCGGGGTGACTTCGGCGACCCCCTCATAGGGGTTGGTCACGATCGTGTAAGGTTCCTGGGTCTCGTCCGGCACCAGTTCGTCCTTCTTGAAGTATATGTAGATCACTGCTCGTTCGACATAGCCGGAGGGAAAAAAGTAGATCATCGCCCGCGCTTCCGGTCCGATCTCGCTGAGGTCCTGTTTATGCCCATGATGCTCGGCCTGCATCGCTTTGACCATCATGTGCGGACCGATGCTGCGATTAGACCACTCGAGGCTGTCGACCCGCGACCAATGGGCCCGCTTTAACTGGCTCTTGGCGGCCAGCACCGGTGACTCCGGCGGAATCTCTTTGCCGGATTTGGGGTCCGACACGGCGGATCCCGCCATCTCGATGTAGTCGTTAAACTTGCTATCAAAGGCGATCGCCTCGTCCTTCTCCTCTTGCTCACCCGGATCGCGGTCGATCTTATCGCTGCCAAGGCTAAAGGTGCTCTGATCGGTCTCTTCAAGCCAGTAGTCACCGGAATTAAACTGGATGACCAGGCGATAGGGTTTACCCGTCAACACCGCCAGGTCAAAGGCCCCGCGGATGTCGCCGGCCAGACCATTGAGCTTGGTCGCCGTCTCGGCACCGCTGCGCATGTTGAATTGCGGCAAGGCGACGGAGTAGACGAACGCCATCAACGCCATAACGATGATCACCTCGATCAAACTGAAGCCGCCTTCGCGGGCGGCAGCAGCGACCGAGGCGGGACGGTGTCGTTTAAGGGGCTTTCGCATCCGTCTCCGGGTAGTTGATGTCGTCCTCGGTACCCATCTGGCCATCACCGCCGGCGCAGTGCAGCTTGAAGCTGCGGCCGTCGGATTCATAACCAAAGTCATTGCCCCATGGATCTTTGAGCTTATTATCCTCGATGTAGGGACCGCGCCAGGTCTTCACATCACCGGGATTGGTCAGCAGGGCCTTAAGGTCCGGCGGATACTTATTGTTGTGGATGCGGTACATCTGCAAGTCCCCTTGGATCACCCCAAAGGCCAGCTTGACCTGATCCTTCTTGGCGTTTTCCGATTGGCCAATCAGGTTAGAAACCATGTACGCCATCAGAGTACCCAGTAAGGCCACGACGATGATGATCTCGATCAAAGACATCCCGCGTTGCCCCTCGGCGAGGAACTGTGGATGCATGATGGCATGAAAACGGCGAGAGAGGCGGCGAACCTGAGCTAGCATGAGACACTCCTTGCAAATGGAACCACACAGTTAAACCGCTGCAGCGATGACCTAGGAGAACAGAGGGAACGACAGGTCATGGTCGATGATCGATCTTCGAAGTCTAGGACCTATGTCATGAATGATAGATTAGCGGATTTGGTTCATGATCGAAAGCATAGGTACGATGACCGAGGCGATGATCCCGCCGGCTGATCCCGCCATCATGATGATCATGACCGGCTCGATCAGTGAGATCAGCCCCTCGATCTTGCGCTGGACCTCCGCCTCATAGGCGACTGCCACATGCGACAGCATCTCTTCGAGCTGCCCCGTACGCTCCCCGGTCATGATCATGTGCGTCACTAACGGCGGGAAACGATTGCTCTTTTCAATCGTTACCCCGAGGCTCTTACCTTCCTGAACAGAGATCTTGGCGGCGTCCAACACCTCGGCAATGACGGAATTAGAGATGATATTTTTGGTAATCTCCAACGCCTTGATAATCGGCACACCGGAAGCCAGCAGGGTGGATAAGGTCTGCGTGAAGCGCGAGACCTGCATGCGCATGATGAGAGGGCCAAAGATCGGCACCTCCAAGGCAGCCTTATCAAATTTATGCCGACCCTCTTTGGTGGCGAGAAAGCGCTTCACGGCAAAAAAGATCCCGGCCCCGGCCATCGGCAGCAAAAACCACTGGTGTTGGAGGAACTCGGAGATGTTGATGGTTAACTTGGTGTACCAGGGTAGCGGCGCCTTGAGGCTGATGAAGATCTTCTGCAGCTTGGGCACTAGGCTCATCAGGAGGTAGCCGATCAGACCGACCTGCGCCAGCATCATAACCGCCGGGTACATCATGGCGCTCATCACCTGACCTTTGGCCGCCTCCTGCTTTTCCATGTAATCGGCCAGGCGGTCGAGTACTACGCCAAGGCTACCGGAGCTCTCGCCCGCACGCACCATGTTGACGTACAAGCGGTTAAACACGGCCGGGAACTGCTGCGCCGAATCGGCAAAGCTCTTACCCTCCGACACCTGCTCGCGCACCGCCGAGAGCGTGCCTTGCAAGACCTGGCTTTCGACCTGCGCGGTCAGGGCCCGAAGGCACTCATCGAGCGGGATATGGGCATTGGTTAAAACCGCAAACTGCCGCGTCATGACGGCGATTTCCATGGGTTTGACGCGGCTGGAGAACAGCGAGTTTTTGGCTCGGATCTTCTCCATCGACACTTCTTCTTTGATCTCCGAGACGATGATCTTGTCTTTTTGCCGCAGACGCAGCTTGGCGGTCTTGGGCGAATCGGACTCGATCTTGCCCTTGCGCGCGGCGCCGGTGGCCGCGTCGTAGCCCTTGTAGGTGTAAATCGCCAAAGCTGTATCCTGAGTTGATGAGTTCGGGCACCGGCCCTACTAACGCAAATCGTCGGTCTGAGTATTCGCCATCGCCTCTTCCAGCGAGGTCATGCCGCCTAGCACCTTGCCAATCGCCGAGTCCCGCAGGGTCTTCATGCCCTTCTCGAGAGCTTTTTTCTTGATCTTGTTGGAATCTTGCGACAACAGGAGGACATCGCGGATATCGTCATCGAGGATCATCAGCTCATGGATCCCCATTCGCCCCTTGTAGCCGAGCCCATTGCACTCTTCGCAGCCGTCGCCAGCACGGAAGATCTTGCGTCCGGCCAGGCTTTCGCGGGTCATGCCCATCAGCAGCAGCTCGCCATCGATCGGATCATAGGCCTCGCGACAGCTCGGACAGAGGCGCCGGATCAGGCGCGTCGCCATGATGCCAAGCACCGCGGTGGACACCTGGAAGGGCTGGATGCCAAGGTCGAGAAAGCGCGTCACCGTCGTCGCGGTGTCATTGGTGTGCAGGGTCGAGAAGACCAAGTGACCGGTCATCGAGGACTGAATGGCGATCCCCGCGGTCTCACCGTCCCGGATCTCACCGATCATGATGACATCGGGATCCTGGCGCAGAATCGAGCGCAGCCCCTCCATAAAGGTCAGGCCGATCTTTTCTTTGACCTCGACCTGGCCGACCCCGGCCAGCTGGTATTCCACCGGGTCTTCGATCGTCACGATATTGATATCGGTGGTGTTGATATGCATCAGAGATGCGTAAAGCAGCGTCGTCTTACCAGAACCGGTCGGCCCCGTCACCAGGACGATGCCGTGGCTCTGCTCGATGAGGTTGACCCATTTGGACATAATCTCTGGATCTAGACCCATGTCTTCCAGCCGTTTGGCACCCGAGGACTTATCGAGAAGACGCATGACGATGCGTTCGCCATGCGAGGTGGGCAGCACCGATAAACGAACGTCGATGTCCTTACCCGCGACGCGAAAGGAGATACGACCATCCTGCGGGATCCGCTTTTCGGCGATGTTGAGCTTGCCGATGATCTTAATCCTAGTCGCCAGGGTCGAGGCGTGGCGACGCGGGATCTGCATCTTATCTTGGAGGGCCCCATCGATGCGAAACCGCACCATGATCTCGTTTTCATAGGGCTCGATGTGAATATCCGAGGCGCGCTCTTTGGCGGCGCGAGCGAGCAAGCCGTTGACCAGACGGATGATCGGCTTCTCGTCGTCGGTGGACTCGAGTAAGTCGCGGGTCTCTTCGAGATCGTCCCCTTCGCCGATCTCAGGCGCGTTCAAGTCCTCAAGAACCTTCTGGGAGGCATCGTTGGAGCGCTCATAAACCCGGTTGATGCTATTTTCGATCACCGCCGGCGGACTGACGATCATATTGATATTGGTCGAAAGGATCAGCCGCAGGTCATCGAGCGGGAAGACATTGAGTGGGTCGGCGACGGCGACGGTGACGTTAAAATCATCCTTAGCGACCGGCAGGATCTTATGATCGCGGCAAAACTGAATCGGAATGCTGTCGACTAGGGTCGGATCGATATCGTTGGTGGGGAGGCGAGCGTAGTACGGCAGGTCGAGCTGATAGGCCAAGGCCCGCAGCACATCCTCCTCGCTGATGACCTCTTGCTCGACCAAGATCTCACCGAGCTTCGCCGTGCTTTCTGCCTGCTTTTCCAGGGCTTCATTCAACTGCTCTTCAGACAAGGCCTCGGACTCAACGAGGATCTGTCCAAGCGTCTTGCGTTGCAGTTTGCGAAACGACACCGTCGGCAGATTGCTCCACTTCGGTTGCGGGGCCTCGCCGCCACTGCCATCGGCAGCAACCTGCTTATCGTTTACTGGGTCCGCTTTGTTCCCGTTCAAGACCGCATCCTTTAGTCATGTCCCTAAACCCTTGCCGCGACCTCTTGCCGCGGCTAAAGCGTGGACCCGTTAGCCGTCCGTCCCACCATTATCGCCTGATTCTGGCGGCGGTGGCGGTGCCGGCGGCGGGGCCGGCGCGGGGCCGTCGCCGCCGCCGCCGTCCATGCCACCACCGCCATCGCCGCTGTCTCCAGAGCCGGACATCGGCACATACGTCGGCGTCTCATCGCCCTTTTCCTTTTTCTTTTGGTTCTCTTTGTCCTTTTGCGCCTTCTTCTCCTCGTCTGGCGGCTGGCTGGGACGGGTTTCGCTAAGGCCGGAGCCCTCGTACATCTCCTTCAACATCTCCTCGCGACGAGCGGCCTCGATACGGTCGATATCATCAGGCACGTACTTGCCGTCCTCTTTGGTCGGGAGCATGGCATAGAAGTCGTCTTTGATGTGATCGGAGCCGAAGATACTTGCCAGGATCTGGTCGCGCTCCTCGAGTTTTTGTTTGTACACCGCCGCCAAATCATCGGCCCCATGGATGATGTGCGGGGTCAGGAAGATCATCAGATTGTTGCGCGTATGCTCGATACTCGAATTGCGAAACAGCCAGCCGATGATCGGAATATCACCAAGCAGCGGAATTTTCTTAAAGGTTTGGCTCTCCCTGGTCTCGACTAAACCGGAGATCACTATGGTTTGACTATTCTTGACGGTGACCGTCTGCTTGGTCTTACGCTTGCTCAGCCGCGGCAGTCCGCTGCTGGCATCTCGATCAATCACCGTGTTTTGATCAAGATCGACGGACAAGGTGACATAATTTGACTGACTGATATTTGGCTTGATCTTCAAGGTCAAGTCGACGTCTTCTTTTTCTACCTTGTTGGCGATCGCGCCGGTCACCGGGGTGATCTCTTTGGAGGTATAAAACAACTTTTGACCAGAGACGACCGTTGCTTCTTCGTTGTTGGAGGTCAAAATATTCGGCGAGGACAGGACCCGTGTGTTGGAATCGGTCTTGATCATCTTGATCAAGGCACCTGGACTGAAGTTACCTAAACCTGCGATATTGACCTGCTTACCGGACAGGATACCAACCGTCATGTCATCCGCAAATGAATTGGCAACACCCGCAATTTGCGCTTGATTGTTTGTCTGGGCGCCACCTGGAGCATTGGCCGCAATCTGCGCAGCGATAAGGGGGGCCATACCCCCGCCTTGCCAAGTCGTGGCAATGCTGGTGTCGCTTGGTCCACCGCGACCGGCAAAAACGCTGGTGCCAAAGGCAAAGCCATTGCCGATATTGATATCGAGGATGTCGGCCTCGACGTAAACTTGGGAACGGCGCAGGTCGAGCTTGCGGATCAGCGAATTGATGGTTTGATACGCGGCATGGCTGCCGGTGATGAGTAGCGAGTTTGACGACTCGTCTGGAGCAATCTTGACGTCATCGCTAAGCGAGGCGACCGAAATCGGTCCGTCACCGACACCGCCCGGTGCACCCGGAACGCCATTGATCGGCGGGCGGCGAAAATCCGGAATGTTGCTACCGGGGGTCGCCTTCTTGCCGGTCGCCAGCGCCGAGAGTGTCGAGGCCAACTTTTTCGCGTCGGCGTAGTCCAGCGGCCTAACGTGGATCGTGCTTTGCCGCGAGGGATCGTCAAGCTGGATGTCGAACTTACGCACCAAGGCCTTAACGTCCGCGATCGTCCGCGGTGGGCCAAAGATGATGACCGAGTTCGTCCGCTCGTCGGTCATGATTTTATAACCGTGATAGCCGCTGGAGCCCGCGCCCTTTTTCGCTTCGGCGCTGTTCTTGAAGATTTCGGTGACCTTTTCGCTGATATTCTTCGCCTCGGAGAAGCGGATCGGCACGATGGCGACCTGGTTCTGTTGGCCCTGGACGTCCAGTAGTTCCAAGATATCGAGGATACGCCGGACCTTGTAGCCGGAGTCGCTGATGATCAGGGTGTTGGTCGGCGGGTAAGCGATCATCGAGTTGGACGCCACGATCCGTGACAGCGTCGATTGAATCTCCTTGGCGTCGATATACTTGAGTGGAACGATTTGAGTGATGATCTCGTCGGTCATCATCGTCCAGCTAGAGCCGAGAAAGGTCTTCAGGTTGCCTTTGACTGCGGTCCGCACCGGCATGATCTTAATCACCTTGCCAGTTTCGACCGTCGTCAGTCCGAGGATGTTTAGGGCCGAAAGGAAGGTCTGATAGGCCTCCTCCTTGGTCACCTTGCGTGGCGAGATGATCTGCACCTTGCCGTTGACGTTACGGTCGAGGATGACGTTTTTACCGGTCCATAGCGCCACGGCTTTGATGATGTCTTTGATCTCGGTCGGCTCGGGAAAGTCGACGTTAACCAATTCCTGACCGGATGGAACGCCTCCCGACCCTTGGCGCACGGCAGGCACTTTGACGATGGCAGGAGCTTTGGTGTTACCGGTCGGTACCGTATGCGCCGTGATCTCATTGCCTTCGACGTCGGCGCCTGAAGGCGGGTTCGCTCCCGTTGCATCCGTCGGCAGGTCTTTATCTTCCGCCGGCAAAGCGGTCGCGGCCGCCGGATCGGCACGATTGCCGGTGACCGGAACCTTGCCGGTCTTGGCCACGGGTGGTGCCGCCCTTGCTGCGGCAGGAGCAGCGGCTGCAGCTGCGGGCATGGTGCTGGTCGGGGGCAAGGCCGGGGCCTTCACCTCAGCGGTCGCCGCAGGCGCCTTGGCCGGTGCCGCAGCCGCTGGTGTTGCCGCTGGAGCAGCCGCCACTTGCACCGGCACCGGAGCAGGAGCCGCTGCGGCATCTTTAGTCGGCACCGCTGCGGCATCCTTGGTCGGCGCCGCCGCATCGGGCGTCGCCGCGGCGCGCGCCGCACTCGGGATCACCAGTAGTGTCAGCGCCAGAGCCAAGGCCGTCCATGAGGCCAAGAGTCCTTCCGCTTCATCCCTGCGAGCAAACATCGATCACTCCCTTTGGTAGGATCACAACTTCATTGGATTCGACATGTCAGCATCATCGGCTGCGTGCCATTTCTGAGGATGTGAATACGTACTTCTTTTTCTTTTGAGAACGCTTCGAGCAGCGCGAAGCCCTGCTCTGGTTGTTTCAAACTGGTCTCGTTCACCTGGGTGATAATATCGCCATTTTGCAGTCCGGTCTTGCCATAGAGGCTGGTCTGATCGATGGCGAAGATCTTGAAGCCGTTCATCAGATTGTCGGCGGTGTTGGGCACTAAACGAGCCTTCTGAATAATTGTACCAAAGCCCGGCCCAAGTTCATCATGGACATATTTTTCTTCCAGCGTACACCCGGTCTCTACGGCTGGGCCCTTTGGCGCCGTGCTCGAGGGTGTCCCCGATGCGCTATCGGGAAAGCCCGCTGCGCCGTCTTTTTTCTTCGCTTCGGAAGCCAGTTCCAAGCACTCCTTGACGCCGCGATTATTGATGATCAGACGATTTCTTTCGATCTTAGCAACGCTCGCTTGGTCGTTGCCGACGATCAAATCACCTTCATGGTAAACATCGGATTCAGAGTAGCCAGTCTCCTGCACGGTCGCCACGGAATCGGCCCCACCGAGAAAGATGGTGCCGACCAACTCGATATTGATCGTCGGCTTGGTGCAGGCCGAGTTGATATCAAAGGCGGCGGTCTTAGCGGCGGCATTGGCCGATTCGCTGGCCTTTTCATCAGGGAAATCACCGCCCGAGTTGAATAAGTTGCGCTCGCGAATGGCCTTTTCGATATCGCGGTAATTGTCGCTACTAGACAGGTTGATCGACGCAGCGGTGACCTTTTGACTATTGCGCTGATGATAGGCAGCCAGCGCTGAACTCATGAGACCTGACATCGCATAGGCCGAGACAAAGGAGGCGAAGATATAGGCACCGGCCACGACGAACGAAACCTGACCAGCCGTGCGCGCAAACAGCGCCGCGCTTTCCGGCGTCAGATTGAAGCGGCTTAGAACTTGAGCAATGTAAACGTTAGGGGCCATGAAATCCCGGCTACTTGACGCGCATGTTAAAGGTCAAGGGAGTGTTGGCGCGGAGGACCCGCATGTCGATCTCGGTTTCCTTACGCAGGGAATTAAGGAGGCGAATGGCTTGTGCCGCATCACCTAGCGGCACACCATTGACTTCGGTGACGATATCATCGTTCTGCAGACCCGCTTTCTCGTAGATGGAGTCCTTGCGGATACGGTCCAGCTTGAAGCCCTTGAGCTCACCGTCGACCATATTCGGCGTGGCTTTCGCATCTTGGAGAACCTTCGTAAAGTCGGTCGTCAACATCTTCTCGCGGTAGGCCTGGGTCATACTCATGTCGCGCTCTTTGCGCTCAAAGCCATCTTCTTTAAACGACGGTGGCGGCGGCTCCGTCGCCAGCGGCGCGATGGTGTCGGCGGGATTGGGCGGAGCCAAAGACTTGCGCTTTCTTTTGCTGCGACTCAACTTCTCCTGGACGACCTCGATAAACTCGGTCCTGCCGGCATTATCGATAATGATCTTTTGTTTGTGGATTTCCTTGAGAGTCACGTCCTTTTGCAGACTATCGCCGACGATAAAGCTATTGATGGTCTTTTTCGTGCTATTTTCGATGAGGGCAATACCGGACAAAGGATCACCACCATAGATCGTGCCCATCAGCGCGATCGGCAGTTCGGACTTGACGATTACGGTGGATTTGGCTTCTTTGCCATTTGCCGCTTCCACTTGCTGGCCTTCGCCGGCAGCTCCGTCTGAGTTAAACAGATTGCGGGTAACGATGGCGTCTACCGCCGCCTTGTTCAGGGTAGCGGTCGGCTCCGGCACACTAAAGTTGCCTGAAAGCGGTTTGGTTACCTGCTTACTGCTACCCGGCGCTGGCTGCACCAGGTAGCCCATCACCGTCGACACCGCCGTTGCGGCAAGAAAGCTAGCGCCAAGCACGATCAGGCCGGGACGCCAGGGTGCTGCCGCAATCTTTTCTAAGGCTTTGGAGACGTCGGGCATAGCTGCCTGTGGGGAGAAAAGCAGCCGGCGGGTGCCGGCCGTTACGAATGTCTACAGTACGTGCCAGCGATCATACGGTTGCTGCTCTATGGAAGGACTAAGGACGGAGGCCTGCTGCAGGGCAAAACGCACCCTCTGGGCGGTGGACTCAGGAGTGGAAAAGCTATCGGCCACGACCAGATCGGCCTGGCGGTAAAACTCCAACCGGTTGCCTATCAAAGCGCTGATCCGCTCCGTCAGCAGCCGCAAGCGGGCTTCCGGGTCGGCGACCGCAAGGACCTCGGCCAAAAGCGGCCGCTTAGCCATCTCCGCTTCGGAGCCGATCAAGCGCCGGGCTATCTCATCGGCCGGCGTGCTCAACCAGACGATGGTGCCAAGGCGGGCCAGTTGATCCCAATTGCCCTCGGCCAAGACGGCGCCACCGCCAGTGGCGATCACGTGGCTGCGCAGCCCGCGCAAGGCGGTAATCGCCGCCGTCTCCAAGCGGCGAAAGTGCTCCTCGCCGTGACTTGAGAAGATCGCTTCGGTGGTCGCGCGGGCATTGCCTTCGATGATCTGATCGAGGTCAAGAAAGCCGTAGCCAAGCAGCTTGGCGAGGAGGAACCCGACTTTGGTCTTACCGGCTCCACTAGCGCCGATGAGGATGATATTCGAGCCGGCCGCCGGGCGATGCGCACCACGAGACGCCGCAAGGCCGAGGTCGGAGAATGGTTCCACGTCGATGGTCAAAGCATCATCCTACAATGTTAAGGTGGTCATTTGGGGGATATAGGAACGCTGGGGGAGCGTTTGATGGCGGCAAAACCGAATCAGATACATGCATGTGTCATGATTTTAACTCAGATCGAGCCGAAAAAGGAATTTTATCCCGCTGTCTCTTGATCATCGGCCGAAGCATAACCCTTTGGTCTTCTTGGCGCATCATAAAAATACCCGGATTTGCCAGGAGAGTCGGCACGTATGGGCAACGTAAATAAGCCGGTGGCGCACCATCGAGCAGGAGTGCCCTGGCGAGCAGAATCATGCTACATAGTGAGTCCCCCCAGCGACGTTGCTTCGAGCTTTGACGGGAGAGAGCATGACCCAGCGAGCGGCGACCCAGTTCGAGATCGGCGCCTTTCACATGGTACCGCCACTGCTGATGGCGTCTCAAGAGGAGACCCTCGAGTGGCTTGCGACGGCCCATGCGACGGCTGCGGGCTTACAGGAAGAGACTGCAGACTTTGCCGCAGTCAAGGCGAGCATTGGGCAACGGTTGCGTCGGTTCGGCTGCAAACCGCAGCAGATCGCCACGCGCGGCTATGACACGTTCGATGTGCGCAGCCATGATTTTGCCAACTCCGGCCTGTATGCCCTCGGCGTCAACCGCGACACCGGTGCCTACATCGGCCCGAACTCGACCCCTCTTGGCGATCGCAGCGCTAGGTATAGCCAAAGAGTCAGGCAGGTCTTTGAAGATTTTTATCCACCGGACCAAACGGGACGACGACCAACGCTGACCCCAGATCACCTCATTCATGTGACCTGCACTGGCTACGTCTCGCCTAGCGCACCGCAACTTCTGGTCAACGACCGTGGCTGGCACCAACAGACCGGCGTGATCCACGCCTATCACATGGGATGCTACGCCGCCTTTCCCGCCATCCGCATCGCCGAGGGCCTGGCCCGCAGCGGCGTCGCCAAGGGTCAGGAACGCTTTCGCGCCGACATCGTGCATACAGAGCTTTGCACCTTGCACCTGAATCCCGCCGACTCCTCACCGCAGCAACTCGTCGTCCACAGCCTCTTCGCCGATGGCCACGTCAAATACTCACTCGCACCAGCCGGGAGTTTGAAGCGCGGCTTCCGTCTCCTCGACGTCCGCGAACAGATCATCCCCGACTCGGCCAGCGATATGTCGTGGGACCTTGATCACTGGGGCTTTCGCATGGGACTGTCGCGCGAGGTACCGCAAAAGATCGGCGCTCAGATCCGTCCCTTTGTGCAGCGACTCGCAGAACAATGCGGCTGCGAACTCGGCAGTCTGCTCCGCGAGGCCCAGTTTGCTATCCATCCTGGTGGCCCGAAGATCATCGACTCGGTGCAAGAGCTGCTCGAACTACGCGACGAGCAAACGGCGCAGGCGAAAAAGGTCTTACGGACGCGTGGTAATATGTCGTCGGCGACCCTGCCGCATGTGTGGATGGCGATGGAAGCCGACGGCCTAGCACCGGGGACCAAAGTCGTCAGTCTGGCTTTTGGCCCAGGCCTCACCATTTTTGGGGCTATTTTTGAGTCCTTCTGAGCAACTCCATGGACCTGAAACTTGGTTTCAATGCGGCCAGGTTGCAGTGGTCAGCAAGGGCCGGTGGCTATGACGCGATGGATCCTCAATCGTGGCCTCGCGCCGCCGAGCTTTGACGCCACCACGATGCTTGATGACAGCAAGGACGACGCCGCGGACTGCTGCGGTATCGCGATTCTGCCATCGGGTCAAAGCCTCAACATGACCAGACGACCATGGCTGCTCCTCAGCGTCGATCCTGTTGACCAAAGCCTAAGCGTAAGCTGGCACCAGATGGCCGATGCACCGACGGTAACCATGGTGCAGCTCGACCCAGGACTACACCTGGTGCGGGCTTTGTCCATCGGTCTATCTCTCGTCGCTGCCATTCGCCCATGGCATAAACCCCCACTGCTGAGCGAGCTGCAGGCAGTCAGCGGCGACTTCCTGCTGCTTAGCGCGATCGGTTGGTATGGCGGCGCCTGGTGCGATGGACCCTTAGCGCGCATCCATCATGGCGGTGGTGTGTCCAATTACCTGCCCGCAGGCGGCCCTGCGGCCTTGGTCGTCCAGACTGGCTTGGACATGTCGCCGCCAAAGACCGAGGCCTGGGCCGCTGTGCAAGAGCTCGAAGGCAGCGAGGGTGAACGCATCAAGCGTTGCCTACTCGGACAGATGCAAGACACTATTGGTCGCCTACTCCTGCCCGGAGCTTTAGGCTTGCGCTGCCGGCTCAGGGATTTGACGCCAGCCACTGCCGCCGAACTAGTGCTCGCTCGACAGGCTGCTGCAAACAGACCGTTTGAGGTATCCATTGACCCGGAACTCGGCGCACCATCACCAGCGTGGCGGCGCCTGTGCCAAAACCTCGGGATCAGGATCGCTAGCGGTGCGACCCAGTCCCCCACACTGATATTACCAGGCGTGGCGCCAGTGGCGCACGAAGCGCAGCTGGAGCCGTTGACCGCGGCGCTCAACGCCATCACGCCGCTCATTCCGCCGTCGCTACACCAGCTGGAAAAGAGCTAAATCCACCAAGGCAAGGTGCGTCCCCGCCGAGGTGAATCCACCCGCCTTTGTTCACTGCGCCGCCGGCATCCGCTGCAGACGAAACGACAAAGCCTGATCATTCAACCCACGCGGCGTGTCCAGATAGGACCGCATCCCTGGCTGCACGGCCCACTGCCTGCCGCTACCATCGACGCCCGAGAACAAGACCAATTGCCAGCCGTTTTTCAGCGCGTTGGTGATGGAACTCAGGATATTCGCAAAGTCAAAACGGTCATCGTCAAGATTGTAAACAACATTGGCCTGATACCGCGCATCACGACTAAACAGCTTAGAAAAATCGAGAACGAGTGCGCGCCCAGTAGCTCTGCCATCCTCCCAGAGGGTCACACTGCCCGCATCGATGGCATCTAAGACCACTGGAAATTCATGCCGACTGGGTGCACGGCATTCCGAAAAGGGCCAAAGGCCCTGACGCGCACATACATCGAGCGCCTCGGCGATCACCCCCTTGGCAAGGCCGCAAGAATCTTCGAGCTGCGGAATACTCGCGCAGATCGTGTGAACTTGCTCCTCCAGCTTGATCCACTGTTGAATCTTATCTAGATTGGGGCGGTAATCGACAAACACATCCTTGGGATTCTTGCCCTTAAGAATGGGAGGTACCGGGTAGACTTCGACTTGTTCGTCCACTGCGGCGAGTGGCAGCCCTGATTGGACCTCGCTAGCGAGGGTTCCCTTCGCCGCGCCGATACGACTGATGACCGAAGCATCGCTAAAGTTGACGCCGCTCATGTCGAGCTGATGGTCGGCGCAGATATGCGCTGATACCCCTTCTGAGTAGCAGGTGGTCGACACCCGGTAATGACTGAGAATATCCTTCTGCTCAGAGGTGATGGCGACCGACGGACTGAGACCCAATAATTCACCAAATCCGAGCTTGAATGTTTCTTGAACCATCGCCAAATCATGTCCTGCGAGACCCACCTGCTCAGCCCGAATGATCAATATCATCGAAGCTCCCGTACGGATCGAACGGGTAAACTTGTCACCGCACTGGCTACGAAACGACGCCGGATCCGTTTGCAGATCCAAGGCACGCTCCGCTACCAGCGGCGGGATCGAATTGTAAACAAGGACCTGGTCTTTAATGTAGAGAAAGGAAGCAACCGCGACCACCGAGGTCGACGTCAGCTCGGTTTCATGAAGAATATTCGACTTGATGGAAGGTGCCAGCGAGATGCCGTTATAGACGGTCGAGGCTTCCACATTGACATCGACACTCAGCTTGCGCGCCAGATCCGCCTTGGAGAACACCATTTCCATATTGTCATAGGCTTGATTGATTGGATATTTGCGGAAGGCCAAAGTCGCCTGATCCAGACACGAATTGCGCCGCGATCCAGTCAGCACATCGTAGCCATCGCCAACCCAAAACAGCGACCCGTAGTCTTTGATGCCATAGTCGGGCGGCTGGATGATGGTCGGGGTTGCAGGGGTGACTGAAGCTGCAGTCGCAACGGGAGTCACAAAGTTGGGTGTACCCGTTCCGAGGCCGGCCACAGTCTGCGGTGTGCTAACATTCATGGCAGCAAGCACCTTGGTCTGGGCAAGGTCCGGCACCACACTTCCCGGACTATCGGCGAGAGCCTCAGCCTTGAGGGGAGTCACATGCGACGGTTCACTGGACTCAGGTGTTAGGAGAGGTGGCATAACCGAACTTGGCACCGTGCCTTGGCTTGGCAAGGTATCCTGAACGCTACCGCGCCCGGACTTAATGGGCCAGCGCCCACACGAGGAGAGGGTGACGAGCGCCAGGATCAAGGCGCAGGTCGATATTTTACTGTGGCCAAAGTCCATTGAATTCCCCTTACTTTTAATCAAGTAGGGGATTCATACTAAACATTTTGTATGTAAACCATATATTTTTCTAAAAAAGTGATGTTTGCTGCGGTCGCCAGGACCAACCCAATGAAACTATGAGAATAATACATTGGCGACCCCACTGCCCAACTCCCCTCGACTTTCCCACCCCTTTGTCTCTAAAGTGAGGTCGTAGTCACCAACACAGAACCCGGAGCCCCTGAACCATGCTGCGCCCCCTGCTCACCCTGACCCCGCTCGCCATTCTGCTACAAACAAGCTGTGTCGCCGTGCGTACCGGTCAGGACGGCGAGCCGAGTGGGGCAAGTCGCAATAAATCAGCCAAACAAAGTCTGCTCGCCGGATTTCAGCTGTTCAACGGCGCCGTCGAGCGGGCTCCGGAGACCGTGCTTGCTGACCTGGACGAAGCGCGCTCCACGGCCAGCGGCGACGAGCTCAAAGCCATCGATACCCTGCTACCGATCCTCGGCGATCAGGTCCATCACCAACCGGTCAGCCCTGCGGCCGAACGCCTCCTCGGCAAACTGTTGCAGCAGTATGGCAAGGAGCACCCGGAGGATTTTGAGGTCCAGCTCACGGTGGCGAAGGGACTAGACCGCGTCGAAACCGATCTGCAGACAGGATCCGGCAGCGGCCGCAGCGGCGACGGCGATACCTTGACGCCCGCAGCGACGGTGACGCGTGCCTTGACCCTGTCGGGTACGTTCCCCAATCAATCACTAGCCCATGAGTATTTGGCCAAGGTCCTCGCCAGCGCCGGCGGCGATCAGCTCAGTGGGATGCGCAGCTATGTGCGCTGCCTGCAACTCGATCCAAACAGCGTCCCCTGCCGCACCGGACTCAAGCTGATGGCCGCTGAGTATACGCAGCCCATCTGCGTCGAATATGCCAAAAGTAAATTTAGCGTCCAAAGGGCCTACAGCCAAGCCAATCGACTCGGCGCGCGCGCAGCGAGCGTTACGCTCATGGGCCAAAAATTATATATAGACCCTCGTTTAGCATTGACCGGCGGCGATATCCAAGAAATCAGCAAAGCTGCGACCAAGGGTGACGATAGTTGGCTGGTGACGCTGACACCCGAAGGTGCCCAACGCTACTTCAAGTTGACCACTGAGTTGGCGGCCAAGCAAGAGTTCGCCCTGATTCGCATCAACGGCAAAGCGGTGAGTGCCCCGCGTGTCCTGAGCCCGGTCGACGGCGGCCAACTGAGCATCACGCTTGGTGGCTTCGATTCCGCTAAGCTGTGTCAACAGAACCGACGTCGGAGCCTGCCTCCGGACTTGGCCGACGTGATTCGCTAGTCACCGCCCCAAGCCCAACTCAATCAGGCTCTTTCGATCACGGCACGCAACCCTTCCCGCCACGGTAAGACGTCAATTTTGCCCAGTCGGTAAGGCCTCGGGGTGCGGCAAAGGCAATACAGCGCTGCTGTGGGATGCTCGTTAGCGAAGCTGATGAGGCCGGCAAGGTCGCGTTCGTTAGGGGTCTCGGCGCTCTTCAAGAGTCGTGAAGGGGTGGAGCCTTAACGTCCATGCTCGTCCCGCGAGGAGGTTGACACCGACGCGCTTTAGTTTACGGGCGCTGGAGCCGGTGAGGAGAAATTGTACGCGGCCGCGGAAGCGTGCTAGCAGCAGGTGTACCTCATCGAGAAGCTGAGGAATCTTCTGCACTTCATCGATACACACTAACAGTGGCATGTCGCGTTGCTCGACCATCGCGCCTTCGACGTCGCGAATGAGTTGTGCGGGATTTAGGAAGTAGCGGTTGTGCTCGCGAGGATCCAAGAGGTCGATGGTCAGAGCTGATGATCGCGTGGCAAGAAAATGCTTGATGAGGTGAGTCTTGCCGGTGCCGCGTGGCCCGAAAAGAAGGGCCGAATTTTGGTCGCCGAGGATGCGGCTAAGGTTCAAATATCGTTCGATCACAGCTTTGTTTTCCTTACAAAAAACGAAAGGCTACTGATCGATATCATCGAAATACTCCAATAAAATCAACACTTGATTTTATTTTATCATATTAATTTATTCATAGACAACCACGGCAGCAGACGCTCAGTTCGCGCGCGGTGAAGGCGCCGAGTTTGTTGCGGTCGGCAACGCCGGGATTCTAGAACCTGACTGGCCAGTGAAGGTTCGGGCCCCTGGCTATGTGGCACCGAAGTGGCCAGCGAGCCCGGCACAACTAACGAAGGTCGGCGTCTCACCAGCGTTCGTCGATGACTTGCGCGGGTTTCGCTTGGTGAGTGAGGAGTAGAGACCAATCTGAAACGTGGATCTACTGATAGGCAGAGCTCTTGGCGGAGACCCTGCCTCTCGATTCCTCAGCCCGGCGATCATCTTCACCAGGGCACGCTCAGGGCATTCGCAAGAAATTTAAGGAACGGCTTGGCTTTGACCGCATTTGCGAGCAATGTCTGCTTGAACTTCGGCGAAGTGACCTGAGCGTCCGTGAACGCAAATCTGGCAATAAAGTCCTTACGCTTTAGATCTTCGCTCAGAAGGTGCTCGGGATCAAAGCCCTTGGGTACCTTTTTGTAGGCGTCGCCGATCAATTCCATTCGCCCTTTGACCTGAGTCCAAATTTTAGGGCTCTTGGTAATCGCGGCGCGAATCTGATGTGCCGCCCCAGCATCAGGGTGCCAGACGCCAGCGCCGAGAAAACTGTTGTTGGGCTCCAGATGCAGATACAGCGACGGGGCACTGCCCACATGGCCCTTATTTGCAGCATTTTTGTGATGAAAATGCGCCGTTGTCGCCGTCTTGTAGGGCGATTTATCTTTCGAGAACCGGACATCCCGATAAATCCGAAACATCGAGCCACCGACGGGCCGAGGGTCTGCGACGATGTACTTACTGACCTTCGCCAGACCCGGCTGCAGCTCGACGATAAAGTCGAGCATCGGCACTTTGACCTTCGCCTCATAAATCGTTTTGTTGGCATTGAACCAGGCGCGGTCATTGTGCCGCGCTAGGTTGCGATGGAACTCCAAAAACGCTTTGTCGAAATGAGAACTCACGTCGTCTCCACTTCGTTTGCCTATTAACACAAACAATCATAGCACATAACGAACGCCATCAATCTCTTGTAGGGGGGTATGGGGGAGGCAGATTTTTAAGACTCTATGCCGCGATGGGCCGTAGCCATTGCCTTTCCCATCGCCGTAGCCATTGCCTTTCCCATCGCCGTAGCCGTCGCCCTACCCATGATCCTGATCATCCACCCGCCCCTTGCCTTTCGCTCTCGTACAGAGTTTGAGAAACGGTATAGCTTCTGATAGCCGTGAAGCTTCTGGTGACTCAGTCTAGGCAGATCAGTCATGGCAATGCTTCGCGTCGACGATCACGATCACGATCACGATCACGATCACGATCACGATCACGATCACGATCACGATCACGATCACGATCACGATCACGATCACGATCACGATCACGGCGATAGCAAAGGCTATGGCAAGGGCAAGGGCAAGGGCTACGCCGACGACTTGGCCTCAGGGTCGGCACGCCCCTGCGCTAAGTGAAGCGATGATCATAATTAAGAAGCGTTCTTTCATACGCCACAGTTAGCAAGCTCAGCCCACAGATTCTCTAATAGTTAGATATATCAATCAGTTAAACCAGCTCAAGTCGTTCGCGAAAAGCACCGATAAGAGCTATATTAATGGGCCTATAAACAGCCCTACTTAGCCAATGGAGTTGACCATTATGTTCAAGAAGACGCTCAACCTTTCGCAACTTAAGCGTGAGATCAATGATCTGCTTGGCGACTTGACCGGCGACGACGCGTTACAAGTCGTTCATCGCGGCAAGCAAATCAAAGTTATTATCACTCAGGAGCATTACTTCAAGCTCCTTGGCCAACTTGCTCAACGCACTGTCACTGAGCCTGGCGACTTGGCAGCAGATGTGCCCAGCTCAACTCGAAGAAAGGCTCTAAAGCAGAAGCTAGAAAAGGCGATTGATGGTGATAGGACGAAGATTAATACTATGGACCAGATTCGCATCCGAACGACATGACCAAACGGCTTTTGATATCGCGCTGCAACACGGCGAAGAGGCTGCTTTCACCTATCTTGACGGCATTGCCCAAGCACTCAACATCATTGCACGCCATCCACGAATTGGTCGCAGAATCTTCCCACATGTTGGCAACCGGCACCGACATGTTACCAGTCGCGGTTGGGAAGTGTACTACGACGATGACCACTCTAACCGGCGAATCATCGTCATCGATATACAACGCGCGCCTGCTACGTCTAGACGTTGAATCGAAACTCCATCACGTCGGCATCTTGCACCACATACTCTTTATTCATCTCCCCCTAGAAATACGAGGCATAAGATGGCCTGTGTTCCGGAGCAGAGTTGGCATGATGACGAGTTTTCGCATTTGGATTTGGGCGATGAGCGACCTCTATCAAATAAATTTTGACTTATTTGACTGGAGCCGTTAGGTGACCTGGCCTTGCGTGGAGGAATTGTCGCCTGAACCACCTAGGGTGGGTTAGCCAAATCGACAGGTTTAGGCTGACCAGGGGATGTTGAAAATACCCCAGCCCGGCGATAGCCGCGCCAAGTACCCTAAGCCGGCGACCCGCTTGCTAGCCAAACCATGCCAACGGCGTGGCGATACAAGTGACTGAACTATCGAAAAGCTGGCATCCTTCTTAGCCCAAAACGCCGGTTTTTACTTCGACTTCGGCCCAAGAAAGGATCGCCGCAGCAATTTTGAGAGCACCGGTAATTTCCTCTTCAGTGAGATCAGCCACGCCTTCCTCATAGCGTCTTATGGCTGCAAACTGCCCCCAATCACCGACGTCCTCCTCGAAAGGCACTTGACGATCGACGAATCGGTCTAGAATTATGGGCAGATCATGAACCAGGGGTACCGGTATACCGCGAGCGCAGAGCACCGCTTTCAGAGCCTTTTCAACCACCTGTTGGCAATGGAAGAGAATATTTTCCTTGCGCTTAGCTTGACCTACGGCCAGCAGTTGCGCCGAATCAAGATCCCCAGCTGCCACGGACAGCAGTTCATGCGCATAAGCCGGACGAAATTTGCGTGTTTTAGTCATGCTTCATTCCAGCTTGGGTCGCGATACAGGACGCGACCGTCTTCAGCTGCGATCATGCAGATACCTCCAACAGTACGTTTTCTAAGGTAATCAGGCGTTGCCACACAAATCAGATCGACTGGTACTGGAGCTAGGAGCGTGCCTTGCCTCAAACACCGGGACGCAAGACGACAGTCCGCAGAAGTATCAAAGATGAGCATGAAATCGAGGTCCGATTGATCAGTCATTTCGCCACGTGCGGCTGACCCAAACAAAATGACAAGCCTAGGGCTACACCTAGCAAGAATCCCGGTGAGACATTCTTGAATAACGACCTCTGCTGCATCAGCGGCAAGGGGGCGACGAGTGAGCAAAAGTGGTTGCATACTTATCCGCATTAACTATCGTGTCAGCGCACAATATCAGTAACGTACTGATATTCCATAGCGACTTCAAGTATCATCGTGAAGGACCTCCGTTTAGCCGATGACTGGCGTCGAAGATCAACCACTCTCGATCGAATGTCCCGCGCCCACGCCCACCGCGTGTGGGACCATCAAGGCCTATTCCGCATCCGGGCGGGTCGGCAAGGTCGCCACGGCAGATGAGGCGGTGGTCGACCTACTAGTTTGGCAGAGACCCAACGCCCCGTGAGCTTGCCGCATGGGTTCCAGAAGCGCCATCGGGGTCATCTGTTCCTGCAAGATATCGTCGTAAGGCTGCCGGCTATTCAGGCAGTCGTTCCAAGGAAACCTTGTTCCTGCGCTCGAACCAGATTCGCATCCGAACGACATGACCCCATCAACGCGTCAAGCGCTCCCAAAGCAGATCAACGGCGTCCCGCCTGGAATCTATAATGGCCAAAATATAGACTGATCGATCGGACGCCCGATAAACGATCCGCCACGGCCTAACCAAAAGTTCCAAATATAAGACAATTCCTTGTTCCTGAAGTTCTGGCACCACTCTGCCCCGATTGGGCGAGGATGTAAGAGACCTGGCCGCATCCTCAAGCCTATCGCAAACCTCATGAGCTCTTTCGATCGAATCGCGCGCGGCAATGAAGTCTGCCAATTGCGTCAGGTCCGCTACCGCGGCATCTGTCCAAAGTATTTTGCATGGTGCGCTCATGATTTCGATTTCAAGCGTTTGCGAAGGTTCTGAAAGACCTTTTCATGCTGCGTCAAATTGCCGTCGCGGACATCAACCTCGCCCAGGGACAAAATTTTAAACAACGCGATGGCTTGTTGCGTTTTCTCATAGGTCTCAGGATCTTGAATGACTGCTCGAGCTTCACCATTCTGTGTCACGATCACGGCAGTACTCGATGCATTAATCTCCTCCACGATCTCAGCGAAATGGCTCTTTACATGGCTGATCGAATGAACTTTTTTTTTCGTCATGGGCAGGCCTCCAACCTAGGTCCAAGTTTAGGTCTTAATTCAGACCGAAGGCAAGGACTAAGCAGACCATCAGCGTAAGTACTGGAACCAGGCATCTGCCTGGCTCTCTAGACGTTGAAGCGAAACTCCATCACGTCACCATCCTGCACCACATACTCCTTACCTTCCGACCGCAGCTGCCCAAGCTCCTTCAACTTCACGCGGGACCCAGCCTTTAACAAGTCAGCGATGGTAAACACCTCAGCCCGAATAAAGCCGCGTTCAAAGTCCGAATGGATCTTGCCAGCTGCCGCCGGCGCCTTGTCACCGCGGTGGATCGTCCAAGCGCGGACCTCTTTTTCACCGGCGGTGAAATAGGTCTGCAAACCCAGCGTGGCGTAGCCGGCACGGATGAGAGAGTTGAGGCCAGGCTCGGTCATACCGAGGCCGGCAATCATTTCCTTGCGATCGTCCACCGCCATCGTGCTGATCTCTTCTTCGAGTTTACCGCACAGCAGGATGACCTCGGCCCCCTCCTTTTTGGCATGCTCACGCACGGCTTTGGTGTAGACATTGTCGCCAATACCCGTCGCTAGATCCTCGTCGACGTTGCAGACATAGATCGCCGGCTTGGCGCTGAGTAGATGCAGATCGCGCCAAGCGTCTTCGACCTCTTGCATGTCGCCAACGAAGGGCAGGTGATCAAAGGTGCGGCCCGGCTTTAAACCCTGCAGATGCGCATCCAAGGCCTCGAGCATGGCACAGATGGCGATGGCGTCTTTTTTGCCAGACTTAAGCATCTTGCGGTAGCGGTCCAAGCCTTTGGCAACGGTCCCGGTATCCGCGTAGATCAACTCGGCCTGAATCGTCTCGATATCGCGGATCGGATTCACCGAGCCCTCGACGTGGGTGATATCGGCGTCTTCAAAGCAGCGCACGACATTGACGATGGCATCGGTGGAACGAATGTGACCAAGAAACTGGTTACCGAGTCCTTCGCCTTGCGACGCGCCGCGCACCAGTCCGGCGATGTCGACAAATTCCATGCTCGCTGGAATGCACTTTTGCGTCTTCACCACGGAGGAGATCTGCTCGAGTCGTGGATCCGGGACATCGACGCGGCCGACGTTCGGATCGATGGTGCAGAAGGGATAGTTGGCCGATGCCGCGCCAGCCGCGGTCAAAGCGTTGAAAATGGTCGATTTGCCGACATTTGGCAGGCCGACGATACCGCAGTTAAAACCCATGGGTGGTGACTCTCTTAGCTTCGCATATTGGTAAATTGCACGGGGAACTTTAATTCAGCACTACGCAGCATGGCGATCGCCGCCTGCAGCTCGTCGATGCTCTTGGCCGTCACCCGGACTTCATCGTCTTGGATTTGCGCCTGGACCTTGAGCTTGGAGTCTTTGATGGCTTTCGTCACCTGTTTGGCCTCCTCTTTGTCGAGGCCAGCCTTCAGTTCGACGGTCTGCCGCAGGATGCCGCCGCTGCCGACCTCCTCCTTGCCGTACTTGAGCGCGCGCAGGTCCAAACCGCGCTTGGCTAGCTTGGCTTCGAGGAGCTGGTGGATCGACCGCATCTTCAGCTCGTCGTCGGCGACGATCTTCACGGTTTTGGCGACCTTGTCGAGGCTCAGGTCGGATTTACCACCGCGAAAGTCAAAGCGCTGGGCGATCTCCTTGGCCGCTTGATTGACGGCATTGTCGACCTCCTGCATGTCCAACTCACAGACGATATCAAATGATGGCACGTCCCCTCCCCCATACGGTCCGCTCTGGCAAAACCGTCGCGTATTCGTTAAGGTGTCTGTATAATTCAAGAACGACCCGACGAGAAACCCAGAAAGCAGTCCATCGATGGTTCTCTTGCGCACCCTGCATAGGCTGATACCGGCCTTCCTGCTCGCAATCCTCACTGGGATCATGGCGATCGGCCTGACCGCCCCGGTTTACGCCAAGAAATCCAGCTTGTCGCCAGCTAAAATCAAACAAATCAATAAGAGCCGCAAGAGCTTTGAAGCCTGTCGCAAGGATGCCATCGACCAGCTCAAGGACGGCGCCATCAACAAAAAGAAGTTCGAAGTCGCCTTGGGCAGCTGCAAGGAGAACTTCCCTGGCGCTGACCTCTACATCACCTGTAAAAAGCAGGCGGTCCAGGCGGCTAGCGCCAAGAACGTCGCGGCGAGCCAGGCGATCGAGCAGTGCAAACGCTACCTCATCGCCACCACCTTCGACCCTGACGTACCGGTCCCCTTCTTCGCCGAGGCCGGACTGCTGTACTTTGCCAGTGTCGGCCTCAACCGGTCCTTACCCATCTCAGCGCTCGCACCGCCCAACTTCAACTGCGATAAGCTCCAGTCAACCACCCGCAACCTATCGCAAGCACAGTACTTTCTATTTGGAAACCATCCCAATAACTTCGCTGGCACCGGCGACTTAAAGGGCGATGCCTTGATGGAGCTGCTGAAGATGAGCAAGCCCTCCATCACCGGCGTCGATGTTGCCGACTTTGGCCGCGTCTTTAACGACCCAAGGGCCGCCTCGGGAATGGTTTATTTTCCGACGGGGGCCTGTGACTTCGAGGCCGAGCCTGGAGACCTGCTCTCGGGCCTCACCGCCTACTACCTCATCGACCACGGCGGCAGCAGCGTGACGCCCTACTTCGGCATCGCCTATTACAAGCAGGATCAGCGCCGCGTCACCACTGCCAAGCTGGTCCAGGCCCTGCTGCGCACCTTGGGCCCCACCTATAAGAGCACGCCAAAGAACGACAATGTGACCTTCGTCGCCGCCGCCAATCTGACCGAAGTCGATGACGAACAAGACCCGAAAAACCTCTGTAAGCAGCCGCGCCAGCACCGCTTCGTCGGGATCGTCCAGGGCCACAAAGACAAGCCCAACAAGCCGGAATACCTGATCCTGGCCAACGTCAAAAACCTCTGCGACTTTGGCGATCGACTGGCTAAGCGCCTAGTGCAATAG
>Ga0315274_10001240_pt1 | contig 39397 bp, 61 predicted proteins | sample YL17G02_20_MG_FD_203700 | JGI IMG/M metagenome (GOLD analysis project Ga0315274, IMG submission 203700) | Sediment microbial communities from Yellowstone Lake, YNP, Wyoming, USA - YL17G02_20 | ecosystem: Environmental > Aquatic > Freshwater > Lake > Sediment | place: USA: Wyoming | collected...
ACGTCTCGTCGTCACCGTAGACTGGCGGGTAATCACGACAAGCTGCTAGGTTGGCCCGTCCCCTCGCGGCGTAATCAGTCGGGTGCCCAATCCCATAAGGCGGGTCAGTTAGCACCAAGTCCACCGGCCCCAGCGTCGGCAGGATGTCTCTACAATCGCCAAGAATTATGGCGATGCCAGCCTTCTCGTCGAGGTAGTAGGGCTTAATGCCAGCGGGCAGCAGCGGCTTTGGGTTGATTGAGGCGGGCGAGTTCTGAGAAGGCAGCGAGCCTTCCGTCGTGCAGCATGTGGCACCGACGGCAGAGGATAGCGACGTTAGAGGGTTCGTTGTTGGCGGTGTTCCCGTCGATGTGGTGGCGTTCCCCTCGTGGCGATCCGCAGGCGGTGCATGCCCCAGCAGGGAATCGTCTAAGCGCCCTTGAGCGTCCGCCACGTTCACTTACCTGAGTTCCCTTCCAGGCATGGTGCGACTCACCCCAGCGGGTGCGCTTAGCGACATGCTCAGAGGATTGCTTGTAGCCCTTCGGCGGCCCAGGGGGGCGAAGCGGCACGTCCTCACCGCGCTTGCGTGCTGATACTCGGCGCTGCGCCGCGTTACGTTGCTGCCGTGATCGTTCTGCATCCATACTGATAGTCTACCACATACCGCTGGATATGGCAAGATCACGATCCCGTCGCGCTCGTAGTAGGGCTTCACTGCACCTTCCCGCACTTACTACACGTCATAGAAACCGTAGTGATCATCACAAAATCGTGTTCGCACTCTGGCTTCGCGCCCTTCACGATCTCCCGTAGTTCCCGCGTGCTCAGGTGCTCAGCCTCGGCACGGTCCAAGAGTTCGTCCTGCTTATCGGGTTCAAGGGAAGCGACTTCGCTGTGATGCTTGAACGAGAGAGTTTCCCGCCGGCGGGAAGGTTCAAACTGCCTACCTACCCAAAGCGCATTAGCAAGAGTTTGGTAGTTGGCGTCGGCTGCTAGTGCTTGGCTTGCGAGTTCCCCGTAGACTCTTTCCCCGTATGCCCACCAATCGGCAAACCACCACTGCCATGCCTTGTGCATCTGCCATAGCGTCTTGCCGATCTTCTCCCACTCTGCATAGGGCAAGCCTTCTGGCAGGGTTAAGTAGGTGCTGTGTTCCTCGACGGTAGAGACGGGGGCGGGCAGCGTCTTGCCTTTGAGTAGGCCGTGCGGCTCCCTTGTTACGGGCCAGTCCTGTGCGACGGCGGCCGCGGTCTCTTGCGGATGATCACTGAGGGGGGCAGGAACGGAGATGCCAAGCTTCTTGTCTGCCACCTTACTGGCACCATGAGTGGCGTCATCTGTCTTGGCCGTATCCCCTGGCACGGGGGAAAGCTCTCGCTTTATCCAGCCAAGGTTGCCATCAGCCGCTCTCCCGCCCCCCTCGTCGATCACCCGCCACTTCCCGATCACCTTGTCGCACCGATCCATACCCTTCAAATCCTTGACGTTGTAGTGGATGGTGCCGTCCCCGTGGTTGTAGACGAACTCCGACCACTTGTGCTTGTCTATGAGGTCGTGGTGACGGCGGCACAAGGCGGCGACGATCTTTGCTTGCTTGCCTGCTAGGGACTTCTTTGGATAATGCTGATGGTCAATCGGCTCGCGCCCGCATACGAAGCATCGGTGCCACTCTGCCTCGCTACCCGCTGGACATCCTGGGGTAGAACAAATCCTACTCAAAGGGAAGTGCCTCATCAACCTGCGTCTCTCCACTGGCCTCGTCCACCAGCCCCTGCACCGTCCGCGTCGGGTCGGCTGCAAACCAGGCTTCTAGCGCCGTCATCGTGGGTTGCCCGATGACACCGGCCAAGTCGTTAGAAGTCAGTCCCCCTTCTTCCTCCCACCACTGCATGAAAGCCTTGCTATCGAGTTGGCCGCTGCCGAGCCGGAAGTAGTCCAGGGGATCGTCAATGCGTTGCTTGAAAGTCTTGGGCCTATCAACCTTGGGCTTATCAGCCTTTGGCTTCTGGGCCTTCGGCTTCCCGTCTGGCTCCTCTAGTTCGTAGGGCGCTTCCTGGTTGCCCTTGCCGCCCAGCTTGACCCGGAAGGGGAGTCGGCCTGTAGTCTTGAGCCAAGCGAGTTGCCGGTTGAGCACTACGCCGCCCAACCAATAGCGCACCTGCTCCTCTTCACCATCGAGGGTAAGAGTTGCTATGTGGGTGGACTTGTTCCCCCCGCCCTTCTCGTCCTTGTAGCGGGTCTCGATACTCTCAAACTCGACGAGCGTGAACGTCTGGCCCAGGAGTTCAGCCGTTGGCCGAACGTCCCCGCCTGATGCTTGCCGCAAGCCGTCGTAGTCGTTTGTCATTACACACCCCCTATCTCGGCAGGTCTGCTAGCGAATCCCGCCGACTAATCTCCCAATCGCCGTCCCATTGTTTCTCGCCCCCAACACACCAGGGACATTCCACCTGCGGCGGGTTCAGGTCGGGCCAAGCCAATTCCTTCCCATCCACATCGAGGACACTGGCGACATCCAAGTGACAGGTGCCGTCGCATACCTCGCACTCCGGATACTCCTTCGGCTCCATGTGGTCGTAATGACTTTGGGCGCGGTCGAAGCCGGTAGTAGAGCGTTCCCACCAAATGTCGTTCATCGCTCCCCCCGTTGTACGCAGGGACAGCCGCTACCACACCCGCAACCCCCCGGCTCGTGGATGAACTGCCCCAGCGCCTCAGCCATTTTTAGGTAAAGCTCGCTGGCCTCATCCTCTCCCAGAAACAGCGGATATGGAGTTACGCCCGCAACCTTCAGCATCCCGTAATGCTTCGTGACCTGAATCCCGACGCGGTTCATGCCCACCCCCGTTTGCGAATCTCTAGGAATCTTGCCTCTGCCTCTTTCTTCGATGAATGAAAGGAATCAACCCTCCCGTTCCACCACACGCGCCACCGTTGTGAGTGTTGCCCGCCACCCTCAACGCCAGAGAACCGGCTGTTCGCGAGTACCCGAACGAGCATGTCAGGCATGTGTCTGTTTCCAGTTTGCGTAGCTCTCGCGCCCCTCTTCCAGACTCATCCCCCACATCCTGCACCAAACCTCCAGAGTCACAGGCTTCTCAGGAAGCGCCTCGATACGGGCCTTGAACTCGGCGTCCTCTAGCTGCTGGCAAGCGTAGTGAAGGGCGTACTTCCCCTTGACTGGCCTCTTGCACCGTAGACAGAAGCGAGGGGCTAGCTTCTTAGCCGCCGCCGAGAGCCGCGCCGCGTCCTTGATGGTTTGTTCGTTAGGCATCAGTTCCCGCCGATTTCGGCCATACCCTTTTGAATGTCACAAAGGCGTCTTTGACTTCAACCCAACAAGGCCATCCCTCAAGTTTGTGGGCATCGTAGACACCTGCCGCTTCAATGATTTCTCTTGCGGTATCCCAATCAAAGACTTGTAGGGACGCTGAGTGTTCATCCGTATAGGCGGTGAACCAAAGAACTGGCTTGCTACAATCCCTCATGCCGATGCCAACATTTCTAATGATCGCTAGTTGTTCGTCCATCAGTTGGCCCTCACGCACGGATGCACAACCATCGTGACCTCTGGGAAGTAGTAGTCGAGCAACGACATACCAAACCCCATGCGGTCGCGCACGATCTCGACGAGGACGCACAGCCGCAGGAGGCATCCGACGTAATCCTCACAATGCTCGCCCTCAGCGATTTCAGCGTTGCAGCGCATACAGCGCGTCATCTGGTCTCCCCTGGATCGCGTCCTTCCTGTAGTGCTGACACAACCCGTTGATGGCCTGCCGTTGCCTCTTCTTTTGTGGTGTATCGGTCACAGAATTGATCGTGCGGTCCACCAAAGATCATCGTCTCAAAGATGAGCGGTGGGCCTGGACCGAATTGGTGATCGTCTCCAAGCCACACCGTGCTGACCTCAGCCTCGCCAACGGTTGTTTTCCCGATATGGCGTGGCTCACCAAACGCCTTTGCCCATTCCGTCAGCGTCATCCTATTGCCATCCATGTCCCAGAAATCGTTCACTGTTCACCCCCTCAATCCAGCCCTGGGATCATCTGGCATTGAACTGCTGTCATAAAGCGGCCATCATCGCCAGTCGGCCAGCCCTCTTCCATGCGCCCGACCTCCTCCTCTTCGCAGCAGAACTCGCACCACCACTCATAGCAGAACTTGGCCGGGGCTCCCCGAAGGGTGCGTCCCTTTTCGTAGTAGACCTTCGTTAACTCCAAAGAAGGCGTCAGGGGGCCATGACGAGGGTTCTGACAACGCTGGCCCGCTGGCGGCGAGGCTTTCTTTCTGGCCATTACTCACTCCCTCCAGTTCACCTGCTGCCGTGCGCTGGGCCTCTCGCGCCAATTGCATGCACCGTAGCGCCCGCACCGCGTCCCGCGCAGCGAGCGCCAGGATCGCCTCCTCGACGTAGACTTGGGCATCTATCAAGTTCAAAACCGTCAGACTCTTCGCCCCGCAGGGCCTCGCGCACATCTCCCACCCCTAAGTCCAAGCCGGACAACCGCCGCCACACGTCCTCCTGATGGGATATCGCCAGCGCTCGGCGCATGGCGGCAAGCCTAGTCAATATCGTTTCTGGCTCCATACCCACCTCCCTTTACGGCTTCCAACGATAGGCTTTGATAGCTAGGGCATTTAGATCAGCCCCAGCAGCCCTAGCAGCCCAAGCAGCAGCGCAAGCAGCAGCCCTAGCAGCCCAAGCAGCCCCAGCAGCCCCAGCAGCCCCAGCAGCCCAAGCAGCCCCAGCAGCCCCAGCAGCCCAAGCAGCCTCAACAGCAGCCCTAGCAGCAGCCCTAGCAGCCCAAGCAGCAGCCCAAGCAGCCTCAGCAGCAGCCCAAGCAGCAGCCTCCGACCGATCCTTCCCCGATAGCCAATCGCCTGCCCACTTATCCCACGCTTTCGATTTGCCCCCAAAGGCGGATTGGCCGCAGAAGATACCGAAGGCTACTTTTTGTAGAGTGCTGAAGCGCGGGAGAGGCGTCCGGCGTATGGTCATGCCTCCTTCTGCGCCACACTTCAGGCCATCGGTGCAGGTCTGCCCTTCGGGAATGAACTCCCATCCCTGGGGCTTCTTGAAATTAGCCTGGGCAGGATTGAGCAGGACAGCAAGATAGCGGTCAGCATAATAGTGGATTACGAAGGGCGAACAGAGATCGGCAGCGGTAAGCGGCGACTTCTTTTTCTGGGCGCAATGCTTGACTCCCGGCCCCCACACCGTGCCGCCGTTCGTTGTGCCGTTCGCTTCTGTCAGCTTGACGAACATATCCTCCCTTTCTCTCCCCGCCGGGGCCGCCGCGCCCGGCCCCAGCAGGGGGTGCGGCCTTAGTTATGCCCGTCGTTTGGGGCCTTGGTTTCCATTGGTTCGAGTAGAAACAGGTCGCCGTCGGGGATGATGCGGAAGCGTTGGCCTGGTTCGGCAACGCCCTTAGCGGCGATCTGAAGTCCGCCGGTTGCCCTGCGGCTTGCTGCTCTAATGATGATATTCCGTTCTTCGGGGGTCGCAGCCCGGATAGCCAACCGTTCGCCATCGCGTAGGATGACAACATGGCTAGGCAGAATCTTGGCCGCCGCATTATTACCTTGAAGGCACTCAAGGTCAGCATGTCCTGTCTTATACCTGGCCATTCGGAGAATAGGATCAGGATTTTCCGAATTAAGTTTTTCGATAGGTTCCCAACTCATTTCGTTCCCCCTTCGATAGCGGCCCGCCCGTTCTTGCCATCCTTGCGTTCCCGATACCAGCAGCGCGTCCCACATCCAGGATTAGGGCAGCGTGTCGGCAACTTGAGCTTTCGTGGGTGCCAGCGCCACCCACATTCTTTACACTGCAAGGTGGGCAACCCTAATTCGATGACCTGGCCGTAAATGTCCATGTGTCCAGTTTCGTATATAATGGTTGCATTGTCAAGGCTTTTCCAAACTTTCTTGAAAGATTCTTTGCCCAATTCTCCCGCCGTAGACCCTCCCCTGGTAGAATCCTCATGTAATGAAGGACTTGATCGCATCCTATCTCTTCGAGTTAGAAGCCGCTGGGCGCTCGCCATTGACGCTTGCCAGCTACCGACAGGTGCTTGGTGCCCTCCTGTGTTTCCTTCGCTGCAAAATCCAGCGGGTGAAGGTCGAGCAACTGCGGGCCTATCTCGACACCCAACGCCATCTGAAGGCCGGCACGGTTCGGACCCATTGCGCCATCGCCTCGGCCTTTTTCAACTGGCTCGTTGCGGAAGGGGTGATCAAAGAGAATCCCATGAAACATGTGCGCCGTCCTAAGCAACCCCACCAATGGCGTCCCGTCTTCACCACCGATGAACTCATGGACATTCTACAGGCCGCCGAACATTCCAGCAACCCGGTTAGGAACAAGGCCATCATCTACCTACTCTTGGACTGTGGGCTTCGTCTCTCGGAACTCTCTGGCCTCAAGCCAAGCGACTATGATGCTAGAAGTTCGACGCTGAGGGTCAATGGCAAATGTTCAAAAGTACGCATCGTCGGGCTTGGCAAGCATTCTAGGGAGGCGTTTGAGGAACACCTGGCACAAACCAACGGGTCCCTGTGGGGGGTTCACCGAGCGGGTGTTAAGGCCCTCATCTACCGCCTGGGCCGCAAGGCTAACGTGAGGGCGAATCCCCACAAGTTCCGGCACACTTTTTCTAGCCGATTCCTAGATGCTGGGGGCTCCATTGACGAGTTGCGATGTTTGTTGGGCCATGCCAGCGTTATGACGACGATGATCTACGCTGAGGCGCAGCAGCAGGAACGCGCCCTGCGGAGCCATGCGGAGCATTCACCGGGGGACAGATTATGAAGAGGCCGCCCCCGTAAGGAGCGGCCCCCTCACCCTGCCGTCCCCACCTGAAAGCAGGCACTAAATAACCTGACATCCCCGCAGGAAGACCAGGGCGTATAGAACCTACTTCACAACCTCATAAGGACACCCGTTACAGGGCTTGAGATAGTGACGAGCGATGCAGGCGGGGCCGCTCCCCGGCTTGTAGAGTTTCAGGTATTCGGGATCGCGGCTGGCTGCCGTACATTCAGGAGACGAGTAGGCGGCGGCTTCCCCTGGCCGACAGTAGCCCAGGCTGAGCCCACACCAGGTATAGATCGCTTCAGGAACGCCCACCAGGACTTCGATGCTCGTGTCAGCGCCTATGTAGACTTCCAATGTGTAGCGCCACCGGTAGGACGTAACTTCTGGGGCCAGGAAGGAACCTATCTCTACGTCATCCCAGTAGAGTACGAAGTCAACTGCCGGCGCATACCTGACTTCAACGAAGGTGGCCTGGATACGCCCGTCCTGGTTGGACTGAATCATCTCTGGGCCTTGATGGTTGCTGAAGGTGCCACCTACGCCGTGAACGCGCATCGTCAGGTTATCCGCAGCCAGAAGGCCGAGGTCGGGTAGACCCTGAATGTCCTGTGTCTGCGCCCGCGAGACGCCGAGTGTGCCTGCTATCGTCAAGCTTACTAGCGCCAGCACAGACGCTATTGCTAGTCCGATGATGATAATGAGTTTACGCATGACAAACCTCCTACTCTAATGCTTCACCCGTCCGCCAGCGCAGGATGAGGTTGATCACCGCTAGGGCGAACGTGGCTATCGTACCCTGAACACCAGGATCAATGACGGTTTCACCGTGAATCTGCTGGGCGATAATGGCAACCGCTCCGATGGCAGCCGCCAGGATGTTCACCCACACCGTTCGGGACTTGTACCAGGGCTTCATGCTTCACCTCCTACTTCAGCCCAATGAGCAGGCCCAAAACGCTGAACCCACCCGCCATCATCACGAATAGGATGCTACACGCGAGACTCAACTTGCCTTCTAGTCCCTGTAGACGTGACTGGATATCGGGTATTGTCTTGGTGAATAAGTCCCAGAGCTTGTCTTCGTCGATGTCGATCCCGATATCCTTGCCGGGGTTGTCGAGCCTGATCGTGATGTGTGCTTTAGCCATGTCTTACCCTCTCTGCGCGGCGGACGCGGTCTTCTCACGCGGGCCAAAACACCACCTGCAAAAGCTAGGGAACAAGATGCTGTGCTCCAGGGGTATCGGCTCCCACAACTCATTGAGGTCGTCTGACTCACGCTTGTGAAGGCAGTCATCCACGTTGCAGCGCTCATCGCCATGTTCTCGGTCGTGAACCTCGCCGCTCTCTTCGTTCCGCATGTAGCGCATCTTGACCTCCTAACAGCGTCGCGCAAACCCGTAGCGAGTTAGCGCCGCTATCTCATCGCCCTTGATACCGCCGAATATCCCGCCGTTCGTCTCCAAGACGCAGTTCGGGAACCCGTACAATCCGCTGGTCATCACGCAGTTGGACGCATGGAACGTCCGGTCAGGCAACAGACCGATGCTGTGCATCAGTTCATGGGCTATCGCACCACAGGCCATGTTCTTTGTCCAAGAACCTTCCTTGCCATACGCCAAGGCCCGTAAGCCTATCTTCCCAAAGAACGACACGCCGGGGACACGGTTGGCTTCTTGGCCGTTCTTCTGGCCGAAACAGTCCCCGCCAAATGTCCCACCCATTTGGCACGTCGAAGGGAACAGATACCATGCTGTCTGCCCATCGAACTTGACGACGCCCTTGGCTATGAGGTGTTGGGTGAGCATCCACTGTTTCTCATTGTAGGTAGCCCCAGACGCGGCAAGGCTTGTCTCCACGATGTTCCAGCTCGGCACCATCAGGTTGTATTTCAGGAGCCAAGCCGATATCTCCTGGCGAGCTTGTACGAGTCCGCGCAGGTAGGGCGCTTTCACGGATGCTGGAGTATCGGAGAAGTTGACCAGGAGGAAGGTGATTGCTTTCATCAGAACATCATCACGTACGTCTTGGCTACGCCTGCCACCGTGTAGTTGATCTCGATGTAGGGACGATTGGTAGGGTAGATGGCCTCGCTTGACCAGAACGATGCATTGTTGATGCCGAGGTTGGTGCTTCCAGCCTTCGAGACCACATTCAGCACCTTGCCACAGTTGACAATGGCATCGTAGATCAGGGAGGAAGCAGGATCGCCACCAGCCCAGATGTCCCAATCCGTCCAGCCTGAGCCATGTGTAATCACATCCACCGTGTCGGATCGGATACTGTCGTCGTAATCATCAGGGTCTAGACTGCATCCAACAAGCCCCCAAGGGATACCCGTGCCGTTCTTGTAGACGTTCCAGGTTGCCTCAGTTTCTACCCAGGCGTTCGCCCCTGTAGTCCTCATGCATTTGGCAAAGTAAGCATTTAAACTGAACCCCACAAGAGAAGCCACTTTCATATTGAGGGTAGCCGAGGTAACATTGGTTGAGGTGATGTCAGTCGCAGCGCTGAAATCCACTTTGGCAAGGATGTTCCTGGCGATGTCATAGCCCTTGCCATCAGAAGATGTCAGCTCTATGTTTAGGCCACTTTCGGTGCCGTAGTTCGTAGTGGGATTAACACTGTAGATGTCCGTGTCGATGTCGAAGACTTGTATCAGTTGGGCCATTATTCCGTCGCCTTGCAGCGCTCCCAGATGAGGCTCGTTTCCAACCAGAACTCCGAATAGCCCTTGTAGGCTGTCTCTTTACAGCCAAGCAACCGCGCCCAGGATGCGCCCCTGCTGTTGGTTGGCCCCTCAATCCGGATGTCGTCCAGCAAGGCACCTTCGTCCCGAATCTCGTCTGCGGCGAAGAGGGTTAGTTCCCTAGCTATCTGGATGGCGTCCTTGACTGACGTGCTGTAGATACCGTAGTCCACCGCTAACAATCGGAAGTTGTGGAAGGTGCGCTCCTTCCTGTCCTCTGTTGTGCGAACTCCCCGCGCCTCCGGCCCCAGGACGCCCACGACCTTGCCATCGCTAATGGCAACCCAGGTGCGGACGTTATCCCTTGCCTGAGAGGTCAAGACATCAGACGTTGGGGCCTGAGTGCCGCCACTCTCCACATCTTCCTTGTAGAGCTTGTCAAGGAAAGCGGAGACGGGTATTGCATCCTTCTCGGCTAGGCGCTGAATGGTTAGGTTCATGGCAACTGCCACGTGAGAATCACATCTAGCCCCAGGGCGACAACGGTGTTGTTTATCGCGTCGATGTCAACGGCTATAATGTCGGCGGTCACAACATCGTCCTCTGCCGTATCCACCACAGAGCGGTCGGCGGCAGTGTAGGAGGTCAACTCGGAGGCGTCGATGGTAATCTTGTGGGCGGCGGCAAGCATATCGTGGCCGTCCGTCACGTTCCGAATCTGGATTGCTATAAGCGTGGCCCCAGTACCTACTGTGTAGACTCGCGCCTCGGCCTGAACGAGATTCCAGCCATTCAACTCAACGGGGATGCAAATGGTCGTCTTGGCATCGCCCGTTGTGAGAGCCGTGGTAGGAGCTACCACCTCTTTGATATACATGACGCGCTTGGCAAGGTCTGTTCCTTTTAGATCAGTAGCCACCTCTGCATAGGATTTGCCCTCTAGCCCAAGCGTTGTCCACTTGGCATAGTCTAGGTTTGCAGGCGCATTGGTGGTGCCGTCAATCGTTGCGATGGCGTTATCAGTGATGGCATGGGCTATCGTGTGGCCGTGGTCACTGCGGGCAAAGGTGTCTGCGGTGCCTACACCAGCGGCGTCACCAACAGCGGGGAGAGCACCTGCCGCCGCCGAAGCTACCCACTTGAGGCCAGTCGCCTCGCCAGACTGAGCCATGAGGATTGTGTCATTAGCCCCTGCTGTAAGTTTGGCGGCAGTATTTGCACCTGTTCCTACGGCTAGGTCACCCAAGGCATCCCAGATAACATCGGTGGCTACAGCGCCACCGGCAGGCACCCCACTGACTACGGTGGCCCCGACACGCTTCAGGTATTCGCCATCGGCAATCGCACCTAGAGTAAGGGCCGTAGGGCCAGTTGTGGTTGTTATCCCGATGACGGCTGGCGATGCAACGGTGCCCCCAAGTTGGCCCGCAAGTTTGGGCGTCTCATCCCACCTCATCACCTGAGTTGTGGCTGTGGCCGCTGCAAGTCCAGTAATCTTGTGTCCCCCCATAGCGAAGTCAGCAACAGCCGTCCCCGACAGGATCGCCATTACCTCCGCTGGGTTTTTGCATTGGGGCGTGTTGTCGGTGGTAGCATAGAGAAAGGAAATGTCATTGAAATCTGATTCCATGACTGCGCCTGCCGCGTTGACATTCCCAGCGTCAGTCACGTCAGCAGCAGCCTCAATGCCGTCGAGTTTCGTGATCTGTGCTGCGGTAGCAAGTCCCGTCTGTGCGGCTGTAGCATCCTGGATGGCATCTCCAGCAACGTGACTGGCAGCGTGGGCTTTGGGTGCGTTGGCGCTTGTTACATCAGCGCCAGCAGCGATACCGTCCAGCTTCGTAATCTGCGCGGCAGTGGCATGACCTGCTTGCGAAGCGGTAGCAGCCACACCAGAGAGAACCTGGCCCCCGCCAAGGGTATGTTGGGTGTCGCCAAGCGTGACAGGATTGTGGTGCGCTGAGCCTGAGTGCGTAGCGTCTACGGTAGGGGCATCCATAAACCCTGCGAGTTCCCCGCCCGCTGCAATCTCTGACAGGTCAAGGGTGACATCGCGGTCTGTGCCTACCGCAGCTACATCAAATCCAGCACCAAAGTCTATGGCGACGGCATCGGCTGTTCCCACCAAAGACCCAGCTTCTTTTACGGAGGTCATGCTGCCTGAACCAGGGAGACCGATGGCTGACGTTTCTCTCCATACCGCTGCCCCTACCGTGGCGTCAACACAGATGTAAGCCTTATCACCTGTGGTGTTAACCCATATAGAGCCAGGGGTGTAACCCTTGGAAAGATCGTTGGTAACTGCGGGGGCAGCGGTGGCGGTGTAGTTGCACTTGGGGATGATAGGCTTCATCCTAGCGTCAGCTAGAACGTTATCCTGTTCCAGAATCGCACGCCGCTGTTCTTCTTCTAATTCGTCGCGGCGACTCCTCTGCCTAGGCATACTCGATACACCTGAGCGTCAGAGACACTAGGCGCTCGCCACTCAGACTGGCAATCTGTTCGCCCTTGTATTCGTCCACGTTCTCGACAGCAACGTAGAACGTCCCACTCAGGGGATCGTCGGGGTCGCGCACGAGGTAGACGCCAGTGTTCTCTAGGGTTTCCAAGTCGTCGTACATCGTCTTTGCATCGCGCAGCCTGTCCAGGTTATCGCCGCACCGGACGACCACTGTGATGACAGGCTCCTTGCGCGGGCGGGGAACGCAGTAGAGGGATACCTTCTCGACGCGCAGGACGTTACTCGCGTGGCCTGTGTTCTGTACGCGAATCTGTGGGCGGTAGCCCCAATGCGTCCCCTGCGTATTGCCCCCAGCAAAGAAGCATTGTGTCTTGGTGGCTGTCGTAATCGTTCCGAGTAGCGTTGCGGGCGTTGTGCCGTCCCAACCTGCGTAGACCTTCACCGTGCCGCCAGTTCCCTTGGCCTGACTCGTCACGACCTCAACCATGTGGCCGTGTTTGGGTACTCCGGGGATGCCCCAATCGACGGCAGGCAGATCAAGGTCGTTCGCCTGGGCCTGGAAGGTGACATTAGCATCTGACGGGTCGGGCGAACCGTCTTGGGCCAAGATGATGTAGGCAGCGGAACAGGGGGCAGCGGTAATTCCCAGATAGAGTCTTGGGTTGGTTGTCAGCCCCGAAATCCACATCGTATTGATGGTTGTCGAGGCGAAAGTATAGAGATGATACCAAACATGGGGAGGCTCATCCTCATCCCCAGGACGTAGGCCAAGGAGATAGGTTGTCGTCCCCACGAGATACGCCGCATAAAGCCAATCGCCCGCAGTTGCCAGCGCCGTGTAACGCCCACCCTTGATAGCGGAATTGTTCCCCTTGAGGGTTTCCACGCCGATCTTCCTCGAAGTGACGCCCGTGTGATCCCACAGTCCCGACTTGTGAACCGTTGCCAACGTACTGAGCCAGCGGATAGAGTCGCTGCAATTCGTTGAGGCGATGATGCCGCGAGTGAAATCTAGGGCGTTCGTCTGGTTGCCCTCAGTGTCCGAGCCGAACAGTCCCTCCTCTTTCCCAATGTAGGCCCAGCGCCCCAATTCCACGATGGAGTTGATGTTCCTTCCAGGTTTGCCGATCACATAGTCCGCCGGATCGCTCCAGTTGTTTGACTCCATCGGCCCATCTGTACCAGCCCCAGTGCTTATGGCAGCGCATGAGTTGATGACGTGGTGCTTAGCGGGCGTAGAGGCATCACCTACGCGCCATAAAAGCTTGCCCGCCGTTCCCATGTGCCAAGCGTTGCGGACTGGTGTATCGGCAAAACTCCGCCAGACATCCGAGGGCGGCGTCCAGTCTGCGGTGGGCCAGGTGGTAGCCGCCGTCGCCGTCTTGACTCGCACGAAGTAGCCCGTGACGCCGTTAACAGTGGTAGTGGCCCAACCCGTCTGCGCGGCAGAGTCCCACGTCACCCAACCGCTCACGGTGAAACCGCTCGTACCGTCTGTCTCAGCAGAGAGGAAATCTACCCAAGCTGCGCCAGTCCAGAGTTCCCAGACCTGGGCTATCGCCGTATTCGCCGCTGTCACAATGTTGAAGTAGATGCCGTCGAACTTAGTGGCGGAACCCCAGTAGAAGATGTCATCGCTGTTATCGCCCAAGATGGTGAAGGCCGTGCCGCCGGACACGTTTGCGGCCGTGGTGTTATCGGTGACGGTTACGGTTGTACCGTGAGTGACGAGGAGTTGAGTCTTATATGTCTCAGACTCCTCCTTAGCTGTAAAGTAAACTTGTTCGTCTCCTGTCGGCGCTGTGCCAGGATCATCATCGTCCCGACTGCTAATCAGATAGAACTCCGTGTAGGCCGTTTTGCTGATGGCGCTAGTGGCTATGTCGATCTCCACCCAGTTGCCTGCGGCGGGCAGACTAGCCGTGGAGAATGAACCTACAAGCGTGTCGCCGCTAGGCGTGGCTCGCCAGTCCTCGGCAGCTAGAGTCGCCCCCCAAGTGAAGGCCCGCACCTGAATCGTGAAATCAGTATCACTTGCGTCAGCACCCAGATAGAGGCGCAGTGTAGCCCCAAGAATAGAGTCTCCATCTGGGATAGCCGCAGTATTGAAACGTAGGTAAGATCGGCGGATGTAATAAGTGCCACCGTAAGAACGCTGTCCGACTCGGAGACCCGTCTGAACCGCAGTAGCTGTCGCAGCACGGGCACCAGCGTATGTCGCCGCGCTCTTGGACAAGTAACCATCATCCCCGTCCGCCCCAATGCTGAAACTGCTCTCGGTCTGCGAACCACTGATCAGAACCGCCGCAGTGAGATCGTCAGTAACGGTAGTCAGTTCCTTGAACACGCCACCCGCACTCGGAACATAGAGATAGCCACCGAATTCGGTAGTTTGACCTGCCGGAGCGGGCCAGCCTGAGAATGTGCGTTCGTAGACCACGCTGCCGTCTGCGGGATCAACCTTGTGAACCCTAATGTCGACGCCGTATGTGCTGAAATAGTAGAGGTAGTTCCCGATCCCAGCGGCGCGGTCTACAGAACTTGACGGGCCACTGAGTGTGATCGTGTTCACAGCGAACGCGGGGTACAGATAGCCTCTCCGACAAGTTACCCCAGGCCCGCTCTCGTACACGGGCGCAGCATAGGGCGCGTCCCTAGTTTCGTCACGCGAGTAGCCCATGCCCCCGTGCCACGAGTCCCAGGACTTGACGAGTTCTCCAGCGCCACCCTGAACCGCAACTTTCGACTTGCGCCACTGCCTGACGCCCTTGGTGTTCAGGGCGATTTCATATTCTAGGTTCTTAGTGCCGTTGTTGATCACGAACTTGGTGGGCGTCTGGAGTTTCGTGGTTTTCATCACCATGTCGTTAGACCTGTCTCAATCTAAAGAGTTCCTCGTCGGCAAACCCCCACGTCTGTTCGATCTTCGGTTGGAACCTAGCTTCCATAGCGGCGGCTTCCATCTTTATCCTCTCCAACCGTTCTAGGAACGGTTTGCGTTCCTGTACCGGAGCCGAAGGATCGCTTAACTTCTGAAGACAGTCACAGGCGGCTTTGGTCGCTATCCAGTCCAAGTCGGCATCGGACGTGGCGGCGTCTGAGGCGAGAGCTGCATAGGGCCGCAGGCACTCAACGTAGACGGGCTGAGCGTTGTTGAACGGGGGGTCGGGAACGATGTAAACGGTCGCCAACTCCTTCTTGGTTCTGATGTGTGACCAGCGCGTAGCAGCCGTCCGGTCTGTCATGTGGCCGTCGTTGAGGAAGTTGGAGCCTTCCATCTGGTACACTGTCCGGCCCACCTGCCAGGGCTCTGTCACCCAGGAGGGCATCGCGTAGCGCTTCTGGCCTTGCCACAGGAGTTGCACCTGATCCCACATGGAGTAGGCGTTGATGGTAGCGGTGATGTTCTGAAGGCGGAACTCGACCTGGTGACAATTCGCGGGTACGGTGAACTGAACGCCTAGACTCTGCCAGTCGAACTCAGCGTTTGTTACGGAATCAATCTCAGCAGCGTTCGTCACGTCCCAGACCACGAGCTTGCATGAGGTTGTGATCGCGTTGTTGCGCGAGACTGCCACCACATAGCCTGTGTCGCCCGCTACGGCGTTTATGCGCTGGTAGGCGTAGGAAGCGGCGGCCCCAGTGTTGAGAACCTTGCTGGCCTGCGTACCCCTAAAGAACTCACCTGCGGTTGTGGTGCGGGAAAGAGTGCATCCCGCCCCCGCCGTCCAGTCGCTACTCGACGCTTCCATGTCGGCATCGTTGAGGGCGGAGGGTACGGCCAGGGTGTAGTAGAGGGACTTTCTGAGGGCGCGGTCGATGGCTTCGCGGATCAGGACGGGGTGGATTTGGCGGTGAATCTCCACCTTATCCCCCGCGGTGACAGCAGCGGTGAACGCACTATCCATTGTGAACTTGCCCGCCGAGGCGTCGTAAGCCGCTATGAGCTTGTATTCGCCTTCGGGAGCAGCATGCGCCCCTGCCGCGTCGTAGGAGACGTACATGACCATGCCGACGAAATGGTTGTCCTGAATGACAGTCGATGTGTAGTCGGCAAGAATAACCTCAGTCGCGGTCACGTTTGTGGACGCTGTGGATTCGAGGAACTGCGCCCCAGAAAGAAGCCTCGCCGTCTCCTGGCGGTATGCGGTTCTCGTATTCGACATGGTTCTCTCCTAGCGCTTGCCTCGCTTTACGGCCTTCCCTGACGCTCGTGCGCCAAAGAATCCGCGCTGCTTCTTCGTGAGCGGGTGCCCGCGCACCTCGCCCTCGTGCAGAATCAGGTTGGCCTTGGCCTTAGTTAGTTTCTTGCCCACTCCTATGCTCCTTCGTCTGGTGCATCCTCAGTCCTTGCGCTGAGTCGAAGAAACGGGTGCATCCTGGTTCGTAACAGGGGAAGACAACTGGCGCGTCCTTTGGCTGCCCACTCATACGGGATAGGAGTTCGGTCTGCTGGCGCAGGAGTGCTCGGCCCTCTTCGTCCTTTTCCTCCCGCTTCGCCCGCTCCATGATCGCCCATTCCTTGCTGTGCCGGTGCCTCATGTGTCCGTCGAGGTCGTATTCACTGGCGATGTGGGCAGAGTAGCAGAACTTGTTGCGGAGTCCGATGCTGTCCAGATATGCCCTCTGGGGATGGTCAGGGTGTAGGAGGCAGAGGACGTTGCCCAGCGGCGCATCAACGAGTGGCTTCAGTAGGAAGACCGTTCTGCCAGCCATCGGGTGATCGCGCGGATAGCGCCTCTTTAAAGTGTCCTTGAGGCGGGAGTTCAGGATGTCACTTGGCACCCCAGTCTCCCGGTCGTAAACACGAGTCTTTCCCGTCGTGGATTCGAGAGTGACCACCCCATCGATGACCCCCTTCATGTCATCGGTGAATTGGATCACCTGACTCGTTCCCCCAGTTTCCAGTTGTTCGACTGCGGCCTCTATCGCCGCATCCTCAGCCACTCGTTGAGTAACCATAAAGCCTCCTACCTCTGAACCTTAATGGCGGAACCAAACACACTCTGGCCCCGTCGCCTCTTGTAGATTTCCTCGGAGAACGCGAGCGCGTCGCGGGTGAGGGTACTGCGCTCTTGGAGTTCCGCCATGACGTTGCGATCCTCCCTAACCCGCGAACGCACGCCGTCCGCGATCTCCTGTAACTCGCCTACCGTGTGTTCCCACAGGGAGGGGATGCGGAACGCCCCGGACTCGAACAGCCCCGCATCCCCCAAGTCCCTGTGATACTCGGCCAGCCTGTCGCCTCTGTTGACCAGGATCACCTGATACCTGTGCTTGCCCACCCACGACTTCGGCCTGAACTTCCGCCCCGCCTTGGTGAAGGAGTAGGGCGTCAGAACCACCTCAACGAGTGCGTAGGCCAGCTCGTCAGGGCTTACCGTCGTCGCTATCGGCGTCAGGCTCATCGTCTTCCTCTAGCAACTGCCGGAGACGTTCGAGTTCGCCTTCCAGCAACTTGACCTTGGCGCACTCCTCGCCTAGAAACTGAAGTAGTTGCTCTACCGTAATCTCCACGTCTTCCTCGGTTTCACCTGCTTCCTCAGAACGCCCTTGGGTGGCTCCTGGTCGGCATACTCCTGGCGTATCTCCGCCAGCGGCGTGCCTGTCTTTGTGGCAAGATGCCTGTACCAGATGGCACGGGGCATATCGAACTCGCCGTTCCACTCCCAAGGCTTAGCCTCGTACTCGTGCGTGTTGTAGTTGTAGAAGTAGGGCACCTCTTGGATGAGGTCGGGGTAGTCCTTGGCGAGTTCCTTCCAGAGACAACAGAACCGTACCCGCATGGTCTGACCGATGTAGGGGTTAGTCCAGAAGCCGATGCGCTGGAAAACACAGTCGCAGAGATCGTCGTGTGTCTCCCACTGGATGCCAGGGATTGCGGCTGCCAGGATGCTTGCTAGTGCGTCTGTCTTCGTCTCTATCATCTCTACGTCTCCACGTTGTCCGCTGTGCCATCAGCAATGATCTTCATCATGTTGGTGCCGTCAGTGAAGAGGCCACTGCTAGTGGTGATAGCGCCTACGGGGGCGGTGCCTACCTTGAAGACCATCGCAGAAGTCGGCTGCGTAGTTCCAAAGGCCGACACCGCGCCGAGGCGATAGTTGCCTGCTGTGATCCTGTGGTCGCCTGCGGTGTTGATGAGGCCGCCCGTCGTCACCGTTAGTCCATTGAGTGCCGTGATGTAAGGGTCAACGTCATCGAAACGAGCAACCTCGGTATTGTCCACATAGACACTCAGGCGGCTATAGGTAGTGCTTAGGTTCCACTTGAATCCTCTACGTGGCATCTTACGTCTCGATGTTACTCACGGTGTTTGCGGCGAGAATCTTCCGCATAACCGTGCCGTTAGTGAATATGCCGCAACTCGTAGTGATGGCCCCCGCTGGTGCAGTACCAACCTTGAACACAACCGCCGATGTCGGCTCCGTAGTTCCAAAGGTTTCCACCGCACCGAGTCTCAGGTTCCCCGCCGTTACACGGTCGTCACCCGCCGTGACAGTGAGGTTGCCCGTCGTGACTGTCAAACCTACAGGTGACGTGATGTACGGGGTAGCGTTGTCGAAGTAGGCCACCGCTGTCGGGACAGTAGATGCGCCCGCAATGTAGACGATCAGGCGGGAGTTGGCAGCATCCCACTTCCAGCCTGTATGCTTCCGGCTTAAAGCCATGTTGTCCTCCTTGGGCCTAACGGCCCAGTTGAAAGGAGGTTGGGGGCAGTCTAAGCAACTGCCCCCTCACTCACTACAGCACTGAACCAGTGTCCAGCACCGCCCAACTCATCGACCACTCGGCCTCGTCTGCCGCTGTCTCCTGAACATCGAAGACGAGGAAGGAAGCGGGGCCGACCATATACATCATTGGGTCGCCCTTGAGGACGTTGTATTCGGGGTTCCAACTCGTCTCGTCAGTCGCCGTACCCATCTTCTTCAGCATCTTGAGCAGGCGGGGCTGGGACAGCGCAGCCTCAACGATGGCCGTGTCCGAGTAGTGTAGGTTGGTGACGATTGGGCCGCCCGCACCTCCTACCCATCCAATAGCCGAGTAAGGAACCATCGGAACAGCGTCGCCACCGGAGGTGAAACTGTCGGATGCAGTGGCTATGACCGCGAATACTGCCTTCTTAGCGTTGACCTGGATGGAGGAGATTTGGACGTGGAGCGGCACCACAACGGCCCCAGTAGGTACTGAGAACCGCAGGGAGGGAGCGGTAAGGGTGAGCGCCGTTCCATTCGCGCTCATCGTCTCCGGTTGGCCGAGAACTGGGTTGTTGGCGATGAAGACGCGCCCGCTTCTCGTCCACGCATCGACCATACCCTCACGACTGTTGATCTGGAGAGCATGGCCTCGGTTGATGAACAGCGCGGCTTCCTTGTCGCCCTCAGCGAGTAGGCCAGGATTGAGTTGCTTACATTGACCTACGACCTGGATTCCCTTTAGGGTTGCGAGACTAAACTCTGCCATCGTATTCTCCTATACCGTCCAGTCGCGGAAAGCCTCGAAGTCAACATAGTTGATGTCAAGGTCTACCTCAGTGGTTGTGGTGCCGAACACTCCGACGAAAGCGGCTAGGAGAGTCGTGGTCGAAACCGCCCCCACAACCGTCTGCCTCAAGACTCCGTTGATGTACCAGCGTGCCGTACCGTTCGGGTCGATCTCCACTCGGAGAACCACCGACTCGGCTAGTGTTAGGGTGTCGGGAGCGATGGTCGCAGTCGAAGTCACCGAGCAGGCTGTAGTCCCGCCGTAGTGCGGCATGTGCCACTTGGTAGACGCCGTCAACTGGCTATCAAACCACCAACCCGCGTAACTCGCGGCGACCGGAGTGTAGGTCGTGGCGGTCGAGGTTAGCGGCTCAGCTATGTCTTCGGCAGAGGCACTACAGAATCCGAGGAAGATGGTTCGTGCGGTGATGGCCGAGGTCTCCAGGCGAGCCTCAAAGGACATTGGCCCGTTCAGCACGGGGCTGAAACCAATGCCCGTTCCAAGGGCGATCCCCTTGCCATCCTCGTTAGCACCAACTAGACGACACCAACCACCAGTCTTCGAGATGCGGGTGATACCAGTGTCGGTGTCAAGGAGGTGGCCGCTGAGGATGAAGTCACCGGCCATCGCTGAAGCGTTGGTGAGTGCTATGGGCCAGTTACCCGTCGCGCCCTCAAAGTGGAGCTTGATTACTCCGGGTCCACTCTGTACCGTTGCCATTTACGTTTCCTTTCTTTTCACTATGGCCTCCCGTCATGCCGCGTCGGGCACGAGGTAGCGGCCCCGTCCGTTACTACGAAGTCGGCGCAGTAGCGTCACTGAAGATTTCGTAGAGGCCGACGCTCGTGCCAGCGCTGGTGCGCTCCCCGTAGATGTATTCGTCGTATAGCCAAACCTGCGTGGCCCCGCCGCCCAACTCAGGCAGTTCCTTGGTAAGCGTGTAGGGCGAGAAGCCTTGAACTAGGACGATGGAGTTCTTGGCGAACACCCCGCCCTTAGCGTCGGGGGTTCCGTCGATGGTGATGTTGCCATCCTCAAAGACGTTGGTTCCCCACAGACTGCCGGAGAAACCACTCTTGAAGTAGTCTTCGGTGAGTCCGGCTGGGACGGCGTAAGTGCCTACGCCCGCCACTACTTCGTCCTGTATGTCCTTGAGCTGGTAGGGGTGCAGGACGGTGTAGATCGGCCCAAGCATCGGCTCGGTGACGTTGCCTGTGATCCGCCTTGCAGCGGCGGCAATGTGGCCCGACGTGAGGGTTGTACCCGTCCCACAGAGGGACGTGCCGCTGTCCAGAATCGTCAACCCGTCCTCGTCCTTCTTGCGCTCAATGGCCTCCTGAGCCAACTTGCCGATCTGGGCGGCGACGTTCTTGCTGATGCGGGCCATTGTCCGCTTGGTGATGACGGTCGAGATGCAGGTCAGAGTCGGTTCCAGACTCCAGAGGGTGCCGCTGACCTGTTGCGGGTTGTCGAAGGTGGTCAGCTCCGTGCCGGTCTGGGCGGCGAGGGCGGCGAGTTGAAACTCATCCCAGTGCGTCCCTTCGCCCTCTGACAAAGTTTGCCTGTCCACACACTTCGTCATCACACCAGGGTATTCCCTTGTCGTTCGCGCCTGGTCTACGATGATCGGCAACGCATCGGCAAGAGAGCCGGTGTAAGTCGTTCCTGTTGCCATCTAATTCCTCCTATAACGGTTTGAAGCCGTGTCTCTTTTCGAAGGCGATACGCTTGGCCTCCTGGCCCTGAGCGTTCGCCACGTCGTCTGCTGTGCTACGGGTGGGCTGTCCTTGGCCCACCGATACGGGGGCAGGTTCGCCTTCGCGCTTGAGGCCCATCTTCTCCTCGAAGTAGGCGTCCATTTCTGCCCGTGATAGTTTCCCTGCCTCTTGCTTTGTCACGTACCTCTCCCCCGTTACTGCTTTCACGTAGTCTCCGAATGTGGCAACCTTGAATGCGAAGTCGCCCCGCTGACGTGCTTCCTCGTTCTCACGTGCTATCTGTTGGTTGAGTTTGAAGACAATCTCATCGTGTTCCCGCGGAGACACACCAAGGGCTTCCCTCACATTTTCCAGGTCCACCAACCGTTCCTTGTTCGTCTTGAGCCAAGCCTGTCTATCAACAAAGGCTTGAATGTGTCCCGCCCGCTTGTTGTCGTCAGTCTCCGTGTCCAGGTTCCTCAGAGTGTCTTGGAGCTCCTGATTCGCCTGGGCTTGGCGTTGCTGATCGGCCTGTAGGCGGGCGTAGGCGCTATCCCTGCCTGATTGCTCGGCACGCCTTACCATCTCTGCCGCGTTCTCTTCGAGAAAAGCCTTGCGCTCTTCCTCCGGCAGTTCTGTGAACTGGGCACGAAAGTCTGGCTTCTCCTGTGCCGCAACCTCCGGCGCTCCCTCTTCAGGTGTAGCCTCTACCTCTACGGGTAGGGGCGTCTCTGCCACTGGAAGCACGGGGGTCTCAGCCTCGGAAGGCCCTTTCTTCGTTGCCACGTTTTTCCTCCTAAAAGAAAGAGGCCGCGCCCTTTCGGGAGCGACCTCGGTTGTCCTCTCGGTCGTGTCTGTTTGCTAGTTAAAGATTAGACCATTTATCCTCCCGCGTCAAGGTTGTGATAGAATGTCTCGTTGGGAGGTGCGGTTATGCTGAATCTGGTACTTGTTCTTGTTTGCGTTGCCTTCATTTCAATAGCCCTCGGCGAAATTGTTTGGCGAAGACGACCGTAAATGCCGTCATTCCGCGCTCGTCGTTTCTACGCCAATCGGTTCAAACATCTTTAGGGCTTCGGCGTTCTCAGGATCACGCTTAAAGGCTCTACGTTTGCCACTCCGAAGACGCTCTCGCAGGGGCGAAAGTGCGGTCTTCCATGCCTTCTCCGAAAACCTCTCGCGTGGAATAGATTGCAACGCTACTCGCAAATCAGGACTGTTGCCAAGAGATACCTGAGCCTTTGCCTCCGCCAGTAGTCTATCCACCTCTCGACCTTCCTCTAGTGTCAAACCCATCCAACTAGGGATGTTGTAGTATTCCTTCTGTACCTGTTTGGCCTGCCACCTCTTCTCAGCGAACTCCCGTACAGCAGGGTCTTGGAACTTGAGAACCTGAACATCGTGGAGTTCCTGTAAGAGTTCGGGGTGTTCCGTTATCATGGCGTCCTGCTTGGCAAAGAAGTCCTCGCGCTGTTCTGACGTAGCCATGCTGGGCAGTTCGAGTGTGTAGTAGTCGTCTGCCAACTTCTGCATGGGAGTACGAGGATCGTTATCACCCATATCGCCGTACAGAGTTTGGCTCAGTTTCGCTCTGTCTGCTAGGTGTTCGCCCATCGCGTCACTGAGTTCGAGGTTCGTGCGTCCTTGCGGGTCAGCAAGTGCTTGGGCAAAGGTAGGTTCCCAATCGGCGGTGAACTTGTCCACCTGAGCCTTAGATTCTGCCCACCCCTTGCCACGTTGCTCGCCTTCCTTGATCTGCCGTTCTCGAACGGGGGCAACATCTGGCTGATCGTAGAACCATGACCTCATCCCGCCAGTCGTCTTATCATAGTCGGGTGCTGGGCCATATTCAGTAGGCAACTGACTACGGTATTTCTCCCAGAGTTCAACTAGCTTGGCAGAAGGCGAAAGAGGCGAAGTCTTAAATCCTAGAGGTTCTAGGGCAGCGGCATAGAAACCTTGTTCGATTCCCTGAACGGCCTGGGAGGGGCCGATGGGCATGTATTCTCCCAGTTGCCGCACCCAACCACCAACGCCTTCCACTTGTGGACTCTCATACGGTTCGCCACGAATGGCCTCAAGCGGCACGCCCAACGCCTCCAAGCCCTGAGCCGTCACACGATAGGGGAGACTCAGTTTCCCTTCGACGAAACGCGGCCACGCCTGAAGGTCACGATTGCTTGGCTTCTGGCCTTGAGCCAACATCACCGACGCCCTAGCGCTGCGAGCGCCAGCTACAAATAGCGGTTGGAAAGGCCCGTAAAGGTAGACATACCCTTCACCCAAACGGATGCCTAAGAATCCAGGTTTGTCGGGGTCGGTGAAGTTGCCAGGTTTGCCCGTCGTAACCATATTTATGGCAGCGGTTGTCGCTGCTACGCCCCCGAAGATTTGGGCGAGCGTCCTACGTGCCTCGTTTCCTGCTACACCTCCGCGCATCGCGTTCTTGAATGTCGCAAGAGTAGAAACAAGGAACCGACCAGCAAACCATGTTCGGCCTAGAACCTTAGCTTGGGCAGTAGTCAGGCCGGGGAGAAGGGCTGTACCAGTCTGAGAACGAACGACGGATGCCAGTTCTAGGAGATCATCTTCCGTCGTCGCCATTCGCTGCACGGCCTTCCAGCGTTCAGTTTGGGCAACGAATATGTCCCACTCGAAAGCCCGCTGCGTCCACTTAACCCCAGGAAGTTCACCGAAGCGATGAGCTATCCCCTTACCTGTTCTCAATAGAAACTCATCGGGTGCTCGTATCGCGCCATAGCGTGTACCCGATTCAATAGCATCAATGTTCTTGAGGATGTAACTCGTCGGCTCAGACGCCATCGCTCGTACAGAATAACCAGTTGCCTTTAGCCAGGTAACAGGGTCGCGCCAGATAAGTGATTGCGTCTGGACACCAGCGGCGGAGAGGTCGCCCCAGATCATGTTCGCCCTCATAAGCTGGAACACTTGATCAATCGTCCCCGTTGGGAGGTCGCCCACGTAACGGCTGAACTCATCAGCAACTTCAGGGGATACGATGCGTCCGAAGACTTTGGGCTGTTTTTCGGCCCACCGGCGCGACTCTAACCGCATGGCTCGCATGGCATTATCCAGACGAACCTCCGCCTCCAACGCCGTCGCCCTCTCAGTAGTGCCAACGGGCGTCTTGCTCGCGGCTGCCCGCGCCGCCCTGTATCCCGCCCGTGCGTCCCTCAACTCTTGGATAACTGCGGCGTCTACCTTTTCGGATGGCTTAAATCCTAGATTCTGAACGGTGCGAACTGTATTCCGATCCGCAACGGCAGCGGCGGCATCCTGACCGTAGGCCATCATCGCGTCAACGTCATTGGCGTACCGATAGCCACGATTCCAGGCGTCCTCCACATCGCCAAAGACACGCATCCTAGCCGCTGGTGGCCTAGCCCCTAGCCTTGTACCACCACCGATACGCCCTGGTTCTGCCGTTGGACGCTTAGTGACGATGCGGTGCCAAAACCCACCTTGCCATTCTCGAATGTCAATACCCTCAGCCTGCATCCGCCGAAGCATCATCGTGTATCTATCGGCAGCTTCCTTAATAGCTGTTTCCTGTTCGGCTGTTAGAATATATTTCTCAGGGTGTTCAACGATGTGAACAAGGCGTTGCTCTAAGCCCTTGGGGATTTCGGCACCTTCTGCGATCTTGACTGCTGTTGCCCGCCCCCTACCGTTGATGCCTAGAATCTTTTGGTTCTTCCCTAGCCATTCGAGAGTACCAGCACGCATACTGTCGCCCTGAGTTGAGGCATACAGATCACGTTGAATGAAGGCCCGCCTAACTGCGACCTCCTCTGGAGTGCGGGCAACGGTTCCTATCTTGCCGCCCAACAAGTCCTGTGCCTTCGTCCACCAGTTCTCTACAAAACGGTCGCCCCAGCGTTGGGCTACAACCTCGAACGGTTCCAACTCGAAACGCATGGCGGGGGCAGGGCCAGCTATTTCAGCCCGCACTTCGGGCGGTGTGGGCTTAGACCGTGCCTCCACTTCGCGTATTGTGGGCGGGCGCGGGCCTACGGGTTCTGGTGGCACCTCCATCTCAGTCAGTCGTGCCTTGACGTTCTTACGCAAGAAACCAGGCATCCCCCAGCCACCCTCTTCTCCCGCTACCGCCAACTCTCGTGCTACAGGCATAGCCTCGCGCACAGCACCAGGCAACGCCTTCGCGCCCGCGAGGGCTGCGCGCCCTGCTAGTGGGCCTGCAACAGGGCCTAGAACCGTACCTGCGATCTGAGATACTGCCCCTGTGCCTTTCGGCGCACCAAGTTCTTCAGCGCCGTATCCGAGTGCGCCCAAGCCTGCACCACCAGCCACCATCCATGCAGTCGCGCCAGGCCAAACGGCAGCGCCAGTGAGAGCAGCGGGCGACGTGAAACCTCTTAGAAACTCAGCCGTCGGCCCAAGGATGGGAGTCTCTCTAACTGACTCAGGGAGTTCAGACACGATGGGCGTCATGGCCGACGGGACTGCGTTTACCATAGAGCCGACGCCTGGAGAAATAGTCAACTCCGCTTGTCGCTGTATCTGCGCGTCAGGCCAATCGGGATGATCGATGCGAAGCTGTTGCGCCAACCGCTGAGTACCTTGTTGGCTTTCGGGCGACCAGGGCATGGCCCCCGTAGGCACGTTAGGCACGGCCCCCCTACCGGCTTGATACTCGGTTGTCTCTTGCCGCAGGAGTAAGTCTTTCTCAGCCTTCTTCTGGGCCTCCGTATCGGGAACGTAGGGGCGCTGTACGGTTCGTACTTCCTTCGCGGCGTCCGCCACGTTGATCTTGCCCGTAGTAAACCGCTGGAGAATATCGCGGTATTGTTTGGTTGTGGCATCCCCGATAGTCTTCTGTACCTCTACCGGCGGAGCCGCAGGTTTGGGGATAGCGCGTGTCTCAATCGTGCTGATAGGGCGTGGCGCAGGAGGTTTAGGTTCTGGGAGTTTAACCGCTAATGCCTTGGCTAGTGCCTGCTTCACGAACGAGGTGCCAGTAGCGAACAGGCCGAGAACCTTGCGCTGCGTCTCCGCCCACTCGTCGGGACTTGACGACTCCCATTGTTCTGGTAGCATCTAGCGCATCCCTGCGTACTGTGGCAGTGCCGACGCCATGCCGGTGAAGGCCGAGCGCCGCATGGCATCGTAGGCGGCGGACAGCATCTCGTCCTCAGTCTCGCCTGGTATCATGCCCATAGAACGCCAGTGTCCGGCCATCATCGCTTGTTCAGCGCGGGTCATGTTCGAGAATTGCTGAAGGTTGATTTGCCAGGGCGGGGGTATCTCAACGCCGGTTACGGTATTCCGTGTCGGCCCCGTCCATGCCTGAAAAGCAGGTAGGCCGTATTGTCCGCCAGCACGAGCGGCCTGGAAGATCGTGAGGTCGTTGATGGGTGATGCCGCTGCACCCGTAGCGGTGCCCGTAGTACCAGGCGGGGCTGCAGTTCCACCGGCCCCTGCGGGGGTGTTAACAGAGGTTGTGGGTGCAACCCCGCCGCCAGTCGTCTGAGGCAACCCGCCCGCCATCCAACGTAGTCCTGTCGCTTGACGCTGAAGGTACTCATCCGGCGTCCTTGACCTGCCTACCATCGTTTCGAGCATTTGGGACGGGTTCAAGAGTTCGGAACGGACAGCGCCCGTGTTACGGGTAGCTGGAAACTTGTAAGTAGGAGTAGTGTATCCGCCAACAACGCCGCCGCCTGCCATCTGTGGCAACCGACCCCTAAGATACCCAGCCTGTTCTGCCTGTAGGGGCGTGATCTGCGTACCCTGTGGAGTGGCCGTAGCCAACTCTGGGCCGCGTTCGCCCACTACCGCCTGAGCCGCGACTGGCCCAGCCCCTGCGGTCGCGGGTTGAGGCAGCGCACCTGGCATCTGCCCGCCGAACACTGTGCCTCCCGCGTATTGCGTGAGGGCCTTGGATTGTTCGGGTGTCTGCCCACGCATGTAGCCCACGCGGGCAACCCAGTCGCCAGGGCGGGCTAGCTCGATGGCCGCTACGCGCTGTCGTTCTAGTTCGTTGGCTTCATCGGCTATGTGGGCCTTGATGTCGTCGCTGTAACGTGACGCCGCCGCTGCGATGTTTGCTGCCTCGATTGCCGCCGCTGCCTGTATTCGGGCTTCTTCTATCCCAGCAGCAGCCTGAGCCATCCCCGCTTGGTTCCCAATCCGAGCGGCCTCAAGCCAAGCCCTATTGTGCATGGCCTCTAGTCTCTCTGCCGCTGTACGTTCTAAGGCCGCCTGTCGGATTGTCTCAGCATTTGTGATATCGAATTGCCTTGCTTCCTCCGCTAGTCGCTCCGCGTCGGTTACGGCCTGTATGTCCACTCCCCTCGGCAACGTACCGGAATACCCGTACTCCGCCGCAATAGCCTGCAAAAATGCGGGATCGGGTTGTATCCCTCTCGCGGCGCAATACTGGCGATAACTCGCTATCGCGGCGTTATAACCCTGCTGAGTTATTGCTTGCGTTGGCATCGTCACCCTCCTACGGGCAGGTTGCCACCCGTAGCGGCACTACCTAACATGCCGCCCATCCGCTGTATATAATTCCGTATCGCTTGTATATGTGAACTGGCACTTGCGTTCCCCGCGCCCGTTCCAGTTGGAAGTCCGCCACCCATGGGTGCTTGCACCTGATAGGATGTCTGTTGGGACGGCAAGGCGGCGAGGTTGGGAACCTGTGGCATGGTAGGTTGCTGCGGCATGGGTATTTCTGGGGCTTGGGGAAGCCCTTGCAACATCAACTCCATCATCCCGCTGTAGGTGTTCGGCACAGGAGCACCGAGAGGGATGCCTTCTTTCCAGCCTGGTATCTTGTATTCCGTCATCCCTGGAGGCGCAAGGTTCATGGCGTACTCCTGTGCGGCAGTGGCCTCAAGGCGTCCTTCCTGGGCGGCGTTGAGTTTGTTCACGAAGTTCTGGGTCGCCACATCCGCGCCAAACTTGTTCCAGTCCAAGACGGCGGCGTTGAGGGCGGTCTCCATATCGAACTGTCCAATCGCCGTCTCCTGCGCGGAGGGGGTCGTGGTGGTTGTGGTGGCGGTGCCGGTGTCAGCTGACGTGGTACCGAAGAACATACCCTTTGCTTCTGGCGTCAGTGTCCCTATGGCATACCAACCATTCAGCTTGTCCTGGGGGTCTTCTGAGGTCAACAGTTTATTGATCTCGTCGAAGATCGTCTGTAGTTGTGGAGGCACTTGTCCCGTTGTCGTTCCTGCCATAGCTACACCTTCTCCCGCTCCTTGCGTTGTCTGTGTTGCTGTTCCGCCCATAGCACCGAGGATTTGTTGTCCAGCTTGGGATAGTCCGCCTCCCTCTTGCCAGCCCCACGTCATAAGTCCCTGTTCAACGCCAGCCTGGGGAGATTGCGCTTGCATCGTCGCCACCAAACCAGCGTACTGAGGTTCCTGTAGTGTCTTGGCTGTGGCTTCCACGCCAGCCGCGAGGTTAGGGTAGATTCCTACCCCAACCGAATTCCAGTTACCACTCTTGCCCGCAGGGTGCGTCGTAGAGAGTGGGTTCCACATTTCTTGAAGGTGGTCGATGTTCCCCTCCATCTGGGCCATCTTTGTAAGGACACCAATACGCCAGGTGGTAGGTTCCCATCCCATCCTCTGACAGAGGGCAACGAAGAAGTTATCAAGGTTTGCCATTACACCTTACCCCCCTTCCGTATCCTGAGTAGGGTTGAAAGAACAAACTTCCCTTGATCCGGCGTCCAGGTACTCGCGGGTTGCGCGAGGGACTTCACGAGCTTCTCCTTGCGCGTGAGCAGGCGTTTGCCCGTAGGCGGCGCGTTGCCTATCGTGCGGTCGATAGCGGCGAGTTGGCCGCGCATCATGGATTCGGCACTCGTAGCGTCACGGTCGATGGGATTCTCGTCCATGTCACACTCCAAGTTGAGGGCCGGTGGGGAGGGCCGTCATAGACCCACTTGGTCGCCCGCCGATGAAGGGGATCGCGCCCTCCCCACCTGGGGGTGCGGCCCCTAGCGCACCTGGCGCAAATGCGGGAGCTTCCTGTAAACCAGGTTGTAGCCCAGGCATACCAGGGGGCGCACCACCAGGCCCCAACGCTAACGGTTGTTCGAGTACGGGCGCGAGTACCTGCGCGACTTCCTGAATCACGGGAGAATCAGGCGCGAGTCGCCGCATGAGGGCTGCTAGTCTGAGAGCGTCTACCTCTGGACTCTTGAACAGTCTTTCTAGCATTATGCGTTCCTCTTCCTCGTCGGGGTAGTCGAGTTCCAGCCAATCAGTGAGGAACGTCCTGAGAGAGATTGCGCCTTGCTGCCAGAGTTGGAAGCCCGTCTGGATTCTCGCAGCGTCGTCACGCGGAAGTGAGGGTCGCATGTGGACGTAGACTTCGTAGAACTCTCGAATATCTTGTGGGCCGAGTGGTGCCCAGCGCCCTCTTTTACTTTTCTCCCTTGCCCATACCCAGACCTCGGTTTCGAGCCGGTTCTGAATCGTCCACCAGTAGTCTCGAACCATCTGGGCCAAACATGCTTCATGGCTAGATATTGGGCCAGCCAAAAGACTCATCACAACATGTAGTACCGTGTTGGCAAGATAACCCGACCAGTCGGAGCCGATGCCCTGGCCTCTAAGGGCGGGGGGCAGCATGGCCGCTTCCGCCAAGCCCATGATGCTTTTTACCGCTTCGTTCAGAATCGAGGGAAGGGCTTGGCTTAGGGGTAGGCTAAGCTCACCCTCAAAAGGATTGATCTGGCCGATGGCGATGGACATGGGGAGAGGTTCGCCGTTTGGTCCGAACAATCGGGCGAAGCCAGGGGAGTTGGCGTCCATCTTTAGGAACGGAGTCGGAATACCCGCCACCATGAAACCTTCAGCGATGACGGTGAAGAGCGTATCCAAGAGGGGCGCGTACTTGAGTAGGGCAAAGGATAGAGGAAGGGAGTCTTCGCCGGGGGTGTTGGACTCGGTGGTGATGCCCCTTGCTTCGTAGTAGTGAATGAACGGGCACTTATGTTCCACCTTGTAGATCGTCTTGTTCGCCACACGATAGTAGATATGAGAGAGGGTGGTTAACTCCTGAAACTCGATGCCGCCGGATACGTCATGTAGTCCTGTGTCCAAGGTGTCGAGGGCGGACTTAACGTTTTCCGCTCCGAAGGCGAACTCCACGTCAGCTCTTGCCCGTTTGCTGATCTCAGCTACGAACACCTTGTCCTCGTCGCCGTAGAGGGGGAAATAAGTCAGGGGATCAACCGATCTCCACATGAAGGGGAAGCGGGACATCTTGAACCTCTGGACGGTCTTGGCATATTGAGCCGAACTTTCCCCGTTCCTGGTGGGCCAGGGCCGCCACCTATCGGGTCTGTAGACATTCTTGTAGACGCCCATGCCCAAACCCACCTGCGCCCACGATGCACGGGCGAACGGGTCTTGGTGTGTCCCTGCCTCGAACTGCGACCGTCTCAGGGCGGCAGTGGTGTGACGTTCCTTCTTAGAAGCCCTACGCTCGGCGTCCTGGGTGATGTCATCGGCAACGGCCTCTAGGCGGGGGAAGTTGGCGTTCAACGCAGAGGACATTCTGTGAGTCATCTCGAAGGCAAAGGCGTTCTTAACCTCGATGGCCGTCTTCCTGACTCCGGGCGGCATGGCGACGCGCTGCTGCATCAGGTTGAACTCGCGGTGGGTCTCCATGAGAGTCTTTCGGGGGGCGTTGTATTCCTTGGCCCGCTCCACCAGCACGTCCAGTTGGCTGTCTTCGAGTTCACCGATGAATGGTATTGGCATCGTCTACCTCATATCAGTCGAAACGGCACACCTACTGGACTTGGCCTATTCCCTGCGTGGCGCTTGTGGTCACGTCCCAGGAATGTGCCGATGTTCCCCCCCAACAGCATTTCCCCGCCCGTGATGGCGTATTCCGTTGCATCCAGGGGATCGTCTCCAGGCCGCCCACTCTTGGTCTCTTTGAGTTTCCTGGGGTCTTCTACCTTGTCGCCGGAGAACCTAAACGCCCTGATCGTCTCCTTCATGTCGGGGGACAGATACAGTCGGTAGGTGTTCATATCTGTCTTTTCCAACCTGGAGGCGACACGGGAAGCTCGGTAGACCCTATCGGTGATGTTGGCCTTAGATGCGGGGATGCCGTGAATGTTCAAGTCCTGAATTGATTTCGGTTCGGCGGGGTCGCAGAAGAACCTCTCGACCCCCCACCTTCTTCTGATCTCGTCGCACTTCAGGATCAGCTTGTCGTTGCCCGCGTGGTTGGCGACGAACTCCTCGCAGCCAAAAGCAACCCCCGAAGACGAGAATCCGTAAACTACAATCGCCAGGTTGTTCGTATAGCCCCAGTCGATCCCGCCGACCACGAGCTTGAAGTCAACCGGCGGGTACATGACATGTTTGGTAGAGTCGAACATCGGATACAAAGCGATCTCGACGCCGATGAGTTCACCGAGGGCTTCCTGCCGGTAGATGATTCCGGGGTAGGCTTCTTTGAGTTGTTCCAGATACCCTTCGGGGAGGTGTTCAGCGTTATCCTGGGTCTTCAGGTAATAGGTACGGAAGCCTTCGGGGTCTCCCCCCTCTAGGATTTCGTTGATGTAGGAACTCACAGCCGGGGTGGTGGTGATCGCCATCTGCCGTTTATAAGTGACGCGAATCCGCGACCTGGTTCTCGTTCTTTCTAAGACTTGAATCCAGGGGTAGTCGCCCACCCACTCGTTCGGGCACCACAATTCCTTAACCTTCAGTCTGAGTCCTGCCCACAAGTCGCCTATCGCGCTCTTAGCTTGGGAATACGGACTCCAGGCCGCCTCATCGAAGACGGCGAAGTTCTGCTCACCAGCCCTCAGCCCTGCTTGGGTGTTCGTCGAACGCCAGTGAATCTCAGAGCCGTTCGAGAGTTCAAAGAACTGCTGCCTACCATGCCACTCCTTCTTGAGAAGGGTTGACGGACATAGCTCTCGGAACTTGTCCAGAAGCCCCATCTCCAATCGTTTCTCGTCCGGTGCCACGAACCAGATACGAGAACCTGGGTACTCCATGATGACACGAAGGGTTTTAGCGACAGCACTGTGCGTCTTTCCCCCGCCGCGCCCTCCTAGTGCCACGACAACCCTGTGCGTGTCGTCCAGCACGAATCCTCGTTGGGCTTCCGAGACTGCTTTGAACTCCATAACAAAAAGCCGCCTCTCGGCGGCCTCGGTTGTCCTCTTGGCCTAACTTCGCTTAGTCTAGTTCAATCAAAACAGCGTAGTCCTTGATGACGATCCTCTTTAGCTTCTTGCCATCCCAATGCCATTGTATCACACTTCTTTCGTCCCCGCGTTTCGTCAATGCCGCCAAGAACCGGCGCTGCTCGATTAGCCCAGCTAACTCAGACGGACTTAGGGGAACGATGGTCACTTTGCGTCTATCACCTCAAACCCCACCAAACACCCCATGTCGTAGACGGCTATACACTTGGACGGCTCCTTTTCTGCGTAGAACTTCACCAACCCGTCCTCAAAGAGCCAGGAACCAGCCTCTATCAGAGTCTTTGTGACTACCCTTCCTTCTGAAAGGTAGATCTCCTTGAATGTGAGTAGTATCTTCATCACTTCCACTCCCCCTGCTCAAACCAGGCCAGCCGTGAGTCTAGTATCTCGTGTAGTTCCTCGTCCCTGCCAAGAACCCCGATGTCAGCAGCAAAGTTGTGAACCTGTAGCCACGCCTCCCACTCAAGATGTACCTCTTCGGGTATGTTCCCATGCTCCACCTCACTGCCTATCGACGTGAACTGGTTGCTAAGTATCATCTCCCTGTTTAATATATGCCTCATTCTGCTCCCGTGTAGCGGGTCGCTATTCAGTTAAAAAAACGCTAGCCCTAGAAAACACCCACACGCTACCCCGAATAGGAAACCTACCCAGAACGAGATGTGCTGCGCTGTCTGTTCACTCATCCGTACCCCCTAAAACTGTGCCCCGTGTAGGACACGTACACGCATACGCGCACACACCCGCGCTTCGGTGTCCCCCCTGGTTCCTGCGCTGCGCCTGGGCACAGTGAGAATTATTTGTATGCCTCCCCGCGTATCTACATGATCGCACTATATCTCTTGTGTCAAGTAGCCCAGATACGATGCACAGTGATGGGTTGTGTCCTGAGCGTCAGTTAGCTTTAAGACGTGCATAGATTTGCCTACTTTACCTCGAACGATTCCTTGGCTGTTGGCTCATCTGGAGGTGGCCGGCGTCCAGCGCCACATAGCCCATAGTATTCGGCAAGCAGCTTGAGGGACGCTTGGCGCTCTTTGTCGAGCTGTAATGTGCCAAGAACATGACCGGATAGGGCTAGAATCACCATGTCGCCGGTTAGTAGCTGTTGACGAGCAATACCCGCTAATCCAAACACAGGTTTCTTTGAGGCAAGCAGCTCATCATCTTCTTGGCGTTGGTTCTTCTGCTCCCACTCCGCCAGTTCGCGGGTTGCTGCCTCTCCGGCGATGAGGGCGCTTAGAACCTTGAGGTGCGGGCGTGTAATGCGACACGCGCCAGTTTCCCAGCGTGTGATAGTAGCGGTTGCCAAGCCTAGGCACTCGGCAAGTTGGCTCTGCGTCATGCCCAATTCAACGCGCAAGGCTTTGATGCGCTCAGGCGATATGGTAGGCACGTCGAGCTTATGACGCCTCTTCACGCTTAGAGCCTAGCACCTACACGCAAGGATGTCAAACCTTAGGGCTTGTCAGTGTTAAGGTTAGGGTGTATCTAAGTTTATTTTCTAGATACGGCTCAGATACAAACTAGCTACGAATTAGGGGATTGACTTATATCTACTGGGGGCTTAAGGTAGTATCACTGGATAGCAGGGAGACAGAGAAGGGAGTAGGGGAATGAAAGACAAGGGGCGCATCGAATATCGACCACGTTCAGGACAATGGGTGGTTATCTTCTACACCCAACCAACCGCTGGCCGCCGGCACCTTGGCGGGGAGTACCACCTTTCGAGCCATGCCACCCACGAAGAGGCCGTCAAGGCGCTACAGGAAGCCGTGGTAGCAGCCCGCTAGTCTCCCCATGCCTGCCCAGGAGCGTATCTTGGGCAGAGACGGCGAGATTAGCATCCCCGTAAGGGGAGAAGGGAGCAAAATGAAGAGGAAATTTACGGGAACCTACCACGAGGAAACTGTAACGGCACCACTTGTCGATCCTCTCGATGACCTGTGCAATAGGCCAGTTATGCCACAGGGCGACTGGTATACCAAAGCGGCCGATGCTTACCTCAGAGCCAAAACCTTCAGCAACAATAAGGACTCGGCTTTTGGGGTACTACGCTTTGAGGGCTGTGATCCCATTGCTGTAGCCATGCGCGCGGACGAGATTCTAACCTACACTGTCGATTGCACATCCTCTGAGGATTTCCCCTCCGCCTTCCTAGCAGCCTGGGCGATGGGGCAAGGAATGGACATTAACGATGTATGGCGATTCACGCGCTTCGTTAAGGCGATGGTGAAAGCCTAGCCTCGATTGCCCACCTAGCGCCTCTGAGCTATCGGGGGCGCTGGGGGAGCCAAGAGGCTCTCAGAAGGGAGAGAACATGAGCGACATGGGAAGGGCAATCAATCAGGCCATGCGTAGCCTAGACAGAGAGCGAGCATGGCTAGAGACGACGCCGCAAGTAGTCTGTGACTTGCGGGCCACTAGGCCAGGAAAGTGGGCAACCGAACGGCGCTATCGCTTGATGTGGTTGGGCTACATCGACGTGAGCAAGCGCGGGGAAGTCTTCGATTCCCTGGCCGGGTGTATTGGCGTCAAGCCCAATGACTACCGCTGGCCGGATGACGTAACGCTCTGCGATATCCAGGCCATAGATGCCGAGATAGCGGAGCTGCGGCGCAAGCGTGGCCTGATTCTGGCCGAACGCTTCGAGACGTGGCCGCTACTCACGAAGCATGAGATTGAGCGCTGTCAGGAGACTAAGCCTCGGTAGCCCGCCTGCTACCGGGGAGCCTTATCCCCGGTGGCGGGGGAGCCAAGAGGCGCAGAGAGTAGCGAAAGGGGGGAAGCAATGACACACACACCGGGGCCTTGGGAGATACAGGCCATACCACAACCACGGCAGAGGCGCGGGTTCGAGTATGTGATCCGAGACAAGCGTAACTGCGCCCTGGCTGAGGTCGGCCACATCGACGCTATCACCGATGGCGCAGAGGGGGAGGCAAATGCTCTGTTGATAGCATCCGCGCCCGACCTGTTGGCGGCGCTAAAGGCGATAACGGGCCGACTGTTGAGCGCCACATCAATGCTAAACTCGTTGGGCTGTCCGACCTACTACGCCGACGCCTTGCCTATTCTACTCCAGGCCCGCGCCGCTATCGCCAAGGCGACAGGAGAGACGGAATGAAAGGCCCAAAGCCTGAGCCTCTACCAGCGCGTAGCGATGAGATGATGGCCTACCTTGCCAGCATGACGCCGGTTGAGGTGAGAGTAGGCGGGCGGGTGTTTGTCACTACGCTTGCCAAGTTGGAGATAGGAGGAGGACATGGTAACACTAGACACCCTAAACCTGACGCCTGAGTTCGTAGCGAGCTTCCGGGCGCTAGGACGTAAAGTAGGCTACCGCAACCTGGGAAGGGCGATAGCCTACACGAAGCCCGACGTATCGGGCGGCCTGCTAACCACACCTAGCATAGCACCGAATGGAAACGGGCGCAAGACCTACGGGCGCACCAGCAAGCACCTGTGGTACTGTCTGAAGGCGCAGGTGGGCATACCAAAAGGCCATCGAACCTGCTGCTGCTACAAGGTTTGCGAAACGTGCCTGACGCACGATGAGCATAGGTTCACGCACAAGGTCAAGTGGCCGTTCACCTACTCCGTCTATCGTTCTTCGGATTGGAAGGTTACTGTCAGCGATCTTGTGGCCCAGAATCTACCCGCGCGGGTATGTTGTAAGCACAAGATGAGCCTGACACCGGACTACACCGACGCCCACCACTGGCGGTATCAGTGCGATAAGAACCCCGACCACTGCCAGGACGTGATGATAACGATAGGGCCATCATAGGAGGGGATGATGTACGTCTACAATCCAAGCAGCAAGATCGTGGCAAAGGTACGACGCGAGAGCTACTACCCGTGCCTGTGGTATCGGTGCAATGGCAGGCACCTTGACCTAGACCTTCTTGACGGGCAAGCGCTCTATGATGGGTGCTGCCCATTGTTCTGGAATCGCATAACAAAGCGGGAAGCTATGGCAGTGACAGACGGCCAGCGCCGGTTGCTCCGAGCGGTGCGCGAGTGTTAGTCTTCGCGTTCTGGGCGCTGGTCATGCTTTGGGGGATTCTGTATCTGGTATGGAAGGGAGAGGAATAATGGCCGAAAACAAGCGATGCGAATACATCATACGCCCAGCCCTCGGCACTTGGGCCGAGTCAAGGTGCAACAGGAACGCCAAGTTGCGCGTAACCTATTCGCCTAGACCCTCTGGCGTTCCGCGCAGAACCAAGAACGTGTGCGGCCAACACGCCAAGCAACTCCAAAAGATGTATGTCGCCATTGGTGTTCAGGAAATCTAGGAGGCCCACAATGGAAGTGAGAGACTCGGTGATACAACGTTTCCGCGATATGAGGACTGAGAAGCTGAAGAAGCTGAAGGCGTATCATCTGAAGTACGCGGCCATCATCGCAGACGTGCTGAAGGAGCGCAAGGACGAGGTTGACAGATAGGCCCCGAAGGTTTAGAATGAGATCAACATGGCAGGGCTGGGCGCGGCTAGGTTTGGCCGGGTTGGGCTAGGCTTGGCAGGGCTTGGCAAGGCGAGGGTGAAGAGGGCTGAGATTAGTTTCGGCCTTCTTCCATTTTAAGACCAAGTAGTGAGAGGCAGGGAGAGGCCCGAAGGCCCCCTAGCGTCGATTCTGGTGGCGCTGAGGGGCCTTCGGCATAAGGGGGTGCCTTTTTCTCCACTGATACCGGGCATATTCCTTTGTCCCCCAAGGTGGCGCTAGGGGGTCGGCTTGTGGAAAGAGACAGCCAGAAAGAACCTGCCGCTCCCATACAGCCTCTTCCTCTGGCGTCATAGTACGTTTAAGTTCCATGCCTATAAGTCCAGGGGGCGCAGCCATCGCATACTCAACTGACAATCAGAACTGCGCCCCCATAGCCTACTTCAAGCACCTCCTTCCTATCTACACTTTTCCTCTTCCTTACGAATTAGGTAAACCAAAGTTAACATCTCAGCAAGGAGGTCTTCTTGACCACGATAGAAGGCCCGCACGGTATCGCTTATGGTATAGAGTCCACCCCCCAGCTCGCCCTGGACGTACAACTTCCGGTGCTGAAGGTAGTCCTCGATCCGCCGCATTTCCATCACTCCACCCTCCCGCCCTTACGACACGTCATAGGAACCTATGGCTTCGTGCTCTGTATCTTCACGTTGCTATCGACCTTGACCAGAACGCTGCCGGAGAGTTTCCAGTATTGGGTGTTAGAACCCTTGACCACGGCGGGGAAGCGAGCGATCTCTACGCCCTCGTCCGTGACTAGGGCAACGAAGGGATCGGGTGTCTGAAACTGAGATTGGGTGAGGCACCGGCCCTCGAATGAGACTATCACTGTTTTACTAGCCCAGTCCTTCCTAGCGTAGACCTCGCCACGCCCAGACTTGAGCGTGTGTAGTGCCTCTTTGTAGCCGCCTATGATGGCGTAGACGCGCAGGGGTACGTCGAGGGCTATCAGAGCGGCGATATTTGTGAAGTCAAACATTGCAACCTCCTAGTGCATCTCCGCCGGTACGCCAGCGGGGTAACTGACGCGCCGCTTGAGGATGGAATCGTCCTTCGCTACCACCTCTACGGGGAGCTTGTCATACCCCAGACGTGTATACGTTTCCCCGTCGATGTGGAACAAGCCATCGGCCCGCAGCTCCATGATCTCGTCCTGGCCTGATATGCGGATCAGCTTAGGCATCCAGCCCATATCTTCCTCCCTCAAATCCCTAAGCAAGCGCTCAGGGTCTACCTGGCCGTGCGTGAACACGGCACAGTCTGTACCAGGTGCCAGGGGTGTGTTGTTGTGCTCAAACAGCCAGCCGTTCACGCCATGAGTTAGTTTCGTCTGCCTGCTTCCAACACCTTTCCACTCACCCCACCCTAGCTCCTGCTTGACCCACTTACTGACCTTGACCAGTAGGGCATACTCGGCATCCGTGAACTTGTGGTGGCTGGCGCTCTCTGTCTCTATACCTATGAGCCACAGATTGCCCAGGTAGCCTTGCGCCCAGGTCGTTGTATTGATTGGGTAGTGCTGGTAGAGGACAGCACTGGTGAAGAATGAGCAGATGGAGAACGTCCAGCTTGCCTCTCGGCCTGAGAACAAGGCATTGTAGAGAGTCTTGGCATCGTCATACCAGCCAGGACTCTCGTACTCCATCGTGTGATAGTCGATGCCGACCTTCTCATGGGTCTCAAGGATGCGGTTGCCTGCGTCATCCTGATAACCTGTCTTAGACGCAGGGCCTTCCAATCGGATCGCAAATGGGCACCAGAGTTCAGGCATCAGTCACCTCCTCAGCAGGCAGTTTGACTGTAATGACGGCCATGTCTTGGTGGATTCTCCTTCACCTCCACAATGCGGACGCGAACATTTTCACCAGCCCGTTCTCTTTCCAACAACATCCCAACCTCCAGCCAATGACGCTCATCGTGCGGCGAATACACCATTTCAAGGTTGTCTGCTATCAGTTTCCCTCCCTCACAAGCACAGGGGGGATCACGTCTTACTCGCTGTCGCAGGTTCTCGATGGCAGCAATAACATCGTCAGCCTCGTCTATGCCCGGTAGGTTCATAGAAGCTAGGGTTGCGATAGCTTCAAGGGCCAAAACCAGTTCCTCGCGTGTCATTCGCTCACCTCCTCAGCAGGCAGGATAATTACCTCAACTGCCACATCGCCTTTCTTGGGTTCTCTATGGTGTATGGTTACTCCGCCGCCCGGATATACTCGGCGGAAAGCGTTGTATCTTTGCAGCGGCTCCCGTCCCCCATAGGGGGAAGAGAGGGCGCAGCGCAGATCGCCCCCCTCAGCAAGACGTTCTCTCACCTTTTCCAGAAACGGGTGTAGCTTGCCATCTATCAAGGAGTAATCGTCGCAAGCCCCCGCCACCAGGCGATAGACTTCATTCAAAGCCCATTCTGTTGTCATTCGCTCTCCTCCTTCTCCAACTCGTCCAGAATCGCCGCCACATCCTCTATATTCCTTGCGACAAATGCCCGCCCCCCTGCTCGCTGGATGGCCTGTATCTC
>Ga0315274_10001241_pt1 | contig 39388 bp, 49 predicted proteins | sample YL17G02_20_MG_FD_203700 | JGI IMG/M metagenome (GOLD analysis project Ga0315274, IMG submission 203700) | Sediment microbial communities from Yellowstone Lake, YNP, Wyoming, USA - YL17G02_20 | ecosystem: Environmental > Aquatic > Freshwater > Lake > Sediment | place: USA: Wyoming | collected...
TCAATTTTGTAAGGTACAGTCAATGGAGGAAACGAAGGGTTTGATGGATTTGCTATCAAACCATTACGAGTTGCATCAACAGTAGTTACACCAGCAGCGCTGCTGTTTGAAGCAGTAGTATTGGTAAACTGATTTGAAGTACCAGTAACAGGAGAAACTACAAAAAACCCAGTGAGTAGACCACCAGTGTTAGCAACAGATGATGAACTAACACCAGCGACTGAATTAGCGTTTGAAGTGTCAACAGCAAACGCTGAACCAGATCCTACAATTGCAGAGATAGCTGCAGCTAATATTAATTTTTTCATTGTAAATTTACCTTTTATGAAAAGTTAAAGAAGTCCCCTAAATTTAATTGAGTCTTTGGAGAACCGGTTTATAACATAACACGCCATTATTGCCATATTATGCTTTATTCATTTATGTCACATTATTGTAACCATAAACAAATTCGTTTTATTAGATAACTAATATTTTGTTAACTAACGAAATCATTATAAAGTTTCTTATTATATACTGCAACATTTAATCAATTATTTGTTGTTGCAATATTGTTAATTGCCTCATTTGAATATTGTAAAAGCATTTACATTTAATTGCAACTTTTATTTTACATTTTGTCGCAACGTTTACTCTGTTAAACATTAACAATTTCACCGCATTACAATTATATTTATACAATTATATTTTTTTAGTTTTTTTATTTTTACTACTGACACCATTATAGTGAGTAAATTTTAAAAATCAACTGTTATTTAAACTTATTTATTCTTATTATATGGGGGGATAGATTAATAAGTAGTTTTATATATTAAAAAATCAGCTTATTAATTCAATCCATATAATAGACTGAATTAAGAATTAAATCCAGCTATATTTCTAATTTCATCGAAAGTTTGATGTCTTAAAATATCACCATTATTATATATAGTTTCTAATACCGGATCCCAATTATAATCATAATCGTTACCAGCACGCTTTGTTATTCATTCATTATTACGTATCATTATTTGTCCTTTTTGTTTTGGATTTATTTATAGCTTCAGTAATTTGAGCTGCATTATCCATAAACAAGGTAATAGCATTAAGTGCTTTTTCACTTAGTAAGTGTGTAATTATATCTATTCCTTCAGTCATTGCTTCAGCCATCTGATCGATTTTATCAGCTGTTAAAGGTAGATCAGATGCGCCTTCTTGCTGTTCTGACGAATCATCAGCTTTGTTTTGTTCTGATATGGTGGTCAATACATCAACAATACATTCATTAAGAACTGTATCATACAAAGCTCGCTGAATATACGTTCCATCACCCAGTGCAGTTCTAAATACACATATAGAGGCACCAGAAAAATGAGACTTAATAAAGTGAACTATTAAGTGGTGTTTATCTTCTTCACTGAGAATAACTTCAATTGTTGGATATTCGGTTTCTTGCATGTCAACTCCAAATTAATAAAGTGTAAAATTATATTATATTATACTTAATAAATATTATCAACACTGATTGGCAATTTATTGTATAAGCGCGTATAATAGTCAATAAACAGGAGCATGTAATGAATCAAGAGGAATTAATTGAGTACTACATTCAAGATTTAAAAAGTCAGGTATCATTTAACGGAGGAGCAACATATCAATTAAAAGTAAGGCATCCAGGAAACTGGGTTAGATTGCAAGCAACCATAACATCAGCAACGATGGTACCAAATGGAACAGATGTATGGATTTGGTCTGATTTACATTTTGGACATACTAACGTCATCAAATATAGTCACCGCCCATTTAAAGATGTTGTTGAAATGAATTCAACTTTAGTAAAAAATTTCAACAGTGTAGTGCAATCAACAGATATTAGCTTCTGGGTAGGAGATATTGGATTTGGGAATGATGTTGAGATTAATCATTTAATTAATCAATGTAATGGATACAAAGTATTAATTGTAGGTAATCATGATTTAAATAAAGGTAAACTCAGACACTTAAATTTTAATGAAATACACATTGTTTATAAAATGCAATATGCGGGAAGAGATTTAGTATGTTCACATTATCCGCTTGAATCTGCACCGGTGAATTTTATCAATATACATGGGCATATACATGCAAGTAATCCAGTTGTAAAAGATCATGTAAATTTAAGTGATCATCATATAAATGTGAATTGTGAATTTCATAATTACCACCCAATAAAATTGAGTTCATTATTATAAATACTTAAATCGTATTTGTTGTAATTTATTTTTGCGTTTATACATATTGCTTGATCTATATTCCTGATATTCAGGAGACACAGCAAACCTATCATAAGGACTAGAGAGCATTTGCCCAGTGCTCGTAAATAATTTATCTCCAGTTCGTTGGACATATTTTTCTTGTTGTTTTGCATATAACACATTTGTTCGAATATTTAGTACTCGTAATTCTTTTTCTATAGATACTAATTTGTTTTTACGTGATACTTTTAGTGTATTATTCGTTTTATATTCACGATTTTCAAAATCATCATCTTCAAGTAATGTTTTTAATTTCATAACTTTGCATACTCTGCAAACCCAGCATCTTGTAATTCCAGTTGACATTCAGTTACGAATCGATCACCTGCAAGATGATTATTAATAATTTGCATTGCTTCATGTTGAGGTATAAATTTTGTCATCGGTTCAGATTTAATACTTTTTAAATTACGTATTAACATTAATCCCATCATACCGTTATGATACACATAACAATCTGCCCCAATCTGTATATTACCAGTAATAGATTTTATGTATTTGTTTATTCCAGAGAATGTATTAATTTTAAGGTTATTAATATATAAGTCACCAATTATTTCTTTTGGGAATCCTTCAAACGATGTTATTGGACATGATTTAAATGTTACACCATTTTTAACTAGTTGGGGACCATATTTAGCAGATAGTAAAGCTGGATTATTTAAACAAATAAATCTGTTATCAACAATTGACGGACATCGTTCAAGTGTATTTAGATCGGCACAAGATCTAATTGTAAAATTACCAGCTAATACACCAAATTGAATCGGTAATACTTCAAAAGATTGATGTTCAATTATAACATTTTGATATACATCAACAACACCAGTTTCAAGGTGAATATTGTAATTTGGTTTACCTATTTTAAATTCTTGTAACCAAAATAATATTTCTCTCTGTTCTTCGTCCGTTATATGATGGATCTCCGTTAATTTCATATCAATCGTATAGTCCTAGATTCTCACTATTAGATTTACATTCACGATTTTCAAAATCATCATCTTCAAGTAATGTTTTTAATTTCATAACTTAGCGTACTCCTGAAATCCTGCATCTTGTAATTCTAGTTGACATTCAGTTACGAATCGATCACCTGCAAGATGTTTATTAATAATTTGTATTGCTTCATGTTGTACTATATGATTTGTAAACGGAGTAGATATAACACGCTTTAGGTTGCGTATTAACATAAGTCCCATCATACCGTTATGATACATATAACAATCTGCACCTATCAGTATACTATCAGTAATGGATTTTATCCACTTGTTTATTCCAGAGAATGTATTAATTTTAAGATCATTAATATATAAACTGTTTATTATTTCTTTTGGAAATCCTTCAAAAGACTTTATTGGGCATGATTTAATATGTACTCCCTCTCGAACTATTTGAGGTCCACCTACAGCCGATGTTAATTGTGGATTATTACTACAATTAAATGTATTATCAACTATTTGTGGACATCCATCTAATGAAGTTAAGTTAGTACAAAATTTGATAGTGAAGCATCCAGCAAGTACTCCAAATTTAATAGGTAAACTAGTAAATCCTTGATTTTTAATAACTACACTTTGATATACATCAACCACACCAGTCTCAGGATGAATATTATAATTTGGTTTGCTTATACCAAACGTGCGTATCCAGTCTTCAATATCGTTTCTCGTTTCAGGGGTAATGTGATGTATTTCAATTAATTTCATATCAATTGTATAGTCCTAGATTCTCACTATGAGTGTATATCCTATAATCTTCTAATATACCATCGAAGTTCGACCTCATACCCATCATATCAATAGTACCTGTTATCTTATGTTCTGCGATTAAGACATAACTATTCAACACACGAGAGTATACAATATTATCTGGTATTTGTTCTCGGGTAAACATTTTACCTGTATTAGTGTCGAGTACTGATATTGTTAGTACCCTACCGATACTATTCCATATTTGTCGACCACTTTCTGTATGTTCAATATCACTTAATAATTTAATATTGTACTTTTTAACTAATGATTTATATAGCGCGGACGCATAACCTTGTTTACGAACTTCAGTCGGAGTATACACATCCCCAATTGAAAAATATTTTATATTGTTAATGTCTCTATATTGTCCAATTACACAAGATAATAATTGAGTTTGTGATTTATCATATAGTGCATACATTATAATATTATTATCAATTAACGCATGAATTTTTATAATAAGAGTACCCCCTTCGCTATATCCAATTCTCATACCATTTGCAATATCAAAATCAGATATGTTAAATCGTTTATTTATATGTCCGGTAACTAAAGTTATTTCATGTATTTTCATAATATGATACTTTCACTCATATAATCCAGTGTTTTTTGAATGAGTATATATGTTATAATCTTCTAAAATATCTACTGGGAATGGAGGAATACCGTAGTTGGGAGCTCGTTCTGCAATTAACCGATACTTCTCTGGGTGTAAAATATAAATATCGTTGTTAGATATTTGATCTTTTGAAAAAATTTGATCTGTTGTAAGATCTATTACTTTTACATCTATTCGTTTACTTATACCTAACCATAACCGGTGCCCATATTTTGTGTGATCTCCTCCACTCATTAATTTAATATGATACTTACTAACTAATGAGACGTATAACGCAGATGCATATCCTTGACGTCTTTTATCTATAGGAGTAAATGCATCCTCAACAAGGAAATATTTAACATTATTTCGCATATAGTTTCGACCAATTATACTAGTTAAGAAATTTTGTTGTGTTTTATCGTATAGAGCATAGATGATAACACTATTATCTTTAAACATTGTTGCTTTTATTATTACTGTACCTCCTTCACTATACCCAAACTTAACACTATGTTCAAGATCAAAATCAGCTAATACAAACCGCTTATTTTTATGGGGTACTATTAAATTTATTTCTGTTAATTTCATATCTTTAACTTAATAGTTACTATTATCATATGTGTAATTACTGTGTAACTTATGTTGATCAATCTGTATATTGCTATTAATACAGTTATCAACATACAAAAAATCTTCTTTGGCATCTTTTTGCTTTATGCTTAATGTTCTTAGTAACTTACAAGTTTTTTTAGTAGTGAAATACAATTGCTGTTGTTGGGGGGTTAACCCGTCCCACATTGCAGATATTTTACTGTTTTCAGCATACATCGCTACATCACCAGCATCTGTTTGTGAAACTTGTAGTGTTTCACCAACTTTAACTATTCGTTGATATAGATGAGTTATTTCACTTGTTAACGATTCTGATTTTAGCTTAAGTGATAGATACAACTCTGTATCAGAACTATGTGCCTTATTTGTGAATTCGTTTTCTAATAATTTAGTTAATTTCATATTACTAATTTAAAAATGAGTCATATTAGCAGTTGTTACTCCTAAACCTCTTGCCGCAACATACGTTTCATATGTATCAAATATTACAAATACTTGTTTTGCAGCCTGTTTAACTAAAATTAAAAAGTGTTTATAATTATCACCAGATAATATATCCCGATCTGTACAAATAATAATATTATATTTCATTTGTAATGCAAGTTGTAACTCTGTAAGTAGTGCTCCATCTAGATTAGTACCACCCGAGAAGTTAAATTCAAAAGCATTATTAGCAGGATTTGGCCACTGTTTTGGTTTATCTTTAATGCTATTACATACCGTAGATTTTTTTAGTGCAATATTAACTTTTTGTAATGTATGTGAAGATGCAAATTTAAATACTGATACTATTGATTTACTAAAGATTGGATTCTTTAATAATCTAGTTGCATTAGCCATAATAGTTGGGACAACACCACTCATACTACCAGACGTATCCATAACAAATGCGACATGTATTTCATCTAACGGTACTTCAGTTTCAGCAGGAGGTAAATATCCTGCACCAATTTGTCTTGCAACATCTAAACTTGAAATTGCGCGTCTATTAATTTTGCCATAATTTTCTTCTGTATGTGGAGTATCTGTAGGTATACATTTACGGATAATAGTTTGCCAGTTAAATGTTGGTTCTATTTTAATATCAGTTTTTTTAGATCCTGAATTTTTACCACCTGGACCTTCTTGACCTGATTTAGTCTCTTGGTTATCTGTTGGTTTATCAGTTTTAATATCTTCACGTTTCGAACCTTCTTCTACTTTATCAGCTTCTTTTTTACCATGTTCGCTCATGTCATCATTAATATCTTTTCCATTACCAGCTTCATTTTGTTTTTTCTTATCTACTTTTTCTTTATTATCAGCAGAATTGCCTTCTTCTTGACCTGGTTTGTGATCATCACCGGACATATCATCTACACCTTTCCCAACCTCTTTTTTATCAGGATCAGATAATTTTTCCATTTCTTCTTGAATTAGGTGATACATATCTATATAATTTTTTTGCCTATCATAATTAATTTCATCATTATATAATCCTATTGGAAGTGGCTCATATCCACTTTTTGTTAATAAGTAATTAGATCTAAAATCACCTACCCAGTTAATAATTTGACCATTAGCATTAGGTATAGTTTGTTGATAATAAAAATCATCATTTGTATAATGCATAAATTCGTGCATTATTACAAATTCAAGATATGAATATTCATTAGGAAATGGGCCACCTTCAGATTGATATATTTTTCTAGTAGGTTTAATCCCTTTTAGATACGCCCAATCTAATAATTTTTGCATAAACGGTATATTAAAATAAAATGTACCTCCTGGAGTTGCAGCAGCAGTTGTTATAGCTCTTTTATCTTCAGTATCAGGTAGATCGTATGTATAATCTATTTTCTTTTGAGGTAGTGGTCTTTCATCAATAAAGCTTCTCATTGGAAACATTTCATGGTGATTACCTTCAATATTACGAATCAATTTATGAAATGTAACATTAGAGAATTGAGGTGCACCTGGTACATCAATGTTTTCTTTCCAAAATATATTAAACAATTTTCCTTCAATAACATTATGCTGCATAGTATGATACAATATTGGAGCTTTAACCGCTAAATCGTTTATTTTTGTTTGTTCTTCTGTTAACATTCCAACAATTTTTGCTTCTTCTAGTGGATCATTACGTCCAAGAAACTTAATCATTTTTACAACAAAAGGATCATTAGGAGTTGAAGTTGGAAATTTAACAGTACCTAATGCTGCCTTTTTATGTTCGAAAGCTTCGTCTAAAATATTAATTTGCATTTTATAAGTCCGATATTAGTGTATGCACATTAGACATAATTTCACCAAGAGCCATAGCAACTTCATCTTTAGTATCTTCATCTATTTTACCTGTTGCTAATAATTTATTAAATATATCTTTTTCTACTGACGGAATAGCTCGTGATATTAATTTTAATCTATCATTTGAATATTCATGTAAATGTAGTGTAAATATGTAGCTAAGTACAAAGTTAGTTAACATTGATGTATTTTCACTACCATATTTCAATTTATCGCCACTTATTTCAACTTTCTTAACTGTTTCATCTAAAATATATTTTTTTACATCAGTATCATTGGTAATAATTTTAGATAGTAATGCTTTTAATTCAGTAATTACTTGTTCATTATCCATATTATTATGAGAATTTACTAATTGCTCATCCTCAGGTAATTTTAAAATATCTTTATTACCTGTGAAATACCCTTCTAAACTTGATACTAACGGATTTGTTTTTATTTGTTTAAGTAATAAATTACCGTAGATAGAAGTTGGTAATGAGCGTATCCATGTACCCAATGCATCAAAAAAGTCATCACGTTCATTATAAACTTCTTTTTTTGTAAATATAAAATTTAATGAATCTTTAAATGCTTCTAAAACAATATCATCCATTTCATCACGTATTTCATCAGGTTTAATATCCGGTTGTTTTAACAATTCAGGTAATTCACCAGCAATTTCTCTACACAATCTACCATACATTGTAGTATATTCTCTAGGAGTAACATATACTGGATCTAAAGCTTGAAATAATTGTAAATGAAATTCTTTTGTATGACTTGGGAACTTTGATTCAGTTGTTTTAAATTTATTAACAAATTTTTCTAAAAAATTAAGAGCGATATGATTAATATCTGCACTTACCCCTGTAAACTTTTTACCTTCAAGATAACGTTTAGTGTTAGGCCAATTTCCTTCTGCCGGTATAACATCTGCAATATCTCTAAAATGGCTTGTTAATTTTTCAGTACCTTGTCTATGAGGATTCATAGCTGCAACAACCATAGATCCTTGTGGTAATTCTAATACCCCACCTTTATTATCACCAGACGGTCCAAAATTCTTTTCTAGTAATACACGACGTAGTGCGTTAAACACCCTATCAGTGTTAGCGTTAACTTCGTCAAAAAATATTAAGTATTTCCATTTCTGTTTATTAAATTCAGCAATAGCTTTTTTACCTTCAACAGCGCCTTCTTTTGCAGTAACAGCTTTTTCATAAGAAGCTAATTTAGATTTAATTTTTTGAGTAATTTGTTCATGTAATTTGGGTATAGAAAAATTAACTTCAATTTCAGTATCGTCTTCAGAACGCTTACCTGAATATGGTATACCAATAACATCATCTGCATTTAAACTCGATGTATCAATATTAATTAATAACATATTGTGTTCTGCTGCAACATCTTGTACGTAAGTAGTTTTACCAATACCCGGTGGACCTGATATAGTTGGAATATGGCGTCTATGTTCTCCAAGATTCATTTGTTGTTCTATCATATGATTTAAAGCTTCACGCCAATCACTCGCAGGAGATATATCTTTTTTATTAATAGTTATATTAGATGTTTCTTTAATTAATTCAGACACCGCTGACAATACTTTATCATGTAATGTAGCATAATCACCAGTGTCGTAATTAATAAAATTATTTTTTATGTTTGTCAGTAATGCTCTTGCATGTTGTTCATCTTTTGCCGGTAATGATGAATTAATATACAATAATAATTGTTCCCATCTACGAGGGGACGTTCTAACATCAGCAGCAGCGTCATTACTAGATAAATCAGCATCTTCTAATTTATCTTTAAATTTATTCATAATTACTGGTTTTAATTTGACATTCATATCATGTTCAAATTTTGATTCAATCCATGGAAACCAATTAGCTTTAGTAGGTTTAAGATGTTCAATTTCTTGAAACTCATAATTTTCAGGGATCATATCTAATCCACCTGCATCTTTTGTATTTGATGCAAATATAACATATGCTGAATTAGGGATAATATGATTACCAATATTTCCATTTAATATATCACGAAGACAATTACGAATACGTACAGATGTTTTTCTTAATGCTTCATCAAAAAATAATACAACATTAAACGTCCCACGAATAGATTTAATAACTTCCGGTATAATTGTATCACTACCTCCTAGTGCAATATATATTTCCTGTATATGTCTTGGAAGTTTTTTTACGTTTTCTAAATATTGTTCATCTGATATTTTTTGTACATTACGTAATTGTGTGTATAAATTTGAATCAGCAAGAATTAATTTATAATCTGGTCCATAATTTATTTTTTGAGAAGATGATGTAGGGGCAGCTCCAGTTGCACCATTAAATACTAAGAATGGAATATTAATTAAATGTTCTTCTGTAATATGAGGTACTTCTATTATAATCGCTTTTAAACCTAAAAGACGACATAATTCTCCAACAAATGTTGTTTTACCAATTCCTGGATCACCTGATAGTAATATACTTACATTTGTTGTATCCCCGTTAGCATGTGCTTGCATCTCACGCAAGATTTTAGCTGTATATTTTACAATTGGGGTGCGTTGATTTGTTATCATTATTATACTCCGTATACTAGATAGTCTTATTATTTATATTTATAGGTTACTACGGAGTATAAGGATACTTTGCATTGCCTATCCTATATCTAGAGATTTTAACAATTTAAGTTGTTTAAATTGATTCATAACGGCATCTATTTTTGATATTAACATTTTATGTTTTGCGGTTAAGAGAATATTTTGTTTATTTTGAAATGTATTTAAATCATCTAATTTCATTACCAGATTCTCGGATAAGTAAGAGGTGGAACACCTTTCTTTTTATAATATTTAAGTGTTTTGAGTCTAGCTTCCAATGTTTGTGATGAGCTGTTAAGACGGACAGTTTTTTTATATTCTTTACTATTATGCAAGTCTTTGTATTCTTGTGATTTTGTCCAGTAAACGGTATTGGTATCAGGTCTAGCAAAGTATTTTTCGTAATATTGTAAATTTAATACATCTAGAATAGGTTTTACAGTTGTATATTCTTTATTAACAGCTTTAAGCATATTACTTGCATGTTTAATCTCATCATCAATTGTTTCATACGAGTTATTTTGAAATGTATTTAAATCGTCTAATTTCATAATTATATTTGTCCACCTAGCTTTTGTAAATTGTCTTTTGCAATATGTAATCTACTTAGTAGTATATTTAGTTTAGTGTTTATATCTCTAGATTTTAGATCGTAGGTTTTACCTTCAGTTGAGTTCATAAACCCAGATTCTTTTGCATCTGGGTTATTAGCAAAATACGCATCTTTATATTTTGGAAACTCAACTTCTCGTAAATTGTGTTGAACTGCAATATAATAATCATACTCTTTAACAAGCGCTTCTACTTTATCGTGCATAGTTTCTCGTTCAACAGCTCTTGAATTACGTTTAGTATTTTCAAATGATTCACAAAATTGTTTCAATTTCATTGTAGTATTTTTTTACGAGCTTTAAGTTGATCGATTTGATTTTGTAATTGTTCACACAACTCACTTAATAACATATGTTTTTTAACAGCTTTAGTGTTCATATATGTTCTAAACTCAACAGAACCTCTCCAATTTTCAACATCTATTCCAGTAGCGACAGCTAGTTTTTGATAATAACTTCTTAATTTACTTCTTTCTTTTTGATATAATTCTTCTTCCTTTTTCATAGCTTGAAGTTTATTTTTTAAACATCTTATCTCATAATTTATAGACGTATGCTCTTTATTTTGAAACGGATCGTTTAATTGTTTTAATTTCATATTATAAAATCCGTTTAAGGTTTTACAGTTCTAATAAACTGTTTAGTACTCATTGTTAGACCACCATTATACCTAACCGAGCTATGTACTATTCCACCAGATCCAAGATTAGTTGTAATACATCTCCAAATAAAACTACCATTATCTGCTAACATTATTGTTTTAGTTAAATTATCTATAGTAGCTGAATACACTTTAGTAAATCCCATCATGTTTTTTGATTTAAGATACTTACTAAGTGCAGTATATTGTTTAATCGTTTTATCTGACCATCTCGGATAATCCCAAGGTAATCCAACAAATATATTAGTTGCATCTTTATTTCGAGCAGGATTTTCAGTTGTTATATGTGGCCCAGTTGGTATACGCGGTGGGTTTATTATTTGAGTTGGTAATCCAGCTTTAATGTGTATATCTTTTTGCTCATCAAACATTTCTTTACTTGATAATTGAAGCGCATTTTGTGTTATATCTTTAATAACACTCCATAGTTTTGTAATTTTAAGTTCTAATATGTTTTCATTTTTTTGATATTCAGCATACTCAGGAGAATCATCTCTAATTAAAATATTTTGATGGTACGTAGCCATATATTGTAATCGCAGATTTCGAAGTTTAACACTAATGTGATCTATTTCGATTTTAAGTGATTTAGCTCTAATTTTTAAATGATCAATCTCATTTTTAATTGATATATATGGTTTATTTTGAAACAAATTATCATTAAAATTTTCTAGTTTCATAATTTCGCATATTCCGCTAATCCAGCATCTTGTAATTCAAGTTGACATTCAGTTACCAGTCTATCACCTGCAAGATGTTTATTGATTATGTTTATAGCTTCATCAATATGAATACCTGTTGAAGGTGGATGTAGATGTTGCATTATAGATACCCGTTTCAATTTACGTATCAACAATAATCCTATAAGTCCAGTTCTAATCTTACTTCCATTTGCGCCTAAAATTAATACACCATCAATTAATTTGATATGCTTGTGTATTCCTGAAACTGATATAATATTAGTGTCAGATAAATTAACATCACCATATACTTCTCTTGCAATTCCATTTAGCTTGAATATTGGACAATTTCCATAATTAGCAGCTCCTCTAATAATAGATGGGCCACCTTCCGCATTATTACACATTTTATTACCAACAATAACAAACTCACCGTTTACTGTATGTGGGCACCCATGTAAGGATCTAAGATTAGTACCTGGGTTTATTGTAAATCCATCATTGGCAGTACCGAATTGGATAGGTAACTTGTAGTTAAAGTGTTTCCGATTTATGCTAATAGGTTCATATACATCGACTATCAATGTTTTTGGATCTATATAACAATTAGTAACTCCAGTTGATCTTATCCATTTATGAACTTCCTCAATAGTTGTTAACTGATTATCGATAATTTCTGTTAATAACATTTATAGCTCTTTACATTTTAGCAAATTTATCAAATCCAGCATCTTGTAATTCAAGTTGACATTCAGTTACCAGTCTATCACCTTCAAGGTGTTTATTTACTATTTCAAGTGCTTTACCTGCACTAGTTTGTTTACTTTCCCAATCCATAGTAATCTTTTGTAATTTACGTAATAATAACAGTCCAGCGATACTATCAGTTATTTTATTCACCATTTTACCTAAATTTAAATTACCATCTAGAGTCTTAATTTGCTTATGTATTCCAGTAAATGATGTTATTTTTGTACCTTGTAGATCTAAATCACCATGAATCTCTTTTGGTAATCCATCAATATTAACAAGTGGACAATTTTCATAATCAGCAGATCCCATAACAATTTGTGGACTACCTATTGCTGATTTTAAACTTTTATTGTTTTGGCATGCAAACCGTCCATCAACAAAATCAGGGCAACCTTGTAAAGATGAAATACCTGCAGCAGCTATATAGAAATCACCGTTAACTTTACCAAATTTAATAGGTAATTTTGTATGATAAAATCTATCTAAATGCACATCACCGTCAACATCAACTACATAAGTATCTGAATTAATTGTATAATTTTTCACTTCATGGCTATCTAACCACGCAGATATTTTAAGTATATGATCCGTACCGTTACTCGCAAGTGGTGTCGGGGTAGTTGGTGGAATAGCTTTTACAAGTTTAGGGCTTGCAGTAGTTGGTGGTGTATTTGATGTAGTAGTTTTAGCTACTTTAGCAGTTGGAGTAACTCCGCCGTGTTTTGCTGCTTGATCAGCAATAGATTTACGTAATCCATCAAGTCTAACTTTTAAGAAATTAGGAGGAGTAATACCATTTTGACTAACCAACGCGTTAATAGCAGCGTCAGTTATATTTGGATTAGTTACAATTAGATTACGGACAAAAGTTGTCCAAGGAGAAGCTGCAGCCATTTCGTTTATTAATTTAAGTTCAGTTAATTGCATTAGTTAACTCCTTTTAGTCTAAATTCATTATTTTGTTGTATAATTCTGGATCACTTTCTTTTGTCCAGTCTAAAACGTCTTTCATTCGTTTGTGTTTTTTAGTACCAGGTTGCATACCGATAAAGTGTTCATCTTTATCAACATGATTTATGTTAACAGCTTCATCAATTTCAATGGTTGGTGTTATAGTACCTTCTTTAAGTTCAGTAATTTTCATATTTGTGCGCTCAATTTATTTGTGTATTAACATATTTATAATTATTTCATATAGATGTTGTAATTTCATTATAATACTAGAATCAAGTGTACTACCCATTAGCATTGTATACTATTTATGTGAGGAATGCAAGTAAATAAATATTTTGTATTTATTTAGAATAATGTTTTAATGATGAGTTTCTTGCATTATGTTGCAATATACTATTTAAATAGTGTTTTCGTTGGAGTAAACCATGCATTTTTTGTTTAATAATATCGCGTTTTGTTGATAAAGCGCGAGCTATCGAATCAGCATTAGGTATTGTTTCATGATTATAAGTAACCCATAGTTTAGTAAATAATACATCATATTCTTTTTTGAGAGATTTAATTTTTTCACGTACCAATATTAATTCAGCTGAGTCGGATTTATATTCACGATTTTGAAATGAATCTATATTTTCATGTAATTGCTGTAACTTCACTATGGTTACTTCCTTGTTATGTTAAAGGTGGTTCATTCATTATCTGGTTAAATATTACATCTAATTTTAGTATATTTTTCTTATGTTCATATAATTGTGACATGTATATTTTATGACCGTTAATATATACATTATTTGATGCTGCTTGACCTACATCTTGTACCCACCATACAAAATTTCCATCATTTCCAATCATTATAAATTCTAAGAGATTATCATACATTGCAGCGTACATTCGAGTTAGTCTTGGTAAATGATGACGTTTTAATAAATCACAACACATTTCATATTGACGTTGCCTAGTAGACGAGGACCACCATTTAAATTTTGCAGGATCTCCAGCATATCTATTTGTTGCTGATTTTATAAAGTATGGATTTTTTACATGCGGTGCTCCATTTTTATATAAAGCAAGTTTCAGTGGGTTAGAAATTCCTACATTTGGATCTATTGTTGTGTCTTCTGTACCTGGATTTAGTAATCTGAGTTTTCGTTCTTTCAATTTTGAAATCTTATTGTTAATATTAGTAAGTAAATTAGTTAGGGATATCATATAGTTATTGTATTTCTGAACTTCAGGTAAATTTGTACGGGTATTAAATATTTCACAATAATTGAGATTTGTACTATTAATAAGATTTAATGCTAACCAGTCTATAAACTCGAAGTATATTTTTCCTCGTTTATTATGTATAAAATCGTATTCTTTTTTAAATGATAATATTTTATCATTAATATGCATACTGTGAGTTCTAATTGATTTATATGTTAAGTTATCAAAATCAGACTCAGACTCTATAATTTGTTGTAATTTCATTTTATATTCCTGCTGCGTCTAATACAGATAAGGTTTGTTGTGTTGTTAATTTAATTGCATTTAGTTTACGCAATTTGGTTACAATTTTTCCTGCTATTTTATTATACGCATCAATTTCTGCATTTGTATTAGGTAGCGGATGGGTTATAGTTCGGTTATCATCACCCCACGTGATTGTTAATCCTTGGGCAAGTAATGATCTTATAATTTTATTACGTAGATGAGCACTATAGCTGGTATAATAATTTATTTCTTTTAAAGTCGCATCTAATTTTTGACTTTCTATATAAATCCGGTGAGCTTTTGACGTGTAAGGTCCATTTTCAAAATCAGACTCTATAATTTGTTGTAATTTCATTATACAAATATCCTATATTTTATTTGTATTTATTAATATATAAATTACCTATACATATATTATCTATTCATCAAATCGGTAAAATTTTTATCCATAAGTGGAATATCTTTTGTATATCTAAATATTGTAGACGCAGGTACTTTATGCCCGTTGATGTATATATCATTAACAGTAAATCTATACCCAGGATTAAACACTGTCCACACAAAATTACCATTGTTTCCAATAACAATAAATTCACTACCTTTAGAATATTTACGAGTCATTCTCGATAAATAGTGTCGTTTCAATAAATCAACACATATTTGATATTGTTTAGCTTTTATACTAGAGGGCCAAGTAGAGCTATTAGGATCTCCAGCGAACCTATCTGTTTCAGTACTTGAACTTGGGTAAAAATATGGATTTAATATATATGCAGGTCCACCTTTACATACCGCGATTCTTTCTGGATTAGGTATACCAATAGCTGAATCAATAGTAGTATCTTCTGGAGCATATTTTAATTTTAGTATTTCATTTTTTAATACATTGATTTTGTTTATAATATTATCTTTGCGTTTTTGCCATTTATTAGTTTTTATATATAATTCATCAATTTCTGGTATATCTGTAATTTCATTAATATTACTATATGGATGCATTGGGTATTTAGTGTGCATAATTTTATGTATTTTTGAAAATATGTTATTAATAGTCTTATCAAGATAATCAACTTCTTTCTTATATGCATCAATACTATTACGTATTACAATTTGGTGTTCTTTTTTAGATACATGCTCGATATTATCGAATTCCAATTCTATTAATTGATTTAATTTCATAATTATACCTATAAATTTATTTGTATTTATTAAGATCTAATTCTTCTGTATACTCAGAAATTATAGTTAGTGGTTTAATTTTTTTATATTTAAGTTGTTTCATATTATAATTATCAATATCATAAGATAGAGTGACATGGCATTGATATTTGTCATAATCCCATGTAGCGCCGTATTCATCACATATATAATTAAATCTTTCTGTTTGTTTTGGACAATTATAAACTAATATTGCAGCGGTTTTTTCTTCACCATTAGGAAATGTACCAAATTTACTTGGTTTTCCAATCCATGGAGTATCACTAAAATTACCGAGTGCTTTAAAATTTTCGAGATATTTTCGACTGAAACAAGTTGTTGAATGAAAGTCTTCAGCTACAAGACCATTTGGAATTTTATTATCACTAATTAGCTTTAATAGTGTATCAATTGTCTTATCATCAAATTTAACAGCTGCGTATGTACCTTTTTTCTTTGTTAGTTCCATTAACTTCATAATACAATCCTTTGTTATGTATATTTACATTTTTGCGTACTCAGCTAATCCCGCATCTTGTAATTCCAGTTGACATTCTGTTACAAACTTATCACCTGCTAAATGTTTATTTATTATATCAATAGCAATAGATGTTTTTGTTTCAGTACTATCGGGTTCTCCGTCATTACGAGAATGATGTACAATTTTTAGACCTCGTATAAGCAATAATCCCATCATTCCTCCTATAAAGTCGTTATTACATCCATATAAATATAGTCTATTTCCTATTGCTTTAATATGTTTGTGTATACCGGAAATTGTTTTCATATAGTCTACACCTACTGATAGATAACTTCCAATCATTTGAGGAAATCCTTCAAATGAACACCACCCATTTTCCTCTCCATATTCTGCGTGTCCTCCTACAGATACAGGTCCTCCTACAGCGGTTCGATTCTGCATATATCTAACATCACAACTAAAATTTCCAGTGACGTGTTGTGGAAATCCATTCAATGATTTTAATACTGAGGATGTTCTAATATTAAAGTTTCCAGTAATTGTACCAAATCGAACTGGTAAGCTATCACCAATATCACCTGAAATATTTACATTTTCTTGTACATCAACAATATAAGTAATTGGATTGATTGTATATTTTCTTATACTCAATTGTCCTAATATAAATCGAATATCTTTAAGTTTTTGTGATTCTATTTCTGTTAACTTCATGTATAACACCTTTTATAAATTTACAAATTCTGATAACCCAGCATCTTGTTATATTTGGCATTAAAATCCGTACGTGACATAATACGAGCACCGAATGATTTAGCTTTTTGAATTTTAGTAGACATTTTATTTGGATCAGCAGCAATCAAAATTGTAGTTTTTCCATTAACTCCACTTTGAACTGTCCCACCATTTGATTGAATATAATTATCTAATTCAGCGTCTCTAAATCCAGTCATTACAATAAATTGATAGGCACATTTACCAGTAGTTTTACTAGTTAATCTGCTTAGTTTTTGTTCGGCATTTCGTAATAATATACCAATCTTATCAAATTTAGTAATTAGTTTGGATACTTGTTGATTGTGTTCAATAATTTCAGGTTCGTTATTGTGATCAATAACAAGGCATTTTGGTGACATGTTAATTTTTTGAAATCCATTATTTTTCATCCAATTTATTATATTTTGTCCATATGCTGATATTAATGATTTATAATGAGTATGATTCTTTTTTAATGAAGTAATTTTATCATTTAATAACTCAACATGATCTTTATACGATGTTGGTTCAATATTATCAAATTCATTTTCGAATATTTGTTGTAATTTCATGTAAGCTCCTTTTACATGTATTTATCATAGTACAATGGTTCCATATTTAAGTTTAAATGCATTTAATGAGATAACAGGTATTCCTAAATTATTAGCCTTTTTAACTTTACCAGTTCGTTCAGTTGGATCTGCAGCAATAACAAGAGTAGTTTTTTTATTAACTCCACTTTGCATAGTACCTCCATTTGATTCAATAAATTTATCTAATTCAGAATCACGAAACCCAGACACTACTATATTTTGATTAGCAAATAAACCAGTATTTTTATCAGTAGCAATAGGAGTTTCTGCAAAGTTAAAATATCCGGCTATTTTATCAACAAACCCTTCAAACATTGTAATTTCAATTAATACTTTATGAGCGGTTTTTTCTTGTATGCCTTCTATATTTAATAATTGTGATGGGTTTGTTATATTAAATATTTCTAATCCAAATTCTTTATATACAGAATTTATACGACGAATACCAATTCCACGACTAGTTGCGTATGAACCCATTAACCTTTCAAACGGAACATTAGTTAAGCTTTTTTGAAGCCCTTCAAATATACGTTCTCCAATAATTTCAGAATTAAGTACACGTTGTAGTGTAGGTAAATCTAGTTTAATAATATCTTCAGGTGTAGTATAATTTGCTTGTACAAGAGTTGTAATATTGCCTGATTTTAATCCAGGTACTTTTAATTTGGTAAAGAAGTCAATAAGTTGATTAATGATTACATCATCACGACCTTCTGTGTATTTTAATATAGCATCAACACCTGTTTCATTCCATATCCACTCTTCATCGGGCATTTGTGCAGTGGTTGCGAATGTTATATGTGGTGCTTTTGTACCACCAACAACATGAGGTATAACATCACCAGTTCTGGTAATCATAAATCTTGTACCAGGTCCGATATTATTATCTTTAATGAATTTAGCATTAAATCCTTGGGTCCAGGTAACTGTAACTCCACATAATTGAATTGGTTCAATTCTAATACGAGGTTTTAAATAACCATGTTTACTAGCATTCCATTCAACATATTCACAAGTTGCTTCAGCGATATTATCAATATCCGCAACTTTATATTTGATAGATGATAATGAATTAAGTTCAGTATTACCTTTATTCATTTCGACTCGTTTAATTGCACTATTTACGTCTAATACAAGACCGTCAATTTGATATTCTGTAGTTGATCTTCTTTCGTTTAACCAATTAGTAAGAAATTCATCTGTTAAATCTGTTCCAAATACTACAGTAAAATTTGGTACATTAAATCCACATTTTGCCAATGTGTATAATATATCACATTTATCTTGTGTATCATTTCCTATAATATCATATGCAATAAAATCAACAAAATTATATATGACATCAGCGTTTTCTTTTGAGTTCATAATACCTGAAACGGCATTTCTTGGGTTTGCGTATGCTTTATTTCGAGAGGTAGTAACTGCTTGGATTTTAGGAAAATCAGTATGACTAATAATGTTTTCACCTCGTACAGCCATAGAACCTGGTGTCATTGCTTTACGTACAGTGTTCATTTTTTTTAAATGGCGAGTAATATCAGCTCCTTCTATGCCATCTCCACGTGAATACCCAATCTTTAAATCATTATCGTAGATAAGTAGTGCACTTGCACCATCTAGTTTGTCTGTAATAACAATTAGCTCATCATCGAGTTCGTTTTTACGTACCCATTCTTGAATTTCACCGATATAAATTTGGTTAAGTGACCCCATCTGGTGTGGAAGTTTAACTTTACCACCTCGAACTTCACTACCAATTAATTTAAAATATGGATCATTAGGTACACGATTCCAAACGTATTGTTTAATAATATCATATAATTCATCTGTACATGATAATTCACCATTATTATCGTTAAAGTACTCATTATCTAGATAAATAAGTACTCTAATTAATGTGGTAGTACCGTAATCTTCGTATAACCCAAATATTACAATATTATTGATTATTTCACGTATATTTTCTGTTTTCATAAGGGTACATTTATCAGATTAAATCAACATTATAATATATTTAATATGAAAAATCAAGTACTAGGGGGCATTATATAACGCGAGCACTTGATGTACGTAATTTTCTGTTTCTGGATACGGGGGGATTGTGTTATTGTATTTCATAACAGCACCTTCACCTGCGTTGTAAGCTGCAATAACAAGTTGAAGATTTGAATCAAATAGGTCTATTAAGTGTTTTAAATACTTAGTACCACCATTGATGTTTTGAGTTGGGTTATTTCGATTGTGACATCCAAACCGTCTTGCAGTATTTGGCATAAGTTGCATGAGTCCCATAGCACCTTTAATAGAAACAGCTGTTGGATTATATGCTGATTCAGTTTGTATTATAGCGTGTACTAAATTTTCATCCACATCGTGTTTATTTGCAGCATCGCTAATAATATTTTTAAACCTGTTAAAACGAATTTTATGTTTTATGTTTACTTTAATATTGTTAGATACATATATGGGTTCTGTATATAGTGGGCTTTTATTGTGATAATTTAATATAGTTTTTTTATCTAATACAGTATGTATTCTTGCATTAGATGGTAATGATGTGCATAATAATATTAATGTGACTAGGTATTTCATTGTATATTCCTATACCGACATTTTTGCAGTAATAGCGGGGTGATAATTATAATCTAATAATGAAATATCATTCATAGTAAATTGGTTAATATCAGTAATATTTTTATTTAATTGTTGTAGGGTAGGTAAAATTAATGGGGTACGTTTAATTTGTTCTTTTGCTAATATTATATGATCTTCATATAAATGTGCATCACCTATTGTATGTATAAATTCACCAACCTGTAAATTACATACATGTGCAATTAAATGTGTTAATAAAGCATACGAAGTAATATTAAACGGTACTCCTAAAAAAGCATCTGCACTCGTTATGTTCAAGTATAATCGTTACTTATACTCCGTGGTATAATTACCACAGCTGTGTGTTCCCACACAGACCAGACTATATCATATTCTCGTTACGAGAATCCCACCGTTTCGAGCTACTTAGCTCTACGTATTTAAACTAGTCGTTGAACCTTCAAGATAATATTTATAATCATTGTATTTTGTACTTTTAATGCGATACAACAATAATGGAATTGATATATTTAATGCTGCTGCAGCCGATGTACAACTATTATAAATAATTGTTGAAACATCAACTTTGCGCATATTTGTTGGTTTGACACCTAAGCGAGATTCACGCAATTTTTGTTTTGTTTTTTCATTATGATGTTTTCCATAAAAATGATTACCTTTGCCTAATCTTATAGTTTTTAACCATAACTTATTACAAATACCACACCTAATACCGATTGATGGAATTTCTGAATCACAATCTATACATTTATGTTTAGATGTTCCACCTTTCCAGTTAGTGTTAAGATTACCTGGTTGACTTATAAATAGTTGTAAATTTGGGTGCACTCCACCATTTGCTGCTTTTTTTTGTTCATATATTAATTTTTGTTTATTGCATATTGCTGTATATAGTGGATGATTTGTGATGTTATCACCCCCACTTGCATTTCGAGATATATTATATTCCCCTATTCCATCATTTAATAACTGCTGTTCTGCTGATTTCATATCATCACATGTTTCATATATTTTTAATATATTAAATATAAAATTATTAATTCCATATTTATTAACTGCTCGTTGTAAATAAATAGAATGGTGTTTTTGTGTTAGTAAGTCTCGTAAATGTCGCAGTTTTCGTTTATCAAAATGACTTGTACTACCAACATATTTATGATTATTTACAGTATTTAAAATTTCATACACTATATGTTGCATATACTCTCCTTGTAATTACAAGGAGTATTTATGCTATAATATTAAAGGGTAGTTCTAAAAATTATCAAGCTTGGCTGCTGATTGTCCGTTCTGGAGTTTCCAGCAATTAAATGGGTTTGCTATATATATTGCTATATATAGGCGCTATAATTAACGCTGATATAACTGACAACTTAGTCGATTATTAGCGACATAAAATTGTGCAAGTATATGGCAGGGAGGTAATGCCATTTGATCGAGTTCTCCCACATTCCACGCAGTTAATATGTGCCGCCTACTATATGGATTTGATATAATTCCAGTTATTAATTCTGTTAATTGATCAATATATTTTATACCAATTAGTTCATTTAATTTGTTAAATATTCCAGTTCGCCACGATCTCCAATTTACACCATATATTCTACCTAAATCACCATTAAATTTAGCTTTTGATTTCCAATATTCAGCATTTGCGTTAGCTGTCCATATTGTTGTTTTTGTAGTATTCCTATCACCATGATGTATTTCACGTAATCTCAATTCATCACTAGAGCCTTCTATAAACCAAAGCAATTCACTAACAACTGATTTAATATATATTTTTTTAGTAGTAATAATTGGAAATCCTTTATTTAAATCATATCGGTGCTGTGTACCGAATACACTTATTGTTCCTGTGTTGGTCCTATCAGGACGTTTAATTCCATTATCGATTATGTGTTGTAGTAAATTTAAGTATTGTATCATAATTTAAACCTTATTGTTTTGATTAATGTTTTTACAAACGTGAATGTTATATGTGTCATAATCGAATATGCTTTTCCATCTAAAATCAGGACTATCGTATTCAACTTCTCCGTCAGCAGATAAATGCAAAATAAAATTTTTCCATAAAAATATAAGTATTGTTTCCGTACTAGCATTATATTTGGTATTATTAGCAATAGATTTCTGTTTTGCAGAGATTGTAGCACAACAAGTTATACTTATAGCAGAACATGATGCAAGTAAGATATTATATATTACCGACCCACAGTTATACATTATTTGTGTTAGTACGTATATACCTAATACAAATATTAATTGTGATAAGATTGGTGGTGTTTGTAACATTAAATTTGTTATTATTTCCATTTTTTTATTCCTCGTGGATATATTAATTATTAAATTTATTTTTATTTATATCGGTTTGAAATCATTTTCCCAAGGAAAATTTACGAAAGGAGCGTCTTTTTGTAACCACCTCCAAATATATGATGCAATAGGTTGAGATAGTATTGCACTATCTTTATAATAAAGTGCAACCAATATAATTTCACAATTGTTAGGTAATTGTAGATGATTTAAGAACCCGTTAACTGAGTTAGCAGTATCAATAATATCGTCTACTAATACAATACGTTTTGTATGTGGAGGAAATTCAGGAATAACAAGATTATGAGTGTGTTTGTTATCTCCAGCACTATTTGGATGTGAATAGTCAGCTACTTTTAGTGGAACATTAAGTAAATGTGACAATTTAACCGCAGGTATTAACCCACCTCGTTGTAAGCCTATTAGGTAGTCAGGTTTAGTGTTATTATAATGTTGTAAAATTTGTGTTGCTAATGTATCACACGCAGTAACTATTTCATCAAATGTTGGATTATAATACTTCATACGAAAGTATTCCAAAGTAATTTAAGTTTTCTTGCAGATTCTAGTGTACACCTTGCATCTTCTAATGCGTTATGTTCATTTCGATGAGGCATACCCATAGCAGTGAATAATTGATCTGAAGTAAAACAATTAAGTAATATTCCACCCAATGAGTTAGTATCATACATTCTATGGGAAAACTTTAATTCTATATCGTATCTTTTAAACATATCATCCAAAAATGCGAGATCGAAATTTGGATTATGACCCATAATATGAATATTATTTTCAGGTCCCCAATGATCCATTATCAAACTTCCAATTTGTTCAACGGCTTCAATTTCAGTAACACCGTTTTCTTGTAAATATTCAATAGATAACCCATGCACTTTCTGTGCATTATTATCCCAAATACTTTTTCCATCCCATTGTATTTCAACGTAAAGGTCTTCAATAGGTTTTAATGTTTGCATATTTGCAACTATCATTCCCCATGAAATAGGTTGATAATACCCATTATTTTTAGCTCGACATGGGTATAAACAAGATCCTCTTTGAATTCCTGTTGTTTCACAATCCATTACTAACACTTTGTCAAATTGAGCTATTTGTTTGTTCATTATTATGTTCGCTAGGTTTAGATATAGAATTAGAATATTGAGCTATAATTAATTCATGAACAGTAATAGATAATATCCCAATGTGGGACATTAATATATTGAAATTTAACGGATTATTTTTTATAGACTCAAATGATGTTTGAATTTGTTGCCCTCTATCTTGAAGAGATTTTAAGATATCAGATTGTGTACCTTGTGTTGATGATGTTAACATAATAACTTTCCCTGTAAATATGAAAGGACATTATATAATAGATTTTAAAACCAGGCAACTTTTTCCATGTTAAAAATATGGGATTTCCTGCAATAATAATTAGTATTTTTCGAATTTATTTGATTATTTGGGACAAATAATATTATATTTTATTCCCATGATTTTGTTGTATTTGTACTAATGCATCTTTAACTGTACTATTTTCTGTTGGTAATACAATACAGCGATCACAGTATATCATTATTTCGTTTCCGCTATCAACAGCATCAAGTAAATTAGTTGTTCGATATTGTAATTGATTAGATTCAATTATATCGAGATATTTGTTTTGTATTACTTCGTTTGTAGGTCTCGGAGTACCTGTTGTTTTTGATTTAAATAGTTCATCACTTTCAAATTCATCCCAATTACCAAATAGATCATCCACATATGGAGACCATAAAAAATGAAAATCACCAATTGGTAATACAGTGACAACCATACCGTACGTTTCTGCAATATGTATGTTGTGGGTAACAAATGTTCCATTTCTAAAGGGAAATTGAAACATGCGTGTAAAGATGTGATTTATTTCAGTGTGAACTGCTTTTGGGGTATTAGACGGTGAACGGTGGGGGTTATGCCCAGGGTATGTACGCAATTCACCAGTTGGTGTAAGTAGCGAAGGTGGAGGTATGCTTCCAATCCCACGATATAATTGTTTATCATGTGCTTTGTAACTTAATGCTTTAAGAAATGGTTGACACCGTGCTATTATTTCAGTTATTAATCTATTAACAGTTTCAATATTATATACGTGATTATTTTCAGTCTCATATGCTTCGTATATTAATTCTTTTATTTTCAATCGATATACCCCTTATTTAATTATTTTAATATATTTATACGATTGTTAATCGAACAAGGGGTTCACTCAATTATAAATCTACATTATCCCCATAATACGCTATTATGTATAATTGTTTCAAATCTTCAATTAAAGGAGCTCGAGGATTTGTTCCAGTACATTGATCGTCGAATGCTTGTTCTGCCATACGATCGACTGCAATCAAAAAATCTTTTTCACTTACATTAGGTATCAATTCTCTAAGAGTTAGAGGAATATCAACTTCCCGTTTCAAACCTTCTACTTTGGTAACTAAAAGTTCAATTTTATCATCATCAAGTATATTACAACCCCAATTTAGATAATTAACAGCACCAATATAGCGATTTTTTGCACTTGGGTAATGATATTGGGAGAAAGCTGCTTGTCTGAATGGACGATCGGTTGCATTATATCGAATTACATGTGATATCATTATAGCATTTGCTAAACCGTGTGGTATATGGAATGTTGCACCTAATTGGTGAGCTAATGAATGACAAATACCTAAAAACGCATTAGCAAATGATGTCCCAGCGATTGTAGCTGCATAATGTACTCGTTCTCTTGCTTTAGGGTTAGCTTCCCCTTCATGATACGCAGCAGGTAAATATTTAAATAATAATCGTATTGCTTCTAGTGCATTAGGAGTAGTGAAGTTACTAGCGAAAGAAGATACAAGTGATTCTAACGCATGTGTTAGTGCATCAATACCACCAAAAGCTGTTAAGCTTTTTGGCATATGCATTACTAATTGAGAATCAACAATAGCAATAGTTGGAGTTAAGGCGTAATCAGCTAATGGATATTTAATTCCAGTTTTCTCATCAGTTACTACTGCAAATGGAGTAACTTCTGATCCAGTTCCAGAAGTTGTTGGTATTGCAACTAATATAGCTTTATTACCTAATATTGGAAGATCATATACCCGTTTACGTATATCCATAAATCGCGAAGCAATTCCTGCAAATTCAACTTCAGGGTGTTCATATAAAAGCCACATAATTTTTGCAGCATCCATTGGTGAACCACCCCCAAACGCGATAATAACATCTGGTTGAAAACTATTAATTTGCTCTAACCCACAGTGTATAGCAGCTAATGTTGGATCAGGTTCAATGTCATAAAATATTTTAAATGTAATATTCATTGCTTCAAGTACTTCACGTACTTCTTGAACCATACCTAAATCAAATAATGGTTTATCTGTAACAATGAACGCCTTTTGTCGTCCTTTTAAATCATGAAATGCTACTGGTAAACAACCTGGTTTAAAGTAAATTCTTGAAGGTATTCTATACCAAAGCATATTTTCACGACGATCAGCAATTACTTGAATATTTAACAAGTTTAGAGGTCCTACATTTTCACTAACGACACTTCCACCCCATGTACCACACCCTAATGTAAGTGATGGATCTAATCGAAAATTGTACAGATCTCCAATTGCACCTTGAGAAGAAGGGGTATTAATAAGTATTCGACATACTTTAGATGCTCTTCTGAAAGCTGTTATTTTATCATTTTCAACTGAATTAGCATAGATAACTGCTGTATGCCCAAGACCTGCAAATTCTATTAACCGTTTTGCTTTATCTAGTCCGTCAGTAAAATCAACAGCACGATACATAGCTAATATAACTGAAAGTTTTTCATACGCAAATGGTTCAGTAACATCAATATTTTCAACTTCCCCAATAAGAATTCGAGTATTATGTGGTATGGTAATACTTGCAAGTTGTGCAATATAGTTTACAGATTGTCCAACAATTTCTGGATTAAGATACCCATTTACCAGAATAATATCTGATACTTTTTCTTTCTCATCCTTAGTTAATAAATAAGCTCCACGTTTAGTAAATTCTGCTTTTACTGCATCATATATAGAATTTACTACTATAACAGATTGTTCTGAAGCGCAAATCATACCATTATCAAATGTTTTACTAATTAATATAGATGAAACAGCCATTTCAATATCTGCAGTTTCATCAATTAACGCAGGGGTGTTACCAGATCCTACACCTAATGATGGATTACCTGATGAACAGGCAGCACGAACCATTCCTGGTCCCCCAGTTGCAAGAATTAGACTAATATCAGGATGTCGCATTAGTGCTTGTGAAAGTTCCAAGGTTGGATTTTCAACCCAACCAATAATATCAGGTGGCGCACCTGCTTCAATTGCAGCCTTTAAAACTACTTTTGCCGCTTCAATTGTACAATTTTTAGCGTTTGGGTGTGGTGAGAAAATAATTCCATTTCTTGTTTTTAACGCAATTAGAGCTTTAAAAATAGCAGTAGAAGTTGGATTTGTTACAGGTATAACACCAGCTAATAACCCAACTGGTTCAGCAACTCGTGAATATCCACCTATGTCATCTTGTTCAATGATTCCACAGGTTTTTAGTTGTGCGTATTTATGATACACTTCTTCTGATGCGAAGTGATTTTTAATTACTTTATCTTCTAATAGTCCTCTACCAGTTTCTGCAATTGCCATTTTAGCAAGAGGTATTCTTTGATTGTTAGCAGCTAATGCTGCAGTTTTAAAAATATTGTCAACTTTTTCTTGAGTGAATGTTGAGAATGTATGTTGTGCGGCTTTAACACGAGCGACAACATCGTTTAGATCGTCAATATTTGACATTATTTTTCCTCGTTTGATTAGTAATTTAATTTATTTATAGGAGTTTAAATTGGAGTTTTACTGAATGTATTAAATTTCTGGTTGTAACCAAGCTTTGCGGTTCTCAGCGTTCTCATCAAAGGCTAAAGTAAGTGCTGCAGACATTAGCCCGTCATCAACAATAGGTATTAAAAAATTATTTAAGTTTTTTGCAATTAATTCCCAATCTTCTGCAACCATTGAACCTAAACCTTTATAATATGTTACAGTCCATCCATTGTATTTACTACGAGCTATTTCATATTGTTGTCTAGTTGCAAAATGTACTCGTTTTGTACCTTTAGTTAAACATACATTAGGTACGATTAATCTATGAATATATGGTTTATGATCTGGATCATACAATTCAGGCCAAAATTGATAAAATAGATTGATTACTAAAGTAACAATAGCTGCTCCGTCTACATCAGCATCAGCTGCTATAATAATTTTATCTCCATATCGTAGTTGTTCACGAATAGCTTTTTTACCTGGAGTTAGTCCAATTGCAGCTAGTAAATTAGTTAATTTACCCATTTGTAATACTTCAGCTATTGTACAACCATATACATTATTAATTTTACCAGTGAGAGGAAATACAGCATGTTTATCTTGTTCACGAACATTTATCAATGAGAATTGAGCAGAAATACCTTCAGTTAAAAACAATATACAGTGAGATCTATTTTTACTTGTTGCGTCAATTAACCCAGGTACTTTTTTTAATAAAATCTTTTGATGGTTTTTTTGTGCTAGTTTATTAGCATCAATGTGATGTCGTTCAAATGCTCTTGCTAATACTTCATCGAACCATTCTTTATTTCGTCGTGTAAATGATAACCAATGTTGACTGATTAATTCATCAAATTCTTTTCGTAATGTAGGTCCAGTTAATCTAGTTTTAGCTTGTGAATCAAAATTAGGATTTGTTAATTTTAATGTACCTAATACTAATAAGTTTAATCTAATATCATTCTTTGTTACTTCACATTTTTGTTTTTTTGCTTCTTTAGATAGATGAGTAATTGTTTTATCATAAAATGCATTAAGAAATTGGGTGTTACAAATACCACCTTGCCATAAAAATGAACCATTTACATAAGTAAATATTTGTTCATCAATACTGTTACTAAGATCAAATATTACATTGAAATCCATAGATTCATTTGCAAAACTGAAATATTTATTAGATATATTACTAACAATTCCAGATAAACCTTGTTTATATTGATATGGTGTATTATTATACTCAACTTGTACATCAGGATTATTAAATGCAATTTCAATAGCCCTATTATGAATTACTTCTTCAGGTATAATTACATCGCTAAAAACAGTTGGATCTAGTTTAAAAGATATTGTGGTACCTGTTATTTTAGATACAATATCTTTTATTGTTGGTATTGAAATATTAGTACATCCGTTTTCAAATGATTGATAATAATGTTTATTATCTCTATAAACATCTACATTAAAATAGCTAGATACAAAATTTGTCATGCTACTACCTAATCCATTTGTTCCAACTACACCTGCAGTTTCTTTTTCACCAAAATTTCGTCCAGATCGTAATGTTCCAAACACTGTTTCAACTGTATATCTTTTAGTTATTGGGTGTATGTCTAAAGGTATACCTCGTCCATTATCTACTACCTTATATTCCCCAGTTATATTATTAGCAGTAATTTGTATTTTTTTATTCCTTTTTGAAATTTGTAGTAGTTCATCGGTTGAATTATCGAATATTTCATTGATACATTTTAACGCAGCTGGTACAAATTTTACTGTTTGTATTGTGAACTTATCCCCGGTAAAATCTGGCATTTCACACTCCATTACATCAATGGATCCAGCATACATTGGTAGTCTCAATCTTACATGATCTCTATCCGATAATACTTGTATATCCGCACTGGTGTATGATTTGTTTTTTTTCATGCAATTTTTATTTTTGAGTTATTAAGTCCCAACGATTATCGTTAAGTACTTTTTGAAAATCTGGCGGTAGGGGTTGTTGGGATTTTAATAAGTTATTATAAAAATTACTCATTGATATCATAAATATTTCTTCAAATGCTTCGTCTTCTATATCTTCTTCTATAGTCATATCATATCTCGTTATTTACATAGTGTAGTTACTGCGACTTTTGCGCTGAATCCACTTAATACATTATCCATAATAGATTTAAGAACATATAATTTACCAAATCTTGTTATAGCTTCGTTTATGTCTTTACATGATCCAATATCAGGAATACTTACTTCCCATCCTGCGTTAATAGCTACTAATGCAGGCTCTCCTCCGTTTCCATATAAATCAGGAATATAAATTTTACGTCTATTTGATTGATTTATAACATCTATTTTGGGTTTGTGTAATTCATTACCCATAATAGCAATTCCATTAATCATAAATGCATCGAAAAACCCTTCAACAATAAATAAGGGGTCATTAGTAGCTGTATATAATTCATCGTATCCATATAATATAATACTATTATTATTCAGCATAGCGTTTTTATATTTAAGTTTTCTAGTACCGACCAGATCTCTACCTTGATAAAAAATTAACCTACTGCGTCTATAAAGAGGAATAATTAATCTTCCTATCCACTGTGAACCTTGTTTTGTTTTATCACCTTTGGATAAGAAAAACGGGTAATCTTGCCAATTAATCCCTCGATCATATTGTAAGTATTCTCGAGCAATTATAGACCATGTATCATTATTATCATTTGTTAATTTATAAAAGTGTGGTAATAATGGAATTTCATAAATTGGATTTTGAACAAGATCAGATGTTTTTTTATCTTTTTTAATATAAGTATGACCAAGAGATTGAAATTTTATTAAATCAATTTCATTGTTTGGAATGTTAAATGCATCTAAAATTTTAACCATATCTTCTGATAAGAACTTCCTATCATTATCATATGATCCTTTTGCAGCACAATTAAAACAATGATAATATGTAATGTTATCTGCAAATCTAAAACCACCTCTTATTTTATAATCTTTACAAACAAGACATTTAATGCTATACCACCCCCTTGCTGTTGGGTGAGTTGGTAGCGTTACGTACTTACGGATAAGATCTTCCATAGTTCAATCGTTATCAGGATATTCAATATCAGGTTCAGGTAATTTTTGCAACATTGTCAGTTGCCCGGCAATCCATGCATTATGTGCTATTTCTCGGAGAACGTTTTTATTTTTCATACCGGGGTATATACATGTATATGCATTGACTCTTGATGCCCAATATTCTTCAAATGTCATTCTTAGTTGTGTCATTACGATCTTTCATGTCTAGTATAATGAACAAATGTTAATCCATCTTGTTTATCAATTTCTGCTATTTGAAATTTCTTACTAATAGTATTTAATGGGAAAAATTGATCACACTCATAATTGTTATTAATAATAGTTAGATAAACATCTTCTGCCCATGCAACTGCTTCAATGAATAATCTGCGACCTCCAATAACGAATATAGGAGAATTATAATCATCAAACTCGTACGATTGTCGAGCTGCACGTAATGATGGTTTTGTTGAAGCTCCATAACAAACTCTATTTGGGTTTGATGTTATAACTACACTTTGTCTACCTGGAAGTAATTCAGGTGATTCACTACCACGTTTTGCAACCATAATATCATGTATTTCATTATAAGTATTAACACCCATAACACAAACATAACCTTTTGTAATTTTTTGAAAGTTTTTTAAGTCAATTTTACCAACATTTTCATTTATCCAAGGAATAGTATTATTTTTTGAAATACCACCATATAGATCACAGGCTGCGATAATACTAATATTTCTCATTATTTAATCCTGTGTTATTTCATATAAATCTGCAGGTTTGACAAATATTTTCCAATGCACATCTGGATCAATTGGTTCTATTTCCCATAATATTTCTGTAATATCTACACCACCCGGTACATACATATTTTTAACTTTTTTTATTGCTGTTCGTCCAGTTGGCATAACTTCTTGTTTATCGTAAACATATAAACGACCTGCGTTGATAATTTTATCAATATTCATATTGTTTAATCATCATCAAATCCATAGAATTTACCAATTTTTTCATGTCCATGTATTGGTTCATCTTCATATATATAATTTGCCCATTCAAGTACATTATTATATGTTAATCCACTTACATCATCTTGTACATTTTTTGTAATTGGATCTATTGTGATTCCATGTAATCTATTTAATTCCTCGGGGTTCATTTTACTAACTTCTGTTATTAAAAGTGATACCTTTTGTGAATTATGGTAGTTCCCTCTCATTTACTTTTTACCTTTACAATAATTATTAAATACTTCTTCTAACTCTGAAATATAAACTGCTCGTCGTTTATTTTCATCATTTAACAAGTCAATATATGATTGTTCTATCACTAATGACTCAGCTAATTTTTTTTCTGTTTTTTCTTTTTCTTCTACAGTAAATCTATACACAGGTAATTGCGCAATATAATCAGTATATACTATTTTAATAGCTAATAAGTATTGTATTAGTTCGTCTCTAGTTGATGTTTTACGAGCTACACTACCTACATTTTTTTCAATAGATTTAATAATATCTTTATACCGCTGAATATCTTCTCTTAGTTTACTTAATAGACGTTCATATCGTTGAACGTACCAAGTAAGTCTCCAATCTGTAAATTTTTTAATAATATCCAAATAATCAGTATGTAATATTGTTATTCCATCAAAATTTACGACATTCAAATTTTCCGTTTTTATATTAACAAGTTTTAACAACTTTAACAATTGATCTTCCGATAACTCACTTAATATTTTTTTATCAAATTTAACAACAATATGTATATTACTTTTTGACTCATCTTCATAATCAATGATTTTATCGTCTTCAACTAATTTTATTAAATGATCTACATAGTCTGTATATTTAACACCATATGGTAATTCTGTTATAAAAACTTTAGCTACACCGTATCTTTCATATTGTCCTACAAATGTCCATTTTGGATTATTTGATTTTTTATCAAATGTTTTATCAATAGCATATTGTTCTGTTGGTAAAAACTTTGGATATGATTCAACAATTTCATTACTTTTAAGATATTTAAGTTGTGATGTTACAATATCAGCTAAAGATCTTGGTAATATATCACAAGCAAACCCAACTGCTATTCCACTTTGTGGATTAATTAATACAACTGGTACCAGTGGTAAGTAATGAATAGGTTCATATTCTGAATCATCATAACTTAACTGCATTGGAATTATTTCGATATCTTTTAATATAATATCTTTTGTAAATGGGCTTAATTTAACACTGGTATATCTAGCCGCACCAAATGAATCGGGTGCAAGTTTAGTACCAAACGTACTTAACGCGGTAAATAATGGTATATTATTTGAAAATGGTGCAGTTAATGTATTGATGCTACCTTCAGGTGCACCATGTGGATGTATACACATAGTAGCACCAGCTAAAGTAGCACTTTTATATTTTGCACCATCCTTTGCCAACCAAATAACACGCCTATGAGCCATTTTTAATCCATCAGCTAAATGTGGAATAGCTCTATCCTGGATTGTATACAAAGAATATTCCATTCTGAGACTATTGATTAGTTCAGACGACGTTGTTGAAAGGTTATTTGTCATTAGATATGTCTATTTTATAGTACAAAATTTGCAAATGCATTTTCATCCATTGTATTATCAATACTACCAACTAAATAGCTACTATTTTCTGTTTCTTGTGGGGCAACTTGTTGTTCCATACTACTCAAATACTTATTAGTCCAAGATAATGGATTATTAGTTTGTGCATATTGCATTTTTAAACCTATTGTTTTCATACGTTTATTTGCTATATATTCAACATAACTTGAAAGTAATTCTGCATTTAACCCAATTATTGATCCATCTTTAAAAAGATATTCAGCCCATCTTTTTTCTTGTGCTACCGCATCGTTGTACATTTTATACACCAAAGGTTCACAATCTGACATAATTTGTTCGTATATTATATCATCTTTTGGGAGTAATTTCAATATATTTTGTGTAATTGCCAAATGGACATTTTCATCTCTTGCAATTAACGCAATCATTTTTGCATTTGCTTCCATTGTGTCTAATTCTGCAAATGCAAAACTACAAGCAAACGAAACATAAAATCTAATACCTTCAAGTATATTAATAGTAATAAGCATTAAATATAATCTTTTTTTCAACTCATATAAAGTGATATCGAGTTTGTAGGTATCTGGTTGTCCAGCCCGAAATGTATATATACCAATACCATTAGATTTATACAAATTTGCATACTCAATAAAGTTATCATAATGCTCCGTAACAGATTGTGCTCGTTCTATAATCATTGGGTCATCCAAAATAGTATCAAATACATCCCCTGGATTAGAATACAAATTACGGATAATATGAGTGTATGCTCTTGAATGAATTGTTTCAAAACAGCTCCATGTGATTGTACACACTTCTAATTCTGGAATAGATATATAAGGTACTAACGCCATGCTAGGTGCACGCCCTTGTACCGAATCCAATAATGTTTGATATTTTAAATTATTAATGAATATTGATTTTTCATTTTCACTTAATATTTTAAAATCACGTGTATCTTTCGTTACATCGATTTCTTCTGGTCTCCAAAAAAACCCTAATTGTTGGGTTGTTAATTTTTCAAAAATTGCATAACGTTGTTCGTCATATCTAGCAATATTAGGATCTGCTCCAAAAAACATAGGTTGTGTTAAAAAGTTTATTTTTCCTGTTGTAAAGATACTCATTTTAAGGGGTCCAGTTGTGTAATTGTAAAAAATCAGATTGTAACATTATATTGAGTTCATGATTAGTCCATATCATACAATCCTTCATAATGTTATTTTCAATTTCAGTAGTGACACCATCTTGTAATAATGAACTACCATCGCACCTTTTAATGTATAAACTATATTTTGTTTTACCAATTTCTAACGACGCGCATCCATATTGTGTTTCCCAATCTATTGAAATTGTTCCATTAGGATTTAATGAAAATTCAGGAATTGGATAATCTATAGGTAATGAATTCAAAAATCGTAAACAATTATTATATATTGTTTCGTTTAAAGGTGAAAGTGATCCACCCCAACTTTTATAATCATTTAAAAATTCTTGAGTTGGTTCAGATAGCACAGGCACCACTTTCACATTGTCCATTATCTTCTTCATCACCACGCCCGTCTAATGTATTTGAATAGTATCCGCATTTAATTCCATACTTATATGCTTTGAGAAAGTCTTGAATTAATATTTCCATAGGAACTTTACCTCCTACATAATGAGCGGGATTATAATACATATTTGTACTAATTGCTTGATCTACATATTTGCCCATAACACCAACTAATTGTAAATATCCTTCATTTGAAGTCATGCTCCACGCAAGTTCATATTTATTTTTCAATCTAGTAATTTCAGGTACAACTTGTTTAGCTTGACTTTGTTTTGACCCTTTTGTAACTACTAATGACCTAATTGGTTCTATTCCATTTGTAGCGTTGCTTAATTGTGAACTTGTTTCAGATGGCATTAGAGCCATCAATGTACTATTTCTCATTCCATATGTTAATATATCTAAACGTAATTCTTCCCAATTATAATCTAACTCAGTACCTACTAAGTTATCAATATCATGTTTATAAGTATCAATCGGTAAAATACCTTGAGCGTATTTTGTTTCATGAAACCATTTACATGGTCCTTTTTCTTTTGCAAGGTTCATAGAAGCTTTAATAAGATAATATGACACAGCTTCAAATGTTTTATTAATTAATTGTAATGCAGTCCCATCTGAATAACGTACTCCGTTTTTAGCGAGGAAATATGCAAGGTTAATAACACCAACACCTAATGAACGACGATTTTGAGTTGTAATTTGAGCAGCAGGTAATGGATACTTTTGGTGATCAATTAACTCATCTAATGTTCTTACAGTAATATCAGCCCATTCTTCTATATCAGTTAGGTCTTTAATATTTCCCAAATTTATTGCTGCTAATATACATAATGAAATTTGTCCATTTTCATCATATAAGTATTCTAATGGATATGTGGGTAAGGTTATTTCTGTGCAATTATGTATTAATATATCATTAGCATAAAAATTACAATTATCTTCAACTGTAATATCATATACCGGTATTTCGTCTATACATTGTTTAATTTCTATTATAGATTGATTGTTTGATGATATTACATCTAATTTATCATTAGATTGTAAATTTTTAGCTTGTATCCAACCTCTATTACTTGTCCATATTTGATGTTCCGGTGTAAGCACTAATTCTTTTTCATACAATTTAATTTTTATAACTTTAGCTTGTAAATTTGTACATGATGCTGTTGAAACTTTTTTATATTCAACTTTACCAGTATCGAGATTTTTTGATTTGATATGTACAGTTAATCCGATGTTAATCCAGTGTACCAATTCATCCATTTTTACTCCACAACATTGAAGTTTGTCAATCATGGCATCAACGAGAGTATCACCTGCAACACACAAATTAGACATATGAATTGGGGCAACTGCTTCATCAAATGAGCTATGTGTATTTGCATGATCCACAAACATAAAATATACACGCCCAGTTTCAAATCGTTCAATAGTAAATGAACTAATTAATTGCTGTGCATCTATTTTTTTCTTTTTAATATTTGGATTTTTTTCATATTTTAAATATAATTCACGGAATAACTGTTGATCATTATAAAATGCGTCGTGTAAATCGGGAACATCATGAGGTGAAAATAATGTAATTTTGCCTTTTTGTAAAAACCGCTCTAATATAATTCCATTAAATTGAATACCATAATCTATACGTCGAACTCTATTATCTTCTGTACCTTTATTATTTCGTAATACTAAAATATCTTCTATTTCAAGATGCCAAATCGGTACATATAATGTTCCCGAACCATTTCTTATAGCTCCCTGTGAGCAAGATTTAATAGCTGCTTGAAATAATTTATAAAATGGAGTAACTCCGGTATGTACAGCTTGACCATTACCGATACTGCTATTTTCAGCTCGAATGCGACTTGCACCAATGCCAATACCAGCTTTTTGAGATATGTATTTTGTAATCGCACCAGTTGTTGCAATAATACTATCTATTGAATCTCCGCATTCTATTAACACACAACTTGAATATTGCTTTTGTGGAGTTCGAACTCCAGCCATAATAGGAGTAGGTAAACTAATATTAAATTTTGATAGATCATCGTATAATCGTTTAATATATTTCATGCGAGTATCTTGAGGATAATTTGCAAAAACAGTAGCGGCAATCAATATATTTGCATATTGTGGAGTTTCATATAAAGTATGGGATTGTCTATCTTGTACCAAATATTTACCTTCGAGTTGTTTCATTCCTGCATATGCAACATTTAAATCTCTATCATGTTTAACAATATGATCGAATTGAGTCCATTCATGATCATCGTACCAACTAACAATATCAGGATCATACACTTTTCGTTCAATATTCATATCCACTAATTTTCGAACTGGAATTGGTTCATATTGACCTAATACTAATTTACGCATATTAAATAACATTAATCTTGCTGCTACATACTGGTAGTTTGGAGTATCTTCACTTATTAAATCCGCTGCGGCGCGGATCATGGTATTATGTATTGTTTCTGTTTTGATATTATCGTAAAATTGTATTTTGCTTTTCATTTCGACGTCTGATACTGACACATTACTAAGGTTTTCACAAGCCCAATGTATCACTTTATGTATTTTATCTAAGTCGATTGGTTCTTTTAATCCGTTTCTTTTAGTTACTAAGATTTGCTTGTGTTGCATCATGCAATAAACTCCATTTTATTTGAAAAACACTATTTATAGTAAAAATCTATTATATGATATATTAAATATTTTTATCAACTTTGAATTTTGAAAATGATATTTTCATTTAATAATATGTTTTATTATATATCAAATTCATGAGAATCTAACGCAGATGAGCTGCTCAATGACTCGTAATACCTAATCTTATATATGCAAATGTTCTTTGAGATTGAACGTATTTTAATTAGATAAAAAATTTTGAAATAAATAAAAAAAGAGTTGCACTTTAGAGCAGTCTGATATATAATCCTTTGTGTCACGAAGGGGGAAAGATTATATAATTATATAGTTATACTATATTAATAGATTCATTATATAGTCTTTATATAGTCTTTATATAGTTGGCTCGATGTACATAAATGTAGGTTGAAATATGATAGAAAAAAATGGAAATATTTTATATTGTCAAGAAAAAGCACTTATTCAACAAGTTAATTGTATGAACAAAATGGGTTCAGGTTTAGCGAAAGCTATTTATACAAAATGGTCAGTTGTTAAACGGGAGTATCATAATGTGTTTATACATATACCAAATACTATTTTGCTTGGTGAAGTATTAGTTGTTGATGTCGGTAATAAGTTTGTATTTAATGCATTTTCCCAATATAAATGTGGTAAAGACGGAAAACAATATACTGATTATGATGCAGTTCAAACATGTTTTGAAAGAACTTTAATGCATATGACTGATCTTAATATAGATGATCTAGCGGTACCTTATCAATATGGTTGTGGTTTAGGTGGAGGTAATTGGGATATTGTATCTGAAATAATTGATGATGTGTTAAAAGATAGAGCAATTTGTTATAAATTTTAGACTAACTATTAAATGAAAATAATGTAATATAATTCCCAGTATTAGTTTTATAATAAATAATAATAATGCGGTATTAGCGCAGTGACGATATGCAAGGTTGCATATTACAGGTTTTTATAGAATAGTTAAGGTTTCACATTATGATTAACATAATAAGAGATGATAGTGAAGTATATTACGTATTAGGATTATTAAACACAGCGTTCAAAGAAGCAACAATTAATATGGGTAAACCATCTCGATTAGCAGAGATTAATACATTTAGCAAACAGTTATATAATTGGCAAGTTGATTATTCATACTTTATTCATGATATTACTACATCACCACGATATATTGTATCTAAATTAGTTAATAACTGTTTTTCTTTTATTGAAAGTATTGAAAAAGAACGTAATTTAAGTATTTTATTATAGAACGCTAAAGTAGTATAAATATTAATATATATTATACAAGGAGAAGATTATGGCTACAGTTACAAATATAATTACAGGAAAGATTCACAAAGTTGCATACACAGCAGCAAATGCAATTGCAAATCCTCCTGCAGACATCAAAACTGCTATTAATACA
>Ga0315274_10001242_pt1 | contig 39350 bp, 29 predicted proteins | sample YL17G02_20_MG_FD_203700 | JGI IMG/M metagenome (GOLD analysis project Ga0315274, IMG submission 203700) | Sediment microbial communities from Yellowstone Lake, YNP, Wyoming, USA - YL17G02_20 | ecosystem: Environmental > Aquatic > Freshwater > Lake > Sediment | place: USA: Wyoming | collected...
TAGATCACCTGGTTTCGGGTTTGTCCCCAATGACTGTGGCGCCCTATTCGGACTCGGTTTCCCTGCGGCTTCGGACCAGAGGCCCTTAACCTTGCCACTGAGGCCAACTCCCCGGCTCATTATGCGATAAGCACGCCGTCACCCCGTGATGCCCCCGAAGGGACACCACATGGGGCTCCGACCGTTTGTAGGCACGCGGTTTCAGGTTCTATTTCACTCCGCTCGCGCGGTCCTTTTCACCTTTCCCTCACGGTACTAGTTCACTATCGGTCAGAGACAGTGTTTAGCCTTAGGAGATGGTCCTCCCGGATTCCCACAGGATTCCTCGTGCCCCGTGGTACTTGGGAACCGAACCCAGGAAGTCGCATCGCTTTCGCCTACCGGGCTTTCACCGTCTCTGGCTGGCCTTCCCATGCCAATTCGGCTAACGATGCGGTTTTTGACTTCCCGGCGGACCCCCAGGCCCGCCCAGTCCGATCCCACGACCCCCGCGCCGCAACGGCTGGGGCCTTGACACGGCGCGAGTTTAGGCTGTTCCCCTTTCGTTCGCCACTACTCAGGGAATCGCTGTTGCTTTCTTTTCCTCCGGGTACTGAGATGTTTCAGTTCCCCGGGTACCCTCCACCGAGTTATGGATTGGCTCGGTGGTGACAGGACATGACTCCTGTCCGGTTTCCCGATTCGGAGACCCCCGGATCAAAGCTTGCTTGCAGCTCCCCGAGGCGTTTCGCCGCTGGCCGCGTCCTTCGTAGGCTGTCTCTGCCAAGGCATCCACCACGTGCCCTTAGTAGCTTAACCCCTTCCAGACAACGGATCTGGACGGGATCTAGAGAGCAGAAACGACATCACTCGACTCTCACGACTATGCTGTTTTCAAGGTTCATCTGCCGGAGACAAAAGCGCAGACGGGGACGAGCCCCGTCTGCGGTTGGCTCCTACCTGTTTGCTACGCGGTATTCAGAATCGGTAGCTGAGGTCTAGCGTTTTTCTCTCTCCGACAGTCGCCCTCTTTCGGGCATCGTTTAGTATACCACAGAGACTGACTCTGTCAATCCCTTTGCGCAACTTCTTTCTCGGACGCCGCGCCAGCGCCCTACAGACCCGATTGTACCCCAGCCGAGGCGCCCTACGCCAGCCCTGAGCCTGTCAGGAGGCGTGAGGCCCGCCGGCGGTGATGTCGGCGTCGAGGCCGCCCTCGAACTGCTTGAGGTTCTTGGCGAAGCTGGCAGCCAGCTCCTGGGCCATCGAATCGTACTTGGCTGGATCGCGCCAGGCATCGCGCGGCCGGAGCAGCTTGTCATCGATGCCCGGACATGTCTTGGGCACGAGCAGCCCGAAGTTGGGGTCCTTCACACTGGGCACATCGTCGAGCTTGCCGGTCAAGGCCGCGTCGACAATCGCTCGGGTCGAGGCGATATCGATGCGGTGGCCAACTCCGTACGGGCCTCCGATCCAGCCGGTGTTGATGAGCCAGCACTTGGAGTTGTGCTTCCGGATCCGCTCGCCGAACATGCCGGTGTAGACGGTCGGCGCGAGAGCCATGAACGGCGCGCCGAAGCAGGCGCTGAACACGGCCTGCGGCTCATCGATGCCGCGCTCGGTGCCGGCGACGCGCGCGGTGTAGCCGGAGAGGAAGTGGTACATGGCCTGCTCGCGGGTCAACTTCGCCACCGGCGGCATGATCCCGAACGCGTCGCAGGTCAGCAGCACCACGTTCTGCGGGTGGCCTCCGAGGCCGTCCCTCGCTGCATTCGGCAGGTGGGTGATCGGGTAGCAGGCGCGGGTGTTCTCGGTCAGCGAGTCATCGTCGAGGTCGAGGCGCCGGGTGTCGGCGTCGACCGCAACGTTCTCCAGCACCGTGCCGAAGCGCCGCGTGCATTCGTAGATGTAAGGCTCGGCCTCGGGGGAGAGCCGGATGACCTTCGCGTAGCAGCCACCCTCGAAGTTAAAGATGCCGTCGTCACACCAGCCGTGCTCGTCGTCGCCGATGAGGGCACGGTTCGGGTCGGCCGAGAGGCTGGTCTTCCCCGTCCCGGAGAGGCCGAAGAAGATCGCGGTGTCGCCCTGGGGCCCGACGTTGGCCGAGCAGTGCATGCTCAACACGGCCGTGCGCGGCAGCACGTAGTTCAGGATGGTGAAGATTGATTTCTTGATCTCACCGCCGTAGGCGGTGCCACCGATCAGGATGGTCTTCTCGTGGAAGTCGACTACGATGAAGGTCTCCGATCTGGTGTGATCGACCTCAGGGATGGCGTGGAACCGCGGGAAGCAGAGCACCCGGAACACGGGGACGTGGTCGACCAGCCTCTCCCGGTCCCTGACCTGGATGAACATATTGCGGGCGAACAGGCTCTGCCACGCGTCCTCGGTGATGATGCGGATGGGGAGCCGGTAGTCCGGGTGTGCGCCGACCTCGCAGTCCTGAACAAAGATGTCCTTGCCCTGGATGTAGGCAAGCAGGCGCTGGTAGAGCTGCCTGTAGTGCTGTTCGTCGAACGGCCTGTTCACCGGCCCCCACCAGATGTGGTCGGCCGAGGAAGGCTCGTGGACGACGACTTTGTCGTTCGGCGACCGACCCGTGTGGTCGCCCGTCCGAACCACCACCGGCCCGAGGTGCCCGATCAGGCCCTCGCGGCGGCGGATGACTTGCTCGTAGAGGGACGCTGTGTTGAGCGTCCAGTAGACACGGCCAATGTTGCGAAAGCCGTGGTGCTCCAGACCATGCTTCGGCGCCCAGCTTCTGTCCTGATGATCCACCCCTGTCTGATCCTCCCTGGCGAGTGTCCGAATCGTTAGTTTCTCAGTTTTCCCGCTGGAACGCAAGAGCCGCGGTCACGAGCGGTCGCGGCAAGAACGTCAGGGGCATACGAGAATCGCGACAGGAATGTCGCTCCTACGGACCTGGGCGGACCGCCAACGCGATGCGGAGGGGGTAGGGCTATGGGCGGGAGGAGCCGCCGGGTGTCGGGAGGGCGCGGGCGCGGGAGAGCGCCTGCTGCGCTTCCGCCGCGCGCCCGCGATCGGCGAGGAGCTGTGCGAAGGCAAGCCACGCGCGCCGGTCCCGGGGACCGGCACCGACGGCGCGCCTGGCGTAGTCAAGGGCGGGGTCGCTGAGGCCGAGTGCGTGGCTCACACTGGCGGCCGCGAGCAGGGCGTCGACATCGCTGGGCCGGAGCCGGAGCGCCTCATCGAAGGCGGCGCGAGCGCCGGGCAGGTCGCGGGACTGCCAGCGGGCCGATCCGAGGACGACATAGGCGGGCTCGTATCGCGGGGAGAGGGCGACGGCGCGCTGGGCTGCCCGAAGCGCGCCGGGAATGTCTTTGCTCTCCAGCAGGCACTGGGCGATCACCGTATAGGTCAGCCCGCTATCGGGCTCTCTCCTGGCGGCTTCGCGGAGCCAGTGGAGTGTGGCTTCCATGTCCTGCTGCGCGTGGAGCACGGCCGCCACCTCCAGCGCGGCACCGCTGTTGGCCGGATCTGCCAGAGCCGCTCGCTCCAATTCCCCAACCGCCTGCTCGGTCTCCCCACGGGCAAGCAGGTGCATAGCTAGTTCGCGATGTGCCCGCGGGTTCTCGGGGTCCGCAGCCAGGGCCTCGTCCACGAGTTCGCGGGAGGCGGCGGGGTCTGCCCCGCCCGCTATCTGCTGGGCCTTTTCGATGAGGCGGTTCGAGGCCTCGCGGGCTCTCAGGCGCGGAGCCATGGAGAGTACGACCGCCCAGATGCAGAGCGATCCGAAAGCGGATGCGAGGAGGACGGCTTGGAGGGCGCGGCGCCTCACGGCGGTGACCCCGATTGCGACTTGCCGGCGGGATCGCCGCCGGCGCGCTCGACCAGCATCGTCCGCGTCTTCTCGTCCCAGGACACCAGATACTCGCCGGGCCGTAGATCCGAGAAGGAAACCATGTCCCAGGCGGCGGTCGTCGGTGGTATCTCCACCACAGCGATCTGCCTGGACAGGAGCGGAGGCAGCGCGAGCGAGAAGCAGGAGTAGAAGACCTGTGCGCCCAGGTGAGAGGACGGCAGTCCTCTTACGTAGATGGCCGACGGTGGGGGGGACTTGGGAAGAGCCTCCACAAGGCGCACTCCCGCCGAGAGAACACTATCTCGCAGGCGGGCGGCCTGCCTCCAGGGAGTGACATACCAGACCGAGAGCGCGGCCGCCGCGCAGAGAATGGCCACAGCGACGAGCCGGCTCTGACGCCTGCCGGCCTGCCGTCCTGCGCAGAGCGCGCCGAAGAGCAGTGCCAGCCCGACGCTTGGCAGGTAGCCGTACCTGCTGCTCGCCATGTCCGCCCCTATGGTGAGGCCGGCGGTGGCGACCGGGATCATCGGCGCGACCAGGTAGGCGCCGCCGAGTGCCAGTCGTTGCCAGGGCACAGACTCGAGGCCCCGGATCCACCAGAGCAGCCCGAGCGCCATCACGGCGATCGCCGCCAGCCGGAGATAGGATGGCAGGAGGCTATCGAACAAGCCGGGATGAACCGGGAAGAAGAGCTGGTTTGCCAGCAGCAGAGGCATGGGGGAGAGGACAGCTTGCCAGAAAGACGGCCGGAATTCGCCGCCGCCCAGCCAGTGCTCGCCAAGGACGAAGAGGCGAGCGGCCAGGTAGACGCCGAGCGCCATTGCGTAGGCCGCGCCGGCGCGCGCGGTTCGCTGGTCGCGAGGCAGGACGGCGAGCCGGACGACGACTATCGGCAACAGGGCGACGGCAGTTTCCTTGCTGCCGAGCGCGAGGAGGAAGGCTGCCAGGGCGACGGCGAGGGCCAGCTTGCTGAGATAACCACGCGCGCTCAGGTGCTGCTCCAGGCACCACATAGACGACAGGCTGAACGCGGTGCAGAGCAAGTCTGGCTGCGCGGCGGCCCAGGTGGTTGCCTCCACGTGGACGGGATGCACGGCGAAGAACAGGGCGGCCGTCGCGCCGCCGTAGGTGCTGCCAAGATAGCGCCGTGCCAGTAGGAAGAGCATGGCAGTATTGCCAGCGTGCAAGAGCACGCTGAGGAGGTGGTAGCCCAGCGCGGACCCGCCCCAGAGGCGCACCCCGAACCACCAGACGAGTTCGCTCACCGGGCGATAGAGGAGCTGGAGAGGGACAAGGCGCATCGCATCCAACGGGGCCGCCGCCAGTCTTGCGGCCCTGAGAAGGCCGAAGTCATCCGCGAGAAACCCGACGCCCAAGGTGTGCAGGTTCGACAGCACCGCCGCGCCAAGCAGCAAGAGCCAGAGGACCGCGGGAGTGCGAGGGGAGGGTGGGTCAGATGGCTTCTCGCTTGCGCCTCGGTACCCCACGAGGGCGCGCCCGGCAACCGCGCCGACGAGCACGCACAGCATGAGGAGCGGCCAGCTCCAGCCGGTGGGACCCCGAGGGTCCAGCGAGTAGCGGGCAATGGCGAGCAGCGAGACGGTCAGGACAGCGACAGCGGTTGCGAGACGGCGGTCGGACCGGAGGCCACGACGTGTGCCCGGCGCGCGTCGGCGAGATGCCCGGGACAGCGCGCTCATCTCAGGAGGGCGTCCCTGGCGGCGGTTCCAGTGCTGCGGCGCGGCGTTGTCCGCGTGCGAGCATGGCCCCCTCACTTGCCGGTGGATTCTAGGCTCAGCGATCCACCTGGGCCGCGCGCTTTCTTCGGCGGCTCGGGGTGCTCTCCTTGCGGCCGCGCGCCCTAGACAGCCGGTGTGAGCCGGACGGAGACGATGTGTGTCCGGCCGTCCGAGAAGGCCGGGATGAGGTTGCCAGGCTGGGAGGCGCCGTCGACCGTGATCTCCAGCCGGCCGTCGAGGAGCCCCTTCAGCTTCACGATCGTGATCTCATAGGTCGCGCCGCGCCACTCTCGCCGCAGTGAGGCGCGCTCCCAGTCCGATGGGAGGCACGGGTCGATGAGCAGGCCCTCGTACGTCGGCCGGACACCGAGCAGCCAGTCGGTAATGGCGAGCAGCGTCCAGGAGCACGAGGAGGTGTACCAGTTCACGAGCGTGCGGCCGGCGTGCGCGGGATAGGCGGGACCAACGTAGGAGTTGACGTAGGCATAAGGGGCCGCCTGCGTCGCCTGCGGGTCCTGCTGCTCCATCATCGGCGCGATGCGACGCAGCACGTCCATCGCGCGATCCGGGCGCCGGGCCATGACGTTGGCGAGGAGGTAGAAGACGGCCGCGTGCACGTAAACGGTGCCGTTTTCGCCGCAGCCGAGCCGAAGGACGGAAAGCCGGCCGACATCGGGGTCGTAGCTGCGATAGGGCGGGTCCAGCAGCAGCGGCCCGTAGGGTGAGTCGAGCTTGGCGTCGGCCGAATCGAGCGCGCGGGCAGCGCGGGCGGGGTCGCCCGCCCGGCCAATTACGGCCCACGACTGGGCGTTGAGGTAGATCTCCATGGTCGGCTCGCCCCGCGCGCCGAGCCGCCGGCCGCTATCCGAGATCGCACAGAGATACCAGTCGCCATCCCAGGTGTGGCGATCGAGCTTCTCGCGCAGATCGTCGGCGCACTGCCTGTAGCCGAGAGCCAGCTCGTCGTCACCGTGGAGCGAGCAGATGTCGGCGAACTCCAGCACCGCAAGATGGAAGGTCTGCGACAGCCAGACGCTGACGCCCATGCCCTCCTTGCCGACTTCGTCGAGCGCGTCGCACCAGTCGCCGCGGTCGATGCGGATGAGGCCGTGGTAGCCGCGGCGCAGGTCGAGCCAGTCGACCGCGCGACGAAGGTGCTCGAAGACCGGGGAGCGCTCGTCGCCCTCGAGGAAGGGGACGGGCTCGTCGAGCAGGCCGAACTCGCCGGTCTCCTTCAGGTAGCGCGCGGTCGCGAGGATGAGCCACAGCGGGCTGTCGTTGTAGACTCGGAGGTCGTGCGACCCACCATTGTAGGAGAACTGGCGGGGTGCGTGGCCATCCGCGTACTGGTATGAGAGTGCCTCCACCAGCCGGCGGCGTGCCGCCTGTGCGTCAAACGACGCCAGGCCCATGACATCTTGAAGCGTGTCCCGGTATCCCCTGGACCCTTCTCGTATCATGCGAGAGAGCTGCTGGGCATTGGCCTTGAGCCACAGGTTCGTCATGCGGTCGAGCCGCGGGTCGGGAGTCTGGATGCAAGGCTGCTGCTCGATGCCGCGCCAGTGTTCGCGGAACTGCTGGAAGGCCTGCTCGGCCTTGTCGGGCGCGAGGTATCTTTCGCGCAGGCGCCATCGTTCGTCTGGATCAGGGGAGAATCCGATCACCAGCGTGATGGTGGTCTCAGCGCCGGGCGGCAGGTCGAGATCGACCGCGAAGGCGGCAATCGCGCGGCCATCGCCGGGCATGTCACTGTTCGCGCACTGGCCCCGCGTCACGGCCGCGGGCGCCGCAAGTGAGTTATCGCCGACGAACAGCGCGCGCTCGGTGTCCCAGCTCGACGGGGCGGGCTCGACCGCGGCGAAGCCGACGAAGCTCTGACCCGGGTGGGCCGGGTCGTTGACCTCCGCGACAACGAGGCGCTCGTCCGGCGACCAGCGAGCCGCGATGTAGTTGCGGTAGTTGTCCCAGGGCTTCAGGTAGGGCGCGAGGTGCCATTCGACATACGGGAAGAGCGTGAGATTGCGCGGGCGGTCGCCGGTGTTGCGGATCGTCGCGGTCCAGATCTCCACCGGGTCCGCGAGCGGCACGAGGACGCGGAGGATGCTCTTGATCCCCTCGCAGGCCATCTCGAAGATGGTGTAGCCGAGGCCGTGGCGGCAGCGGAAGCTGTCGTAGGGCGCGGCAACAGGCTGCCAGGTGAGGGACCAATGCCGGCCGGACTCTCGATCGCGGAGGTAGAAGACCTTGCTGAACGGCTCGCCGGCCGAGGCGTGGGTGACGCGGCAGCCAGGGGTGGCGGGCAGGACGCTGTGACCGGCCCCCGTCTCCTCCACCCGCACGCCGTACTCGTGATTGCTCAGGTAGTTGTCCCAGGGGCGCGGGGTCGGGAAGCGGGTGATGACGTATTCCCTGCCGTCGTCCGAGAAATGGCCGAAGTGCATGCGATCCCTTATGAGCGAGGCTGGCCGGAGGTTTCGTTCCGGTGAATCCCGCGCCCTGCCTCGAAGCGATCCCCGAGTGCGTCTCTGAGGATAGAGGCCGATGCATCGCGGCGGCGATATGGAAGGCGGCTGAGGCGCTTGAGGGGTAGCGACGGATCAACGCCGAGGGGCACGGATCGCATCAGCGCCCGTCCGTGTGTCCATCTGTGGCGGTTCGGCCGTTCACGATCCCGATTTACAGACTCCGACGCCCCTGCTATAATCGCGTCAACAGTGGGCGGTTAGCTCAGTTGGTTAGAGCGCTTGCTTGACATGCAAGAGGTCACTGGTTCAAGTCCAGTATCGCCCACCACTTCGTCCCTGGGCGCAGACATGGTCGAGATCGTTGCGGGCGTGACGACTACCGGCACCACCTAGCCCTCACCGGGAGTGCCCGCGCTCGTCTCCGCCACCGCCTCCCGATGCAGAACCTCGGGGGGCGTTTCCATTGGGGCGAGGAGTCGAAGAGGCGAGAGGTAGAGGAGTCGAAGAGTCGGAGGAGCGCTCGGGCTTCGGCAGCGAGCTACCGAAGCAACGCGAAGGCTACGGGGCCCAAGGCTCCTGACTAACAAGGGGCGGGCAGAGGTGAGACATGGGACAGGTTCTTGATATCAGGTCGGACGAGCGAGACGCGGCCAATCTGCTCGAATGGCTGCAGCGGCAACATCCGGACGTCGCCGGCAAAGCGCTGGCGGCGCAGGTGGAGGGGCGGCTGCTGGACCTGACCGCGCCTCTGCCTGACGCGGCGCGCATCGAGATCCTCACCTTCGAGGACGAGGCCGGCCGGGAGGTGCTTCGCCACACGACCTCTCACGTGATGGCACAGGCGGTGAAGGACCTCTATCCCGGCACTCGGCTCGCCATCGGCCCGGCCATCGAAGACGGCTTCTACTATGACTTCGACACCTCCGTCACGTTTGGCCTCGACGATCTCCGGGGGATCGAGGCGCGCATGGCGGAGATCGTCGCCGCCGATCTGCCGCTGAGGCGGCGGGATATATCGCGGCAGGAGGCGATCGGCTTCTTCGAGAGCAGGGGCGAGAAATACAAAGTGGAGCTGCTTCGCGACCTGGCGGAGGAGATGGTGAGCGTCTACTCGCAGGATGACTTCGCCGACCTCTGCCGGGGACCGCATCTGCCGTCGACGGGGCGGGTGAGGGCCTACAAGCTGCTCAGCGTCGCCGGCGCCTACTGGCGGGGCGATGAGCGCAACCCGATGCTCCAGCGCATCTATGGCACGGCATTCATGGACCAGTCCCAGCTCGACGCGTACTTGCACATGCGGGAGGAGGCGGAGAAGCGCGATCACCGGCGGCTGGGGCGCGAGCTCGACCTGTTCTCCATCCCGGAGGCGCTCGGCGGAGGCCTGGTGCTCTGGCATCCGAAGGGCGCGATGGTCCGCCATCTGATCGAGGAGTTCTGGAATAAAGAGCATCTGAAGCGCGGCTATGCGTTCGTCTACAGCCCGCACATCGCCCGCGCCCACCTGTGGGAGACGAGCGGCCACCTCAGTTTCTACCGGGAGGGCATGTACGGCCCCATCATGATCGAGGAGGAGGAGTATCGCCTCAAGCCCATGAACTGCCCGTTCCACGTGCTCATCTACAAGAGCCAGGTGCGGAGCTACCGCGAGCTTCCGATCCGCTACTGTGAGCTGGGCACGGTCTACCGATACGAGCGCTCGGGGGTGCTGCATGGTCTGCTTCGCGTGCGCGGCTTCACCCAGGATGACGCCCATCTGATCTGCACGCCCGACCAGATCGGGGACGAGGTGAAGGGCGTTCTCGACTTCGCCCTCTTCATGCTGAAGGCATTCGGCTACGAAGAGTTCGAGGTTGACCTCAGCGTGCGCGATGACGGTGACCGGAGCAAGTACATGGGCTCCGACCAGGACTGGGAGGTGGCGGAGAGGTCACTGCTGGAGGCAATCGAGAGCCGCGGTCTGAAGTACAAGCGCGCGCCGGGCGAGGCGGTCTTCTACGGGCCGAAAATCGACATCAAGCTGAAGGACTCGATGGGCCGGCTGGCGCAGGGTCCGACGATCCAGTTCGACTTCAACCTCACGAGCCGATTCCAAATGGAGTACATGGCCGCGGATGGGCAGCGGCACACGCCGCTGATGATCCACCGGACAGTGCTCGGGTCGATGGAGCGCTTCATCGGGGGCCTGGTGGAGCATTACGCTGGCGCGTTCCCGACGTGGCTGGCGCCGGTGCAGGTGCGCGTACTGCCCATCGCGGATCGACACGGCGAGTATGCGGAGGCAGTGGCGAACACGCTGCATCAGGCCGGAGTGCGCGTAGACACGGATGTGCGGAAGGCCACCACGGGGGCGAAGATCCGGGATGGAGAGATGCAGAAGATCCCGTACCTGCTGATCGTCGGCGACCGGGAGCAGCAATCAGGCGCCGTCTCGGTGCGCAAGCACGGGGATGGCGACAAGGGCGCGCAGCCCCTCGCCGAGTTCATCGCGGGGCTTGCGCCGGAGCTGGCGGCGCCGGGGTCGTAGGACGGCACTTCACCGCAAAGACGCAAAGGACGCAAAGAAGCTATTGGCCGCCTTCGGCGGAAACGGCGAACGGCGTTTCACCACTGAGGCGCAGAGCGGGAAGACGGCCCCACCCCCCGCCGCCTAGCGGCTGGCAAGGGGTGGGCTACTATCTGTCCGATGCAGGCGAGACACCTGCGCTCCCAGGCTGTCAAGTGGTGATGGTGAAGATCGGCGTGAGCGGCATCGCCAGCTCGTGCAGCCGCCCTTCCTCCTCGGATGTGACCGGGCGGAAGCTGTCGGCGATGTCCATCATCATCGGCCAGAGGTCATGCTGCCCGGGCGAGACGGCTGCGGTGATGTCGTGTGAGAGCGTCCACCGGAACGCGAGGGAGGCGAGCTCAGGATCATCGTAGGGCTCGTACCAGCACTTCGGGTGCTTGCGCTCCTCGCCTGGCCAGTTGGTGCGGGCAACGGCCTTCAGCGCGAGCCGCGCCGCTCCCTTGGCCTTTGCTGCCTCCAGCACCTGGGGCCCGAATCCGCCGAACCAGCAGACGAAGTTGAACGGGAAAAGCACCGAGTCGAACGGATAGCGGTCGAGCGCGGTTAGCGCTGCCTCGACCGAGTGCGCGCTGAAGCCGAGGAATCGGGTCTTGCCATCTCGCTTCGCCGCCTCGAACGTCTCCATCGCGCCGCCGCGCCCGAACACCTGATCGACCTCTTCCACTGAACTCAGGCCGTGGAGTTGGTAGACATCGACGTGGTCGGTGCGAAGGCGCTGGAGCGACTGGGCCAGCTCGCGCGCGGACCCGTCCCGGTCGCGCTCACCGGTCTTGCAGGCAAGGAACACGCTCTTGCGATATGGCTCGAGCGCCGGTCCGAGGCGCTCCTCCGCGTCGCGATAGCTCGGCGCGACGTCGAAGTAGTTCACGCCGCGCTCGACCGCCTGCGCGACCATCTGGTTCGCCTCGGGCTGGTCGAGGCCGGCGACCACGATCCCGCCGAACCCCAGTATCGACAGCTCAACGCCGATCTTCCCGTATGGCCTCTTCTGCATTGTGACAACCTCCATCTCGCGGTTCGGCCCGCTACTTCGCGGTCGGCGCCGGCGCGGGCTGGGGGGCGGCCGCGTGTTTCGCGCGGATGACGGTGAGCTTCACCTCTCTGAGCTTGTCGGTGCGGGTGAGGCGAGGCATGAGGGATGACGGGCAGGTGACTCGCGCGCCATCGGCCTCGACTATGCTGTCACCTGGCTTGATGCCGGCCTTCGCCCCCAGCCCCTCCGGGAGCACCTGGCCGATAACCACCCCGTGCGGGCTTGCGATCCCCACGCCGAGCAAGGCCGAGAGGCGGCTCTGCGGGCAGTCGGAGCCATGCCCGGAGACCGCCTCAGTCGCCAGCTTCTCATTCGCCGGGGGAAGTGTCAGTGTCAGCACAACCTCCTCTATGTCGGCTGATGGCCTGGGTCCGCGACGAGCACGTGCTGCCTGTCTCTGAGGAGTGGGTGGTGCGGGCTTCGGTCCGGCGACCGGGATCTGCGCCTGCGCCCCAGCGCGGGGGTGCTCGCCCTCGCGGCAGCCTGAGATCAGCAGAAGCGCAGCCAACACGACGGACAGCGCTATGAGTCTTCTCATGAGTTATGTTGCCTCCGACGCCTGACGGCGCGACTGTACCCAGGGGTTCACCGCCTCCGTCTGGTTTCCCTGGCGGGGGGTGTGTGATCGGGCGACATGGAGGGCGAAACGGACAAGCGCCGATGAACGCGGGTGGCAGAAGCCACCGCTTCTGCCCAACATCGAAGACCTCGGGTGCTTAATCCAGCATATCGACCGCGCGGATGCGGAACTCCATCGGCGGGCAGGCGTACATCGCGTTCAGCGCGCCGCGCAGGAGCAGGCGGTCGCGGAGCGGCTTCACGCTCGGCGAGGCGAGGGCGCAGTCGCCGAGGATGGCGACGGGGCAGGCGATGTCGTCGGGAACATCGGGGTCTTTGCCGACGACGATGGCGAAGGGGTGCTGCTCGTCGAGCAAGCCCTCGTCCTTCAGCCGGTCCAGCCCGCGCCGGATGTAGTAGGAGCACGAAAGGCAGTAGTCGCCTGCGTAGATCCGGAGGCCCGGGAACTTCGCCTCCGAGAGTTCCACATCGGGGCGGGCGAACGGCCGGCGGACGCTCTCGATGGACTCGCCCACCACCTCGATCTTGCTGAAATCGGCCTCGCCCAGGCCGGCCTCGCCTGCGATCCGCGTGGTATCGACCTCGCCGGGATCGAGGCCCATCACCGCGCCGGCCACCGCGTCGAGCGCGACCGCGTCGGTGCTTGCCAGGATGAGGCCCATCTCCACCGGCCGGCCCTCGGTCGCGTGGTCGGCCTCCTGGGCGACGAGTGCGTCCATGACATTGAGATCGATATGGCGGATGCGGAGGAGGTCGGTCAGCTTGCGAGCAAGCGCCTGCTCGCGGTAGCAGTGCTGGTAGAGCTTATCGTAGTCGGAGATGATGCCGTGCAGGTTCTTGATCGCCAGCGTCACCATCGCCAGGCTATGGATCTTCATCACGGGCAGGTTGATGAAGACGTCGGCTTCGAGGATGGTGCGCGGGACATGGGCGGTCTTGAGAATCTGCGCGTCGGGGAGGGGAACTTCGACGAACTCGTCGTCTTCGAGGAAGACGGCGTCGATGTTCGCAGCCGCGAGCGCCTCGGTCATGCCGACGACATCGAAGCAGCCGCGGGTGGTGTTCGCGGCCTTGCGGTACTTCGCGGTCGAGATGCTCCGGCCCTCGGCAACGATGACGCTCCGCGCACCGGCCTCGCGGCACAACTCGCCCACCGCGACCACCACCCGCGGATCCGTCGTCGTCGGCGCGCGGTTCGGGGCGAAGACGTTGGGTTTGAGGAGGACGGACTTGCCCGCGACCAGTGTGCGGAGGTCGCAGAGGGAGGAGATGGCGCGGGAGACGGAGGCGCGGAGGGAGGCGGGGTCGGCGCGGATGATGGAAACCGTTGTCATACGATCGATGTTCGACACGGAGAGGCGATATTCATGTCGCGATTGCTGTCCTGCGGGGCGGAAGCGCGTCTCGTGCCCGGAAGTCGCGCCGAGGACAGGGCTCCCACACGACTGGGCTTCGGCAGCAAGCTACCGAAGCAACGGGAAAGCGCTCGGTGCCTAATCGGAAGTCAGTCCGCAGGCCTTCCTATGCCTAGAGTGTACGTCACATAGTTATACTCATCGAGGGCCTTCAGTCGACCGTAAGGTGCTGTCACCCGCGACCAGCAGATTTGGTCACACTGGGCCTTAATGTTCAGCATGAACTGCAAGTAGCTGTCAGTACTTGGGGTCACCTGATAGCCGCGGACTGCTATGCGATTGTCCCACAGAGGGCAGAACTCGCGAGCCAGCAGGTGCAGAGCTTTCGCCGCGCCGACGGGGCCCAGAACCTTCCTGAACGCACCAAATACTGCCGTCACCAACGGCCAGTCGTTCTCTGAGAATCCGCATATCGCCCTCACCCTAAGGCCCGTCAGGACGTTGCTATGGGTCGTCCACAGCGCCTCTATGTCATGATAGTGCTCCTCGGTAAATCTCCGGAACCTATAATACTCTCGATTCCATGTCTGAAGTAGCACAGCGATCGCTTCGGCCACAGTCAATCTGGTCTTCTCTTGCAGGGCAAGATCCACGAGTTCGATCGCCGCTTTGTAGAACAGACTTCGCGGCTCCCTCTTCTCGAACTCCTCGTGGGCCCAGTTCAGGTCGTCGGCTGTCGGTGAAGACAATGTCCTGCTGTCCCCGGTCATCTGCGATCCTCGCTTCTGTCTCCGCGGGAAGGAGACCCCCGTCTGGCAGTAGTCGGGGCAGGAATCCGCCCGAGGCGGACAAGTGCCCCTCTCACGGTGGCAGGGGCGAGCCCCTGCCCAACGGGCGCACAGCGGTGCGCCCCTACGCCGCGGTCGCCACGCGTCGAACAACCGCGTCTGCCATCTCCTTCGTCCCCACCGCGGTTGGGTCGTTGCGGTCGGGCTTCATGTCGTAGGTGACGTGCTTGCCCTCGGCGATGACGGAGGCGACGGCGGTTTCGACGCGGTCGGCGGCGTCCGTCTCGCCGAGGTGGCGGAGCATGAGCACGCCCGAGAGAATGAGCGCGGTCGGGTTCACCTTGTTCATGCCGGTGTACTTGGGCGCGGAGCCGTGGATCGCCTCAAACAGCGCGACCTCGTCGCCGATGTTCGCGCCGGGCGCGACGCCCAGGCCGCCGACGAGGCCGGCGCAGAGATCGGAGAGGATGTCGCCGTAGAGGTTCGGCATCACCATCACGTCGTACAGCTCCGGCTTCTGCACCAACTGCATGCACATCGCGTCGACGAGCCATTCGTCGTACTCCACCTTGCCCTCGTACCTCTTCGCCACCTCGCGGGCGGTGCGGTAGAAGAGGCCGTCGGTCGCCTTCATGATGTTGTCCTTGGCGACCGCGGTGACTTTGCGGCGTCCATTCGCCACCGCGTAGCGGAAGGCGAAGTCGACGATACGCTCGGAGGCGAAAGCGGAGATGGGCTTGATCGAGATGGCCGCGTCCTCGCGAATGCGGCCGCCGGCGAGCGCGATGACCTGCTTCGCCTCGGCTGTGCCCGGCTCGAACTCGACGCCTGCGTAGAGATCCTCGGTGTTTTCGCGCACGACCACCAGATCGACGTTCTCGAAGCGCGTCCGCACTCCTTTGTAGTGCTTGCACGGGCGAAGACATGCGTAGAGGTCGAGCGCTTTGCGCAGCGCGACATTCACGGACCGGAAGCCGCTGCCGCGCGGGGTCGTGATGGGCCCCTTGATGGCGACCTTGTTGCGGCGAATCGACTCGAGCACGCGGTCGGGAAGAGGCGTGCCCTCTTTCTCCATCACCGCCAGCCCGGCGTCTTGTATCTCCCACTCGATCTTCGCGCCGCTCGCGTCGATGACCAGGCGGGTGGCATCGGCCAGCTCGGGGCCGACCCCGTCGCCGGGGATGAGTGTGATCTGGTGCGCCATGTGCGGTGCCCTCCAAGGGTGCAGGCTGAAGCCTGCGTTACCCGGGCCGTGTAAGTGCGGTTCGCCGATTATAGCAGATAGATGGGGGCTCGTTGCGACGCGGTTTTGGCAGTCAAGCGCTTGATGGTGGGGAGGATTCGCCCTGACCCCGGCGAAGCGGGCGGCCATGAGAGTTCTGCTGGCGGGGGCAACCGAGTTCTTCGCGCCGTTCGTCGCCGATGACCTCGCCGCGCGCCGGCACGAGGTCGCCGTGCTTGGTGAGGCGGACTGCGGCCTCGGCGAAGGCGTCGAGCGCATCCGCGGGCCGATCACGGTCGCGGCGGCAGTCACCTCCTGGCGGCCGGAGGCGGTGGTCGATATGGTGCATGACGGGGGGGAGCGCGCCCGGGAGGTGCTCTCGGCCTGCGCGGGCAAAGGGGCTCGCTCGCTCCACATTAGCTCGGCGGTTGTCTATGGCCCGAATCCGGTCTGCCCGGTTGATGAGGCCACCGAACTCATCCGACCGGACCGGGCAGCTCCCGAGGTCGCCGCGCAAGTGGAAGCAGACCAGGTGGTGCTCGCTGCCGTCGGGCAGGGCGCGCCGGCGGTCATCCTCCGTATGCCGCATCTCTACGGCCCGCGGGATCCGAAGCCGGCCGAATGGTTCTTCACGAAGCGCGTGCTCGACGAGCGGAAGCGGGTCGCGGTGCCGGACGCAGGGCTGCACATCTGCCATCGCGGGTTCGTGCAGAACATGGCGCGGGGTGTGGTGCAGGCGCTCACATCAGCCAAGACCGCCGGTCAGGTCTACAATCTCGGCGAGGAGAAGCTGTACACCCTCGCGCAGCTCGCGCGGGCGGTGGCGCGGGCGCTGGATTACGAGTGGGACATCTACTCGGTGCCGGGCCGGCTGTGGCGGGCGCCGTATGACCACACATCCTTCTACGATCTGCGGAAGGCTCGGGCGCAGCTGCGCTACCGTGATGCGATGATCCCCCGGGATGGCCTCGAGCTCACGCTTGGCTGGCTCTGCCAGTCTCCCCCGACCGACTGGTCGTGGCCGGGCGTCGAGAATCCGTTTGACTACGCCCGCGAGGACGCGCTGATCGACGAGTTAGGGCGGAAGCTGGACGTGTGACCCGTGTGGGGACCCCGTCCTCGGGGCGAGGTGTCGGCCTACCTCGCCTCCCGTCGCACTTCGGCGAGAATGCTCAGCAGGTTCCGCACGCACAGATCGCTGGCGTACTCGCCCGCCTCGGAGAAGCCGGCGCCGCCTGGCTGGTTGAGCACGCTCTCGGGCAGCGCGGTCGGCCGCCAGTGGGTCTCAAGGGAAGCATACCCCTGGTAGCCGCGGCTGAGCAGGTCGACCAACTGTCCTTTCCAGTCGATCGATCCCTCCCCCACAGGCGTCACCCGGGCCATGCCGTGCGCGTCCGTCTTCGCGTCCTTCACATGGACGTGGACCGTCAGCGCTTCCACTTGCCGGTAGGCATCGGGATAGGGCGTGACCCCGTCCGCCGCGGAAACCTCGTTACAGGGGTCCCACACGACCTTGACCACGGGCGAGTTCAGCTCGTTCACCATTCGCGCGGTCTCAGCGGCGGTGGCGCAGTAGGTCGAGGCCTCGTTCTCGATGGCGAGCGTCACTCCCGCGTCCCGTGCGATAGGGATCGCCGGCTTGAACTTGCTCTTGATCCTCTCCCAGACGAGCGCCGACGGGCCGCGCTTCCAGAAGGTGAAGACGCGGACGATCTTGGTGTCGAGCTCGTTGGCGATCCGCACGCAGTCACGCAGGCACTCCAGGTGCTCCCGATGGGCGGGCTCGTCATCCAGTTCGCACTTGAATACCGGTGACGCGATGGCCGCGACCACGAGCTCGTGCTCGCCCAACGCCTTGCGGACCGCGTCGATGTTGGCCGCTGACAGATGCTGAATGGGCTTGTTCCAGATGGTCCGCAGCTCGACCCCATCGAGCTGGTAGCGCACCGCCAGCTTGACGGCCGTGGCGAGGTCCTGCGATACCTCATCGGTGAAGACCGCAAGCTTCATGTCCCCGCACCTCCCGCTCAACCCGTCCCAGTGATTTCGTTCCATGAGCGGCGGCCCCTGTCACACACCACTTCGGTCCTCACCGCCCCACGGCAATACATACACCGCCGCCACCGTTCCCATCAACACCACGGGCACGAGCATGGCCATTCGCAGATCGGCGGCGGAGGCGATCAGGCCCATGGCGGCGGGCATGAGGAGGGCGCCGATGCCGACGCCGGCAGTGAGGATGCCGAAGACGGCGCCGCTTCTGTCGGGGAAGTAGCGCGCAGCATCGGTCGCAACGAGGCCGAACACGCCTGACATGAACAGCCCGTTGGCCCCAGACATCGCGAGGCAGAGAGCCACGCTCGGCGAGCGCGCCACCCCATAGCTCGCCAGCGCGCTCCCGATGCCGAGGGCAAGGAGCAGCGGCGCGGGCTGGTACCGGACGGAGAGGACGCTGACCGACAGGCGGCCGACGATCATGAACGCCCAGAAGATCGAGACCGCGAGCGCGGCCGTGCCCCGGTCCGCCCCGAGGACCTTCTCCATGAGTGGGCTCACCCACGCGCTGAACCCGACCTCCGCGCCGACATAGAGCGCCAGCACGAGCAGCAGCAGCCAGAGCAGGGATGAGCGGAACAGGCCCAAGGCATGCAGGGGGTTCTCGCCCCGTCGCTCGGTGGGTTTCGGCTGGGCCACCATCGCCATGAGCAGGACCCCGAGCAGCCCCGCGCCCCCGTAGAACACGATCTGCCAGGGGAGCCCCTGCCTCAGCAGCAGCCCGGCGGCGAACGGCCCGGCCACCGCGCCGACCGCGAAGAAGGCATGGGTGAAGTTCATCGCGAAGGCGGGCGAGGGCTGGTTCTCATCGGCGATCAGGGCATTGCCGATGCTCTCGATCCCGCCAGCGCCAATGCCCATGAGGACCATCACCGCGAGGGCAATGCCGAACTCGGGCCGCGCGCCAAGTGCCGGCGCACCCGCGAAGAGCCCAGAGGCCACTGCGAGCGCGAGCACCGCCCCCATGATGATGCGCCGCTTGCCGACCGCCTCGGACAGGAATCCGGTGAGCAGGACCGTCGGAATGAGGCCGGCCGAGTAGAGGCTGAAGAGGAGGCCGGTGCGGCCGAGCTGGATATGGTAGGTTTCGGCGATGGCCGTGAGGCACGGTCCGAAGCTGAAGACGACGAGGCCGTAGCAGAGCAGCGTGAGGGCCAGGGTGTAGGTGAGGCCGGAGAGCTTGCCCATGAGCGGCCCTACTCCGCCGACTCCGCGACGAATGTCACGCCCTGCCAGGTCTGGCCGCTGTGATTGGTGACCCGGAAGAAATCGTACTGCGACCCGAAGAGGCCGGGGTTCTCCTCGTATTCCACGGTGTACTGGGTGGAGGCGATGGCGCTGCCCGCCGCGTCCAGCAGTGTGACCGTGAACGGCTCGCCGATGCGCGCGGGTGCCCACATCGAGCGCTCGCCGTCGGCCAGAGATGACGAGCCTTCGCGTTCGCAGTTGCCAGTCCCCTGCCGCTCGCTCCCGTAGGCGAGCACTTTCCCCTGTGAGCGATGCTTCACGCGGGCGGGCTGGACGTCGACGGAGAGCTTCGCCTCATCGGCGTGAGCGAGGTCGAACTGCCGGCCGGCCGCGCCCGGGCCGAGGTGGAGCGTTCCGCCGCTCACGATATCGGTGGAACGCGGACTGCGGTAGATGTGGCCAGCCGCGTCGGCGAGGTAGAGCCCATCCGCCGCGCACACCAGGCCCTTGACAGCGGTGATGTAGGCGCGCCGGCCCGCCGCGTCGCGGATGTCGTCCTCGACATCGAGTGCGCGAGCGAACACTCCGTCCAGCGTGAAAACCTGAAGCCGCTGGTCTACCACGAACTCGTTCTCGCGGTCGGCGATGTAGATATTGCCGGCGGCATCGACGCCGGCCAGCCAATGGCGCTGCCAGTGACCGTCGAGCCCGGCCGATGGTGAGAAGGCCGAGTCGGTGAAGGTCACGCCCCAGCCAAGCGCCGGGCTGTGGCCGAAGGGAACCTGCTTGCCGGTGCCGAGATCGAACTTGCTGATGTAGTGCTCGCAGCTCACGAGGAGATCGCCGCGGCCGTCCAGCAGCAGCTGGCGCGGGCGGTCGAGCTGGTGTAGCATCTGATCGCGATCGTACTCGCCGGCCCTGGTATAGGCCAGGTCGCCCCGGCCGATCCAGCCCCAGGGCGTGAACGGGAGGGGCTTCAGCCGCAGGTCGAGCCCCAAGCGCTGCACCCGACCGAGCACCTCGTCGGACAGGTAGATGCATGCCGCGGCGCGGTCGATGGCCATGCCTGAGGCGCTGATGAACCCCCCGGGGCCGCGGCCGGAGGGCAGCTCCCACGCGCCCAGGTCCTCGCCCAACGGCCCGTGCTTCGAGATCCAGTTTCCCTGGTGCAACACGTACAGGTTGCCGTCGCCATCCACATCGTGCGCCACCGGCGCATCGGGCAGGAGCAGCGCGAAGCGATAGCTGAAGTCGGGGCCGTACTTCAGGATCGCAGAGGGCGCGTGGTCGATGTAGAGCCAGAAGTTGCGGAAGTCGTCCCGCTTCAGGTCGGAGAGGCCGGGCACGAGGTAGCCTGGCCCGCCGAAGGTGCTGACGGGCACGCCGAAGCGCAGGCGGACCTTCGCCACAACGGCGCCCTTCAGCACATCGTCGAACACGACCGGATCGGCCGGGCCTGTGCGAGACTCGCAGCGCAGACGATACTCGGGGCGAAGGTATCTGTCATCGGTGAGGGTGACTGTCCCTGAGGCGTCAGGGCGCAGATTATCCCAGACGAAGCGGTGCTTGCCGTCGTCATAGCTGACGCGATAGAGCTTTCCCGGCGCCGCATTGTCGATGCGGACGATGAGGGCAGAGGGGCTCCGCTGGGCGACCGTCATCTTCGCCATGCCCGGCGGGGAGCAGAGAGCGAGTGCTGCGAGTGCGGCCACGCAGGTGATACGCCGGCGCGGCGGCGCGTTGCGCCGCCGTCCGCTTGAGGCGGATTCGCCGTTACGGTGGGGCGCCGGCGCTTGCCAAGGCGAGCGCCCAATCACATGCCCTCCCACTCGACGACGGGCCGAATCTGCGCGGCGCGGTCGGGGGCAGGGCGAGGCTTCGGGGGGTAGCCAAGCAGCTCGCGGGCGATGTCGACGAAGGCGAGGGCGCGCAGGTAGGGGCTGCCGATCTCACCTGCTAGGCCAACGGGGCTGCGCGTCTCTGAATAGGCGAGCTGGGGCATCATCCAACGGATCGCCAGGTCGCGCTCGACGCCGAGCGAGCCGAGGCTGATGGCGACGTCCGGTTGCCCCCCGGCGGCGAGCACCGCGACCGCGGCGTTGAGGGCGCCGGTCGTCTTCGCGTCGGATGGCGGAAGCGAACCGAGAAGACGAGCGGCCATATCCGGATTGCGCCCGGCGATGGATGCGGCGATCTCGGCGCGTATTCGCGCCGCCTCGGCCGGGTCCGCGACGAGCCCGATGAGGCCGGTCGCCTGGTCGATGTTCGCCGGCGAGATGACCGGCGCGACCGTCGAGACGGCTCTCGCGCGCCAGACCGACGGCCCCATGTCCCAGAGCAGCTCAGTCGCCTTCGCCACGTTCGAGTGCCCGAGCGCTCGGGTGACGTAGGTCAGCACCGCGTCCCTCGCCTCGCCCGGCGGGAGCGAGCGAGCGAAGGCCATGGCGCGGTCGGAGTCGGTTCTCGCCATTGCGGCGGCCGCGAGACACATCGCCTCCGGCGGTGCGCGGAGATCGCGCAGGAGTTTCTCCGCGGCCGCCGGCTTTGACGCTGCCATCGTCACAGCGATCCGCTCCAACGCCCAGGTCCGGGCAGGTTCGGGCAGCGCCCGCGCCAGCTCGGTGGCGCGACCGTCATCTGTTGAGGCGAGTGCGACCACCATCTCGGCCTGGACGGAGGTGGTGGCGACTGTCACCGAGGCGGCGGCAGTCGCGGCCGCGCTGGGGTCGCTCTTGGCCAGCCGCGCGGCGGCGCTTCTGAGAATCCCCGACTGCACGACCGGATCGGAGGCGCCGGTGGCGATGCCCGTCGCCTCCTCAGGCGGGCGGAGCTCGGCAATCCGCCACAGCGCGCTCTCCCGCTCGCGCATCGATATGATCGAGGAGGCAACCTCGATCGCCTCATCCGGCTTCGCTGCGGCCAGGCGCTCTGCGATCACCGCGGCCGCCTGATCGTAGGCGGCATCGCGTAACTGCCACTTCTTCAGGAGCGCCAGCGCCGCCGCCGGCTCGCTGTCGGCCAATCCTAGCACGACCTGAAGCTGCGCGTCGCCTGGGGTGAGCTCCGGCCCGGCCGGGAGCGCGCGCTCTGCGAGGTGCGCGATCTCGCGGAGAAGCATCCGCTGCTCTGCCAGGCGCTGATCGGGGCTCGGAATCCGAAGCAGCAACCGACCGGCGGTGACCACGTCCTGCGCGGCCGAGGTGGGATCGTTTGAGGCGATGGCGACCGAGATCGCGCCGAGGGCGCGCGCGGCATCGGATGGGCGGCGCATCCGGGCGGCGAGGTCAAGCGCGGCGGCCGGATCGGACCGCACCAGAGTCAGAGCGATCGCCTGGAGCGCGCCCGACTGGTCGCCCGGCAGCGCAATCTGAACCGCAGCCGCTTTGGCCTGATCCAGGTACTCGGCCGCCGGCGCGCTGGTCATTCGGGGAGCCGGCGCTTCGGTTGTCCCCAGCGACCCGGCGCCTGCCCAGATGCCGGGGCACACGAGCGCGAGGGAGAGAGCGGCAGCGAAGCTGGTGAGAGATACTCTGCGGGTCATCATCGTGGACAGGAACGGATTCCCGACGAGGGGCGGGGAATCCTGCCAGGGCGGCCGCAACGCGAAGCAGGGGCCGGCTCTTCGCCGACCCCTGCCAGCTTCAACCCTATGCCACGACGGCCGGACTTACATCCTACCTGTACCGGAAGTCCGTGTAGTGGCTCTGGATCGGGTTCGCCGAGCTGCCGAACGCGACGATGTACCACTCCGACCCCAGCTTGCGCAGCCGATACGAGAGGTAGAGATCCCGCTGCGTTCCATCGGGATCGGTGAATGTCTGGTGACCGGCATAGAAGACTTCGTTGCTCGATATCCACACCGGATCGCCGAAGTCGACAGAGGTAGTCTGAGTCGTGCTCATCGTGTCCGCGGTCATCGCGTAGTAGTCGTCGGTCGAACTCGTGTACGAGTACTCGCCATTGAAGTAGACGCGGATGTCGACCTGATCCGTCAGATGGGTCGAGAACAGCGCGGGGTCGGACTCGATCCATGCGTGGCGGATATCGTTGATGGCGCGCTGCTGGCCGTCCGTATCGAGGTACAGGCCAGGTTGGTAGGGAGTCGGGGCGTAGACATAGTCGTCCGGCTGATAGTAGACGCGATCCGGATAGACCCAACCCGGGCACCAACCCCACATGCTGTACGCCGATGGGTAGAAGCCAGGGTAGTTAAAGGCGTACCAGTACGGGTCGCTGAAGTAGAACGGGTAGAACAAGCTGATGGCGACGAAGTCGTGGTGTCGGTGACGCTCGAACCCGAAGAATCCGTCGTCCAGGTCGAAGAACCCCACAAAGAACGTCGTCCTGGGCATGAACACGAAGTCGTGCCGCGGCTCGCCGAAGTGGTTCTCGACATGCACGAAGTTGACGTTGATCTGCGTCAGGTTCCGTGAGTCAATCACCCTCGTGCCGGCTGGGATCGGGTTCCCGATGAAGTCATGAGTTGGGCGGCCTCGGGGCGCGGGCGCCCTCATGTTCTGCTGCCTGACCCAGTTCGTCAGGTGCTGCGCCCCTCGCTGATGCACCTGCGGTGCGATCGCGGTGACCTTGCGCTCGGCCTGCGGTCCGCGGAATGGCGCCGGGGGTATCTTCCGCGTCAGCGCCTCTCGACTCACCGGCCCGGGTGGCCGCGTCTTCACTGCGGGGGGCAGCCCAGCCAGGGCCCGGCTCGGCCTCTGCGGGCGAACAACCGCTGGCACGCCACCGCGCTGGGCCGGTGGGCGACCCGCTTGCGGCGCCTGAGGCTGAGTTCGAACTCCTCGACCCCGCCCGCGCTGCCGGCCGGCAGTCCCAGCCGCAGGCGCGGCCTGCTGAGGAGCGGTCCTCGGCTTGCCCTGGTAGAGCTCGTATGGGTTCCGGGTGGCGCCACCACCCCGCGGCTTCTGTCCCGCGCTCGGAGTATACGGTTGCCTGGCCGTTCTGCCAGCAGCCTGGCGCTGCTGCCGGTTTGGGGGCTGGCGCGGGCTGGGCCGCTGTCGGCCGGCCGCCCCTGCCTGCGGGGCCGCCTGCTGTCTCCTCTGCGCCCGTCGCTGCGGGGCAGCCTCTTGAGGCGCACCAGCTCTTCTCTGCGGGGCCGCCTGCTGACGCCCGGTCGCGCCTCTTGGCGGGGTCGCCTGACGCCCCCTCTGCGCAGCGGGCCCAGGGGCGCGCTGTCCAGCGCGGCCGGAAGGCTGAGCCTTGTTGCCCTGTGCTTTCCCTTTCTGTTCCTGCGCTTGGTCGCCCCGACCCCCGCGGCCCTGCTCTTTCTGCGCCAGGCTGAGACCCGGGAGTAATGCGAGGCCGAACAATGCCACGGCGGTGACGATGGTGCGACAGAGAAACCTTCTCGATTCCATCACGTCAGACCTCCCCTTTCAGACCGGACACTGCCGGCGTCCTATCGGTTGGTTGGCAAGGCACCGACTCTGCTGCACGTCCAGACAAAGGCTACCACGTGCGCCCCTGCAAGAGTGTCCGGGGACACCACATTTGGCTCCCGCTGGAAACATCTCGAGGCGTCATGTCTGCCAGGCGACGCGAGCCTCGCCGCCCTACCAGAATGGCAGGGCCGTTCGCCCGTTGGCAGGCCCACGATCGAGGTCAGACGGGGGTCAGGCCCATAGACACGTGTGAAGACAGGTCGTCGCGGGACCGGATACGCCACTACAGCCCGGCGAGCCCGAAGGCAGGCCCGCGGGCGCGCAGCCACCTGCGCGCCCGCGGGCCTGTGAGATGGCCGGCACTCTCAGCGGTCGCCTATTGGCGCTGGCCGCTCCATTCGCCGAAGTACCCTGAGGTCGAGTCCCACACACCGGTGCCGACAGCATCCGCGGCTTGCATGTAGAATATGCCTTCCCAGGTGATGGTGAACGGTCCCCCCGTGCCCGAGCCGCTGCCTTCCAGGTAGGCAAAGCCAACCGGGGATATCGTGCCGGTGAGACTGACTTCGCCCACAGACGGGCTCTGGGCCGTAGCGGTGACGCTCCCGTTGACGTCAAACACGGCCTGCCAGGTTCCCGACTCGAATCCCCCGTATGTGCCCGACCAGTTGCCAGCAAATGCGTTCACGCCCACGTCGGCAATCTTCTCGGCTGTCCAAGCGGCAGTCATCGATCCCGTCATAGAGCCCGAACCGGTGATAGCTCCGCCATCGTTGATGAACTGCCCTGACAATGCGACAGACATCGAAGCTCCGTCGTTCTGGGCGGTGGCCGTCAGCGCACCGGTATCGCTCACTGTGCCAGCGCCTTCAAGCACCTCCTCGGAGGCATCGATGATGATGACGCTCGCGCCCCCGTCCACGCCGATAGCGACAGTCATGGAGCCGGTGGGATAGGTCGCGGAGTATGTTCCTGCGAACGGGTTCACCAGATCGAACGCCTTCGCCACATAGACGGCCATCTGGTCCCGCGTGACGACGATCTCGGGGTGGTAGAGCCCGTCATCGTACCCGCCGACGACGCCGTGTTCGGCGCAGTACTCGATGTGGGGGTAGGCCAGGTAATCCGATGGCACGTCCGGGAAGTTGCGTGGGTCCGACGGGAGGTAGTCGGCCAGGCCGGCCTCGCCGCTTGGGGCAAGCATGGCGCGGGCAACGTAGATCGCCATCTGGGCCCGGTTGACCTCGTACTCGGGGTGGTACCTGCCATCGTCATAGCCCGTCACGACCCCTTCATCGACGGCGTACTCCACATACTTCAGCGCCCAGAACCCTTCGGTGACATCCGGGAAGCTCGGAGTGCCCGCGAATCCCGGCACCGAGCTCTCACCACCCGCTACGGCGCGCGCAATATAGGCCGCCATCTGGTCACGAGTGACTGCCAGGTCCGGACAGTAGCTGCTTTCAGTGTAGCCCTGGACGATGCCCGCGGCCACGCAGCCCTCGATCTGAGCATATGCCCAGAAGCCGGCAGGAACGTCGGCGAATTCCGCGCGGGCCGGCCGAGGCACGAAACAGAGGAACGCAGAGACTGCGATCAGCCCAACGAACGCTTTCATCCTAGACCTCCACGGCGAAGTTTCTGGCGGACGATGCCGCCCTCTCATGAAGCCAGCGCGGGAGCTCAGGGGAACGTCGCCGGCAGTCTTTCGGCAGTCTAGGCCTCGCCTCCTTCTGCGTTGCCTGCGTGGACCCGAAGCCCCTATGCCCTCGGATGATAGGCCCGGTAGACCTCTCGCAGGCGGTCGGTGGAGACGTGGGTGTAGATCTGGGTGGTGGCGATGTTGGCGTGGCCGAGCAGCTCCTGGATCGCCCGGAGATCGGCCCCGCCGTCGAGCATGTGGGTGGCGAATGAGTGGCGGAAGGTGTGCGGCGAGATCGGCGTCCGTATGCCGGCTTGTCGCGCGTACCGGCGGACGATCCGCCAGAAGGCGACGCGGGTCAGGTGTCGGCCCTTGTTGCCGAGGAAGAGCGCGGCGGCCGCGTCGCGGCGCGACGCGAGGTACGCCTTCACCGAATCGACGGCGAGCCGGCCGACCGGCACGACGCGCTCCTTGGACCCCTTGCCCACACATCGCACAAGGCCGAGATCCAGGTGGAGGTCGCCGCGGGACAATCCGACCAGCTCCGATACCCGCAGTCCGGCCGCGTAGATAAGCTCGAGCATGGCGCGGTCGCGCAGCCCTCGAGGTGTCTTCGTGTCAGGCTGCGCGATCAGCCTGCTCACATCCTCCACAGAGAGAACGTTGGGCAGCCGGCGCCGCAACTGCGCCGCGGGGAGATTCGCGGTCGGATCGGCGGCGAGCATCTCCTCCCTGGCCAGGTGGCGGTAGAAGCCGCGCACGGAAGAGAGCTTCCGCATGACGGTGGCGGGAGCAGTCCCCGAGCGCCGCAGCCGGCCGAGGTAGACGATGAGGTGTGACTCATCCACAGCGGCCAGATCGCGCACGCCGCGCGACACGAGAAATGCGAGGTGTTCTCGGAGGTCGCGCTGATAGGCCGAGATCGTGTTGGGCGAGAGGCCGCGCTCGACCGCGAGGCTGTCGAGGAAGACCTGCAGCGCCTCGGTGAAGTCGGGGGGGACTGATGTCTTCTCGCCGGTCATGTCCGTAACCGAGAGTTACCACGTCCGTCAGACCCGCGTCTCACGAGGTTTGTCCGCCCATGCCCATCATGCTATAATCGCCGGAGCATTCTGGGTGTGAGGCGGGCATGGGTATGCCCGCCCTAAGCAAGAGGCAGCGACGTGGATACAATCAACTGGACGGCCGAGCGGGCCCGGGCGCTGATCGAGGCGATCGAGACCGTCATTGTCGGCAAACACGAGTCGGTGCAGCTCATCGTCATCGGCCTGCTCTGCAACGGGCACATTCTGATCGAGGACATCCCGGGAGTGGGCAAGACGATGCTCGCCCGCTCGCTTGCGGCCGCCCTGGGCGCGCAGTACCGCCGCATCCAGTTCACCCCGGACCTGCTCCCGGCAGACATCACCGGCACCTCGATCTTCAACCAGAAGACCGGCGAGTTCAGCTTCAGGCCGGGCCCCATCTTCACCAACATTCTGCTGGCCGACGAGATCAACCGCGCCACGCCGAAGACGCAGTCGAGCCTGCTGGAGGGCATGGAGGAGTTCCAGGTGACGGTCGACGGGGCCACCCGACTGCTCGACCGGCCCTTCTTCGTCATCGCCACCGAGAACCCGATCGAGTACCGGGGAACCTACCCGCTCCCGGAGGCCCAGCTCGACCGGTTCCTGATGCGCATTAGCCTGGGCTACCCCACGCCCGAGCAGGAGGTCATCGTGCTCGAGCGCCAGGTGAAGCAGCACCCGATCTACTCGGTCAAGCCGGTCGTGCAGAAGGACGAGGTCCTGCAGATGCAGGAGAGCGTGCGGGAGGTCCACATCGACGCGTCGCTCAAGCAGTACATGGTCGACATCGTCACCGCCACCCGCGACCACCCGCTTCTCGCCCTGGGCGCGAGCCCCCGCGCTTCGCTGGGCCTGATGCGCACGGGGCAGGCCCGCGCCTCGCTCCTTGGGCGGGATTTCGTGCTTCCCGACGACGTGAAGGCGCTGGCCGCATCTGTCCTGTGCCATCGCCTCATCCTGAAGCCGGAGGCGAGGCTGCGCCAGAGCGACCTCGTCTCGCTGGTGCACGAGATCCTCGATCGGGTGCCGGTTCCGGCGGTGTGAGTCGGATGGCGCGGTCAGGAGACCGCGCCCTACAGAGGGACATAGAAGCTATTGCCCGAGTCACCGATAACGCGCTTGATCGTCACCCTTCCGGTGTTCCTGCTCGCGATCACCCTGCACGAGGTGGCCCACGCGTGGGTCGCCTACAAGTGCGGCGATGATACCGCGAAGCTGGCCGGCCGCCTCACCCTCTCCCCCATTGCGCATCTCGACCCGGTGGGGTCGCTCCTCTTCATCATCTCGAACTTCATGATGGGGATCGGCTTCGGCTGGGCGAAGCCGGTGCCTGTGAATCCGCTGCGGTTCCGCCACTGGCGGCGAGACGACATCCTCGTCAGCCTGGCCGGTGTAGCGGCGAACCTCCTCCAGGCCATCGCATGGGCGATTCTACTTCGGCTGACCGAGGCCTATCTCACCGGCACTTTCGGCAGATCCGTCGCCACCCTTTGCCTGTTCGGCGTCGCCATCAATGTTCTGCTGATGATGTTCAACCTGCTGCCGATCCCGCCGCTGGACGGCTCCCACATCGCCTTCAACCTGCTGGGCGTTCGTGACCCCATCGCGATCGCCAGGTGGAGCCGGATCGGGATGCTCGCCCTATTCCTCTTTGTGAGCACGGGCCTGTTCGGATCCTTCTTCGGAGCCGTAGTCGAGCCAGTGATCCGCCTCTTCCTTCGATAGCATCGGCGAGAGTGTCGGATGACCGAGCCAACCCACACCACCGAGATCAGCGTCCGCCTCCCGCACAGCCTCCGCCACCTTGCAGGTGGGCGGGCGGCTGTGCGGGTCAGCGGCGCGACTGTCGGAGCGGCTATCGAGGAGCTGATCAACTGGTATCCGGCCCTGCGGTCGCGGCTGAAGGACGCGGGCGGGGGCCTGCGATCGTGGATGCTGTTTTTCCTGAACGATGAGGATATTCGTGCGCGGGAGGGCGAGCAGACCCCGGTGGCCGACGGCGACGTGCTGGCCATCGTGCCGGTGGCGGAGGGCGGGTAGGGTCGGCGGCGGCAGGAAAGAGCCTCCTGCCCAGCGAAGCGACCGCCGTCAGTAAGGAAGGGAGTGGACGCGCATGTGTGACTGCTGCCAGCCGAAGCCGACTTCGCCTGCCATAGCCGGGACTTCGTCGCCCCGCGAAGGCGGGAAGTGTGAGAAGGGCAAGGATCCGAAGACCTGCACCGCGGAACAGATCAAGGAGTGCCACGGCGACGCGCGCGAGCATGCGTGCGCGATGACCGCGGAGGTGTCGAAGTAAGCCCGAAATCACCCCGGGGCGGCGCGGCTCTGGCTTGCCGCGCCGTTTTCCGTGGCCTGGGTGCGGGGCGGCGCGCCATCCCCCAAACGACCAGTGCCCGGCGGGCGGCGCGGCCGCCGGGCACTTCTCGACGTTCGAAGAGCGAAGCCTCTAGTCCGCCCGATGTCTCTCGTGAATCCCGAACTGCACGGGATTCACGGCGACGCGACCACGCGCTGCGCGCGTGGTCTCAGTCCATCGGCAATGAGAATGCCCGCTGGATGTAGACCGCCATCTGGTCGCGGGAGACGATCCAGTCGGGCTCGTAGAGGACGATCGTGTCGCCTGGGTTGTCGGGGTCGGGGAGCGAATAGCCCTTGACAACCCCCTGCTCGAAGCAATACTCGATGTGCTTGTAGGCCCAGAAGGTGGTGGGCACATCCGGGAAGGTCGGTGTAGTGGGCGGGGTGTAACCGACCAAACCGGCTTCACCTGTCGGCGTAGCGATCGAGCGGGCGATGTAGACGGCCATCTGATCGCGGCCTACCTCGACCTCTGGCTTGTAGTCGCCTTCTGCGTATCCCTGGACGACGCCCTGGCCAGCAGCATACTCGATGTAATCGTATGCCCATTGAGTGGTCGGCACGTCGGTGAAGGACGGTGTGGGCGGCCCCGGCGGCACGTTCTGATCGCCGCCGGCCAGGCTGCGGGAGATATAGACCGCCATCTGATCGCGGGTCATCGGAATCAGCGGCTTGTAGTCGCCCTCGGCATAGCCCTGCACGATGTTCGCGTCGACGCAGGCCATGATCTCCTCGAAGGCCCAGAAGCCCGTACACACGTCGGTGAAGCAGATCAGATCGATGGTGTCGGTGGCCTCGGCGGAGACGTTGCCCGCCGCGTCGCGGCACTCGAAGCCCACGGTCTTCGCGCCGCGATCGTGCGACAGCTTCCAGACCTTCGACGTCGAGAACGGCATCCAGTCCGACCAGGCCGAGGTCTCATTGCGGAGCCGCATCTCGGTCTTCCCGGTGGCCGACAGGGTCAATGCAACGACACGGCTGATGGTCGAGGCATCGCCACCGTTGATGGCGATGCTGAGGCCGCTCGGCGGCGTCGTGTCGAGCGTGATCTCGGCGTAGTTCTCGACCGATTCCAGAACTCCGCTCCGCCCCTGGAGATAGACTCGCTTCAGGCCGTCGCCGGTGGGCAGGGTCCATGGCCTGGTGAAGCTTGCGGCCTCCCAGTCGGTCCATGCCCCGCCCTCGTCCTTGAACCGCAGCTCGGGGTAGCTTCCAGGATCGATGGAGAGCGTTACGTCCAGCGATGTGGTGTACTCGGCCCCATCGTTGATCACCATCAGCGGCGGCATCGGCGCTTGCGGCTCGCCGCGCACGAAGACGTCGGGGGTCCGGTTCACATCGATGAGCACGAGGTTGGAGGCGACCGAGTCGAACCCGACCGTCTGACCGTCGGGCGTCATGGCGAGCGAAACCAACCCGGAGTTGTCGTCACCTTCGGCGCCGGAGTTGGATATCGAGACGCGCTCCGTAGTCCCACTCACGCGATCGCGCACGAATACATCCCACTTCCCATTTGTATCGTCGGGCACGAGATTGCCGGCGAGCGAGGCGAAGGCGACATAGCGCCCGTCATCGCTCACGGCAAGGAGAGGCGCCAGGCCGCCGGAGTCGTCATTGCCCTCCTCGTCCGTGCTCGATACGGAGACTCGCTCGGTCAGTCCCGTGTTCCGATCATGGATGAACACATCCCATTGCCCATTCGTGTCACCCGACACGAGGTTGTCGGCGGCAGAGGAGAAGACGACATAGCGGCCGTCCGCGCTGATGGCGGGTCGGGAGGCCGTCTCGCCATTGCCCTCGGCGCCGGTCACGCTCGCGACGGAGACGCGCTCGGTGACATGGGTGTTGCGATCGTAGACGAACACGTCGCTGACGCCGTTGGTGTCGTCGGGCACCAGGTTGCTGGCATACGAGCGGTAGGCGACGTATCGACCGTCAGGGGTGATGCTCGGCTTCACGGAGGTCTCGTTCGCCAGCCCGCCCCCGCTCGGCAGAGAGATGCACTGAACCGCGCCGCTCACCATATCGCGGACGTAGATGCCCGGCCAGGGATTCCCGCCGACCAGCAGGTTGCTGGCGGACGACTGGAACGCGACATACCGACCGTCGTCGCTGATGGAACACCAGAGGGAGTCGGCATCCCCCGGGCCCCCGGTGGGCGAGATCGACGCGAGCAGCGTGAGGCTGAGCGTGCGATCGCGCACCACGATGTTCGTGATGCCGTTGGTGTCCTCAGACACGAGGTTCGTGGCGCTGGTCGGGAAGGCGACGTACCGTCCGTCCCGGCTCATCGCCGGCTCGAAGGAGGGGCCATCGCCAAGCTCGCCCAGACTTGACAGAGAAACAAGCTCCACCCTCCCAAACAGGCGATCGCGCAAGAACACATCGTAGAGGTGATTGGTGTCCCCCGCCACGATGTTGCCGCCGCCCGAGTAGAAGGCGACGTACCGCCCATCGGAGCTGAGCGCCGGCCACCACGAGGCGCCATTCGCCGGCCCCCCGAAGCTCGTAATGCTGATCCTCTCGGTAACGACCACCGCCCCCGCCGGTGCGACGACAACACAGATGACAGCAAGAGACAACCCCAGCAATAACACCTTCCCGAACATGCCGCCTCCCGTTGGTGGCGCGCGGACCGCCAGCTCAACCCCGCGGGCGGACCCGCAACCAGTGCGAGTGTGTGTAGAAGCTGTTTCATAACCCGCCTGGGCGGGTGATGCAACAGCGATGCAGGGCGGTAGGCCTGTGCAGGCGCATTTCATGCAACGCATGGAGCGATCAGCCAACCACCCTCGGTCATGAAATGCGCTCTAGGAACAAGCATCCGTGTTCTCGCCGTGGACGTCAAGGACCCGACCGTCCCTCTTTGGGGGGATATTTGCCTATAGAAGTCATCTCGAAAGTCACGCGAGTGCTTGGGGCAAGCTATCTGCAACCTCCTGACGGAGCTTTGAGATAGCTTCTAGGCTCGCACAGCGTGAAGGGCATTGAGCATTGCGCGCGGGCGGAGTCGAGGACGCGGCCGCACGGCAGGACCGCCTGTGGCGTCTGTTGAACAGGCCCGAACCCCGCTTACCCCAGGAGATCATAGGCGCATTGCTTCCGATCGAAGATCGCATCGGCATTTCGACCCACTTCCTGCCCAGCACCCACGGTGAAACGATCTGGGATGCCATTCGCATGGTCAGCGGAGCCGGCTTCTCGGGCTTCGAGATCGTGCCGACCCTCGACCAGGCCCAGCTCGGCTATCCGTCCAGTCACCCCAATGTCGGCATCGATCTCTTCGAGTCGACGGATGCGGACCTCGCCCGGCTGAGGGACGCGCTCGGCGCCCTCAAGTGGGTGACGATCCACTCGCCCCACCTCGACTGGAACCTGGCAAGCGCCAACCGGCACGTGCGGCGGATGACGCGGGAGTACTATGATAGGTGCATCGAGCTGGCTATCCGCCTTGGCGCGGCTGCGATGACATTCCACCTCGGCGGCACAACCAGCGGCTACATACGAAGCACGGAGACCATCTGGCAGTACAACCTCGAGTTCGCCGAGCATGCCATCGAGCTCGCGCGGCCGCACAAGCTGCCCATCGGCTATGAGTTCGGCACTTATCCGGAGCTGAAGCACATCTGCGACCGCGTCGAGGGCTGGGGAGTGAACCTCGACATCGGCCATGCCTACATGGCCGGGACGACCGACGATGCGTTCTTCGGCTACCTCGAGGCGCTGAAGGGCCGGTTCGTCGAGGTCCACCACAATGGAGTGAACCACTACTGGGGCCACCACATGGAGCACCAGCCGCCCCACCTCAACAACATGATCGACTTCCCGCGCACCTACCAGACGCTGAAGGCCGATGGCTACGCCGGGCCGATCGTGTGCGAGATCCAGGGGCACGACATCGCCCAGGTCATCCGCCACTGCCAGGAATCGAAGGCGATGATCTGCGGGATCTGGAACGGCACGTTGCGGATGGCGAACCGGTGGTATGAGCTGTAGGGCTGGCATTCCCATGCCAGTCAGGCGGGCGTGAGCTTGCAGCCTCTGGAGGGAACGCCCGCCCTAGAGAAGGCCGCGGTACAGCCTCTCGTGGAACTCCGCATTCCACGGCCCATATGGGCAGGCCATACACGAGCACGCTTCGAGGCCGGGGAGGCGGTTGGGGAGGTCGAGGCATTCCTCGCGGAAACGGCGATAGGTTTCGCCGCGCCAGGCCTGGGCGAAGCCGCCCTCGTTGAGACCGCCGACCACGCGCTCACAGGCGCAGCAGGGGTGGATGCGCCCGCTCGCGGTGACGAGCGCGAAGATGTGGCCGATGTAGCAGGGCATGTGGGCGTAGGTGCTCGCCGAGAACGAGGTGCCACTCTCCGCGAGCGCGCCGAAGGTGCCGCGCACTTCCATGCCCTTCGATCTCGCGAGTTCGATCGCGGCCGCCACGTTCGCCTTCGCTTCATCCATCTGCTCGGCGCTCAGTTGAACCGGCGCACCGGCCGGCGCCGCGCCGAGCGCGCTGAAGGTGACGATGTCCGCGCCCGCCTCCGCCACCTTCCTCACCCACTCCACCGGCTCGCGGTAGTTGTCTGCCTGCACGACGAAGGAAGTCTCGATGACGGGGGTCGTCCGGCCGGTTGAGCGCCGGGCATCGGCAAGGGCGCGGATCGCCGAGAGCGCGCAGTCGAACACGGCGGGGGCGACCCCGTGGACCTTCGCATATGTCTCGGGCGCGGCGGCGTTGAGGCTGATATGGATCTCGTCCAGTCCCAGCGCGACGAGGTCCCGCGCCTTCTGCTCATCGAGCAGGCCTGCATTGGTCACGAGGCGGACCCGCAGCCCCGCCTCTTTCGCCTCGCGCAGGAAGTCGAAGATCCGAGGATGCAGGAGGGGCTCGCCCAGGCCGCACAGTTCGACCTCGCGGCAGCCCATCGCGCGCAGATCGCGGAGGAGAGCGCAGTACGTATCGGTGTCCATGAGGCCGAAGTCGCGCTCGCCAAGGACGCTATCAGCGGCCAGGCGCCGCCCGCTATCGGCGCAGTGGGGGGAGTGCTCGGAGCACATGATGCAGCGCTGGTTGCAGCGGTCGCTGACGCCGATGTTGACGCGCCTGAACCCCCACGGCGGGCGGCTGCCGCGGAGCAGTCTATCCGCGCGGTGCCGCTGGTAGGGCAGGAGCGCGCGGCGGGCAGCGGCGTTGAGCAGGGCCACGCCGCCGACAGAGATTCCGGCGCGTCTCAGCCAGTCGTTCAGCGGGACGATCTCGCCGGCTGGCCCGACCGCGGCCTTCTCCTTCGCCCGCGCCAGCGAGAGCAGAAGGGCGACCCGCCGGTAGGCGGGGCTGTCCAGATCGCCGACCACGGCCCAGGCGACATCGACGCCGCGCCGGATTTCTCGGAGCAGCGACAGGCGGAGGGCGAAGCCATACGGCCCGTCGGCCGGGGTCTCGATAACCCGCCCGGCTCGTATCGAGCAGCCAGCGCGCGCGACAACGGTGACCTGCACGCCCGGTCGTCGCTCGCACAGGCGAACGAGGGCGCGATGAACCGCTGAGTCATCCGCGGCGGCGATGAGGAGCGCTCTGGGCCGGACCGTCTGCCCAGCCTTGGTTGCGTTATTGCCCACACTCGAAGTGTAACATGCGGGCAGGCCGTCGGCAATCGCAGCGGCCGCAGCGCCGCTTGACACACGCCTCCGCCTCCCGTATCATCCTGCGGCCGACATCTCGCCGCAGGCGGTCTCGGGCAGAGGGGCCGCACGTCTAGCGGCACTGCTGTACTCCTGACCTCTTACCTACAGCCGCACCAATCAGCGTCCCAGGCCGTTCCATCGCCCGCGCCGGAGTATCGGCTTGACCCATCCCTATGGTCTGGGCGCCCGGAGAAACAACGAAGATGGCACAGCACATTCGAGACCTGGGCCGCGACTGGCGCGCCGGGGATGCCCAGCGGCTGGCGCGGTTTTTCAACAAGACCTTCGAGGGATGGCCGCACGGCGGATCGGATCCCCAGACCCCGGAGGAGGCGGCGCGACGCGTGCGCGAGCACCCGCAACTTGGCTTGTTCGTGACCGAGGAGGGCGGGGAGTTCCGGTCATACTGCAGCCTGCACGCGAAGCCCAATGATACCAAGGGCGCCTATGTGGGCCTGCTGACGGCAGACCCCGACTACCACGGGCGCGGGTATGGGAAGGCGGTGCTGCTGCAGGCAGTCGAGCGCGTCTACGAGCGGGGCATCGCGCGAGTCGACCTCCACACCTGGCCCGGGAACATGAAGGCGGTACCGCTCTACAAGAAGTCGGGCTTCATGTGGTCGCCGGAGTCTGGCGAGTGGGGTGTCTACATGCAGAACTTCACCCCCGGCGCCCGACGCAACCCCATCGCCCAGGAGTTCTTCCGTAAGCACGACTGGTACGCCACGATGAAGCGCGATCTCTCGCTCACCCCCGATGAGCACAAGCGAGGCAAGGTGCGGGTGTATGAGTACGTCTGGGAGGAGGGCGGCGACCGGCTGCACTTGGCCTATGACCGCCACTCGTGGGGCCTGGTGGCGGTCGAGACCAACGATTTCCTGGTTGGGTGCTCGCTCGCCGACGAGAAGCTCGTGGCCGGGGTCCCGCAGCGCGTCACCTGGCGCATCGTCAACCATCGCCGGGAACCGCTCGACATCGCGCTGATCGCGAACGCCGACGAGGGCGTGCAACTCGATCATCGCGAGCTGCTCAAGGTCAAGGGCCGCGCCGAGGTGCATGCCGAGTTCACGATCGCCCCGGAGATTCCTGAGAAGGAGAAGGACCCGCGGTCGCCCATCATCCGCACCGACGTGCTCGTCAACGGCCAGCCGATCCGCCTGGAGGCCGGCTTTGAGGCCAAGCAGGCGGTTCATTACAGCCTGGAGGGCGATGGCCAAGGGCTGCGCCCCGGGCGCGTCGAGCCGGTCGTCATCCAGTGCCGGAACGAGTTGGAGACGCCGGCGCGGGTGAAGCTGTACGTCGCCGCCTCCCCGGGCGTGGGGCTGCATACTGGAGCGACCTCGGTGCGGCTGCCCGCCAAGGGCTCGACCGGAGTGGCGGTGCAGGTCACCGCGCCGGAGGCCGGGCCGATCACGCTGAGCGTGCGATCTGAGGTCACCGCCGAGAAGAAGTCGATCCGGCCCAAGCCGGCTGAGCTGCACGCGCACGTGCTGGCGGCCGGCGATGTGGTCGGGCGTGTGGAGAAGGACCGGGTCGTGCTTGAGTCTGCCGCACTGCGCCTGAACATCTGGCGGCGCGGCGGATGGGTCGGCGTGATCGACAAGCTGCGCAACCGGCGCGATATCGCGGGCATCGGGCGTCCGCAGGTCGGGCCGCCCTTTGCCTGGGATGAGTTCTTTGAGACGCGATGCGAGGCGCGGGTCGAGCGAGAGGTCGGCCGGGCGGTTGCGGTGCTCACCTCGGCCTCGATCTACCGGCCAGGGGTGGTGCTGGAGGAAAGGATCACGCTCTCGAACCTCCCGCTGATCGAGGTCGAAAGCGCTGTCATCAATAACTCGGCCTCGCCCCTCGCGGGCAGCGTGCGCCAGGGCGCCTGGTTCCAGATCGGCCGCGGCAAGGTCGCGGCGCTTGTGCACGGAGAAGTCGTGGAAGGCCTCTCGGGAGGCGCGGGCCGGCATCTGGCCGAGCACCAGCTCCCGGAGAAGGGCGAGGAGTGGCACGAGGGCTGGCTCGCGGCTGAGGACAGCGAAGGCATCACAGCAGCCCTGCTGTGGGATAATGCCGAGAGAGCCGAATGGAGCGAGGTCACCCGCGCGCTCCCCACGGCCGCGCCCGGTCAGTCCGCCTCGGCGGGGCCGATCTACGTGTTCGTCGGCGAAGGCGGCACGTTCGCTGTTCGGCGATGGTGGCAGACGCTGTTCGGCCCTCGCATGGATCGCGAGCAGCGCCCGCTGGAGAAGAGGCGCCCGTTCGAGTTCGGCCTGAGGCCGCGGCCGTTGGTGATTCACGGTCGCGAGACGACAGCCGCGCTGGCGGTCGACTCGATCGGCAGGCTGGAGCTCGAGGGGAGCCTCCGATTGGACCTGCCGAAGGGCCTGCGGGCCGCGCCCGCGCGCGTCGACTTCAAGGGCGCGAGCCAATCGCGGAAGATACACAGGCGAGCTACCGTGACGCGCAGCGCATCGGCGCCCGAGGGCGGCTACTTCGCCGAGTGCACCGTTCGCCTGGACCGCGCGATCTACCACGAGCGGCAGCCGATCATCGTGCTTGGCGATCCGCGGAAGCGCGTGGCCGTCGAACAGGTCGCCGGAGATGCCGGCCGGCTCCGAATCGACAATGGCGTGCTCGCGATGACCATCGCGCCCGGTTTCATGGGTTCCGCGATCTCGCTGCAGAGAGACGGGCAGGAGCTTCTCCGGTCCGCCTACCCGGAGGCCCGGCCGATGTCCTGGATGAACCCATGGACCGGCGGCGTCCAACCGGGGTTCGGCGGGGTGACAAACGAAGAGCTCTTCAAGCAGAAGTTCCGTGCGCGGGAGATCACGCGGCGCGGCGCGCAGGGCGTGACGTGGCGAGGCGTTCGGGTTGCCTGCTCACCGAAGGAAGGTCAGCGGAGGGAGGACCAGCTCGCCATCGACTACCTGCTCGCGCCGGGCAGCAGCATCTTCGCGGTCTGCATCAGACTGACCCATCGCGCCGGTGTCGCGGGGTGGATCGATGCGTCGTTCCAGTTCTACCCGGTCATCGGCGGGAGCTACCTCGATGCGACTATCAGCGGCACGGCCGATGACCGCACCGCGCGGATTCGCTGCGACCACGGCGGCGGAATCGAGCACAGCCGCTGGGTGATGGCCGAGAACCCCAAAGCAGGTGAGGCGGTCGTGCTGGCGTGCGGCGGAAGAGAGGGGTTGGTCGGCGCGACAGTGTGGGGCCGCGACGGCTATTGCCTGAACGGGTGGCGCGGGGCCACGCATGAGGCGCGAGAGACGAAGGAGTCGGTGTTCTTCGCGGCATTCACCAAGGCGGATCGGGCGCGCGATCTCGGCGAGGCGTTGGCGGAGCTGAAGGAGCTACCGTAGCGGCGCGTGCCGCCCCCAACTGCGCCCGGAATAGACAAGCTCCCCGAACGGAGAAACCGCTCCGCGTCCTTCGCGTCTGCGGCACTTGCGGAGCGCCACGAGTGTTACGTCAGCCAGTTCTCGATCTTGAGACGCGGTACGCGCCGGAAATGGGATTCGTTCCCGCTGATAAGAGTGAGGCCGTTCGAGATCGCGATAGCCGCGATACGCAGGTCTGGCTCGTCGAGCGGCTGGCCGAGTCCGTGAAGATGGGCTCTGAGTCGGGAATAGACCCGCGCGGCGGCCAGGTCGAAGGGCAGCACCTCGACCCTTGAGATGAAGTGCGCTTCGAGCCTTTCGCGGATGGCCTCGTGGCGACCAGTCCGTTCGACGCCATAGAGGATCTCGCCAACAGTGATCGCGCTTAGGAAGCGCTGGAGCGGGGGAACTCGCCGCAGACGCCGGAGGAGGCGTGGCGGCGCATTCTTCCGCAGCACGTGGCTCACGATGTCCGTGTCCAGGAGAATCATTCATGCCCTTCCCAGGGGAATCGGCGCTCGCGAGGCATCTCGTGTTGTCGGTCGGCCACGATCTGGTCAAGGGCATCGCAGAGGTCGGGCCGGTCGGCGCACAGGCCCACCACGTCGTCCAGCCAGTCACCCTCAGCCCCATCGCGGCCAAGGTCCTCGATGGGAACGAGGGCGGCGATCGCCTTGCCCCGGCGCTGCACGATGATGCGCTCACCGCGATGGGCCACCCGGCCGAGGAGTTCGGAGAACTTGGCCTTTGCCTCTGCGACGCCGACGGTCTTCATCTTCTCCACCTCACTTGGTCATTATGACCAATCCTGCTGATGGCGTCAAGCGCGAGGGCTGGCCGTTCGTGGCACTCTGAAACGAGTCCTGACTGAGAGCCTGTAGTACTGGATCGCAAGCCTGGAGGATGGGCCCGCTGACTGGCAACCCGACGCGGGCGCACTAGTGTAGTGTCCCTAACGCTTCTTTACATTTGGCGATCCTGGCGAGAATGCGTTCGACCGGGGCGCTCCAGACGAAAGGTGTCGGGTCTTGGTTGT
>Ga0315274_10001243_pt1 | contig 39348 bp, 38 predicted proteins | sample YL17G02_20_MG_FD_203700 | JGI IMG/M metagenome (GOLD analysis project Ga0315274, IMG submission 203700) | Sediment microbial communities from Yellowstone Lake, YNP, Wyoming, USA - YL17G02_20 | ecosystem: Environmental > Aquatic > Freshwater > Lake > Sediment | place: USA: Wyoming | collected...
GGCTTGGCTGCCGCCGTTGTTTTTGACGTTGCCCGAAAAGCTGATCGCACTGCCCGGAGTGAGAGTACCGCTGTAGGCAAGGCTTTGAGTAATCAGGTCGGGCTTGCTTAACACCGTTACCTGCACAGTAGCGAAGCCTGAAAGACCGGGCTTGTCGGTAATCTTTAAAACGGAATAAGTGTAAGTGCCGGGTGTGTTATTGAAAGTTTTTGAACCCCCGTTACCTGTGAAAGTGTTGCAGGATGCAGCGGTGACAGGACTGCTGACCAACACTTCATAAACAGGAGTTGCGTCCAAATCGTAATTCCATTCGCATTTGCCTCCGCTTGAGACGCCGTTGGTGGCGTCTGTCCAGCCGTTGGGGTCGTTGGAAGTGCCGACGGAAGAATCGGCGGCCAGCCAGATGTTAACTGGAACTCCCTGGGTTACGGTAATGATAGTGGAATAATTCGTGCCGTCTTTTGAAATACCGGCTATGGCAACCGGGGCTTGGTTGGCGGCGGAAACAATAAACGCGACTGAACTGCAGTTATTGGTCTCATCGGATTCGCTGACTACTCCGCCCGCGACGCCCGCATCAGCGCACATATAGATAGTGTGGTTGCCGGCGGTGGCGGTCCAGGTAGTGGAAGGACTGAGTGAGGCAGAGGTCACACCAGCGGCTAGAGCCGCAACAGCGACGTCACCGGCGCCGACTCGTCCGGTGGTGGAGGTCAGACAGCTGGCATTATCAATACAGAAGCGGGCGTTGGAAGCACCGGCTTGGCTGCCGCCGTTGTTTTTGACGTTGCCCGAAAAGCTGATCGCACTGCCCGGAGTGAGAGTACCGCTGTAGGCAAGGCTTTGAGTAATCAGGTCGGGACCCCCCTGGACTACTACCTGTACTGTATCAACGCTTGATTGCAGGCCCGGTCGGTCAGTGATTCTTAATACCTGATAGGTGTAGGTGCCAGGGACATCGGTGAAGGTTTTTGAACCTAAATTAATATTGCAGGCAGCGGCTGAAGCCGGGCTAGTGATATTGGGTAATTCAAAAGTTGGCGCGCCTTGATTAAGGTCTCTATTCCACTCGCACATGCCGCCATTGGAGACGCCGTTGGTGGCATCGGTCCAGCCGTTGGGATCGGTACTGTCATCAGCGCAAAGCCAAACATTAACCGGAACGCCTTGAGTGACGGTGACAGAATCGGTGCGGGTGGCGCAGGTTCCCAGAGAAATCTTGGCATCGGCAACCGGGGCTTGGTTGGCGGCGGAAACAATAAACGCGACTGAACTGCAGTTATTGGTCTCATCGGATTCGCTGACTACTCCGCCCGCGACGCCCGCATCAGCGCACATATAGATAGTGTGGTTGCCGGCGGTGGCGGTCCAGGTAGTGGAAGGACTGAGTGAGGCAGAGGTCACACCAGCGGCTAGAGCCGCAACAGCGACGTCACCGGCGCCGACTCGTCCGGTGGTGGAGGTCAGACAGCTGGCATTATCAATACAGAAGCGGGCGTTGGAAGCACCGGCTTGGCTGCCGCCGTTGTTTTTGACGTTGCCCGAAAAGCTGATCGCACTGCCCGGAGTGAGAGTACCGCTGTAGGCAAGGTTCAGAGTGGTCAAGTCGGGGAGACAGCTGGCAACAGAAGGCGTAGTAAAAGAAGCATCCGCCTCGGTCCAGCCGCTCCAGGAACCAAAATTATCTTTAATCGCTATCTGCCAATAATAAGTTGTATTGAAAGCAAGTCTGCCAGCAAGAACCGTATAAGAATTGGAGGCTCCAGGAACCTCTCCGGTATCAACTTCCGGCGAAGGAAAAGCGGCTGGCGGAACTCTGGGCAACCAGCCATTATTATCAACTTGCACCGCATAAGCCGCTTGGGTGCCGCTGGTCACGCTCCAGGAAAGAGTTGGCTGAAGCGCGCAATCGTTATTGGAAACGCCCACCGTACAAACCTGCAGGTTGGAGCCAGGCTGAGGGGCGGGATTGACATCAAAGGCTTGGGATTGGACAATTTTTATAAATGTCTTGAAAAAAGAAAATTCAACCGTTAAATCAAGTGCCAAAACCAAAACTAATATTAACAAGCCTCCAACTAACGAAAGGCTAATTTTTAGAAATAGCTTTTTAAGATCCGTACTTTTCATTATTACTATAGCATTTATTATACCGTTTATTACTATAGCATTTATTATACCATAAAATTACCCAACCACAGTAAACTATAAGGATATCTTTATTATAATTATAGCATTTTATAAATTAATGACAATATTGAGCCCCTAACAATCAGGGTTATAACTAAGCCTAGTGTCATCCAAACGGCAAAAGGAAATGATTTATAGATTTTAATAGTTTTTATTTTGCGCTCTAAACAATATTTTTTAAAAGCAACCAACTCGGTCTGGCTAAAAGATTTCTTTTTCCCCATCTCCACTAAATAATCATAAATTTCGGGTGATTCTTTTTTAAAACCCAGCATAAATTCCTTACTAATTTGTGAATTTGCTTTCAACTCATCGGAAGATATTTCCTGAACCCCCTCTTCTTTTATATAAAAATCTAATATTTTTCTTAACAAACCAATCAAGACTAGAAAAATACTTGCCATTAATAAAATTTTATAGAACATAGCCAATAAAGAACTCGGGTGATAAACCCAACCATAAATAATGCCGGCCAGAAGGAAAAGAACCGCCATTATCAAAAACATTTTCTTTTTTAAATACTTAGTTAGAGGCTTGCTTATTAAAAATAGAACTGAGAGAGTAAGAATTTGGCTGAAAAAGCTATTTAAAGAAAGAGCCGCTCCCAACTGTTGCTGAAATAATTGCGTGAAAAGGAACATGGAAACGAAAACAATAAAAAGCCGCAGGATATCAGCTAGCCCAGATTTTAGGCTTTTTTTGACCTCTGAAGTTAATTTTTTTTCTCTAATCTTGGTTAAAACGCTTTGCCCTAAAAAAACCGAGGCCTTAATCGTAAAAAAAACAAAGACAGGAATAAAAATATTGACTAATAAAACAAAAGACGGCCAAAAAGGTAAGTAAGTTTTAGAATAGTATTTCAATGGTAAAAGTAAAGAAAAAGCAAAAAAAAGTTTGGCATCGCCCGCTGACCAAGCTCGAAATCGCCACATGAGAAAACTAGCTACAACTGAAATTAAAAAATTAACTATTAAAATCAGCAAATAAGAAAAACTGACGGTAAAAACCGGCATGGAAGAATCGGGGGCCAGTTGCTTTATTTTTAAATAATAAAATTTACTCAGGGGTTGGGCAAGTAAATCCCAAGCAAAAAGCAAAGCAATTACCACCAAACCATAACTCAGACCCAAAATTATCCATTTATTCTTTATCTTGCCGTATTTTAAATCCTGGTAAGCGGTAATACCGGCAATAAAAGTCAAAGCTGGCAAAAATAAATAATCAAATATCATTAGATTAATTTTAGCATAAAAAAGGGCGACTCTTGAAGGGTCGCCAGATTGAAAATTGAAAAAGCTTAAGGGTTAAGTATCGGATCCCATTTGCAGTGGTCTAGTTCCCCCCAGGTAAGCGCTGTGGTTTCGGACCGATAACCGGTTTTCTCTGCCACAACTGTATATTGACCGGCGGGGATTTCCAAAATTTGGTAACTCCCGTTTGCATCGGTGACGACGCTCAAGCCCGTGCCCAAAACAGAAACCGTCGCGCCGGGTAGCGGTTTTTCTTCCCCGCCCAAGCTCTTCTCCTTTACAGTTCCCTGCAGGGAATTTAAAGGACTCAGCTGGGGATTCCACTGACCGTAGTAGATCCCAAAAAATTCAATAAAGCAAGAAGTAGGCTGGTAGCCTGTTTTTTCCGCCTTGACTTCAAACTTCACTATTGGGATACCCAAGAAATTATAATTGCCTTCCTGGTCAGAGATAGCACTCAGGTCCGTTCCCAAAATAGAAACTTTAGCGCCAGGCAGGGGTAATTTTTTACTTGCATCGAATGGGTCAATCTCCGTGACCGTCCCGCTCAATGTGCAGTATGCCGGAGATAACTTCATGTGGGTTTTGCCAGTAAAATTAAGGGTATATGTCAAAATACCATAGGAGCTCTCTATCTTAATCTGAAAAACACCGTTCGGGATATCCCCCAACCCAAACCAGCCTTTTTCGTTGGAAACAGCATTCAGCTGAGTCCCGACAATGGAGACTACGGCACCAACCACTGGTTCGGATTCGGTTTGGGAAATTGCGACTTTTATAAAGCCTTCCAGGGTATTGCATGCCGGGTAAAGGGTGGGGGTCCAATAATATTTAGTATTCTCGGTAAATCTGTAGGATATAGCTGATTCTGTTGGTTCATACCCTTCAGCTTTGGCTGTCGGAATATATTCGCCCGGCGGTATCCAGGGAATATCGTAATCACCTTTCTGGTTAGTTTTGGTGCTCATATTAGTACCCCTAAGACTAACTTCGGCGCCTACTAGAAGTTTTTCTCCTTTGACATCCCATCCAAAAACGCCACCCATCAATTCGTTGCCCCCAGAAATGACACTGCTTCCGCCGCTACTGCTTCCGCCGCCACCGCCGCCACAAGACACCAATAATGCTGCTGCCACCAAAACCAAACCGATCGAAATAATCTTCTTCATCTTCTTCCCTCCTTTTCGCTTTTTTACCTAACTAAATTTACCCTCTAATTGTGAATGCCCCCTGTTAAAAACGCAAAGTATCCAGGTTAAATTTTTTAAAAGAACACCTTTTCTCAGTCTTAAAATATAGCAAAATTTAAGCGATGTCAATAATGGGACGGTAGAAGTTTTTGCTTGACTTAATTTTAAAATTATTTTTTATTGCCCTAAACTCTCGCGGCCCAACTTTTTCTAAATAACCATGATGAATTCCTAAGCAATATTTTTTGTATAAACACTGAGAACAAGCGGACAAAAAAGTAATTTCATATTCGGGTAGGGTCCGCCAGACATAGGGCCAGAACTTGGACGGCAAAGTACAGAGCGGAAAATGATATAATCTCAATTCATTAAATTTGCCAAAAAAAGGATAGATTTTTTCTAAATAAGGCCTGAATTTAGCATAAGTAAGACCCACTTTCGCAAAATTGTCGCTTCCCCGTCCTTCGACTTCTAAAAATATTAGTACAACCCTATCGGCTTGGCCAAATTCTTTTTTAATTAATTTTAAAATTTTGGTTAAAAAACGATAATTTAGTCTGCTAATCACCACCCTAATCTCTATTACTTGGTTTAATTTTTCATTTTTAAAATTCAGGATGTTTCTTATACCCTGCAGGGTCTGCTCAAAGCTACCGGCTGAACGAGTTATCCTGTCATGCGTTTGGCTATTAAAGCCGTGCAGGGCAACAGCCACTACCAAATTCGGTGTTTTCATTACTTCTTGAGTAAAATCTTCGTAAAAAAAGCGGCGACCGTTGCTTAAAAGGTCAAGCCGGTGGTCAGGATAATTCTGGCTGGCAAATTTTAGCACTGATAAAAACTTGGGATGAATGGTTGGCTCGCCCCCTGTTAATAAAATCGAGTCGGCCGCCGCTAAATCTTTTTTTAATTCGCGCAGACGCTGCTCCAAAAATCTCTGAGTATAAACATCGCTTTCCCAAAAATCGCTGGGATTGGTGCACATCAGACAACGGTTGTTGCATTTGTTCCAAAGACAAATATCCATATTTTCGCTTTTTCTAAAATAAAAATGGGGCTATTTTTTGAATTGATTTAAATAAACTCGTTACATTTTTCGGGCAATTTCTGATCCTTTTCTTTATCTCGCCTTCCAATTATATACCAATATTCCTCGCCTTCCGACTCGAAACAGTAAAAATATTTAATTTTAAAATTAAATATTTTTATTATTCTTCGGACTAAAACAGATTTATAATTATTAATATGACCTGTCGACACGTGCTCCCCTGAAAGTTCTTGATAAGCATCGTTAAAGAAAAACAATCCTCCGGGTTTTAAGACGCGTCTAATTTCCCCTAAAGATTGGTGTAAATTAGCAAGATGGGTATAGGTATTGAACGCCAAAACAGCATCAAAATATTTGGAAGAAAACTTTAAATCTTCGCAAACCCCTATTTGTGCTTTTATAAAACGGACTAAGCCTCTTTTTTGAATATATGTTTTTAAAGAATGGATTTTGCTTTCATCAGGGTCAACACAAAAAAATTTATGCTTCCGATATTTAGCTAATCCTGCGTATCTTTCTAAATCAGCGGGGAAACCGCAGCCAATTTCTAAAATATCTCTTTGATAACAACTACCTAAAAAATTCCATAATAAATTGAAAAATTCGCTAATTTTTTGAGCTGCCTCTTCATTAATGCGCTTCTCAAATGCGCTTCTCAAAAACTCCCCCGCATTTCTTTTTATATATGTTACATTGCTGACATTTAAAAAGAAGTTTTAAGTTTTTAATCCCGGCCAAAGAAGAACGATTGGAAATAAATGTCTCTTTGAAATAAACCGGTAAGTTATTAAATTCTAAATTGTCTCTTAGAATTTTTGAGTATTGAAAATTAAAAAAACATAATGGCGGCGGCGCTATCTTAAGGGGTATCTCCTGGCGCAAAAGATTTAAGATAAATTTATCGATTTGTCCTTTAGAAAAGTTTTTATCACCTAAAAATTCTAAATTAATCAGAAAAGGTATCTTTTCTTCTCAATAAACATTCTCAATTCTTTCGTTTGTCTCTTGATTTAAAATATTTGCAGGCAAAAAAATAATTTTCCGATCTTGAAATTTTTTAGACATCTGATTATTTCTCCCTCACGAGTTTTAATTCTTTATCTCCATAATACTGGTAATAGGTCGTCCAAATCCCTTCGCATTTATCATAGAGCTTACAATTTTTACATTTTTTTGTTTTAATCCTGGCCACTTGCTGTCTGGAAGAAGAAACATCCCAATTGACAAAATCCGGAGCCAAATGTTCTGTCTGAAAGTGAGCTATTTCATCAAGCTCGCTAATTTGATTTAAATAATCGTCAAAGTAACAGAGCGGCACATAACGAATATGCCAGTGGAGAATTTTGGCGTGCCGGCCAATATCTAAACACCGGCGGATATAAGGCGCTGCTTCTGATACCCTGGGCACGAATTTATAAAAATTATTGTGCGCTCCCCCTTCGTTGCAATCAACAAAAATAAATTCGGCATTGCGGATGCCCCAACTAAAGATTAACTTGCCAGTTTTTTCAATATTTTTATAATTTTGTTTAACAATGGTGGTGTTTGAACCAATGCGCCTCAGCCCCAATAATTTTTTCATGTTAGCTAGACCCTTTTTTAACTGGTTAAAACTGCCGGGTGATTGGGTTAAAAAATCGTGCACCTTGGCATTATGACCGTGAATTGAAAAAACAACGCTGTTTAAACCCGCCTCAACCAGGTTTTTGGCGTAATCAAAGTAAGAAAGCACCCGGCCGTTGGTCGCCATCATTATGGTCTCAAAATTCAAAGATTTAGCAAATTTAATCAAATGCAAAAAGTCCGGCCTAATGGTCATCTCTCCTCCAATAAATTCCAAATAGGTTGTCCCCCGCTCTTTAGCCCCCATCATTTCTGCCTTTATTTGATCGGTTGTTTTATTAACCAAATCGCGCTTGTTAGCATCAATGCAAAACCGGCAACGGTTATTGCAAGCATAACCAACGATAATAACTGTTTTTTTTGTTTTTGATTCTTCAGCCATTGGCTTTTTCCTGAATTCTTAAAATCATCCTTTTAAGTTTTTTGTAATCGGCGCCTTCCAGCCCTAAATATTTATAATAGTAAATCACGTAATCAAAATTAAAAAAAATCCCATTGCTCTCTTCCTCTTTCCCTAAATGCCTCAAAGCAAACGCCAGATCCCGCCAATTATCAAAATTATCTGGATTTAAAGAAATAGCCTTAAGAAAAAAGTTTTTTGCCGATTTAAAATCCTCGGTCAAATAAGCCAAAGTGCCCGCTAATGCCAGCAAAGTTTCTGATTTTTCTTCTAAAAGGAGCCATTTTTTTATGTCTTTTTTTAATTGAAGAATTTTTCTTGGGCAATCAAAATAGAGACGCGATAATCTTTCTAATAAATTATCCTCCCTCCCTCTTTTATCTTCTAAGAAATTGGTTCGTCGAAGCTCTAAATAAAACCCGGTAATCTTTTTAAATTTTTTCTGAATTATCTGAAATTTGTTTTTTGGCATTGCTTTAGAAAAATTGAATTAAGAAAGGAGTTTGAGGCGCAAACTCTGTCTGGGGAGGGTTTATTTTTCCAATTAATTTTTTATTTCTTAAAATAATCACTTCTTTATCTTCTAAAAATAAGCAGTCGCCTCTTTCTAAAATATCTTTATAAATATTGTTTTCTCCGGAGCCGCGACCAATAAAATAGACTTTGTTATAAAATAATTTTTTATCTTTAATTCCTCCTTCAAAAGCATACATTATCGTTTCATAAAAAATTAAAAAAGGCAATTTTAAATGCCGGTCAATTTCTTCCACAAATTCCGGCTCTTCTTCTTTAATTGCCTCCCTCAAAGAAACGACCAATTTTTTTGTTAAAGAACAGTTAAACGAGCAAGGAATATGATAAATGTAACCGTAAATCGCGTCTTTGGTGAAACAATTGCATAGATAAGACGGCTGTCCTTTAGTGTTCTTAAAAGTTTCGTAAAGATGACTGTATTTATTCCAGTCATTAAAGTGCCGGAAAAATTTCACGCAACAGACCGGATAACCCAAATCATAACCGAATTTCTGAAGGTCAATATAGGGTTTTTGCATTACCCTGTTTTTTATCACTACTGGATACCACCCGTTTTTGAAAGCCCGTTCAAGATTATCTTTGGTTTTGGCAATAAAAACATGAATTAAGTCTTCCGGCCTGGCTCTTTCTAACTGAACTCCTTTTGTAATGGTGGTGGTTAAGGTTTCTCCGCCAATAGATTTTTTTAAACCCGGAGCATCAATTTCAAAAAAAGCCACATCCGACTTAAGCAACAGACCGTAACGGCGGCACACTCGTTTTAGCGCCTCAAACCCTTTCTTCGGCACCCAATCATCCATAGCTGGCTTTATACCCAAAACCACTGCCATAAACATAACCAGCTGTCGGCTGGATTGTTTAACTTCTACAAATTCGCGGCAAAATTTTTTGGGAATATATCTCTCAAACATTTATTTAACTGGTTTAAACTCTGACCAGCCAAAAATTTCTGGATATTCTTTCCAGGGCCCTTCGCAGATTTTAAAAGATTTACATTCCTGACACTTTGGCCCCTTCTTTTTGCCCTCATTTTTACGATAAGCCGTGTAGTCATCAATTACCCCTCGGGCATCAAAAACCTTAGCATCGGGAATGACCTTCTCGGCAATGTAATCTTCGTAGCCCTTCATAAAACACAAAGGAATGGCTTCGGTCATTACTCGTTTTCCGGCTTTAATACCAGCATCCAAACCCTTTTTAACATATTCTATCGCTTGGGTTTTTGTCGGTATCAGCCAATCTTTATTTTTGGCGGCTGAGCCGGTAATGTGTGGAAAGGCGAATTGAAACTGGTCCACGCCCAAAGACACTAAAAGTTTAGCTATCTGGGGCAGAAATTTATAATTTTTTGTCGTAATAACAGTATTGGTAATAACTGTCTGCCCTAATTCCTTTAAATTTTTTATGCCTTGAGTGGTTTGCTCAAAACTGCCAGGCGAGGAAGTCAAAAAATCATGAATTTTGGCATTGGGGCCATGAAGCGCGGGCGAAAATTCAGTGGCACCAGCGGCAATGGTTTGCTCGCAAAATTTTATGTAAGCAAATCGCCGCCCATTGGTCTGAATCTGAATATCTTTGAACCCGGCTTTTTTTGCTTCGGCCACCAATTCCAAAAAACCTTCATGAACGGTTGGTTCCCCTCCCGTAAAAACAATCTCTGGTGCCTCCTTGGCCGATTGTCTGATGATTTTTTTTAAATCCTGGGCCTGGCGATTGCCATAAAGGTTTCTTTTCTCTCCTTGAACGCAGAATTTACAGCGGTTGTTACAAAAAAAACCGATTTTTAAATCTATTTTTTCAAGCATACCAGATAATGAAAATTTGACAAAAAAATAATTTAATTAAAATTGAAATTTTAATTAAATATCATTTTATCGTCTACCAGATAGCGAATAGGCCTATTCGCCCTTTATCAAACGGTCAAACCTCACTACCTGGCATAAAATTAAGTTAAATAACCAAAGGCTATTTAACTTTAAAAATAATTTTTTTATATGACTCGGAGGGCCCTGATTAATCCCCAACATACCAGCCACAGGGAGCACTAATATGCGAGGCGTGGTTGCTGTGGGCAGTGTGCGAGCCGTGCGAGCCGTGGGAGCCATGGCTGGAATGGGAACAATGAGAAGCATGCGAGCCGTGCGAGCCGTGGGAACCGTGAGCGCTGTGCGAGCCGTGGGAACCATGGGAACAATGAGCGGTATGCGAGCCATGGGAGCCATGGGAGCTATGGGAAGTATGGGCGGCATTCAATGAATCGGTGTTTGGGCTAACCACACCGGCCAAACCTAAACCAACCGCCAAAATTGCCTGGCTGGTATTTAAAATGCTTCGACCTTCAATTCGGCCTTCTTCGTCGGTCAAAAAATCCTTTAGGGATTTTTTAATTTGGGGAAATTTGAATTTAAGTGCCATATATAAGGTATGTAAAAAAAATTAATCATTCCCAACATGCCAACCACAAGGAACAATATTACTATCCACTAAGATGCGAGCCGTGCGAGCCGTGAGCGCTGTGCCCGCCGCTTAAATGAGCGGTATGTGAGCCGTGTGAACCGTGCGAGCCGTGGGAACCGTGAGCGCTGTGCGAGCCGTGGGAACAATGAGCGGTATGCGAGCCATGGGAGCCATGGGAGCTATGGGAAGTGTGAGAGCAGCTAGCCAAAGCATTGTTGGCGTTCATTAAACCAACCAGCCCCATACCTGCTCCCAGAATGGTTAAGCCGGCTTTAAGAATGTTCTGGCCGTTGATTTGCCCATCCTCGTCAGTCAAAAAATTTTTAAGCGTTTTTTCAACAAGGGGCCGTTTATTGTTCATTAACTTCATGTTTTTGTTAGTTTTTTCTTATTATCGGTTGTAGCCTTTAGCCAATTATGAAAAACCTTTAAACTTTCTTTATTTTTTAATTTTTCAAAAAGATAATCAAAAATTCCTTTAAAAATTTTGCACCTTTCATTATTGGGAATTTGGGGAAAAATATTTCCTTGTTCTTTATAATTGAAAACCGGGCAGGTGCCGCAATAGGGTTTGTAGGCGCAATTAAAACATTCCGGCAATCCTTCAAGCGTGGAGGCGATACAACAGGACTTCACCACCTGGTGGCTGACTATTTCCTGATAAGAGTTTTTCAAAACATTACCTAACTTGAATGAATCATCGCCCATCCGGTTCAGCATCCTCCCTTCATCGCAAGTATAAACATCGCCATTAAAATTGTAGGCCAGCTGACCGATGCCCGCGCCGCAGGGAGAGCGCAAATCCAAAAAATTTGGGTCAGCGTCGCCAAAAATTTTTTGCAAGGTAATTACGGCATAACCCTCTCTAATTTTTTTTCCGCGCAAATTCAGCTCGATGATGTAATCCAATGACTTGCGATAAAACTCAATAAACTCCTGAGGTGAATACCTTATCTGGTCGGCGGTTTTTTGGGCCAAACCAAAAGGATTCAAAACTCTCAAAAATATTGTCGGCAGCCCCAATTCAATATAACTATCAACAATTTCTTTCCAGAAAGGCAAAGAATGCTTAGTGATTGTGGTCAAGGCATTAATTCGATAACCGATTGTCTGATATTTTTTTCTTATGGTTCTAATCCATTCGGCTACGTTTTTATAAGAGTTTCCGTCGCTAAAAATTCGTTGCTTGTTGTGCAAAAATTCTGGACCATCCAACGAAGTGCAAAAAATCACCCGCCGCTTGAAAAGCCAATCTAGTTTCGCCTTATCCATTAAGCTAAGATTAGAAACAATGGTGATTAAAAGATTTTTGCCGGCTTTTTTATTCTTTTTCTGGGCGTAATCAACGATAAATTTCAGCACCGGCCAATTAACTAACGGCTCGCCACCCTGAAATTCAATGGTTAAGTCTTGGCTTGGTGAATTAAAAATTGTTTCCACTACCGCCTTAGCCGTAGTTTTGTTCATATCAAGTTCTGTCCTTTTCAGATTTTCGGCCGAGGCATGACAATAAAGACATTTATGGTTACAGCGTAGGGTTAAAATAATAATATGCAAAGAAGGTCCCTGCCTTAAAAACCGATTTTTGGCCGCATACCTTTTGATGAACCCAGCTTCGTCAAGGCCCTTTTTCAAAAAACCTTTTTCGCCCAGCTGTTTAAGTTGCTCAATTTTGGCTTGCCCTCCCCGCTTGACAAGTTCCGTAAAATTATTTTCAGACAAAAAAACATACTCCCCCAAGTCGTTGGTCAAGAGATACTGGCTGCCTAATTTTTTAAAACGGAAAAATCCTAAATCTTTTGATGGTTTTTGAACTTTCAACATCTTTTGGTCTAAAAATTTACCCGTCATAAAAAGAGAAATTTTTATTCTTGGATTATCATCAAGCGAACAAATTCTGCCACCAGTTCCGCCTGGCCGGGCGAAGAAATCAAATCCCCGGCTACGATGATAGAGGCGCTATCATTAATCTTTAGTTCCGCAGGCTTAAGCGGTGAGTTTTTTTGCTCGTTGCCTTTTTTGATAATGGAACTAAACTGAGTGGCTTCGTTTATCTTTATAACCTTTACTTCATTTATTGATTTGGCCCTGGTTAAATCATTCAAGGAAGTAAAAGTCCTTGCCTGAATTTCAAACGCTTTTTGGGCTAAGTCAATTTTCAGAATAATCCCGTCAACTATAGTTTTTGATGACGTCAAAAGGTCTGGTTCACTTGCCGAACAGCTAATTCTTTGGGGGCTGGGACTGGGTTGGCTTAAAAATTCTTTGGGCAGCCAGCCGGATTGCTGCCAAAGCCAGCCAGCCAGCCAGCCGCCAATAAAAATCAAAATAAACCAGCTCAAATTTTTAATGTTTTTTTTAAAAAAATGCTTTACTTTGGCAAAATCAATCATGTCGGCTTTTGATGACCTGGGCCAAAACGTAATTGCCAAACTCATTGGCGATTTTTTGGCCCAAATCATTTTTGACATCTTTAAAAAAAACTAAAAAATAACCTCCCCGTTTTTTGAAATAAATTTTACCAAAAGACCGAAAGGCTTTGGCTACTTCCTCAATCGCGGTCTGGTTATAAAATTTTACTGACAGTCTTTTTTCAATCATTTTTTTCTTTTCGCCTTTTTTTTACTCTTTTGGCCAAAGCGCTCCTCCCAGGTTTGAGCAATTCCCAAGGGGTCTTCCAGATAATTTTGGTCCTCGGCTTTATCGGCCAATTCCGAAAAGGCATAAAGAGGCGAAAGCAGGGCTTGGGCAATAATGTGTTCTCTTACTTTTTGATTGGCTTTCACAATTTTTTCTCTTAAGGCATAATTTAAAAGCTCATTTTCAAAATCCCCCACGATTACCTCCAGGTCCTTTGGCGATAGATTTTCTTTGGACTTAAAATAAATTTCTATTTTTTTGTTGGGGTCGCCATCTAAATGAATATAAACCTTGTCAATAAAGACATAAGCCGCGCCATAAATAGCGGATAAAGAATAAAGCTCAGGATTAATCACCAATTTATAACAGGCGGAATTTTGTTGTTTCATTTTCCTTGTCAATTATTTTTGATAGCCGCAAGTTTCTTGATTCAGCGCGTTAAAAATTTTATCACAAAAATTGGGGTTATCTTCAACGAAATAAATTTGGCAGGAAATTCTTTCAAACCAATCATTAATCTCCAGACAATATTTTTTATCATTAGTTCTTAGGGCTGTCATATAGTTAAAATCGTCTTCTCGGTCTTCTTCGCTTCTTCCATCAAGGGCCATTTCTTTATAAAGATTCTGGTCATTCTTAAGAACAATAAAACAATATCTATTTCCTGAACAAAATGTTTTCAATTCTTCATCTGAGCCCCCATTTTTAAAAAAATAACAAATTTCTTCTGCATAAACATTTTTATAGGTTGAAATCAAGTTTTTTATATGATAACCATACTGAATTACCTCGGGCGAATCACAATTGTTACTTTTAAAAATCTTATTGATGGTTTCGTAAACATCGAAGTAGAGTAAGGCCACACTCTTATCGTTTTCGCTAATATATTGAGTAAAAACTTCGTTCTGGCTGGCTCCCTGCCAAAGCCGGCAAAAATCATATTGCTCAAGTAAAAAACTGAATTTATCAATGGGATTCTTGATGTCTTTTTGATAATAAATCTCAATATAATCTTTTGTCTCATCTATCGCCTTGGCGCTTGGAAACTGTTCGCAAAGACTGGTAGCTGCTTGAGAAACTATTTCTTCCTCTTTTTGCGTCGGAATTAAATAATTTTTAATTTTTGCTAAAGAAAAATAAAAAAATATGCCAGCGACAAAAATCAGAAGCGAAATTAAAATAATGATTTTAGTTTTTTTTGTTAAATTAACCATTGGGATTACTTTTGTCTATCTATTCTCATTATACCCTATCTATTCTCATTATACTAATTACGCTCAGCGGTCGTCAAGGCAGGAATTCCACCTTTTTGATTTAAAAACATTTATGTCTTTTGACCTCTTTAAAGTTATCTACTCATTTATAATCATCCGCTTAAATTCTTCTTCACCATACACATTATAATAGGATTTCCAAGTCCCCTCACAAATATCTTTTTGGGAACAACTTCGACAATATTTAGCCCTTCTTTTTCCCATCTTTGTCCGCACATAATTATAATCACTAATCCTGCCTCCCAGTACAACTTCATTTCTTAACCCAAACTCTGTAGCCAAGTTTCGGTATTTACCTAAAAAACACAACGGGATACCATAAGCGCCAATCTTCATGTCTAATTTTATTGCCAAAGCCAAAGCTTTATCCAAATACTCTTTTAAATCGGAAAATCGGGGAACAATTTTTTTATTATTATGATAAACAAAATTCAACTGTACATTTTTAGCCCCTAAATAGTCATAAAAGGCCAAGCTTTCTGGCAATTGTCTAAAGTTAAATTTGTTGATAACATTATACAGTGTGATTTTTTCTGGATTACCCAATGAGATAAAATTTTTAATTCCACTCGCTGTTTCCTGAAAACTGCCTTTAACCCGAGTTAAGAAATCGTGCGTTTTGCTATCATGGCTCAAAAGAGTGACGCCAATGCTATCTAAGCCGATTCTTAATAATTTTGAGCAAAATTTTTTATCTTTCAGGGTCCGCCCATTGGTTCTTATCTCTACTTTGTAACCAATTTTTTTGGCAAATAAAATAAGATACGATAACCCGGGGTTGAGAGTTGGCTCGTTACCGCTGATGATTAAAAAATCGCATATTGACTGGTGTTGGAGTAATGCTTTTTCAACTTCACGCACTGAAGAGGCGACTTTGGGGCTGAGTTTTTCTGCCAAGAAATCCTTTTCGCGACAAAAACAAAAAATACAATGGTTGTTGCACTCTTCCCAGAAATTAACAGACAAAGCTTTCATATATAATTTTATCGCAGATTATATCCTCTGCCTAAAAAGAAGTTGAGGTTTTTTAGAAAATTTTTATATTTAATCAATAATATAATTTGAGTTTCCGGCGTATAAACCAAACCCTTATGAGTCAAAAACAGTTTGTTCCCCTCCTGTCTTAAAAATTTAAGCCCTACCAATAAAGCTATTTCTTTGGATAAAAGACCTTCCAGTTTCACCCCAAACCTCCTGCTTAAAAAGTTCAAATCAACCGCTCCAAATCTGATTAAATAAGTAAAGTGGCTGACAGCATATTCATTTTTGTTCAGCTGGAAATAATCAAAAATTGGTAACTTATTTTTATTTAAATAACTGTAATATGATTTTAAATCAGCAACATTCTTATAGAATTTATTTTTCATTTTGCTAATGGCAAAGGGGCCGAAACTTATAACATATTCATTAGAAAGCCAATCAAAAGTGTATTCGCATGGTTTATTATCTTTGGTATAAAACTCTGTCATCAAACGGCGATAACCAAGTTTTTCCAAACTCTTTTCAATGAAGTCATCGGCTGTTCTATATGGCAAAATAACTCTAAGGCGGTTAATTTTTTTCATAAACTCAGTGACATTTTTTGTCTCATACCAATAAACCGAGGTGGGCCTAACTTTTTTAATAAATTTAATATCGGCCGCCAAAGATTTCTGGCTCTGGCCAGGCAAACGAAACATAAAATCTAAATTAACGGTTTTGAATTTTAATTTTTTAGCGCATTCTATCAATTCTTCTGCTTTTCTTTGATTAAAAATCCGGCCCACTAAATTCAAAATGCGCTTATCCACGGTCTGAATGCCAAAAGATAAACGATTTACTCCCTGCTGTTTAATAAAGGCGAGTTTCTCTTTGTCGCAGGCCATGGGATTTATTTCTACGGTAAATTCAATTCCTGAATTAATGTCAAAGTACTTATATAAAATACCAAACAGTTTTTTTAGCAAAGGCAAAGATAAATAAGTAGGCGTCCCACCTCCTATATAAACCGTTTTTATTTTTTTTGGAAACTGCCATTGCTGTTTCTTAAAAATAATTTCTTTTTCTAAATAATCCAGATAGCGCCAGATGGCCTTATTTTTTTGTTTTTCTATTGAATAAAAATAACAATATCTACACTTTTTGAGGCAAAAAGGAATATGGAAATAAAGGTTGGCGCCCGGCTGAAACGGTTTAAGATTTTTGGACATTTTTACTAATTATCAATTCTATTATTCATTATGCCGCTATTCTTTCTGTCCGGGGAAATAAAAATAATGTCTTCTTTCTCATCTTTTTTACCTAAGATAAAAAAATTCTTATAGATAAATCTTTTAAGGCTGCTTTCGCCATCAAAATGATTGAAAGCCGTGTCCATTAGTTTCCCCAGATATTCTTTTTTTCTCAAAAGCAATTTAGAGACTGGCGAGGAAATTGAAAATCCTTTATTTGTTAAAATAATTTTCTTTTGGGAATATTTAAGATAACTTTGTTTTTTCAATTGTTTTATTTTGTCATTTAATAAAGTCCTTTCTAGATCAACCTTAAATTTTTTTTGAAAATAATTTAAGTCCGCACTTCCTTTCCTTAAGCTTGACAACATATGTATTAGGGCCTCACTTTCCTTGTCTAATTTATAAATATAAAAAATCGGTAATTTATTCTGCTCCAAAAAATGATAATAAGCCTGCAAATCGCTAGTGTTTTTTACGAACCGATTATTAATTTTACTAAAGGCTGCCAACCCAAATCCCAAACTTTGATTTGAGGTCCACCAATTATTTAGATAAAGTGGTAATTCTTTTTTGAGACTAAAGTATTCTGGAAAGATTTGATGGTAGCCCCATTTTCTGCAAGTTTTTTTAACCAGCTGATGCATTATTACCACTTTTTTATGAGAAGGGAGCCTTGACTGCATCTTTCTCATAATTGGCGTTCCAATTCTTAACTCGCACCAAAAAGAAGAATCTGGTTTTATTTTCTCAACAAAATCTAAAGATCTTTTAACGTCTGCGATTGTCTGATAAGGCAATCCTAAAATAAAATCGAGATTGATTTCAAAGCCTAATTTTTTAGCAAAAAGAATTACTCTGGCTGGATCATCGTCGAAATGACGATTAACCGCTTTCAAAATCTTTTTATTCAAAGTCTGGATACCAAAAGACAAACGAGTCACGCCATTTTTTTTCAGAAAATTCAATTGGCTTTTGGTACAAAAGGCGGGATCCATTTCTACCGTAAATTCTTTCAAATTGGATAAATTAATATACCTATTCAAGGCGTTAAAAAGTTTTTTAAATTGCTTGGCGGATAAATAATTGGGCGTGCCGCCGCCGATATAGACGGTATTAATATCATTGCGCACAATTAGGTCAAATCTCTTGCTTTTTATTTTAAATTCTTTTTTTAAATAAAGTAAATATTGGTCTATGACATTTTGATTACGTGGTACCAATGAATAATAATAACAATAATGACATTTTTTAGCACAAAAAGGAATGTGGATATAAATATTCATAATTCATCTAATTACGCCTCAAATAATTTTCCAATTATATTCAAAAGGTGGGAACATTTTCTTGATATCATTCCGCTTAATATCTTGGGGAAAAAATATTTGCCCTCTTCAGTTAAAATTAGTTTATCGCCATTCTTTAATAGGTATTCCGACTCTAAACAAGCATTAATTTCATTATTTAAATAAACATAACCCTTTATACCGAGCTCCTTCAAACTGATGCTTCCCTTTTCTATTTTAAAAAATTGTAAAATCGCTTCCTCCTGCTTATTTAGTTTATATATTCCTAAAATCGGCATTTTACCCCGGTCTAAAAAATAATAATAAAGCGATAAATCATTGACATTTTTTATAAATGAATTATTAATTCGAGAAACGGCAAAGGGGCCAAAACCAATCGTTGTTTTATTTAAAGTGTCGGACACGGCTACGCCATAATTTATTTTATTTTTAAGACTAAAAAATTGATACATTAACTGTTTATAGCCCAAATCGATCAATTTTTCACGTAATAGTGAGTACATCTTCTCTCGTACCTTTTCACTGCTATGTGCAAAATAAAGCTGTTGTTTTCTTTGTTTTTCCCCTATCCGCAACGGAAATAAATGTATTGATGTAGGTAAAATATTTTTTACAAAAGAGAGTGATTTCTTTATATCGCTTAGGGTTTGATTCGGCAAACCTATCATAAAATCAAGATTGACATCAAATCCGTATCCTTTCGCCTTGATAATAATTTTTGATGGGTCGGCCACAAAATGCCTATTTAAGCTTTTCAATATTTTTTTATCCGATGTCTGAATACCAAAGGATATTTTGGTTATTCCTCTCTTTTTAAGAAATTGAAGTTTATCTAAATCCGTTGAAGCTGGATTCATTTCTATTGCCAAATCATCAATCCCATCCAATGCTATATATTTTTCTAAAATTGAAAATAATTTTTCCAATTGCTTAATTGACAAATAGCTTGGCGTGCCGCCGCCAATAAAAATATTTTTTACTTGGTCAAATGATAATAAATTAAATTTTTTAATTTTCAACGCGAACTCTCTTTCTAAATAGACTAGAAACCTATCCACCCCACTCGGAGACTCTCCGGGTAGAGAATATAAATTGCAATAACTGCATTTTTTAACACAAAATGGAATATGAATATAAATATTCATTGCAATAAAAACATCTATCAAATTTATTTATGTAGAGATATTTTTAGAATATCTGAATTTATCCGGTGCTCCGCCAGCCTTATCCCAAACTTCCCCTAAATAATCAAATCTTTCCAAGAGAATTTTTAACAAAGGGGTAGAAAAAGTAAATTTTTTATTATTCAAATACAACCCTTCCCCTTTTTTAAATATATATTTTTTCATTATTAATTCTTTAATTTCTTTTTCCAAAATAGAGATTATATTAACATTATATATTTTTTTAATTTCTTTAATATCAACAATGAATCCAGCGGTTAAAAGACTAGCAAAATTCATTACAGCCAACTCGGTCATATCAAATTTATAGCTGAATCCCGTTGGTAATTTATTATTATTTAATCTGTCAAAATACGTGTTTATTTTATTGGTATTTATAGTTAAATAATCGTTAATTTGACTAAAAGCAGAAATTCCAATCCCAAAAATCTTGCCTTTTGCCCACCAATTGTTACCGTAATTACACAATGGCATGTTTTTTTTAAAACTGAATAATTCTGGAGCAAATTGCAGGTATTCCATTTCCTTTAATTTATTCGCAAATCTTTGATAAAGTTTATGCGTCTCTCCAAAAAAAATCCCTTTTTTTCTTTTTTCTGCAAGCATTTTATCTGTGCCAATTCTTAATTCATGCATGGTACACAAATTTGGGTGTATTTTTTTAATAAAGGCGGAGTCCCCATCAATATCCTCTGTTGTTTGGTAAGGCAATCCGGAAATAAAATCGAGATTAATATTGAATCCTAATTTTTTGGCTTCCAAAATAATTTTAGAGGGATCCTCTATAAAATAGCGGTTAACATATTTCAAAATCTCTTTGTTCAGAGTTTGAATACCAAAAGATAAACGGGTTACACCAATTTTTTTAAATAATTTCAACTGGCCCAAAGTACAAGAGGCGGGATTTACTTCGATGGTAAACTCTTTTAGTTGCGATAGATCAAAATATTCTTTTAAAATATTAAAAAGGTTTTTTAATTGGGTAAGAGACAAGTAGCTAGGCGTGCCACCGCCAAAATACAAAACATCTACTGGAAATAAATCAAAATCTCTAGTCCTAAGCTGTAATTCTTTTTTTAAATATAAAATGTATTGATCAGGTAGCTCTAAACTATCATTTATAACAAAAGAATTGTAATAACAATAAGAACATTTTTTCTTACAAAATGGTATATGCACATAGATATAATATCCGTTATGTTTTGCCGGAAAAAGCATAAATTAAAAATCATATTAAGTTAGCAAATTCATTAAATACTCTTTCGATCCCTCTCATTAATTCCCAATTTTCTTGGGCTATTTCTAAATCAAACTTCCTTTCTTTAATATTAAAACCCAAACAAATTTTGAAACAAACCTGAGAAACGGAACAGGATTCACATTTATCTTTAATAACCGGGAAATTTTTATTATTATGGCAAATTCTTAAATTCTTATAGTTTTCAATCAATTCAGAATTTACCCCCTTAGAAACATACCCGATAATATATTTTTTTCTTTCCTCCGTTGGAATTGATAAAAAAAACTCGCAGGGATAGATAGAGCCGTCAATATCAACCAAAAATTCGTTACTGGCTTTGGGACATTTTTTTTCTCCCCGATTTAAAAAATCTTCCAAGTGCTTTAAATCTATGGCTGTTTTATTTCTTTTTATAATTTCAAACGATTGAATTAAATTATTTAGATACGCAATTCGATTTTTTTCAGACCACTTCGTCCCGATGACGGGCTGGATATCAAATCTGATAAACCCTATTTTTAAAAGTTTCTTAAAATTTAATAATAAGTCTTTGGCGTATGAGGGCCAAACTGTCAAACGGATTCTCACAATATCTTTATATTTTAGCAATAAAGGAAATTTTTTTCTTACAATAAAAAAACTGTTCAGTCCCTTGGGTGTCCTTCTTTTGTTTTCGCCGCCATCAAAACTGACTGCTAATTTAATATTTTTTTGCCGACAAAAGGATAAAATATTTTCATTTAACAACAAACCATTAGTAGGGAAACCCAGGGTCCGGATAAGCGCCCCTGATCTTTTTGCCGCATATTCAGCACAATAAATTAACTTTTTCATTTTCTCCCATTCCAATAATGGCTCTCCACCTGTGAAAATTAAATCAACTTCTTTATCTTTATTATTTTGCATTAGAAAGTTTACCGCTTTTGCCCCAACCAAAAGAGGTAATGATTCATTACCTCTTTTGTCTACATAACAATATTCACAATTTAAATTACAGCGATAGGTTAATGGCAAAATAAGCCTCATGGGCATAAAAATTAAAACTTTTAATCCATAAATCGAATTCTTAATTACCAGCTTGCTGGGCTGCAACCGCCATTGCTGTGGGAGGCATGCGAGCCGTGGGAACCATGATTGGAGTGTTGGTTGTGGCAAGTCTCGGCTGGGTCACCGCCAAGAGAAGTGTGGGTACCGCCGCTTGTATGAGGATACTGACCTGATGCCTCCTGAGTCTGCGACCCCAAAAATACAGTCAGCAACGCCAATGCCAAGCCGGTGTCGATGACGCTTTTTTTGCTGATTGTCCCTTCCTCGGCAATTAAAAAATCCTGAATATCTTTTTTAATCCGGGGTATTTTATTTTTTTTGATTTTAGTCATTTTTAACGATATCTAAAAAAAGTAATAGTTTTGCCGCTTAACTCCAAACCCTTAGGCAAAAATTCTGGTAGCGAACCATAAACGCTCACCCGAATAAATTCGTTTTCTTTAGAAAAGATTATCCGCCAGAAAGCCAGCCTGGGGTCCTCAGAGCTAGAATCTAAAGACCAGCCCTTGCTTTGAAAAAGCTGGGAATAAAAGTTGATAATTTCTGAGGACGTAGCGGAAGTAGCAAAAACAATTCCTTTTCTTACCTCAAAGCTATCATCATAAGGATAGGGAAAAGAAAAAACCTGATCAGCTTCGACACCAGGGTAAAGCACAAAATCAGCCGGCAAGTCATCGGGCAAGCCCTTCTTAAAATTATAAACAGAGCTGAAAATCACTTTGTCGCCCAAGTTTCCCTTGATACCTTGATGCAACATTTCCGGTAATGGCGGAAAACATTTTTGGTAAGCTATTTGCTCGCTTAACAGGCCAGCTTGTTCTTTTAATTTAAGCGAGTAAGAAGACAAAGTCAAAATACCGGCCATCAGCACAATAATGATAATCAGGGAAATGATGATAAAAAAATTTTTTCCCATCACCTTAATTATATGATAACTTCAAGGCGTGTCAATCCGCCGCTCCTCCACAAGGTCTGCCAGCCATTCTTTTTCCACCTTGAAAAAATCAAAACCAGTCAATTCCCTGAAATATTCATAAAAATCATTGTATTTTCCCGTAATCAGACCCATTAATTTTTGAGAACCGAATCTTTGCGCTAAATATCTGACGAAATTGTGCGATTGCTGATAGGCGATGTTTTGAGGAAGCGGTGCCGGATCATAAGCCAGCAAGCTTAATTTATTCCAGGAATACAAGTTCTCAAACGGAATTAGTTTCTTTTTTTTCATTAAATCAAGAAGCTTCTCCTTGTTATCCTGACCGTAAAAATTCATCAGTTCGCAAAAACCCTCTGCCAACCAATTGGGCAGCCGGCTCCGTGAAAAATATTGAATATAAAAATGGGCTATTTCGTGCAGAAAACCTTTAATCAATAAGCCGGCAGCTGATTCTGAATGCTGATAGTACTCAAAATCAGCCGGAAAAGTAAAAGCGGAAATCCATTTGGGCCAATTAAATTGACCGGAATAAATTTTAAAATCCTGTCTGTCCTTAAATAAGTAAATTCTGATAACCCGGTCCATGCTGCCAAAAACTTTATCCAAAACCGCACCAGCATCCTGGAATGCCTTGATAAATCTGCTCAGCCGAGGCGGTGCAAACTGACTATAAATAATATACCGGTCATTTTTGATCACATAAAATTGGCGGCATTTATGTCCCAAACAGGCCCCTTGGCATTCTCTTCTTTTAAAATAAATACACTTTAAACATTTTTTAAACAGCGGCCTCTTCCAAGCTAAAATATCAATGGCCTTCCTGTAATAAGCCTTATAACTTTTAATATCGGGTAAAGACAAAAGGTGCGGCCCTTTCAAAAAAACCGAAAGGCATGGCCAAATACTCAAATCGGGGTTAATTGCTAAAATAGTGTTACCAATTCCGCATTTTGATCTTAAACTCTTGAAACGGCCCAACCACTTGGATTCCCTTTGGGTAAAAATACACCTGGGCATGGGGCGAGAAATTTTAACTTTGATATTTTGTTTTTTTAATTCTCTAACCAGACTTAGCAGAAGCTTCTTTTTTCTTCTAAACAATGAAGTATCAATAAAATCATTTGATTTGAAGGCGTTGGGGATAATAAAATCTAACAGCACTTCGTGAATAGAATATTTACGACAGGCAGCGATAATATGCTTGGCTGAATTAACCTGGCCAGTGACATTAAACATTATATCAATCGTTTTCTCTGCCCGAGTTAGTTTTAAAAGATTACGATTAAGTAATTTAAATTCCTGCGCTGTATAATGCGCTCTGGGGTTATAGTTAATTAGAAAATTGTTACATTTCCCTACTGCACCGAATATTTTTGCAGAAAATAAGCCATTAGTAAAAAGGCCCAATTGGAATCCTCGTCGGCGAGCTAACTCAATGATCTGGGCAAATTCCGAATGAACGGTTGGCTCTCCGCCCGTAAAATTTAAGTTTTTGATATTTTGAGATTCAAGCCAAGATAAAGCCTTCTTAAAATCAGCCAAGCTCATCTGCTGATAAGAACTTTTCAAAGCCTTGGCGTAGCAATAATAGCAGCTTTTATTGCAATCGTAAGTAATTGCTATCTGGACTGTTTGAAGGGTGTTTTTGTTTTTAGCGGCAAGCCGCAAGCCCATCTGACGCATAAAACGGCAAACTTCCTGCCAGCCCCTGACTTTTTTGGTGTGGTACTGATACTGAAAAATGGCTTTACCAAAACAAAATTCTTTCAAGGAACATTTTTGGCATTCTTTGTCTAAATATCGCTTGGCCCTAGAAATTAAATGCGTGTATTGATTTAAAATAAATTTGTTTCTAAAATCATCTAATTTAAAGGTTCTTATAAGATTGTTTTGCGGAATTCGTGCAAAGGACCAGGAGCCATCAACATTAACATCAACTGAAGGCATCGCGGGGTATTTGAAATGCTGCCCGCTCAAATAATTTTCGCAAACTTCGTTCCAGGGGCCGAATAATTCAACGCCTTGACTTTTGGCATATTCGTAAACTTCGAAATATTTTTCTGTCACCTTCGAAGCGTTCATCATTTTTGGAGCGTAAAATAAATCAAGATAAATTCTTTTAATGCCGAATTTTTTTGCTATCTCAACAATTTCTTTTAAATGCTCAATGTTTTCAGGCATAACAAAAGAATTTATTTGAGAACTGACTTTACGTTTTTTTATTAGAACCAGGGCTTTTTTTGTTTTTTGAAAAGTGCCGTGTCCCAATTTGTCTATGCGATTTTGGTTGTGAGTCCGCTCAAAGCCGTCGCAGCTTAGATGAATATCAACATTATATTTTTTAAAAAATAAAATATCCTGCTCGGTAAGCAGGCTACCATTGGTATTGACTATCCATTCCAAGTTGATACCCCGATAACGACCTCCGTATTTTTCAATCAGTCCAAAAAGATTTTTTTTATTAAGCAGCGGCTCGCCACCATAAATACTCACCTTAATACCCTTAATCTTTTTGACTTTCAACATCGTCAAATACTGCTTGAGCGCCAAATCCATAATCTGATAGCTCATTAAAATCGGCGGCAGGCTGTTTTTGCTTATTTTGAAAACATGGCAATGTTTGCAGGCAAAAGTGCAGCAGTTAGCGATATTGAGCCTAAGCCAAGGTTTTTGGTTCATGAAAAAAGATTAAGATACTAATCGATTATTTCTCTACCAAAAAACATAGCAAAAACGCTGGCCGCTGTCAAAAAAGGACCAAGAGGAATTTGAGATTTTGGGGTTTTTCGATCGGCGATTACCAAACCCTCGCCAACAATCGCTCCGCTGCCAAAAGCCAAAAGCAGCGCCAGCAAAATTTGCGGCCAGCCCAATGCCTTGAGCGGCGCCGGTAATAATTGCGGTTTTATTTCTTAACCCTTTTGAAGACATAGAGAATTTTGTTAAGGCATAAACTCAAATTGGGCGTGTCCCATCACTGACTGTCCTTCAAACGTACCTGTTACCTGGTAAGTCCCTTCATAAACACCGCCGGTTCCCTCAATCACCTGATTTGGAATAATTGATGTGGCTGTCAGATTAATGTTTCGCTCGGGAATTTCTAGCTGCCATTTAATCGGATATTGAACTTTTGTTTTTGGGTCCTGCCAAAAATCCAGGTTCTTTATGGTATATTTTTGACTATCAACGGTTTCTTGCAACGCGCTTTCCTTAAAAATTGATAAATTTTTCTTTTCAGAAAAATTTCCGGTTTGTGAAACAAGATCGGTTGTAAAAACTATCTCTACATTATTGTCCAGTTGCAGGGCGTACCAACGCCAGCTTTTCCAAGGGAGAACCGTCCTAAATCCTTGATGGTCAATCCAGCCTACGCCTTTAACCTGATAATGATTATCTGATAAAAATAAACTGCCGCTTACCTTAATATTGGTTTGCTCGTAATAAAAAGCTTCAGTATTATTGTAAAATAAAAAGGGCTTTTTTAAAGAAGCCAAATCCAAATTAATTTCAATATCCTCAAATTTAAAATGTATCTGGTATTTAAAAACCCCTGACTCCAGCCAATAAATATCGTCTTTTTTTATGGCCAGTTTGTCTTTTCCCAAAAGATCGAAGCCGTCCAGCTTTATAACCGAAGAAAAATTCTTTTGGTTAACGCCATCGGTTAAATTGAAAAGAATCTGAGGCGGGTTTTTACTGAACATTAATGTTGCGCCGAATTTATTTGCTGAATCTTTTTCATCTTCGAGATGAGCGGCGAGATACCACCACTCAGTCTGCAAATTTTGGTGCTCGCCTTCATCCTGGGGAAAATTTATGGCAATTCTGCTGTCAGGGTTTTGGTTATTAGAGCCGATAGTCTGCTGGGCTGGCGATTTTCCATCAAAATAGGCCAATCGGTCAAAAGTCATAAAGTTAAAGTAGAGGTTCTTTAAAATCACCGCTGCCAAAATGACCAAAATAACCGCGCCGGCCACCTCTTTTAATTTAGACTTTGATGTTTCCATGTTTAATTTTTCGGCCTTGGTTAAAAGGACCACCGCATAACAATTGTTTGGCAAGCTGGATAACAAATAAAAAAATAATGGCTCAAATTACAAAAACTATCCTCCCTGACCTTCTATTTTTTAAAAGTCGATAGGCTTTGGCACCCTTGGCTAAAGGAAAACGATGAGTGATTATTTTACTTAAATTAATTTCTTTATTTCTAATCAATCCAAGGCTCTTTTTTATATCTTGACTGTCAAAATTGAAAATGCCAAGCAAAGTAAGTTCTCGCGAAACCCATTTTAGAGCATTTAAATTAAAATTTTCATTTTGGACACCAATCATTACCAGCTTCCCACCCCTTTTGAGCAATCGGTAGCCGGCTTGAATGGCACGACGGGCGCCGCTCGTCTCAAAAGCTACATCAAATTGATTTTGAAACTCCTCTTGCCCCCCCGCTGTTTTCTTGCCATCAACTATTGCAAAATTAAAAATTTTTTTAGCTAATCTCTGGCGATATTTAACTGGTTCGGCAACAGAAATTGACCCAAACCCATAATTTTTAAGCAGCGTCCCCAGGGCTAGCCCGACCGGCCCCGCGCCAAAAATTATGATTTTTTGCCCCGGCAGTAGATTCGCTTTCTTTATTGAATGGCAGGCCAAGGCCAAAAGGTCACAGATCAGGGAGCCTTCCTCAAAACTAATGTCTTTGGGCAAGGGGAACAGGGCTCTCTCGGGAACATTCAGATATTGGGCGTGAGAGCCGGGGGACTCCATGCCAAAAATATACCTGTCATCACAAAGATTTTCCTTTTTTTCTTTACAGCGTCGGCATTTTCCGCACCAAACAAAATTACTGACAAAAACTCTATCTCCTTCTTTGAAATTTTTGACCTTATTTCCTATTTTAGAAATAACTCCGGAAAAAGAATGGCCCAAAATAATTTCTTTTTTGCTGTAGATTTTTTCGGTCAAGGGACCGTCGATCATGTGTAAGTCGGTTCCGCAAAGAGCTGAAATTTTAATCTTTATTAAGACCTCATCGCCTTTTATCTTTGGTAGCGGGGTATTTTTTACAGTAAATTTCTTAGTTAAAAAATTGTAGAGTAAGGCTTTCATTATTGTTGTCCTAAATTTTGCTAAACTATTTGCGAGGCGCTGATTTAATAATTAAAAATATATAAAGCGATGGGGATAGCATAGAGAAAATAAAGCACTAAGAGCGGCCTTTCGCTGTACTCTCTTTTATTTATTAGGTAGTAGCTAAGCAAACCCGCGATTATAGCAATACCAATCAAGGGCTTAAAATATTGGAAAAAAATAATTGGCGGCAAAAGAAAACAAATAAAACTTAAAACCCCAATAATTTTTTTGCCCCTTTCCAAACCAAAAATCACCAAAATTGTTTTGACATTATCCTTTTTGTCCCCTTCATAATCTTTGATGTCTTTGGCGCTAAAGCCTAAGCTGAAGGCGACCAAGACCAGCAAAATTACCTTAACTGGAAAACTATAAATTGAATTTTGCTTGACTAATAAATATCCTCCCCAGATTGTCGTCAAAGAGGCGCAGGCTAAAACAAAGGTGGCCAAAATCGGAATCCTTTTTAGTCGGAAGGGGTGGAAGGAATACAAATAACCCAGACACGACCTAAGAAAAACAGTGATAAAAAAAGCATAGCCGACTGCCAGGGCGGACATATAGGAAATAATCAAAAAGATAATGCTTAAAGTTTTAACCTCTTGGCGGTTCAGTTTTCCGACGGCGAGCGGCCGGCCGGGATTAGTTATCCGGTCTGAATTTTCATCAATTAAATCGTTAGAAAAAACTCCCCAAGCCCAATACGAAATAACCGATAGACAAGCGGTCGCAATTAACAAAAAATCAAAAAATCTTAATCTTGCTCCTGAAACATGGGCCAAATAAAGACCGAAAAACAATAGCGCTAAAATCTGGAGAGTTCTAAAAAATCTTAAATTTTTAACTACGGCAATAAATTTTTCTTTTTGATAAATAAAAAACCAAAGAGAACCAAAAATAAAAATCAATATCAGATAAACGGAAAAAAGAACAGAATCCCATTCAAATTCGGGGTTAAAAGTAGAAATATTATAAAGCGAGGCGACTCCCGCAATTCTTTGAAGCCAATAAGGCAAACTGCCAATAAGAAAATAAGCGGGGTATAACAAAAAGAAAGATAAAACAATTTTCAAAGGATTTTTAGTTTTTAAAAAAACATAACAAATAATTAAAAGGGCCAAAATTAATAATTCTATTCTGACTCCATAATTAGCTGTAAAAATTGACTGACTAAGATCTTTCGCCCCTAAAAATAATCCATTTAAACCATATTCTATCTTCCCTAAAAATGCTTCCCAAAAACTAATATTTGAAGTGGGGAAGTAATACTTACTTACCAGACCTTCCCCTCTGCTGACGAGAATATCAATTAGAGGAGGGATCAAAATTAAAATGCTAACAAAGAGTGAAGTTTTGGTAATTTTTTCAATTTTTTCTTTGGTCAAAAAATACAAAAACAAAATTAACAGAAGAAAAACGTAAAGAAAGAAACTGACGCTATGGAAAAAAAGAAAATAAAAACTTTTAGTAGAAAAAATGTTGATTCTTCCTGAAAAAGCCTCTAGCAAAGTTCTAATAAAAACCACGCAAAGAAAAGTTAGCAGCCAAGAAGACAGATTAATCTGGCTATTTTCTGCTTTAGCTATTATTTTTTTTAAAAAAATTTCAATTTTTTTAAAAAAATTGAGTAATAACATAAAAAATATAAATCTTAATCCTGTTTTTTAAAATGACGGTATTTTGGTTCCTCCTTTAATGAAAAAGGTTCCCTGCCTCTTTCTATTAATTGAATCTGGGGCTCCATTTGTTCTGGGGGACCGCCATAATGTTTCAAAAAGAATTTTACTTGCGGAACAACTTCCCAAAAGACATCTTGATATTTCTTAATTAATTCCTGGCTGGGTTTGATGCCGCCTAAAAGTTCAATCGTCAAACAAAGACGTTCGGATTTATCTTCATTTTCAATTTTCTCCATTTTAAAATTGCCCGTGTTGCCTTCAATCAATTTTGGATGAGAAAGATACTCCTTTAAATCATCAACAGTAAAGGTAATTCCCTCAATTTTAATTATATTTTTGCTCCGGCCAAAAATACAAAGAAAAGGCAGGGGTAAAATATTATTTTTTGGATAGCCTTCAAATTCTAACAATTTTTCAACATCGTGGCCGGTATCTTTTAAAAGATATATCATTCTTTTAAAGGTAAAAATTTCAGCAACATCATGACTATTATACCTCAACAAGGGCTGCTCTGTCAGCTTTGTTATAACTAATTCTTCATTCACAATTTCCAGATATGTCTCGATTGGATTGTATTGAAAAATTAAAGGCAACGTCTCATTTTTGCCAAAAAGCAGCTTTTTTAAATTAGAATTTCGCCAAGTCAATCGCCTAATTAATATGGCTATCGGCGTCTCAACCGCGATCGCGCCGCTTGTCTCCGTCATTCCAAACAGAGAAATTATTCTGGCAGGAACAAGAGGATTTAAGAAATCTTTTTCATTAGCGATTTTTTTTCTGACAAATTCTCGTAAATTCTCCGGAAAACCTTCGGCTCCAGTCAGTAAATAAATATCATATTTGTGCCAATCTATCCCTTCTTTTTCTCCCAGTTCGATAACTCTTCTTAAAAAATAGAGGTTCCCAAATAAAATTATCTGTTCATAAAATTGACCGACTTTTTTGATTAATTCTACAATTGTTTCTTTATTGATCCCTGGCGTGGCCACCGTCATTTTTGCCGCTCTTTTTTTGGCAATCTGTTTCATCAAGCCGCACAATTTTTCACCAGAAGCCCACATGCCCAACGGAAAAGCAACAATAACTAGGGTTCTTTTTTGGTGATGACCCAAAAGATATCTAAGAAGAAACTCTAGGTTAGCTAAACTCTTTTTTTCTTCATTAGGAAATCTTGGCCAATAGATTGAACCGGCTTTGTAATCGTAATTTCCGCTCTGCTCTAAAGAATAAACATCTGAAATTGATTTATCTATTAAGCTATCTTCTGTTTTATATTTTAAAAAATAATTTTTCTTATCAGTGAGGGGTATTTTTTTAAAATCATCAACCGATTTTATTTTTTTAATGACTGCTTCCTGCTCTTCTAAAAATCTCTGATAAGCCGGCACTTTTTTTACAACAAATTGTGCAATTGAAACCGCCCTCCAGCGAGATATTTTTTCTAAAAAGTTCGGAGGAATTATCTTTGATATAAAAATTATCAGCTGATAATTTAAGCGCGGTATTTTTTTAAAAAAATAAAACATAAAATTTATCAAACATCTATCTATTTCTTTCTAACATAAAGCGGGCTAAATCTTTAAAAAATTGCTTGGCTTGTGCTCTCAGCGCCGGCCTTGCCCGTTCAAGACAGGCGTTGGCCGCGGCGACTCGCCCAAGCGCTTTTTTGCGACAAAAATCCACACTGCCTAAATCTACTAGCCAGCCAATAACTTTTTTTATTTCCGCCTCACCCGCCCCTTGATTACCCAAAACCCCCAGAATGAATTTTTTCTTTTTGGCATCTGCCTGCCCTAAGGCGTGAATTATCAACAGGGTCTTTTTGCCCTTTTTTATATCCGAGCCGATTCCTCTGCCTTTTTCGCCCCCCGAAGCAATATCTAAAAGGTCGTCTTTTATCTGAAAAACAATGCTAATTTCCTCGGCATATTTTCTGAAGGCTTCTTTCTGGCTGGCGTTCGCTCCGCCCAAAATCGCTCCCCACTCTGTTGCTGCTTTAAAAAGTTGGCCGGTTTTACATAAAACCATATTGTAGTAGTCTTTTTCGGTCACCTTAAAATCCTGCTCAAAAGCCAAGTCAATCGCCTGACCAGTGTTGTCATAAATTGAAACGTCTTGATATAATTTAATGCCGGCTAACTTTTTTTCGCGAGATACATCTGCTTCCAAAATAGGCAAGCTGCTTAACGCATGAAGATATTTACCGTTGATTATCCCCGCCACTACTCCAAATCGGGTGGCAGAATTTTTATATAAGGCATTGACTAAAGACGATTTGGGGTATTTTTTTTCGAACCAACGCTGCAGCAAAATATGATTGGACCATTCGCCCCGCCGTTTTTCATCTTCGTCGTAGATATCATCGTGAATTAGGGTGTAGTTATGAAAAAGCTCAAAAGCCAAAGCCGGCATTAAAATACTTTTTTCATTTTTGCCGCCGACCGCCCGGTAGGCCATTAAAGTCAAAATTGGCCGCAGTCTTTTCCCGTTTCTTAAACAATATCGGCTAAATAGCTGATGCTGTATCTTAACAAAAGAATTACCAAAAGATGGTAATTCTTTTAATTTCTGATTCAAATATCCCTCCAGAGCTTTACTGATAATTTTTTGATAATATTCTATGGTTTCTAAAAAATCCATATTTTATGTTATCTTTCATAGAATAAGTATAATCATAATCCAAAAAAACTCAAATACCAATTAATCAAATAAGGGCCGGCCAAAAAAGTAAAAATTGTGCCGGCCGCCAAAAATGGACCGAAGGGAATTTGGGATTTTAGGGTTTTGCGGTTAGCGATAATCAAACCCACGCCAACAATCGCTCCGCTGCCAAAAGCTAAAAGCAGCGCCAGCAAAATTTGCGGCCAGCCCAAAACTAGACCCATCAAAAACGCCAGCTTGACATCACCTAGGCCCATACCGCGGCCGCGGGTAATAAGCACAACTGCCAAAAAGAAAGCGGCTGCGCCAAAAGCAGACAATAAAAAAATGAAGAAATTTTTCCAAATCCCAAATCCCAAATCCCAAATCCCAAACAAATTCCAATGAGCAAAATTCAAAACCTCAAACGCGCGAAATAAAACTGAAATTATAATCGCCGGATAGATGATTTTATCGGGAATCAGGTAATGGCGCAGATCGTAGACAAAAATAACAATTAGGCAACTCATGATAAAAAGCCAAAAAATAAGACCTATGTAATCAGAAATCAGAAAATTGGAAAATTGGGAAATTTTAAATTCATTGGTAATTGGTAATTGGTAATTGGTAATTAGGAGAAATAACGACGCCGTCGTTATTTCGACCATTGGGTACTGCCAGGAAATCTTCTGGCCGCAATATCGGCAGCGGCGACGCAAAACAAAAAAGCTCAAAATGGGTATGAGGTCATACCAGCGCAAAACGTGTCCGCATTTTGGGCAATGGGAACGACCTCCTAAACCTTGCCCCGAACCTCGCCGAGAGGCCTCGCCTGTTTCTAGCCGCCAAACTTGTCCTGAGCCGAGTCGAAGGATTACCACATTCAAAAAACTGCCCACGATAAGACCAAACAAAAAAACGAACAGATATAATAAAAATTGCATAAAATAATCTATTTACAAATCAGCTGATTTAATCTATTTTATCATATTTTAAGAATCAAAAATACCACCTCCAAATATAAAGGCGGTATTTTTAAGAAAATAAAATTAATCTTAAAGATTCGGCTCGCAAACATTCAGAGCTGTTGGTATCGAGCTGCGCTTGCCCGCGCCCCGGTCACTGGCCACCGCGTACTGGGTAGAAACCTTTTCCAATACCTGATAGAAGCAGTAATTGGTGGCTGTACCATTAGCAAACATGGTGTAAATAGTGGTGCTGACTGGATCGTGCGGTAAAGCTCCAATCAGGTTTGCGTTCTTAAGGGCAGTCTCTATCTGAGCGGATGTCCCTGCAGGGTAGACAGAACTATTGTTAGCATAATACATCTCCATAGCCAAGGTGATTTGCTGCATATCCGATAATCTTCTTGAATCACGGGCGCTGATTCTGGCGCTGTTTAAAGAGACCAGGACGATAGAGGCTAAAAGTCCGATAATGGAGATAACCACTAAAAGCTCAATTAAGGTAAACCCCGTTAGAAAAGACGGGGCTTTATACCTCGCCCTTTCTGAAGGGTATTTGGAATCTTCAACTTTATCTTGAGCCTGAAGGCTGGGTTTTTCTAACGGGGTAAAGCCGCGTCTTAAATTATAAGCAAGTAGTATTTTCGTGTTTTTTATTAAAATTGAAGTTATAAGCTTTTATATAACAGTATTATATACTTTTTAAATTTTTCTGCCAAGTCAAAAAACAGAAATTATCCACAGATAAATAGTTAGATGGCTATAAAAATATATACTCTTTCTTAAAAAACAAAAATACTGCCCGGAATAATCAAGGCAATATTTTTGCAGTTTTTTAAAAAAATAAAATTAATCTTACAGATTCGGTTCGCAGACGGTAACGCTAGTTGGTATCGAGCTGCGCTTGCCCGCACCTCGATCGCTGGCTACCGCATATTGACCAGTAACCTTTTCGAGTGCCCCATAAAAGCAGTAATTGGCGGTAGTGGCATTAAACACAAGATAATAAGCGGCGGTACTTGGATCCCTCGGCAAGGCTCCAATCAAGTTTGCGTTCTTAAGGGCAGTCTCTACTGCAGCGGCAGCACCTGTCGGGTATACGGAAAGATTGGCATCGTAATACATTTCCATAGCCAGGGTAATTTGCTGCATATCCGATAACCTCCTGGCGTCGCGGGCGCTGGTTCTGGCGCTGTTTAAGGAAACCAAAACAATGGTGGCCAAAATACCGATAATGGCGATAACGACCAAAAGCTCAATTAAAGTAAAGCCCTTCGATGAACTCAGGGCAAGTCCTTTTTTAGATTTTAACATTTAGTTTTCACACCTCCTTTCATCACTGAGCTCACAACTGTTTTTTTAAATTATGCGCTTCAGTGAGCACCTTTTCTTAGTCCTTTGGCAAGAACCAAAAAAGGCATTTTGTTAAGTTATTTTTGACCTTTCCAGGCAGTAGAAATTCGGCTGATTGCTCAGAGCAATCAAAATGAAGTAATTGCCGAATTTTCACTGCCTGGTTTATTTACATTTTAACATTTTTAAAAACTTACCACAAATAGACTTTTCCACAGCCCCGCACCTTTTTAGGATAAAAGGCTACGTCTTATTCTCCGTTTAAGTTGACTATAAACTTTCCCAAACTGTTTTAACTTTTTTTCACGATCTTTGGCTTCTTCTTTATTTGCATAGCCTTCAAGATAAACAAAGTACCACGGCTTATAAACTTTTGTTGAAAGTGACAAGCCGGCATTATGTTCTTTTAATCTTTTTGACGGATTGTTTGTATAACCAATATAAAGTGCTTTGCGTATTTTACTTTTTATAATATAAACAAAATACATAAAAATCCTAAAAAGGTGCGGGGCCACAGCCTAAAACTAATTTTTACTGTCTATCAATATTATTGCAGTCCTTGGTTTTCCCCACCGCCGAATTCACGCTTGTTTCCTGACAATATTTTAGCTCATAACCTTTGCCATCTGATGAAGTATAATAATAAGCATAAGCGCCGCCAAGCGGATCTGATGGAACGCCTGCCAAAATATTATCGCTTTTCAGCGCGACTGATAGGGTGTCACTTGTCCCGTTAATAATCTCCCCATTAGCCGGAAACGGATAATACGAGTGATTGTTGTTATACATTGCCAGTGCCTGATGCAAAACTTGAATGTCTGACACGCGCCTGGCATCGCGACCTCGGGCTCTGGCGTCTTGTAAGAGAACGAGTAAGGCCGTAGCTAATACGCCGATAATAGCGATTACTACTAGAAGTTCAATCAGAGTAAAACCAAAGCTATTGTTTTTTCGATTATACGAAATCATAATTTACAATTACACTACATGCTGCCAGCAATATTATATATTGGCATTAAAATTGACGCAACCAAAACTCCCACCGCCGCACCAATAACCAAAATCAGAACCGGTTCAATCAATTGAGACAAATTATCAACTGTCGCGTCTAATTCTTTACCGTAAAATTCGGCCATTTTTTTCAAAATTGTATCCAAAGAGCCGGTTTTTTCACCCGTTTCTACCATCTGAATCATTAAAGGAGGAATTAGCTGAAATCTAGCCAAAGAGACCGAAAGAGAATTGCCGATTCTGACATCTTCTTTGGCGGAGATAATAATCGCCCGATATATTTGATTACCTACAACGTCTGCAGAAATCTGCAATGCTTGCAAGATCGTCAGTCCCCCTTGAATTAAAGTGCTTAAATTTTCAGCAAATCTAGTTATGTAAATTTTTTGCATAATTTTTTTGCCAAAAACCGGAATTTTTAACAAAAAGGAGTCCCATTGTCTTCGACCGACTGCAGAATGCTGGATAAAATAGTAAAGGTAGCCGGCACCGCCAAAAATTATGGCCGCCAGCAGCCACCACCAGTTGCTCAAAAAACCAGAAACCGCAATCAAAATTTTAGTCGTTATGGGAATTTCAGCGCCCGACTCAGACACAAAACTCATAAGCTGGGGCACCACCATAATCATCATAAGCACCCCCACTACGATGAACGCGCTGAAAATAAAAGCTGGATAAATCATCGCCCCTCTGACGCGAGACATTAAATAATAATTTTTTTCCAAATAATCGGCTAAATATATCAAAGACTTATCTAACGAGCCGGAAGACTCGCCTGAACGAACCATGTTAATAAAAAAGTTAGAAAAAATTTTTTGGTGCTGTGCCAGGGCTTTCGAAAAAATAGTGCCGCCCTCAACGTCATCGGCTATTTCAAAAATAATCTGGCCGAAATATTTATTTTCGGTTTGTTTAGCCAGCGCATGCAACGATTCCAGCAGCGGCACCTGAGCCGAAAACAAAATTGAGAGCTGCCGGGAAAAAGCGACGAGCTCTTTTTGCTTGACGCGCTGAAGAAATTTTATTTGCCTGGCAAAAATCGGCGCGGCTGAAACCGGCTGTAAACTAAAAATAATAAACCCTTTTGACTGCAGAGTTTCAATCGCCACTCGTCGAGTGACCGAATCAATCACACCTGACTGGGTTTCGCCTTCTTTAGTGCGAACTACGTAATTGAATTGCATGCCAATTTTGCCCGCCTGCCAAAGCCAATAATGATTACTTGGTATTAGATTTAACGCAAACTGTTAAGCTATAAAAATTAATTCCGACTAATCAGCTTTGGTTATCGGCGGGCAGGTCTAAAAATTATGAGCCCAATTCTAGCGAATACTTTGTATATTTGGTTCGCTCGGTCAAAATGAAAATATATTTTCATTTTACCTCGCTGCCAATTATAATTTTTAGCTATAAAATTGAGCACCCCCCACCTTTTCCATCCGCGTTCTCTGATATTACTTTGATGTAAGACGAAGCCGATTCTCTCTTCTTTGTTGGTATTTCGGCAATCTCGGAGAGAAAAGGTGGGGGGTAAAGTCACCGCACCATCCCGAACGAAGTGAGGTTAGAGTGCGTAATCCCGCACTTCTGCGAAACCGACATTATAATTCAGCAAGTAATCGGTTCGGGAGATGCGGGATCTCGCCAACTTCTCGTTCCCTTCGGTCGCGGAAGTTGCGGGAGTTTTGTTCTCCAAATTTTCTTCGCTCTGCGAACTCGAAAATTTGGATAAAGCCCTTTATCTTTTAATCAACATATTCAGCTCGGCCGGATTGGTAGTGAACATCTCCGCGTTTTCGCGGGTGATTAATTTACGCTGATACAAATCCGCTAACGATCGGTTAAGCGATATCATGCCTTCTTCCGAACTCGTCTCAATCACCATATCTATTTGATGGGTTTTGCCTTCTCTAATTAAATTGCGAACAGCGGAGTTAGCAATTAAAAGTTCCACCGCGTTAATCAACCCGCCGCCGATGGCCGGAATTAAACGGCGGGAAAGCACGCCCAGCAGCGTTGAGGCTAGCTGAGACCTAATCTGAAGTTGCTGGTGGGGCGGGAAGGTGTCGATAACTCGATCAATCGTCTGGGCGGCGGTGTTCGTATGCAATGTGGAGAAAATTAAGTGTCCCGTCTCGGCCGCCGTGATGGCGGTTGACATGGTTTCCGGATCCCTCATTTCACCAATCATACAAACGTCCACGTCTTCCCGAAACATGGCTCGCAAGCCCGTATGGAAATCGGTGACGTCCATGCCGACCTCGCGCTGCTCCACCACGCATTTGTCCGGCACAAAAATATATTCCATCGGATCTTCAATCGTCAAAACATGATCTTGTCTGGTATGATTTATATCATCTAGCATCGCTGCCAGAGCCGTTGATTTGCCATGACCCGAAGGGCCGACCACCAAAAAAAATCCCTGTGACACTTGGGTGAATTGGTGCAAAACGGGCGGTAAATTTAATTCTTCAATCGTTCTGATGCGGCTGGGCAAAAAACGTAGCGCGGCCGAAACCCTTCCCAATTGCTGATAGATATTAACTCGAAACCTCGCTTTATTTTTAAAGGAAAAAGAAAAATCAATTTCTTTTTGCGCCCAGAATCTTTCTTCCTGCTCCGGCCTTAAAAGGCTCAGCGATAATTCTTTAGCCATTTCCAGATCTAAAATTCCACCGTTCTCCACCGTAACCAATTTTCCATCAATTCTGATCATCGGTGCTTTCCCCGCTACCAAATGCAAATCGGTGGCGTCTCGTCTGATCGCCTCTTCAATAAAGAGCTCAAGTTCTTTATTCTTAACTTCGTCAGCCATGACTTATTAAATCACAAATTACAAATTACAAAACACAAAATAAAAATACTAAAAAATTTTATTCGCATATCGGAAATTGGCTGTGACGCTACAGAAGTTTTTTGACTTTAGCGACAACTTCGGTCGGCGTGAAATGGGCTTTAATAATATAATCTTTAGCCCCCAATTTCAGCCCTTTTTCCACCTCTTCTTTTTGCCCTAAATTAGTCAAGATAATTACGGGCGTATCTGCTATCGCTATTTCTTTTTTCAAAAGCTGCAAAAACTCAAACCCGTCCATTTTGGGTAGCACGACATCTAGCAAAATCAGGTTGGGTTTTTGCGCATTTGCTTTAACTAGCGCCTCTTGTCCGTCAAAGGCTGTTTCCACGTCAAAACCGCTGGCGGTCAATTTAGTCGCGTACATTTCCGAAAGAAACTTATCGTCCTCCACCAACAAAATCTTTTTTTTGTCTTCGGCCATACCAGGTAGTAGAAATTCGACAGGTAATTAATGGAGTTTTAATTATTAATCCCTGTAGAAGCTTTCTAGTTTTATTATTGCCAGATATGATTTTTCTCTTAATTTAAAATAGTCGAATTTTCACTACCTGGCATAAATTTACTTTTATATCTAATATTTATATTATATCATAACTATTTCCATCGGTCATGGCCACCCTAAACGAGCCTAATCTCTGGCGGTGTCATTGATAATTTTCTATGCCTCCACTGCTCCCATCAGTTCTTCAAATGAAACTAAACCCTGCAAAACCTTAATTACCCCATCCTGCTTCATGGTAATCATGCCTTGGCGCATAGCTTCTTCATTAATTTTAGCTTCGGTTACGCCTTCAATAATAATTTTTTCCAGCTGCGGCGTCATGGAGAGTGCTTCATGAATCGCAATTCTGCCTTTGGTTCCTTTTTGAGCGCAAAACTTACAACCGGGCGAGTGCCATATTTTTATTTCCTTGCTATCAATTTTTTGGTCGGCTAAAAACGTTTTTCCTTCTTCTGAAAGTCCTTCAAGCTCTTTGACGATGACTTCTTTTATTTTTGGCGGGGGTTCGATTTCTTTTTTACACTCATTGCAAAGGCGGCGAATCAGTCTCTGAGACATAGCCAAATTAAGCGACGAAGGAATTAAAAAACCCTGCACGCCCATATCCATCAGTCGAGGGATAACGCCCAAAGCATCGTTGGTGTGCAGCGTTGAAAGAACAATGTGACCGGTCAGCGCGGCGT
>Ga0315274_10001245_pt1 | contig 39330 bp, 32 predicted proteins | sample YL17G02_20_MG_FD_203700 | JGI IMG/M metagenome (GOLD analysis project Ga0315274, IMG submission 203700) | Sediment microbial communities from Yellowstone Lake, YNP, Wyoming, USA - YL17G02_20 | ecosystem: Environmental > Aquatic > Freshwater > Lake > Sediment | place: USA: Wyoming | collected...
GATGAAAGGCACTGCGGTCACCTTGACCAGCCGCCCGGATGACGAACAGCAGGAGCTACTGAAACTGCTCGAAGTGGCCCCGTAGCCACGCCTTTGAATCGCCAAACCGCGCGCAACTCGTCCTCTCCAAGGAAGTTACGCCGCCTCGCTTGCGGGAAGTCGCGTTAAGACGATCGCGCCGGTCGTTAACGGAAACGTTGCTTTCAGGCCGCTTTAGCGCCCTTGCGCCGCCGAAGGCGGCTTTCAGGCCGGTCCTTTTAGGGCCGGTTACCGGTTCGCCCCCCTTGTTGAGGATTAGCCCGTTTCAACGGGCTTCGACCGATCGCTCCGCACGGGACATAGCGTAGTCGTGTTAGACCCGCGAAAGGACGAGCACGGCGCAACACTCGACACCAATCGACACTTGTCCTGAGCCTCGAAGGAATCGTCAATCGCAAATCGCCAATCCCCCGCAAGCCCCGTCAGGGGCGACCGGGAATAGCCCAGGGCGAAGCCCTGGGAAACCTGTCCGACCGATCAACAACAAGCCCCGGAGGGGCGACAGAGTCGATCGAGTCTGCCTCGCCCACCGCGTAATTCCATTCGACAATCGGCAATGGGAAGTGCCACATAGTGGCACTCCAACCCGCTTCCGCCCCAACTCTGATATCTCAAATCTGAAATCGCCACCCGCCGCCCGCCCGTTTCGCCTTCTCCCCATTCGTAATTCGTAACTTGTAATTCGTAATTCGTAATTCTCTCGAGCCTCCACCCATTCGACAATCGACAATCACGTGCGAGTCGCGTCGCCCAACCCCGCCGCCGGTTCTTCCCTCGCCGCCCGCAAATCCTCGATCTTATCGAGTTGTCGCTCGAGCAGCCGCGTTCGCGTCGTCTTCAGTTCATCATATTCATTGCGGGCCTCTTCCAGTTTGCGCCCCATCCGCTCCATCGTCTCCACGAATTTCCCCCACTGCTTCTGGAACTCGCCCAGGTGGTCCAGGATCTTCTTCGACCCCTGCTCGAAGCGAAAGTTCTCCACGACCTGCCGCACGACGGCCAAGATCGCATAGAGCGTCAGCGGCGAGCAGAGAACGACCTTACTTCGCAGTGCGTCATCCAGCAGGGCCGCGTCATGTTCATGGATGAATCCGTAGACTTGCTCATTGGGAATGAACACGAGCACGTAGTCCACCGTCCCGGCCGCGGGGTCGATGTATTCCCGACCGGTGACTTCCTTGACCCGCTTGCGCACGTCTTTGAGAAACTGATCCGTGGCCTGCGCACGTCCCGCGTCGTCGGGCGCATCGAGGACTTTAAGGTAATTCACCAACGGGAACTTCACGTCCATATGCACTCGACGATCACTGGGCAACAGGAACGTGAAATCCGGCTTCGTGCCCTCGGCGAGGATTTGCTGCTTGTGGTAATTGACCCCCTCGACGAACCCCGCCAATCGCAGCACATCCTCGGCCATTCGCTCGCCCCATTGGCCGCGACGTTGGGGATTCGCCAGCGCCTCACGGAGTTGTGCCGTCGTCAACTGCAATCGCCGCGTCGCGTCGGCGTTGGTTTCGAGATGCCGCTGCAACGCCCCCTGCGACTCGGCCCGCTGCTTTTCCACATTCTGAATCAGATTGTTGAGCGTGCTGAGCGTTCCGTTCATCGCCTCCAGCCGCGCGTCGATCAGCTTCTTCTTCGATTCGAGTGTCTGGTCGCCCAACGTGATTTGTTGATCGAACAGCGGCTTGGCCAGTTGCAAAAAGTCGCCGGCATTCGCCGACAGCGCCTCGCGCGACAGCGATGAGAAGGCCGTCTGAAGCTGCTGCACAAGTGCGGCCATCTCCTCCGCTCTGGCCTGCTGCGCTTCCGAAGCGAGCCGCGCCGCAAAGTCGCCCTCCCGTCGTCGCAGCAACCAAAGGAATACGCCGACGGCACCGGCCCCGACGACGAACGCAATGCAAGCGGCAGCCAGCGTGCTCATGGACTCACTCCCCGATCAACGCGGATTGTCCCGCCCCATTGCGAACACGCAAACCACAAGCGGTGATGTCGCCCTCCGCACGCGGCCGGTCCGACCGTTAAACTCACCCCAGCTTACCCAGTCCTCAACACCGGATCTCGATGGCGTCGACGGCTTGGCCCCACGGGCCTCTTCTCGGACATCTGCAACTTCGTCGTGACTTGGCACGCCGACTGGATCAACTGCGCTTGGGCGAATAGGTCGCCCGGGACCGGAGTGGAGGGAATCGGTGTACCGCACCGCCAAAGTCGCCGCCGCGGCGTTCGCCCTGTTGATGGCGGTCTACGGCTGCGCACGGTCGCTCCGCCCTACGCCCCCCTTGCGTAATACAGCTTCACGTCTTATATTCAACCCTACATGTAGTTTTTACTCAGGACTCGATACACCAGTCGCTCGCGCCGATTGGCCGGCGACGGCGGGCCTCGACCACCAACGCGAGGAAATAAGCTATCGCGAGACCATTATAGATCGCCAGGGACGTTCGTGGTTCGACGAGGATCTCACCTACCGTCGTTTCGACTCAACCCGCACCGGTCGCACGACCCGTTAGCCAAAAAGCGTTTCGCTAGACGCGTATTCAGCATGGTAGCCCAACCGCGGACGACGTTTGGCCGATCCTCGTCCGCTTCTTGGCCGATTGCGGGAAGCGTTGTTCCACCTGGAACATCGTCCGCGATGCGGCGGCATGGGAGCTAACGCGAGGATTGTTTCACGTGGAACAGTGATCGAGCCTCCGGAACGAACCGACCAACCAGACCACTGTTCCACGTGGAACATGCCATTCAGCCAGGCATGCACGCGGCAAATGGCGTTTCCGCCGTGTAGGTTAGCTTGGCTATATTGACAGGTTTGGTTCCATGACCCAACATTCCATAAGCCGGTTGACCGATCCTGTGGCGATTGGTCGGAGAGTGAAGCGCGGGATGGCCAGCCTGCTTTCAAGGAGGAATCCATGTCCAAAATGGCACGACGTCTTGGGCGAGGGCTAGATTCGCTGGTATCAAACCTAAGGTCAGACCCTGGCCAACAACCGGCAGCGGTGCTCACTGCTCATCGAGAAGCGTGGAACGCACCAGCGGCTTCGGCGGATCGAATCGCCGAAGTGGCGGTGGTCCGTGCGGTGATGCTATCGACGGAGGCGTTGCAGACGAATCCGTTCCAACCAAGAGATGTTATCACCAATGATGACGTAGCATCAATAGCAGCGTCTATTCGGCAGCATGGTTTGCTTCAACCGATCACGGCGCGGGTGCTCAATGGTCAGTACCAGATCATCGCGGGGGAGCGGCGATGGCGGGCGGCCAAGTCCATCGGGATGACGACTGTGCCGGTGATCATCCGCGAGGCGACGGACGAGCAAATGCTGGAGCTGGCGCTGATCGAGAACCTGCAACGCGAGGACCTGAACGCGATCGATCGGGCAGGGGCGTATCGGCAGTTCTGCACGCGGTTCGGCGTCAAGCCGGAAGAGGTGGCCGATCGGCTGGGCGAGGATCGGACGACGGTCGTCAACTACCTGCGGTTGCTGGAACTGGCCGAGCCGATCCGGGCGATGGTGGCCGCGGGGAAGCTGAACATGGGGCACGCGCGGTGTTTGCTGGGAGTCGAGAACGAGACGCATCGGTTGCGGCTGGCGGAGGCCGCCGTGGCGAACGAGCTGTCCGTGCGGGCGGTGGAGGAGGTCGTACGGCGGGGGAAGGCGCTGCAGGCAGGTGCCAGCACGTTGGCACTGGCGGAGGGAGACGCACTGCTCCAGAGCAGTGGCACGCGGCGGGGACGGCTGCGATCGGCGCATCTGCGCGATTTGGAGCAGCGATTCGAGCGGGCGGTGAAGACCAAGGTGACCATCCACGAAGGGCGTCGAAAAGGGAGCGGGCGGATTACGATCGAGTATTTTTCGCTAGATGATTTTGATCGGATCGCGAACATGCTCGGCGTAGAAGCCGAGTGATTGCCAATTGCCGATTTCCAATTGCCGATTGGCGACTCGTGATTGGCGGGGCGGGGGTGGCGATTTCAGATTTGAGATATCAGAGGTGGGGCCGGAGGGGTTTGGAGTGCCATTACGTGGCACTACGGATTGGCGAGTTGCGATTGTCGATTGGCGCGTGCAAGATTGGGAGTTGGGTACCAAAAGGTCCCACTACGGATTGGCGATTGGACGGAGAAGGCGCGGTTGGGAGTGAGCGAGATTGATGGCGCGGCAGATGGCACTTCTTCCGGACGATGATCCAATTCGGTACTGGTCTGGGCGGCGGCGCGGAGGGATCGTGTTGCCCAAGCACCTTGAGCGGAAAAGCATCGAGGCCGTGGAGTTGCAGGGGGACACGTGGAAGGCGTGGCACGCCGTGATGCTTCGCTGGGCGGAGTTGGAGTCGAAAGGGCGGCTGAAGAAGGCGAACGAAGAGACACTCAAGGGGCAATTCCTCAACGAGGTTTTCGGTCAAGCCCTGGGATACGTGTTTCTTTCTGCAAATGCCGCACAGTGGCACCTTCGGCCGGAGTATGCGGTCAACGGCGGTACGGCGGACGCGGCGATTGGGATCTTCTCGCCGAACCAAGAGACAGTGCCGCGGGCGCTTGTGGAGGTGAAGGGTCCGAATGTGGACCTGGACCGGGATCGGTCGCAGGGGCGTACTCCGGTACAACAACTGTGGGATTACCTTTATTCGGTGCCAAACTGTCCCTGGGGCATTCTCACCAACATGGTGAGCTTCCGGTTGTACCACCGGAGCAAAACGCCCTACTACTACGAACACTTTGCGCTGCAGGGCCTAACCGAGGAGCGGGCGTTCCGGAAGTTCTATGTTCTGTTCTCACGGCAGGGGCTTTTAGCGGCGACGATGGGGCAGAGGCCATGGGCCGAGGTGTTGCTAGCCGACGCGGAGGCACGGCAGAAGGAGGTCGGCGGCGATCTCTACAAGGTCTACAGCGCAGAACGTCAGTCCTTGATTGATCACCTCCGCGCGAAACATGGCAAGACCACCGACGCCTCCATTCGGATTGCGCAGAAGCTACTGGATCGGATCATCTTCATTGCGTTTTGTGAAGACCGCAAGCTGCTTCCGGAACGAACGATCGAGCGGGCGTGGAAAAACGGGCGCCCCTTCGCGCTGGTCACGAATCCAAAATGGAGCACGTTTCTCGAGCTCTTCCGCAGCATCGATCAGGGGAATCCCGCGGCGAGGATTGAGAAGTACAACGGAGGATTGTTCCGCAAGGATCCGGAAGTCGACGACCTGCAACTTGAAGACAAGTGGACAAATGTTTTTAAGGACGTTGCGGACTATGACTTTCGCGATGAGGTGAACGTCGATGTCCTGGGGCATTTGTTCGAGCGTTCGGTGACGGAGTTGGAAGCGATTCGATCTTCGGCCATTCCGGCGGGACCGTCTTCGGGAACGAAGGCCGTCGGACGGCGGAAGAGTGAGGGGATTTACTACACGCCGTCGCACATCACGCGGTATATCGTGGAGAACACGATCGGGCGTTGTCTCAAGGAGCGGTTCGCGGCGCTGGCGCGAAAGCACGGCGTTGATCCCGACGCGGCGCCGAAGACAAGCGATCTGGTGCGTTGGGTCCAGTTTCAGATGGAGAAGCTTGGGGTTCTTCGCAGGCTTCGCGTTTGCGACCCGGCTTGCGGGAGCGGGGCGTTTTTGATTCAAGCTTACGACTATCTGGAAGATGTGTATGAGGGGATCGCTTCCGCGTTGGCGGCACACCAGGTCGCGGACGGTGCGGCGCTCGGCGCGGCGATGAGCGAGACGATTCTGCGAGAGAATCTTTTCGGCGTTGACCTTTCGGCGGAGGCCGTAGAAATCACGCAGCTTGCCCTGTGGATACGCACGGCCAGGCGCGGGAAGACGCTGGCCGATCTTTCGCAGAACATTCTGTGCGGCAACAGTCTAGTGGACGACCCGAAGGTTGATGGTCGCGCTTTCGACTGGCCGGCGCGGTTCGCGCGGGTCTTTGCCGCCGGTGGGTTTGATTGCGTAATCAGCAACCCTCCATATGTGAAGCTGCAGAACTTTCGGAAGCGTGAGCCGCGGATTGCGAAGTTCTTGGTGGAGCGGTATCGGTCGGCGAAGACCGGGAACTTCGACATGTACCTTCCCTTCATCGAACGGGGGCTTAAGCTTCTGGCGGCGGATGGACGGATGGGGTACATCGCGCCGAGTGTGTGGTTGTTCAATGAATACGGGCGCGGGTTGAGGGAGTTGGCGGCGGAGAGGCGGGCGCTGGAGCGGTTCGTCGACTTCAAGAGCCATCAAGTGTTCGCGGACGCGACGACGTACACGGCGCTGCAGTTTTTCAGGGGTTCGCCGCAGGAGAGCATCGAGGCCGGGGATGCTTCGGACGGTCGGCTCCAGGAGCTTCGGTTTCATCGCGCGACGTACGCGGGGCGAGGAAGTGCCCCGTGGGCGTTCATGGAAAACCGCGATCAGGAAATCCTCGACGCGATGCGGGGCAACAGCGTTACTCTTGCCGATGCCACGGAACAAATCTTCCAGGGGCTCATCACCAGTGCGGACGCCGTGTATCATCTGATCCGCCTTTCCCCCGGGATGTATTACTCAAAGGCTCTCGAACGGGAGGTTGAGCTCGAGGACGAGATCATGAAACCGCTGGTCAGCGGCGAGGAGGCCGTGCCTTTCGCGACGCCGCGGACCGATACGTACTTGCTCTTTCCGTACTACGTAACGCGCGAGGAGTGTCGGCTGCTGTCGGCCAAGGAGCTTGGGAAACAGTACAAGCGCGCATGGGCGTATCTGCGGGGCAACGAGAAGACTCTACGGGCGCGGGAGTCTGCAAAGTTCGATGATGAGGAATGGTGGCGCTTTGGAAGGAATCAGAGTATTGATAAACAGGAGCGCCCTAAGTTACTCGTGCCCAGACTCCTTCTTGACTTGTTTGCGAGCGGGGATCCGTTTGGTCAAGTCTACTTGGACAATGTGGATGTTGGAGGTGTTCTTGCTGCAGAGGGATGGGATATCCATTACTTGTTGGGAGTACTGAACTCCAAGGCGTGCAACTTTGTTTGGCGCATGACCTCGAAGCCGTTTCGGGGTGAGTACCGCTCAGCCAACAAGCAGTTCATCGCCCCGCTGCCGATCCCGAGGGCGAAGAAACAAGAACCGATTGCCTCTCTGGCTCGGAGGCTCGCGGAGCTGCACGGAAAGCGGCTCGACGCGGAGGCGAAGGTGCATCGTCGGTTCGTGACCGACCTGCCGCAGGCGCAACTCATTCAGACTTCGCCGCTTCCACCAAGTTTGTCCGGGAAGCTCCGAGGGTTCGCAGACGTTTCGCTTGGAGTGGTGATCGAAGAAATGGAGAAGTTCGCCAAGCGGCGGTTCAAACCGACGGAGCGCGCGAATTGGGATGAGTATCTGACGGCGGAGACGATCGCGATTCAGAAACTGCAAAGGAAGATTGCGGACGCGGAGGCGGAGCTGAACGAGCGGGTATACAAGCTTTATGGGCTGAGCGCGGCGCAAATCGCGGTGATCGATGCGGAAGGCGCATCGCGGAGGCTACGTTGACCCCGCGCTTGCGCTTGGGGTTCGGATTGACGGTCGCGGCTGTGATTGGCCCATCGAGGGCGGCGAGTCGGAGCGATGATGCTCGTTGAATTGGATGCGGCCCTCACCCCCGGGCCCTCTCCCTGGGAGGAAGAGGGGAGGAGTTTGTGGGGGCGCGGCGTACCCGGCACTGAAGTGCCGGACTACTATCGGACGTCCCTACGGGACTGGGTGGTGCGGTCGCCTGCGGTCCGGCCTCTGATCCGGGGACGACTACCCACCCGTGGGCTTCTTGGAGAAATCGACCTTGGGGACGGCCTTGGCAGCTACAGGGACGTCGAAGTATTGGGCCTCTTTCACGCCGGCGAGCGACGCATACAGCTTGCCCAGCACTCCGCGGGCGAATGTGTTAAGTAGCTTCACCTTCTCATTGTACCGCTGTCGCTCGACGGCCAGGCGGTTTTCCGTTCCCTCCAAAGAATCCTGGAGTTTCAGGAACGACTCATTGGATTTCAGTTCTGGGTACGCTTCGCGGAGCACCAAGAGGCGTGACAAGGCGGACTCGAAGGCCCCGGCGGCCTTGGCCTGGTCGGGCAATGAACCCGAGGATTTCGCCTGGAAATAGGACTCTCGCGTCTTGGCGACGCCGAGGAACACGTCCTGTTCTTGAGCGGCGAAGCCCTTGACCGTGGCGACGAGGTTGTCAATCAGATCGAAACGGCGTTGCAGTTGATTGTCCACTTGGGCCCAGGCGCTTTTCACCTCTTCATCGAATCCGACCGCGCGGTTGTACCCGCTGTAGAGGCAACCCCCGACGACCACCGCGCCGCCGAGGACGGCCACTAGAATAACCCCAACCACTTTCGTGAAGTTCATGGATGTTCCTCGCTGTATCCGGTCGCTGCCGCTCCCGGCTCTGATACTGCCCAGCTTGGCCCCACAGTTGGGGCAGAACGCCGCGTTTCTTTGGATCCCCGTCCCACAGGACGGACAAGTGTCACCAGCTTGCACCGCCGCCTCCTCCGCCAAATCGTCCGCCGCCCCCGAACGAGCCGCCGAATCCACCCCCGGACCCTCCGCCGAATCCGCCTCCGCCCCAGGATGACCGGCGACCGCCCATCATATTGTTGATCATTGCACCCCAAAACAACCCTTCCATCAATCGACCGCCGCCCCACCGGCCGTAGTAGCGGCGTCGGCGAGACATGGAAGAGATCAGGATGATGAACACAATGAACGGCACCAGGCCGACCCCGCAGACCGCCGACCCCGGCGAGCCGCCGCTTGCCGCATAGCGAAAGTCGGGGATGCCGGTTAAGGTCACATTCGCGGCGTCGGCCACCTTATTCGCCACGGCGATCGTGCCCTGATAAATGCCCTCGCTGTACGCCCCACGCTTGAAGTGGGCGGCGAAGACCTTTCGCGAGACGGTTCCGCACCAGGAGTCGGGGAGGATCGGCTCGATCCCGTATCCCGTCTGGATGCGGACCTGATGCTCCTTCACGGCGACGGCGATGAGAGCGCCGTTGTCGCGGCCTTCGCGGCCGAGCTTCCACAGTTCGGCATGACGCTGGCCGAAACTGAAGAAATCCTCGCCGTCGGTGGTGGGCACGGTCAGCACCTTTACCTGGGCGGTGGTTTTTTGTTCCAGTTCGCGCAGCCAGCCTTCCAGTTGTTGCTCGACGCGATCGTCAATGATGCCGGCGCGGTCGACGACGAAGGTGCCGGGATCACGGACGGTCACGTTGGCGACGGCGCTGTGCGCGGAGACCCCCAATCCGATCGCCGCGATCATGTACGAGACGCCCTTACTGGCTCGATACAGCCGATTTTTCGGGTGGCATGGCCAAGCGCAGCGCCGCCATGCCGAGGAACGACATGCCGGCGCCCGGCGGGGCCGGGCTTGGGCATGCCACCCAACCCGCAGGATCAAATGTGTCGCGCCCCTACCACGCATTGACGATCTCTCCGAGGGCGTCGACGTCGTCATAGAGACGATCGAAGTCACTCCATCCCGAGGGCCTGGCGTGATCGAGAGCGGCTCTGATGCCGGGTAGCTTGCGTGCGGCGAGCATTTCGACCTCGGCGATGATTGGAAGGGTGTCCTTGAACTCCCTGCGGTCCTTCAACCACAGCAGGCCGCGGAGGGTTCGCACGAGGTTTTCCGCCGCGTCGATCCCGATCCCGGGAACGAGCCGTTCCCGCCCCGCGCTGGCGAGGAGGGCCTGCCGCAGGCCGATGAGCGTTCGCTTGAGTTCGCGTTCACATTGCAGGCGGACGTGGGCCTTCTCGAACGCGAGATCGTTGAAGTAGTCCGGGCCGAAGAGGGTGACGTGTTGTACTTGGATTTCGATGAACTCGAGCGGAAAGGTGTCGAGCGACGTCTGGATGTGGTGGGGCGTCATGATGAGCGGCGCGGCCACACCGGCCTTGCCGAGCTTGATCCCGCGGTCGGCGAGGCGGCGAAGGAGCGGCAACTCGACCCGCTCGACGAGCAGCACGCTGCGGACGGTGTCGCGATCGACGTTGAAGGCGTCGGTCAGCGCCGAACCGAAGACGGTGAGGGCTCGAGCCGCTTCACCAAAGAGTTCTCGGATTAAGCGGGCGTACGATTCGACCCGTTCGCGCATCGGCGCGATGATGCGCTCGCATTCTCGTCGAGGCTCCGTCATCATGATGCCCTGGTCAACGTCGTTCGCGGGGCGCAAGGCGCGCCGGCGAAGCCGCCTACAAGGATTCTTACCACAAACGGGCGCGGGGGACGATTATAGAGTTCGGCGAATGTTGTAATCCGTACGGCGTCGGGGGTGTCAACGGTTGTCGGTGGGGTCATCGACCTTGGCGATCTCGGCCATCCGCGGGGATTCATAGGCGAGGTAGTCGGTATAGGCCATTTGGATCGAGACGGTGTGACTCCCCGCGTTGAAGTTGATCCGCTCATTGTCGGCCAAGCGTTCGTCGCAGTACGTGGGCAGGTTGAACAGGCTTCCGAACGGGGGGATCGATCCCGGCGTCAAGCCGGTCAAGGCTAAGACTTCGTCCTTGGTGGCGAAACGCAGCTTCTTCGTGCCGAGCAGGGCGCGGAGGGCATGACTGGCCAAGGACAGATCGGCGGGGATCACCGCCATGAGGAAAGTTTCACCGCCTTTGACGATCAGGGCCTTCGCGCCGCTGTGAAGCGAGACGCCGCGCACCTCGGCCGCCTCGGCGCTGGTGTACACCGGGCGATGCTCGGTTTGCGTGAAGGCGATTCCGGCGCTGCGCAATGCCTCGACCAGGCGTGACAGAACTCTGTCACCTTTAGCGGCTGGATCGTCTTGGCGTTTCGACGTTTCGATGTTTCGCTTCTGGGATTAGAAAAGCGACTGCTGGGTCGGGCTCTCCTGGGCGGCGCGGACGCGCACGTCGCTGATCTCCTCGATGAACGCATCGATGGTGTTGTACTTGCGGTGGACGCTCATGAAGCGGACGTAGGCGACGGGATTGAGCCGCCGCAAGTGGATCCCCACGTAGCGGCCGATGTCCTCGGTCTTCACCTCGCGGTCGTGATTACTGAAGATGTCCTCTTCGACATGGTCGGTGAGTTCCTGCAGTTGCTCGTCACGAATATCGAGCTTGGAGCAGGCCCGCGAGACACCGTTGACGATGTTGTCGCGGTTGTAGGGAACGCGCTGGCCGCTCGCCTTGATCACCGTCAGGCGAAGTTCTTCCTCCACGCGTTCCTTCGTCGTGAAGCGCCGATTACAGGCGAGGCAAACGCGGCGACGACGGATGGCCGCCCCACCCTCGGTGACGCGGGAGTCGATCACCTTGTTATCGAGTCCTTTGCAGGAGGGGCAGACCATGTCGTACTGTCCAAGCCCTCGTGGTAGCCAGTGGGGGTCTTCGTTTCTGGGGCGGCGAGACGATCGCCGCAGCGACATCTAGCCCGTTCGGCAGGGTAACGCCACTAGATGTGGGGTGTCAAATCGCGTAGGCTGATGGTCCGTGAAGTTGAATTCCTCCGAACGGATGTGGCACAGCGGCCCACCGCTGTGCCCGGAACGAAACGGAATGCCCAGCCGAGGGCGGCCCAGCCGAGGGCGGCTGGGCTACACTTCGCTATGTCCAGGTTGATCGACAAAGAACTCGCCGGCACCCGCATCGTGGGCTTCTCCGTGGCTGGCGAGGAGACGGTGCTGGTCGCGCCGGAATACAATGTTTGCTTCGATGTCGGTCGCGCGCCCCGGGAGGTCATTTCGATCGACAATGTTTGCCTGACGCACGGGCACATGGACCACGCCGCGGGCGTGGCGTACTACTTCTCGCAACGCGGGTTCGTGGGTCTCCCGCCGGGGCGAGTGATCGTCCACCGCTGCCTGGCTCAGCCCATCCAGAAGCTGTTGGACGTCTGGTCGGACATCGAGGGGCACCCCTCCGCTGGACAGGTCTACGGCGTCGAACACCTGCAGGACGTCGACATCCGCCGCGGACTGCTGATCCGCGCCTTCACGGTGAATCACTCGCGCAGTTCCCTGGGCTACTCGCTGATCGAGCGACGGCATAAGCTGAAGGCCGAGTTTGTCGGGAAGCCCGGCCCTCAGCTCGCGGCCCTCAAGCGCGACGGCGTGCCCATCGAGGACCACGTCGAGGTCGTGTTGCTGACCTGCACGGGCGACACCGCCCTTGGACGGTTTCTGGACCTGGACGTCGTGCGCCGGAGCCGGGCACTGCTGGTGGAATGCACGTTCTACGAGGCCGAGCATGTCTCGCGGGCACGCGACGGTCGCCATTTGCATGTGGATGATCTCCCGACGGTATGCGCCGCGGTCCCGGAGGCCCGGATCATGCTCACGCACGTCACCCATCGCACCGACCTGCGCCTGGCCAAGCGGATTGTCGAACGAGTCCTTAGCCCCGCGGATTTGGAGCGGGTGTCGTTTCTGATGGACCGTCCGGCTCGAACGGCGTCGCCGCCGGTGGCGGCCGGATCCAACCCGAGTTGAGCATCCGACTGGCCGCCCAGGTCGCCTGCGTCTCGTTCGGGACGACAAGGCGAGGGCAAACAAGCTTCCCGCCCGTGGCAAGCGAGGACGGGGACCGACCCACGAGGACCATCCTGATCCTCGGGCGCCGCGTGCATCCCAATCGGTTGACTTGGTGGAATAATTGCAGCGAAACTTCTTGCATAGTGGCGTCAGTTCCCCCAGCCCTTGGGCTGGGGGACCGACTCGGCAGAGTATCCCGGCGCGCCGGGACTCCGGGCACTTCCTTCCGGACTCCGGGCACTCATGGGACGATCACGGAGCTGAACGCCAGTCCCCCATCGCAAGCGGTGGGGCGCCCATCGTCTCCACCGAGCCGCATGACCGCCGCCAATGTTGGGATGCACCCCATAAGAGCGCGCAAAATCAGGCTTGATCGCCGGAAGCCTTTGTAGTAGTATGACTTGCGATCGGACGACGCCGTGAAGCGTGGCGCTCGGGCGTGTGGCCAGGGCGGCGTTTTCACGCTTGGCGACGGTGACGCACAAGTAGTTTTAACAGGTCATCCGGGCCGCCAGCCGCGGATGGACAGCACACCTAAGCCGGCCGGCGTTCGGCTCTCGCAGGGTGTCGTGATGGCAACCATTACGAAGAAGGAGCTGATCGACCGCATCTCCGAACGCGAAGGCTACAAGCGCATTCTCGTCAAGCGGGTCGTTCAATCGTTCCTGGATTCGATCGTACAAGAGCTTAGCGGCGGGAATCGCCTTGAGTTCCGCGACTTCGGCGTCTTCGAAAGCCGGATACGCGCTTCACGGGACGCCCAGAACCCCAAGACGATGGATAAGGTCCACGTTCCCTCAAAAAGGACTGTAAAATTTAAGATTGGACGTGTACTGAAGATGCGTCTTCATGAGACGCCGCCGGCGGTCGACGCCGCGACCGGTCTGACGGTCGAAGCCTCTGCGCCTCAGACTCGGAAGTCGGCCTCCGTGGGCGAGGGCACGACGCCGCGTCGACGCTAGAGCATTTGCCGATCGCAAGTAGCGTCGCGGCTTGTCCGCGGCGAAGCAAGGTCAGAGCACCGGGCGCGAGCCCGGTGACGCCGGTGTGATGCGGGCGTGGTCCGCAGGCTTGCGCCTGCGGCTCTGAACGGTGCCACCCACAAGGGGCGACGGTACATTTTGCGACATCAAGTCGAGCGCGGCGTACACTTGTTTGAGGCCTCATGCAGCTCGACGACAAGATCTGCTACTGCTACGGCGTGTCGATGCGTAAGCTGATGAACTTCAGCCGCCGCACCTGCCCGAAGCGTCCGACCCAGATGACCGAGTGCCTCGGGGCCGGCACCGGTTGCGGGTGGTGCATCCCCTTCCTCATCAAGATCGCGGAGAATCCCGACGCCTTCGGCAGCGACGACCTCACGCCGGAACAGTATGCCGAGCGACGCAAGCTCTACATCAAGACACAGCCCAAGAATACATTTGATGGCTCGTAGAGTCGAATGAAGTGCGATATGTGCCGCGAAGCGGACTACACGAGGCGTCGCAAGGAAATCTCCAACATGAAATCGCGAATCTGAAATCTGAGATTTCAAATCCCCCCATCCGTAACGCGCGCCCGATCTTTCCCGCACAGCCGACGTGGAAGGTTCCGGACTCTACGCCCCCACCGGAACGCGAGCCGGCTTGGTTCCCTCGGCGGCGCGGGTGACGGTCACGTGGTAGTTCGCGCTCGTTTGGGGCACGTCCCGGAACCCCCTCACCCTACTCTCTCCCCCGGCGGGGGAGAGGGGTTCTCGGATGCGCTCTTGGTCGCTGGTCGCATCACTGCGGAAATGGACGCCGATGGAGTCGGCGCGTTCCAGGGCCGACAGGGCGATGAGGCGGGCGACGGTCAGTTTGTTTTGCGTTTCCCATCCGAGCCCATCGTCGAAGGTCTTATCGAGGGTGTAGTGGCCCCAGAAGTCGAGGATGTCGCAGGTCTCGCGGAGGCGGTCGCCGCGGCGGACAATGCCGACGTTCCGCCACATCACACTGCTGAGTGAATTGCGAATGTCGGGCAAGTCAAGCGTCGTGCGCGAAGACGAGGGGTTCTGGTTCGTGATCCTGCTCAGCGGGGTGGGATGGGACTGGGCCGCGGCGCGTCGGCCGGCGGTCTCGCCGGTACGCTTGCCGAACACCAGTCCTTCCAACAGGGAATTGCTGGCCATGCGGTTGGCGCCGTGGACGCCGGTGCAAGAAGCCTCACCGCAACACAGCAATCCTTCCACCGTCGTGGAACCGTCCAATTGCACGTCCACTCCGCCGATCATGTAGTGCGCACTGGGCCGGACGGGAATCAGGTCACGGGTGACGTCAATCTCGAAATCCTTGCACAGGCCGGCGATATGGGGGAAACGCTCCTGGAAGCCGGTCAGATGCCGCACGTCCAGATAAACGCAGTTCGCCCGGGTCTCTTCGAGGTGACTTTGAATGGCACGGCTGACGATGTCGCGAGGGGCGAGTTCGGCGTCGGGGTGGTAATCGGGCATGAAGCGGCGGCCGTTCCGGTCGACCAAGTACGCTCCCTCGCCGCGGACGGCTTCGGAGATCAACGCCCGCCCGGCCCCGGCGACGTAGAGCGTGGTGGGGTGGAATTGCATCATCTCCAAATCGCACAGGCGTGCGCCGGCGCGATACGCGGCGGCCAACCCGTCGCCGGTCGAGACGGGCGGATTGGTCGTTTCTCGCCAAATCTGCCCGCAACCCCCGGAGGCCAAAACCGTCTGCTTCGCCCAAATCAGTTGGTGGCCGTGGCGCTTATGGTAAGCGACAGCGCCGACGCAGACGCCGGCGACGGTGAGGAAATCGAGGAAAAAGCAGTGGTCGAAGATGCGGATGTCGTCGAGGTGCTCGACGCGGCGGCGGAGCGTGCGGACCAGTTCGCGTCCGGTCTGATCGCCGTGGGCGTGGACGATGCGGTTGACGGAGTGGCCGCCCTCGCGGGTCAGGGCGAAGGCGCCGTTGATTCGATCGAGCTCAATGCCCCACGCGACCAACTCGTCGATGCAGGTGGGGCCTTCATCGACCAGAGCGCGGACCGCCTCCGGTCGGTTGAGTTCGCAGCCCACACGCATCGTGTCGTCGTAGTGAGACTGGACGGCGTTCGGGTCTTTTTGGGCGACGGCGATGCCCCCTTGCGCATATTGCGTAGCGGAATCGGTGAAATCGCCTTTGCAGAGCAGCGTCACCAGCCCCTGGCGTGAGGCCTCGATCGCCGCCCGCGCCCCCGCGACGCCGCTTCCGATAACCAGCACATCGGTGAGGACGTGGCTTGTGCGGTTGGAGTCGAAGTTGGTCAGATAACGACGCGTGTCGTAGAGGGTCGGCATCGTGAAGGTCATCGTAGGGCGCTGGGCGTCGCGCCGCAAACGTCGGATCGCGTCCTGGGCGCGGCGCTAACCCCTTGTCCGCCGACCACCGATAACTCACGGAACGTGACTCGATTCCTCAGAAGCCATACCTTCGGCCGGACATTGTGCGCAACGCTGTCGATTCTCCTCGTCGACACGGCCTGGTGCTTCTCCGCGAACAGGCTGGACGGGGAGACCGCCTCGCTTGAACCGAACCCGGGCACGCGCGTCATACATCGCTTCGATTTCGACGAGCGCGGCGCGGGCAACGTGGAGGACGTGCCCAAGTACTGGGAGCCGCTGCGGACGGCGGAGTTCCCGGGCTTCGCCCGCGGGGAGTTTGATGTGCAGGTCGGGCACTCCGCACCGCCCTCGTTTCATTTGAAGAGCGACGGACGCAACGTCGCCTACCAATACGGCGGTCCGGAGACGCGGGTGCGTCCGTTGGGGAGCTACCGCGTGGAGGGCTTCATCCGCTCGGACGGGCTACGATACGCGCGGGCGTGCTTGTGCGCCTTCTTCGTCGACCGCTCCGGGAGTCCGCTTCTCGACACCCTGGTGCGTACCGCGTTCATCGACGGTCCCGGCGCGGCGGGAGACGAGTGGGTTGCGGTGGAGTTGTTCCTCACCTCCGCGCCGGTCGAAGCCCATACCATCGGGCTGATCGCTTGGGTGCTCCAGGAATCGACGTGGGACACGTCCACACCCGCACGGCGTCGGATCGTCCGCAGCGACGTGCACGGCGGGGCCTGGTTCGACGACATCACGGTCTACCGCCTGCCGCGCGTGGAGTTGAGCACGGCGGCGCCGGGGAACGTGATCGCACACGACGATCCCCAGGAGTTGCTGGTCACCGTGGCCGACCACGACGGAGAGGCCCTTGCGGCGCGCGTATCCGTCGAGTCGGCGGAGGGCGACAAGCTCGGCGAATACCCCGTTCAGGTTCCGGAGGGCGGAAGTGCGGAGGCGGTGCGAATCCCCCTCGGTGCTCGATCGCCGGGTCTCTATCATGCGCGCCTCGACGTGCTGGCCGGGGGATCGTCCATCGTCTCGCGGAGCTTGGATTTCGTCCGCGTCGATCCGCGGTGGCGGTCGTCGGAGACCGGGGCCCGGTCGTTCGGGGTGGTGGTCGATCCTAACGCGCGAAGCGACCCGGCGACGGAGGCGGCGTTGCTGCAGCGGCAGGCGGTGCGGTCGGTGAAGTTGCCGGTCTGGAGCGGTCTGGATGAGCCGCCGCCGACGGTCGAGCAACAACGGGCGACGGACAGGTTTCTGCAAGAATTGGGGCGTCGGGGTGTGGCCCTCACGGGCGTGTTTTTCGGCCCGCCGGCCTCGATCCTACAACGCTACGGCGCGTACAACCGGCCCTTGATCGACCTGTTGGGGGATGACCCGAGCGTATGGGGTGAGGAGTTGGCCGCGGTGGCGGCGCCCTACGCGGAGATGTATCGCTGGTGGCAAGTCGGCCCCGACGGAGCGTCTCCCGGCGCGCCGGGACCGGAGGTGGCGGATCGGTTCACCAAGGCCGCCGATCAGTTGCGTTCCGCGCTGCGTCGATTCATCACCGCCCCGCGGCTCTCGGCGCCGGCCTCCTCCGCCGACGACACTGATGCTCAGCGGCTCCCCGTCGAGCAACTCTGCGTGACCTTGGGCGGCGACATCGACCCCGACTGGCTCCCCGTGCGAATCGAGAGCGTGAAACAGATGGGCTACGACCAGGTCTCGGCGTTCGTTCCGCCCTTGCCGGCTGAGCGGTACGAACGAGTCCCGCGACTGGCGGAATGGGCGCGACGGATCATCGCCGCGCGGCACGCCGGCGTGAGCACCGTGTTTGTGCCGCAGACCTGGCACGCCCGCGACACGGTCTTCGGGTCGGTGACGGAACCTCTCGAGGAGTTCGTCATCTTCCGAACCATCGCGGACGTCCTGGGGGATGCGACGCCGGGCCAACGCGTGGACATCGCCGAGGGCGTTCGATGTTTGGCCTTCCACGCCGGGGACACCGCGATCCTGGCCCTATGGGACCGACTCGCCCCTCTGGACGGACGGATCCACGCCGTTCAATTGGGCCGGGCTTCGGCACAGGTCGATCTGTGGGGCCGCTCCACCTCGCTCGAACGCGACGAACAGGGGCGGCAACTGGTGAGACTCTCGGGTGCGCCGGTATTCGTGAGCGGCGTCGATCGGTGGTTGGTAGACTTTGTGACCTCGCTCGCGTTGAAGCCTTCTCACGTCGATTCCGGCAAGGAGCTTGTGCGCCACACCTTCGAGCTTTCGTATCCGGGTCCGCACGCGGTTTCGGGCCACGGGTCGTTCGAGGCTCCGTCGTCGTTGGAAATAACGCCGCGGACGTTCAGCTTCAATCTCTCGCCCGGCCGCGAGGAGAAAATCGAACTGCAAATCCGTTATCCCCATAGCGAGCCGGCGGGACGGAAGATCATCCTTGCCAAAATGACGCTGACGCCCGAGTCCTACTATGTCGAGGTTCCGCTGAACGTGGAGGTCGGACTTGCCGACGTCGAGGTGTCGGGGACAGTCGTCGTGCAAGGCAACGACCTGGTGCTCCGCCACGTGGTCAGCAACCGCTCCAACAGCGTGCTGAGCTTTCGCGGATCGACCGCCGTGCCCGGGCACGAACGTCAGTACCGTCCCTTCGCCAACCTGCGTCCCGGCGACACCCAGTCGGCGGAGTATCGCATCAGCGGCGGGAGCGACCTCATCGGACGTCAAGTTCGCCTGATGCTTCGCGAACTCAACGACGGCCCGCGCGTCCATAACCTCGAACTGACCGTGCCGTGATCCCTTTGGCGCCGGAACGGGGAGTTGACGTAGACCTCATCTCCCGGCACGTTAGCCCGGTGCTGGGTGCCCTACCGCTTGCGGTGGGGGACTGATGTTCGGCTCCGTGATCTTCCCATGAGTGCCCGGAGGAGCGGTTGCTCTAATCTGTTGAGTCAGTCCCCCAGCCCAAGGGCTGGGGCACCCAAGCAGTGAGTTTCGACGTTGCCGCCAAACTACACAACACTCGGCGAGGAGATTCGCGCCTATTGGCCGATCCTTGCCTGCGCGTTTGCCGTATCGCTCGTCGCCACGCCGCTCTGTCGGCGATACGCCCTGCACAAGAACATCGTCGATCGACCCGATGAGTTTCTCAAACCGCACAAGCGACCCATCCCCTACCTCGGCGGAGTAGCGATTTACCTGGGTTGGGCCGCGGGAATCCTTTTCGCGCTGGTGCTGTTCGCGGCAACGCCCCACCCCACAGCCGGCGCTCGCGGGCCGTCGCTGAACACGACGCTCACCCTGGGCATCCTCACCGCAGGCCTGGCGATTACTCTGCTGGGGCTGTTCGACGATCTGCACTTGGCCTCACCGGCGGTGAAACTCGCGGGAGGCATGGTCGTGGCCGTGATTCTGGTGCTGTTCGGATTGGGGGACGACACGCTGCTTCTCCTGCGGTCGATCGGCGTCCACCCCGAGAACCTTCCCCGCGTTCTTGTGCTTGCCGTGTCGATCCCCTTCACCGTGTTTATCGTGTTGGGCGCTTGCAACGCCACCAACCTGATCGACGGTCTGGACGGGTTGTGCTCGGGCGTGCTGGGGATTATGGCCGCGGGGTTTCTCGTCCTTGCGGCCGATCTTCATCTGTGGAACGACTGGCGTCCGCTGGACGTCGAACGGGTCGTGATCTCGTCGGCGATGATGGGAGCGGCCTTGGGGTTCCTGCCCTACAACCGCAGTCCGGCCAAGATCTTCATGGGCGACGCAGGGTCCATGCTGCTGGGACTGAACGCGGCCATCCTGCTGCTGCTCTTCGCCAAGTCGAGCGAGACGATCCGCTGGATGCTGGGGTCGCTGATGATGTTCGGGTTGCCGCTTGCGGATATGGTGCTGACCCTCGCCCGCCGCCGGCGGAATCAGCGACCGCTCATGGTCGGCGATCGGAGTCACTTCTATGACCAGTTGGTGGATCGCGGATGGCCGATCCAGCGCGTGGTGCGCGTCAGCTACGCCCTCGCGGCGTTTTTCGCCTTGATGGGCTGCGCGCCGATCGTGCTTCGCCTGCGCTACATCGTGCCGCTGTACATGCTCGTCGTCGCCGGCGTCGTCGCGCTCGTCGTGAAGTTCAAGATGGTCCGCGTAGAACCACCGCCGGCACCGTAGCGGCGCTTCACGCACGGCGCTTCCCCTCCCTTGACGGGAAGACGGCCAGCGCGTACTATCAGTTCATAGGAGTCAGCCGATGCGTCCAGCGGAAATTCAAAAGCAGGTCAAGGCCCAGCCTTTTGTCCCCATGCGCATTCATCTTTCAGACGGGTCAAACTACGACGTCCGCCACCCAGAAATGATCATCGTGTCTCACACCGTCGTTTCGGTCGCGGTTTACGGAAAGGACGACACGTCTCTGCCTGAGAATGTGATCTTTTGCGACCCGATCCACATCACACGCCTGGAACCGATCAACGGCAACGTCCCTCGAACGGCGTAGCGTGACAGCGCTACCTTTCGATCAGAGCCGCGGGCGCAAGCCCGCGGTCCGGTCACCGGGCTTGCGCCTGGTGCTCTGACGTCGGGGACCGAGTTCGTGCGAGGATCCTTACTCGCACCGACGAGCAAGTAGAGGTCCCCGATCCGCCGCCATGTACCCATGTGCGGATTGGTTCTCGGCGTTTCGGTGTTCGCGGGAACCAAGACCACCGGGCGGTGAGCGTCAAGGGCTTCGCGGGCGAGTTCGGCGGGCAGGTTGTTCAATATCTGTAGCTCATCATAGTCGGCCCGGAGCGCTTGATAGCACACGGCGAACTCGGCCATGCGGTCCTCGACGATCACGATGCCGTCGGCGCCGGCGAGGGCGACGGCCTCGCGGCTCATTCGCTCCGCGGAACGCTCCACGATCGACCACGGCGTGAACAGATAGACGTAGTCATCGCGGTATGGCTTGTGCCGCTCCACCGACGCCAGCACCTTCCAATGTCGCGCCACATCGGGCAGAACGGCGTATAGGCAAGGCGTCAGGCCTAGCAACCCGCAGGCCGCAGTGAGGGTGAGCGCACGGCGCAGCCCGGACGCTCGATCGAGGAACCTTGCCAAGCCGATCCCCCCGAAGATCGACAGAAGCACGTACATCGGCAGGAAAAAGGTGTGTTGGTCCACGATCGGGTAACGCAAGACGAAGACCGCGTGGATCGTCAAACCCGCGAGCAAACCCCGTCTTACCAGCGTGGGCACGCCGAGCCTGCCTCCCGCCACAAGGCCGTACGCCGCCGCGGGCAAAAGCAGGTTCGGGAAGTTCAGGAGGATAAACCCGATGCTCACGCCCAAGTGCCGCAGCGAAAGCGACGTGCTGAGCACTTCATCGCTGTACCCGTGTCCGAACAACGCCGAACGAAGCGCTCCGGTGAGATCCCCGCTGCGGACGAACTCCTCAAGGACCATGCCCGTGTAAGGCGCCGACCCGATCAGCCACATCGCCCCCGCAAGCAGCACGCCTGGAAAGCGCATGTCCTTTCGCCGGGCGGCGATGAGAACGACCACGGCCAGGACAGGTGTTGTGAGGACTGCCAAGAGGTGATTGGACACACCCACGCCGTTGAGCAGCAGCGCTCGCCACAGGTAGATCGGCCGCCGTGTCCGCGCGAAGACGATCAAGCACCAGCACTCGCCCGAGAGCAGCGCCGCCGCGAGGGTATACATTTCGGCCAGCGTCGCCATTTGCCAGAAGGTGTGCGCGAGGGCCAGGGACATCGCCGCGAACGCCGCGCCCGAGCGCATCCGCGTCAGGGAATAGACGCATCCGAACGTGTTGGCCACCGCTACTGCGGCGGCCAGTGAACTGATTAGCGTGATCGCAAGACACGGTTCGAACCAATCCAGCCAAACTGCGAATCGCCCCAGCCAGTGATGCAACGGATGACTGAGCGCCAGCCCCAGCGGATTGACCGGCTCGCGGGTGACGACCCGCAGGATGTTATTGCCGGAGTCCTGCCATTGCGCCCCACGATTCGCCGTAAGGCCGAAGAGCAGGCCCGCGAGCACGAAACACGTCGCCCAGCCAAGATAGACGCACCGCCCGTTCGCGCCGGGACTGCCGACAGGACCGTGGGCTGCCTCGGAAATGCTTCCGGGGTTAGGCGGCCGCGTCACGTCTACGGAAGGGGTAATCCCGTCACCCTCGCCTCAAAGATCAGCTTACGGTTCACCACACCCTGCGTATCGGAGATGATCCGTCGTGCGCGGTGCTCGACTCCGACCCCCAGAATGTACAGACGCGCCGGGGGCGCGACCGTCTCACGGAACTTGCAGTTCTCCACTCCGCCGAACCCGATGAAAGCGTCGCTGCCCAGGGTCTTGGCCAGCACCGCGCACGCTTGCGCCGCCATTTCAAGCATCAGCACGCCGGGCAAGAGTGGCCGGCTCGGCACGTGTCCGCGGACCCACCAGTCGTCCGGCCTGATATCGGCGTACGCGACGATCCGCCGGCCCTGCGCATCAACCATGCACACACCGTCCAGGACGCGAAACTCGAAACGATGGGGAAGCCGCTGATAAACCTCGTCCTTCGTCAGGCAAACGCGATCGAGGTCGATTTGCTCCAGGTCAATCAGCAAAGGGGGCGGCATGAGGCCTCGATTCCGCGTGCGTTGCCGATTCTATTCGGCCCACGACGGATCCAAGAGGTGGCTGTGCGGCGCGAACTCAGACGAATCGGCGGCGCCGCCTCCGCACTCCCCGCGCTCGGTCGCGGGTTGGTGTCGCCGGCATGTGCTGTCCCGGCATGGCGGCGCTTCGCTTGGCCATGCCACCCGTCACTTGAGCCCTGACAGAGCACTAGGTCGTGGGCTGCGAACGGACCTCCAGGATCTTCTTCCGCACCGTTTGCGCGGTGTCCTTGATATCCTGCATCGCTTTTCGGACACGCGTTCCCGCCGCCTTATTGCCTCCCGACGCCTTCGCGACGTCGTCAGCAGCGGCCTCGACTAGCTCCTTCAGCCGTTCATACTCCTGCATGTCGTCACTCTCCGTTGGTTGCCAACCGGACGAGGGTGTCATCCTACACACACTACGCGGCGCGGCGGAGTGTAACCGAGGTTCCCCGACCCCGCCAAGTCAATCGCATACCCCTCATCGGCTCTGCGGACCACAAAACTGCGGTTTTATCGCCCTGACGCGACCCAACGGGTCAATTGCAACACCAGTTCTAACAGAACACTACATCGTTTCGGATAACAATATCAGCATTACTGAATCTCCCTTGGCCCGGCCTGGGGACCGAGCCGGACCAGCGCGAGCCGGGCTGCCTTGTCAACACAGGCAATTGCGTTGGGGTTTGGATAGCACTACTGAAACGGGGGCGAGGCACGTGGACGAAGCGAGTTGAGGCCGTCCGAACGTCGGTCCATTTCGTGCAGCGGTCGCGCGCGGTGGACCGATATGACGCACGGCTCGGCATGGAGGCCGGGCGTGCGGAATGAACTTTTCCATTCGGTGATGGGATGCCGCCGACACGGTTCAGGCATGGATGCCTATGGCTGCTCGCGGGCGGTCTTGGGGTCGCGGTCGCGGCCGGAGACGAGACGGTCCGCGTTCGCTCGCGCACCTTCGACATCGAGTACGCCGTCAACGAGAACGCCCTTCCCCTCGACGCGGTGCAACTGTGGTACACGCAGGACGACGGAGCGACGTGGCATGAATACGGCTACGACGAAGACCGCCATTCTCCGGTGACCTTCTCGGCGCCCGGCGAGGGGGCGTTCGGGTTCTTCCTGGTTTTCACGAACGCCACCGGCGCCTCGAGCGGACCGCCGACGCCATCGACGAAACCGCAGCAGCGGGCGTTGGTGGACTTTACGCCCCCCGTCGTCCAGCTTCATCCGGTTCGACAGACGACGCAGCTTGGTCAGCGCATCGTGCAGATTCGGTGGACGGCGGTGGATTCGCAACTCACCGTTCGGCCCCTGGAGATCGCGTATCAGCGTCCGCCGGAGACGACGTGGAAGCCCGTGGTCGCCGAACCGCTCTCCAACACCGGACGTTACGACTGGCGCGTGCCCGATGAGTTGAACGGTTCCCTCGCTCTTCGTCTGACGGTCAGCGACCTTGGAGGCCATCGGGTCGAGAGCGAACGCCAAATCGTCGAGCTTATGCCGGGTACGACCCAGCCGGACAAGTTGTCTGCCGGGGCGGCCCCAGCCGCGGGCAAGACGGACTCCACGGCGGACGCCGATGCCGCCCTGCCCGGGTCGAAACGGGCGAAAGAGCGCATCGCGAAGCTGATGGCGGAGGCCGCCGCTCACCGCGAGCACGGCGAGTACGTCGAGGGGATCGCTCGACTTCGTGAGGCCGTCAAGCTCGACCCGCAGCGGACGGAGGCGTTTGCCGAGATGGCCGACATGCTCTACCGTGTGGGCGACCTGGATCGAGCCTCGAACGCCTACGAAATCGCCCTGAAGCAGCGGCCCAATCTACGGGCCGCTCTGCAAGGGGCCGCGATGGTGGATCGGGAGCGGAAGAACTATTCGGCGGCGGCGGATCGGCTGCGGACCATCCTGCGGTACAATCCCAACGACGCGGAGGTGTGGATGAACCTGGGCGATGTGGCGGTCTATCAAGGTGACGAGGTATTGGCACGTGAGTGTTACACCCGTGCGACGCGAATTGACCCCGCCGCGGCCAAGACCATCGCGGAAGCGAAACAGCGGCTCGCCCTGATGACCGAAACGTCCCGCGGATTTCGAGCGAACGGCAAGTAACCTTATGCCCACACCCTCCTCGACCGTGCACCCCGTCTATGCCGTCGTCGGCGCGGATCGGTTCCTGCGACACGAGGCGCTCGTGGGCATCCTGCGGACGCTGGCGCCGGAAACGGATTCGCTCGGACCGACGCGGGTTGACGGCGAAAACGCTCCGCTGGCGGATATCTTGGACGAAGTGCGGACGCCGTCGCTGTTGGGAGGCCGCCGCGTCGTGGTCGTCGATGACGCCGACGAGTGCATCACCGCGAACCGGGCGGCTCTGGAAAGGTACTGCTCCGCTCCGGCGGAAGGCGGGTGCCTGATTCTCTTGTGCGACTCCATGCCCAAGACGACCCGACTGCGCAAGATCATCGCCGCGGGCGGCGCGGTCATCGAGTGTGAAGCGCTCAAAGGCCGGGCGGTGATCGCGTGGATCGTCCGCCGAGCGAAAGAAACCTACGGGAAAAGGGTGAGCGACGCCGCGGCGCAAAGGCTGAAGGAACACCTCGGCGACGCCCTCGGCTGGCTCGACGTGGAGCTTGCCAAGCTCGCCGCCTACGTCGGCGACCGGCCTGAGATTACGCCGAGTGATATCGAGGCCGCGACCGGCGAACACCGCGAGGAGAAGGTCTTCGCGGTCATCGACGCGGTGTCATCCGGTGACACCCCGCGGGCGCTGAAGCAATGGGAGCAAGTGCTGACCACGGATCGGGCCGCCCCCGGTCGGGCCATTGCGGGGCTCGCTTGGAGCGTCCGGCGTCTCTTGGAGACCCGCCGCGAGTGGGAACAAGGCGCCGACCTCGGCGGTCTGGCTCGTCGAATGTTCACCGACCCGGAGACGCTCAAGCGGCGACTCGAACAAACCAGCGTCGATCAGTTGCGGGAGCAGCAGCGAGATCTGCTCACCGCGGATATCGCCGTTAAAACCGGCCTGTCCACGGTGGACGTTGCGGTGGAGAGGTTCATCGTTAAACACAGTGCCTGCGTGCGGACAACGCGCAGCAAAGTCGGATAGGAAGCGGAGCATGGAAGCTCAATTCGACCGAGAAGCGACCTCAACGGTCGCATCGTCTAGTCCCGTAGGGACGATAGAACATAGCCCAGGGCGCGAGCCCTGGGAAACCGCGCGCGCCAAACCAACCCGAGCCCCGGAGGAGCGGCAGGATTTTCGCACTCCGCTTGTGTCGCCCCTGACGGGGCTTGGTATTCGGATGGCGCGCTGTGACCCCGGACTTACGTCCGGGGCTACGGTCTTTCGTCCCTACGGGACTCGTGGTTTCCGTGGCCTTCTTGACCCAGCGATGAATCGCTGGGCTGTTCTCACAGCGTCCCGCCGGGACGCCCACGGTCATGGGCGACTTACGTATAAGGCTCAGGCCCTCAGCCGGCGCGGTGTGGCGGGCGCGGCGATGAGCGTCGCTCTCGTCGTCGCGTTGGCGGGTGCGATGTCGGGTTGCGCGACGTTCCGCACCAAACCGTCGGCCTCCTCGTCACCGCCGGCAACCGGCAATGGGCCTGTGCCAGCCGTTGCGCCGGTGGAGAAGGAACAGGAGACCCTCGCCGCGGTGGAGGAGTTCCTGGCGCGGACCCAAGGGTACCGGCTGGGCTCTTCGCCGACTTCCCCCGCGGGCGCGGATTCGGCCGGCGCATCCGGGGGCGAGACCGGGACTCCCGGCGTAGCGCCGCAGGCCGATCATCCGGCTCCTCCGCCCGACCAAGCCTTCGCCAACACGCAGGTCGCCTTGCCGGAAGCCTCACCGCCGAAGCCGACTCTGGCGATTCCCGCGGTGCAATCCGTAGCCGTTCGTTGGGCCGATCCGCCCTCGACCAAGGCCGCTGAGTCGGGCAGCTCAAACTCCACGAACGCCCCGCTCGACGCCCAGCCCGCCGACGGCGCGGCGTCGGTCGATCGACTCCTGGTCCAGTTGCGAAACCAGGTCGCGGCCAAGAAGGATTTTGAGGCCGAATGGCAACTGCGTCTGGTGGAACTCGCCTTCGAGCGTGACGCCCAGGCCATGGACGTGTCGCCCCATCTCGGCGAGCGAGCGCGAACGATGCTTACCGGCTTGGTGCAGGCGGCGGCGGCGATCCGCAACGCGGCGCGCGATCCGTTGCTCACCGGAGAGGAAGCGATCGCCCGTGTGGATCAACTCCGCGAGGCCGTCACCGACCAGGCCGACCCGGTCGTCTCCGCCGTCGCTTTGTGCCGCAAGGTTGTCACCTTCGGCGCCTATGAGGAGATGCCCCGTGAGGACTTTGTCGCCGGGCGCAGCACGCAGACGATCGTGTACTCGGAAATCGCCAACCTTCGCGCCGAAAAGACCGCCGAGGGCCTCTTTCAGACACGGCTCGGGACTCGGTTGGAGGTTCTCACGGTCGACGGGAAGTCCGTTTGGCAACGTGAAGAGCCGGAAATCGTCGATACCTGCCGTCGCCGCCGCAGCGATTTCTTCATCGCCCAACGGATCACCTTGCCGCCGACGTTGCCGGCGGGGGACTACGTGCTGAAAGTTCTCGTCGAGGACAAGCTCGCCGGCCGAGCGGGCGAGACATCGCACGCTTTCTCCGTTATCTCCCCCGTCGCGCTCGCGCGAAGCAAGCCGTAACCCGACCTTCGCAGATTTTTGAAATCTTTCGGAATTTTAGGGATGGAAACCGCGTTGGCGGCGGCGGGGGCGCGGATGTCGGCGGCGAAGCCAGGGAAGGTGCTCGCACCTGCCTTTCCCATTTGCCGTTCATGTATCTGGGGCGTACTCTTTGGCCATGCCAACGTACGTCCGCTGGCGCGAGCAGGGAGCCACTTACTTCTTCACGGTCGTGACGTATCGGAGGCAGCACATACTGATCGGCGAGCTGTCGCGGCGAATCCTTCGACGGGCATTCGCATCGGTTCGGCGAAGACTCCCGTTCGACCTTCTCGCGTTCGTGCTTCTGCCCGACCACCTTCATACCATCTGGTCGCTGCCGGACGGCGATGATGATTTTCCCACCCGCTGGCGGCAGATCAAATCGCTGTTCACGCGGGAGTACCTGGCTCTGGGCGGCCGCGATTGGGATGTGACCGAGCAGAGCCGCGGCCAGGGACGCCGCGGGGTGTGGCAACCTCGTTATTGGGAGCACCGAATCCGAGACGAGGAGGATTACTTCCGGCATCGCGATTACATCCACCTCAATCCGGTTCGGCACGGGCACGTGGAGCGCCCAGAGGACTGGCCGTGGTCGAGCTTCCATCGGCACGTGCGAATGGGTTGGCTCGATCCAAAGTGGCCGGGGTCGAGTCCGGTGGAGTTACCGCCTGTCGAGGAGTGAATCGGCTGTGCGAGCCAATGGTAACGGCAGGTGCGAGCACCTGCCCTACCAGACTCGCGCGAAGCAAGCCGTAGCGTTGCCCCTCAAAGCTGATAGAGGAACACAGCTAGGTTCTTCTTCTCCTGTTCGGACAGCTTCAGCTCCAACACGAGATTGAAGAACTCGACCGTGTCGTCCACGGTCAACAGCCTGGTAGGGCAGGTCCTTGGGACCTGCCTTCACCATCATCGTGCAGCGGCAGGTCGATGACCTGCCCGGCTACCCGCCACGTGCGCGAACCGCGAATGGTAAAGGCAGGTGCGAGCGCCTGCCCTACCAGACTCGCGCGAAGCAAGCCGTAGCGTTGCCCCTCAAAGCTGATAGAGGAACGCAGCCAGGTCCTTCTTCTCCTGTTCGGACAGCTTCAGCTCCAACACGAGATTGAAGAACTCGACCGTGTCGTCCACGGTCAACAGCCGCCCGTCGTGCAGGTAGGGCGGCGAATCTTTCAGGCCGCGCAACGGGAACGTCTTGATCGGGCCGTCGCTGGCGGCCATCCGTCCGTTGATCATCCGGGGCGTGAAGAACCGTTCGACCTTCAGGTTGTGCATCGAGTTGTCGGTGTAGTAGGGAGAAGGGTGGCAGCTCGCACACCGAGCCTTCCCGAAAAACACCACCTCTCCGCGCATTTCCGATTCCGTAGCGAGTTTCGGGTCGAGCTTTCCCTCCACGCCGAGCTTGGGGGCCGGTGGGAAGTCGAGCAAAGACTCGAACTCAGCCATGAAATGCACCTGACTGCCGCGCTCGAGGATGTTGACGCCCTTCTTCGTGGCCGTCAGCGGATCACCGTCAAAATAGGCGGCGCGCTGCTCGAACTCGGTGAAGTCCTCGATGGAGCGCAGTGCTCGCTGGGAGCCGAACAAACGCTGGATGTTGACCCCCCGCAGCGAGGGAGTGTCGAGGCGGTGCCGGAACTCTTGCGGGCGGATATCGCCGACCAGATGGGTGGCGGCGTTGGTGTGTCCGTTGGCATGGCAGTCGAAGCACGCTACACCGCGGTGCGGCCTCTCGGAGCGGCGGTCCTCCGTGGCATTGAACTGCTGCTGCGGAAACGCCGTGACCAGGAGCCGCACACCTTCCAACTGCTTGGGATTGAGAATCCCGTTGAACAGTTTGTAATAGCTGTCGAGCGTGACCAGCTTCCCTTTGGATACGTCGCCCAAGTCAGGACGAGTCGTCAAATAGATGGGGGCGGGGAACTCCGGCAAAAAGTGATCCGGCAGATCGTAGTCCAAGTCGAAACGGGTGAGGTCACGACCTTCTTGCTTCTTCACTTCGTCGATGTGGAACTTGGGGAAGAGCATCCCGCCTTCAGGATGGTTGGGATGGGGAAGGGGCATAAACCCCGCCGGAAACAGGTTTTTCTCGCGGGTCTCAGCGGGACCCATCCCCGCGAGCTTGTCCCACGTCAGCCCCTGCGGCAGCTTGGCGCGGACGCCTTCTTGAACCGCCTTGCCCCTGGACATGGTCACGCCCTTGAGCGCCTTATTGCTCAAATCGTAACGCTCCCCGAGGAGGTCCATCTGCCGCTTCATCACCGCGGCCTTCTCGCCCTTCATTTTCGCCATGACCTTGCCGAAGTCCTCCTCGACCACGGAGGTGTAACTGGAACTCTTTCCTTCCGTCTTGTCCGGGTCGTCGGCGAAGACGCTGCTGACCAGAACGGCTGTCGTTATGGTCATGAACCCAAGACCCAGGATCGCCCAGCCCTGTGGGGATAGTGTTGTGTGCCTCACGACTTTGTCTCCTTTTGCAGATTGGTTTTCGACCTCCTCCTCCGACCCGTGGCGAAGATACCCTTGGACGGACCAACCGACAAGCAAGAGGCGAAGGAGCAGAAAGGCACGACGAACGCACGCGTCAGAAATACAGTAACTCGTAATTTTGTGCACTTCCGGTCACTGTGCATCGAGTATCGGTGGCGGCGGCGATACGTAGGCTGGGAGTTCGCGGAACAAAGTGCTTGGCGCGGGCCGATAAACGGCTAGGGTAGTGCCCTGTGGCTTGTCGAGCGGGGTCGGTGCGGACGGCGCGGTCCGCACAACCTGCTCGGTGTCCGGATTCGCTTTTTAGGAGTGATCGCTCATGAAGCAAGTACTTACGTGTGCTTTCGTGCTGGCGTTCGCTGTTTGCGCGACCGCCCAGGAAAAGGAAAAGACGACCGTCAAGACGACGACCACGACGGTCAAGAGCGGCGTTGATCTGCTCGGCGGCGAGACGTTCAACGTAACGGACGCGACGCCGTTGGAGACCCACGCGGTGGACCTACGATTCGCGTTCCGGTGGGAAACGGAGGACTTCCCGGCGAACGCGGGTGATTCCAACGACGACTTCTACGTGCAGCCGGTGATGGTGTGGGGATGCTGCCCGAACGTGGAGGTGTCCTCCACCATGCCGGTTCAGATCGGCGACGGCGGGCACATCCCCGGCCAGGCGGATGGCCACCACGACGGCTACTGGGGGCTGCTCTGGCGGTTGGTCGAGCAGCGGGACTACTGGCCGGCGCTCGCCCTGGCGAGCAATCTTCGGCTCCCGACCGGACAGCGCTCCAATGGGGTCGATTGGGAATTGCGGTTGGCGCTGACCAACGAATACGACAGCGGCATCCGCTCGCACCTCAACTTCTTCGGGATCACCGCGAACCATCAGAACTATGAAGACCTCCGGCACTTCCAGTATGGCGCGGTGGCCGGTTTGGACGGGCCGTTGTGCGCCGACGGCGCGGTGCGCTGGGTGTTCGATTACATGTACCGCATCGGGCAGCACGAGGGCGGCGGCGGGAAGAACATCGCCGAGGCCGGCTGGCAATGGCAGATCGCCGATGCCCACAAGCTCGGAATGTCGGTGCAGGTCGGACTAGACCACGCGGAGGACGAGACGGCCAACATGGGAGCGGCCCTGACCTACGCGTATACGCTCAAATACTAACCTTCGCGGTTCGACCGCGACGTATGCGACAACCGATCGGCCCGGCGAGATTCGTCCTCGCCGGGCCGGTTCGCTTTAGGGTGCCAGAGCATGCCCACCCCGTAAACGGGACGCCTCGGGACAAGGGCATGTAGCGTCCGCAGGTCCGCAGGCGGTCGTGGCAGGAGGCGTTGCCGTAGGTTGCCCCGCCGGACCATAATGCACCCGATGGTCGATGATCGAAAGCAACGCCTGGCCGACTTCGTCGTTTGGGCGAGTGAACACATCAGCGGCGACGACAAGGGCCAAGCTCAGATCTTCCTCGATCATCTTTTCCAAGCCTTGGGGCACAAGGGTTCCCTTGACGTGGGCGGCACGCCGGAGTTCCGCGTGCGTAAGGGGCGCGAGGCGGGCGGAGGCGTCGCCTTTGCCGACTACGTCTGGAAGCCGTACGTGCTCATCGAAATGAAGAAACGCGGGGAGGACCTTACCCGGCATTACCGGCAGGCGTTCGACTACTGGGTGCAACTTGTCCCGGGGCGGCCGCGTTATGTCATCCTGTGCAACTTCGATGAAATCTGGGTCTACGACTTCGAGACCCAGATGGACACGCCGGTTGATCGGCTCCCGTTGTCGGAACTGCCCGAGCGCGACGGCCCGCTGGCGTTCCTATTCCCCACGCCTCAGCGCCCGGTCTTCGGCAACGATCACGAGGAGGTCACGCGCAAGGCCGCCGATCTCCTGGCCGTTTGCTTCAACAAGCTCATCATCCGCAAGGTCCCGCGCGAGACGGCCCAGCGGTTTACGCTACAGATGCTCGTCGCCCTCTTCGCCGAGGACATCGGACTGTTGGAGAAATACTTCGTCGTCCGCTTGCTCGAGGAATGCAAGGGACCCGCGGACAGCTACGAACTGCTCGGCGGACTCTTCAAGGCCATGAATTCGCCGGTTCGCGCCGCAGGCGGTCGATTCAAGGGCGTGGACTACTTCGATGGCGGACTCTTCAAGGAGCCCGCCCTGCTCGATCTTCACGACGACGAACTGAACCAGCTACGTCAGGCCGCCAAGTCCGACTGGTCCAAGGTCCGCCCCGAAATCTTCGGCGCCCTGTTCGAGCATTCCTTGGAAAAAGAGGAACGCCACGCCTACGGCGGGCACTTCACTCGCCCGACGGACATTATGAAGATCGTCGGGCCGACGATCGTCGAACCGTGGCGGAACCTCATCGAGAACGCGACGACGCTGACGGAACTCGAAAAGCTCCGCAACCGGATGACCCACTATCGCGTGCTGGACCCGGCCTGCGGGTCGGGCAATTTTCTGTACATCGCGTATCGGGAACTGAAGCGTCTCGAGGCCCGTCTGTTCGAACGCATCGAGGAACGCAAGAAGGACGAGAAGGGTCAGCGGCAGATCGGGTTCGTACATGCGAATCAGTTTTTCGGCATCGACATTAATCCCTTCGCGGTGGAGATCGCCAAGGTCACGATGATGATCGCCCGCAAGCTGGCTATCGACGAGCTACACATTCACGAACCGGCGTTGCCGCTGGATCGACTCGACGAGAACTTCATCGCGGGGGACGCCCTGATTACGCCGTTCCAAAACGGGCAGCCGTTTCCGACGATGCTGTTCGCGGAGCTGGAGGTGGACCCTTGGGCCGTCGGTCGGATCGCGCCCGCGGTCTGGCCCAAGGCGGACGTCATCATCGGGAACCCGCCGTTTCTCGGGGCCAAGCGCCTCAAGCCGGAACGCGGGGCCGACTACGTCAATGCCGTACGCCGCACGTTCCCCCAGGTACCCGGCATGGCCGACTACTGCGTCTACTGGCTCCGCCTGGCGCACGATCGGCTGCCGGAGTGCACGCCCGACGACCCCGTCGCCGGTCGGGCGGGATTGGTGGGCACGCAAAACATACGTAACAATCAGTCACGGGTCGGCGGGCTGGATCACATCGTGCAGAGCGGGACGATCATCGAGGCCGTCGATAACCAGCCGTGGTCGGGCGAGGCCAACGTCCACGTGTCGATCGTCAACTGGGTCAAGACGAAGAATGCGAGACTCCTGCCCAAGCAACGCCGGGTGTGGTACAAGACTGACCCGCCGTCCGAGCAAACCAGAATCCGTAAACGCGGCGAAGGACCGGCGGAGAAGGATTTTGAACTTACGGCGCGAGAATGCAGGTTCATCAGTTCTACCCTGTCCGATCAGCTTGACGTTAGCAGGTCTCGCGCTTTGAAATGCAATATGGACCCGCAACGCGTGTTTCAAGGAATGACGCCCGGGTACGCAGGGTTCATTGTAACGCCTGAGCAGTCGAAGGCACTGCAAAAGAAGGATCCTAAAGCGTCAAAAGTGATCCGGCCTTACCTCATCGGGCGTGAGCTGGTTTCGGGAGACGGTAAACCCAAACGTCTTATCATTGACGCCGATCTTGACAACATGTTGGAACTTGGCGCCTACCCCTCGATCCTCAAGCACCTTGAGCGTCACGTCCTTCCCGACATCTACGAAACGCTCAGAATCGCCAAGTGGAAAGGGTCGGACATGGTCGAAGCAAGGACTGAGCACCTGAATCGTTGGTGGACCTTCTGGGCAAGGCGTGTTGAACTGCGCCGCTGGATGAAACAGAGGCGGCGCATCCTGGCCGCATCGAGAACCCAGAGGTGGCCATTTGTGTTCGAGTTCATTGCTACGAGCATCGTCCCCGGCGACGCACTTCAGTTGTTCGCATTTGACGACGACTATTCCTTTGCCCTGTTACAATCGAAGCTACATTGCGAATGGTACAAGGCCAAGGCTGCACGCCTTAAGAATGAGGATGACTACAACTATTCAACAGCGTCGGTGTTCCATACCTTCCCTTGGCCACAGAGGCCAATGATAAAGCGCGTTCGCGCTGTAGCCGAGGCGGGGCGTGAGGTTCGGCGGGTCCGTAGGAGGGCGATGAGCAAGATCGAAAGCGGGCTGCGTTCGGTGTACCGCTCGCTGGAACGCCCTGGGGACAATCCGCTCAAAGACGCCCACGCGGCGTTGGATGAGGCCGTGATGGAGGCGTACGGTTTTTCCTCCGACGACGACGTGCTCAAACGACTGTTGGACCTGAACCTTTCGGTGGCCGAGCGCATCGAGCGCGGCGAAAGTGTGACCGCGCCGGGTATCCCGCCGGATTATCCGAAGCCCAAGGAGCTGATCACCGACGATTGCATCCGACCGTAGGGCGTGGCCGGGTCGATGACCCGATCCTTCGAGGCTCAGGACAAGCTTGCCCGGGGTCTACACCGCACTCCACACCCACCCTCTCCCGAAAGCGGAGAAGAGTGCGCAACGCCGATCTAGTGCAGTGCGTCAGAATTCCCGCATCTTTTCTGGACTGAGCCGCGCCCGTCAGGAAGCGGTGTTGCGTGATCGACCCCGTTCCGCTCCCTAACGGTCGCGGCTCTGATAAGGGGCGAACAGCGTGACTAACTACACTAGTTGCGGCGGTCGGAGACCCTCAAGACGTAGTAGATCAGGGTGAGAACGGCGGTGATGGTGGCGGCGACGTAGGTCATGGCCGCGGCGCTGAGCACCTTGCCGACGACGCGGTCCTCATCGGCGGTGACCATGCCGTTGCTGAGGAGGGTCTGGCGGGCGCGCTTGGAGGCGTTGAACTCGACCGGCAGGTTCACGAGTTGGAAGAGCACGACGACGCCGAACAGCGCCAGCCCGATGACGGACATTCCGGTCAAGCCGAAGATAATCCCCGCGATGATGAGTCCTACGGAGATGTTGCTGCCGACGGAGGCCATGGGAACCAGACCGTTGCGGAAGGCCAGCGGACCGTAAGCGGCGGCGTCTTGAATGGCGTGGCCGACCTCGTGCGCGGCGATGCCCAGGGAGGCGAGCGATCGCCCGTGGTAGACGTCGGGGCTGAGGCGGAGGACCTTCTTCTTGGGGTCGTAGTGGTCGCCGAGGAACGACTGGACAGGTTCGATGGCGACGTTGCTGATGCCGTGGAAGTTGAGGATGCGTTGGGCGGTTTCCGCGCCGCTCAACCCGCTGCGGGCGGGAATCCGCGAAGCGGCGGCGTACGCGGACTTGACCTTCACCTCGGCCCAAAGGGCAAGCAGGATCGCCGGGCCGACGTATAAGAAGTACCTCGGATCAAAAAAACCCAACTGCCCTAATTCGTGCATTGCCCCACCATCCCATTCGTGGCCAGGACCGTCCAGGGTCATCGCTGCCGGCGACGGCCGCCCGAACCGGGCTTCCGCAAAGGTTTATACGTTCGCCGGGGCCGTCCGCCCAGTCCACAGGAAACCCCACTTTATCATCGGTCGCGGGCGGGGGTTATCGCTAGAAACGCGGATCGACGGGTCGGAGCCGTCCGCACCGCGGTTGCACCCCCCCAGCCCGCCAGCCGGCGTTTTGGGGCTGTTTGACAAATGGAACCCGTTCGGTTATACGGCGGGTGAACCGTTCTAAAGCGTTCCCGCCCAAACGGCAGAGACCTTTCGAATCGGGGAAGACGGGCGTTGTACACTCGGGCGGGTGATCGGCTGCGGTAGTGGGCCGCGGCCCCCCAACGGGGGAACGCCGTCGAGGCAGTATTCTGGAGTCTACGTTGAAGAAGATCTATGTAGGGAATCTCTCGCGGAACACTTCTGAGCAGGAGTTGGAGGCGGCGTTTAGCGTGTACGGGGCGATCCGCAGCGTGGCGATCATTCGCGACCGTTACACCGGCGACTCCCGCGGCTTCGGGTTCGTGGAGATGGACAACGAGCAGGAAGCGGGCGAGGCCATCGGCAAGTTGAACGGCACGGAGCTGGGCGGGCGGACCTTGACGGTCAACGAAGCCAAGCCGATGGAACGTCGTTCCGGCGGCGGTGGTGGTGGTGGCGGCGGTGGCGGTGGCGGCGGACGGGGCCGAGATCGCGGCGGCTACGGCGGCGGACGCGATCGGCGCTAGCGCGGCGGCGTTTCTCGCCCACATCCACAGGCTTCCCCACGGAACGGTGGGCTGGACCCATCGTGGGCATGTCCGAGCCGTTCGGTCACACGGCCGGACGCGGGGCTTTTTTGCGCTTGTGCGAACCCGGATCGAGGCGGCGGCGGATTCTCCATGGGAGAACTTCTTTCGACTCATCCGCTCAAGCTGTTGAGCGTCGCCGTTTGCGTGATCCTCGTGGTCGGCGTGCTCAATCGCCGGCGAAAGCGCATCCACATTCCGCTCATGCTGACCGCGATGGGGATCGACGTGGGAATGGTTCTGTATCTCGAGATTCGCCGCGGGGTGGTGGAGTCGATCCCCCACCGTCCGGTGACGCCGCTGCTCGTGATCCACATCCTGATCAGCGTCACGGTGTTGGTCCTGTACGGCGTTCAAGTCGTGACCGGCTACCGCAACGCGCGGGGACGACGCAGCGCTTGGCATCCCCTGATCGCGCGACTGTTTCTGCCGCCTCGATTCGCCAATCTCATCACCAGCTTCCTGATTACTTAACGAACGGCGGCCGAGCGGCGGTATCCCGGCTCGCCGGGGGCGTTTCAGGCCGGCCATTTTACGCTTGGTAGCGCATCGACCCCAACGGTCTCGTTTCAGCCTGTTTCAACGGGCTTTCCGATCCGCGCGACGAGAGAACTCGGCGTCGTAGTACTACGCTACCCGAACGAACTTGGCCGCAGTAACGTAGGTCACTTAGTACAGCACCCAGCAAGAGAGGTGCGAAACTCGTGAGCGTTTCTGCCGTGGGATCAGAGCACCGGGCGCAAGCCCGGTGACCCTTGACCGTAGATGGCGGTCGTCTTGCGTGGGTGTCCGCAGGCTGGCGCCTGCGGCTCTGACCCCAGGACGTCCGCGATTTCCGTACCCAGTCAACGGGGCGGTGTACTTAGATGTGCGGCATCTGCGGGATCATTCGGTTCGACGCTCGCCCGGTGGAAGCGAATGCGCTCGAGCGGGCGTGTGCCACGCTGCGGCACCGGGGGCCGGACCATACGGGGGTTTGGGTCGGGCCGGGCGGCGTCGTCGCCCTCGGCGCGACGCGGCTGAAGGTCCTCGACCCCTCGACCAAGGCCGATCAGCCCCTGCACCGCAACGACGGCCGATGTCACCTCATTTACAACGGGGAAATCTACAATTTCCGCGAACTCCGCGAGGAGTTGATCGCCGCGGGCGAACCGTTCGCGACCGACGGCGACACGGAGGTCGTCCTCGCGGCCTGTGTGCGTTGGGGAGTCGAAGGATTCCAGAGGTTTAACGGCATGTGGGCGCTGGCCTTCTACGACTCCCAAAACCGGACGGGCTTCCTTTCGCGGGACCGGTTCGGCGTCAAACCGCTTTTCTATATCGCCGACGACAGGGCCTTATGCTTCGCCAGCGAGTTGGGGGCGCTGACGACCCTCGCGGACTGGGACCGGTCGGTCGATCCGCAAGCCGTCGTCGAGCATCTACAATTCGGGTACATCGCGCACCCCGCGACGATCTATCGGTCCGCACGCCGCCTCCCGCCGGGTCACTACGTGACCTTCGACAGGTCCGGGATCGGCGCCCCCACGCGGTACTACGAGCCTTCACGGTCGCGGGCGCCATTCACGCGGGACGACTACGGCGACGTGTGCGTGCGCCTGCGCCGCCGTCTAGCCGACGCGGTCGTGCGACGCCGCGTCTCCGACGTGCCCATCGGGGCGTTCCTCTCCGGCGGCGTCGATTCGTCGATCATCGTCGCGAATCTGGCCGAGGCGATCGGACGCCCCGTATGCACTTTCTCCGTCGGCTACGCCGGGCAAAAGTCCTACGACGAGACGGCCTACGCGAGGCTCGCCGCTAGGCGCTTCGGAACGGAGCATCACGAACTCATCCTGACCGAGCGCGACGTGCTCGACGCCATCCCAAACATTCTCAATCATCTAAGCGAGCCGGTGGGCGACAGCTCGATCATTCCCACGGCCCTGCTGTCGCAGTTCGCACGAAGGTTCGTGACGGTCGCGCTGAGCGGCGACGGCGGGGACGAACTGTTCGGCGGGTACTGGCGCTACCTTGGTCACGAATCGCTGGCTGCCTACCACCGTGTCCCGCGATTCGCTCGCCGGCTTTTCGTCGAACCCGTTCTCCATTCGCTCGCCGCCTCGAAGTCATCGGCGCTCGGCAATCGCGCCCGGCAGTTTCGCAAGTTGCTCCGTGCGGGCGACGACGACATGCCCGCCCGGCATATCGCCTGGTCGCGCATTCTTTCACCGGAGGCGGAGTCGTTGCTCCTCGACCACCGCGAGATTCTCGACTGCGACCGCCGCACGCGACGGATCGCCCGCGACACCCTCCAACGGTCTGACGGCAACGATCCGCTCAACGGCATCCTTGCGTTCGATCTTCAGCACCAACTCCCCGCCGACATGCTCCAGAAGGTGGACTTAGCGAGCATGATGCACTCGCTGGAAGTCCGCGTTCCGTTCCTCGATCCGGCCGTGGTCGAGCTCGCCTTGGCCATGCCCAGCAGCTTCAAGATCGACCGCGGACGCCGAAAGCGAATTCTTCTCGACGCCTACCGAGGTTGTCTGCCCGACGAAATCCTCGATCGCCCCAAGCAAGGCTTTGAGGTGCCGGTCGGCGAGTTCCTCCGTGGCCCGCTTCGGGACATGTTCCACGACACGGTCACGCGAGAGGCCGCCGGATCTTTCGGACTGCTGTCCTTCCCCGCCATCGAAACGATCTACCGCGACCACGTCGCCCGCCGGGCCGAACATGCCGATTTGCTTTTCGCGTTACTCTCCTTGTGTTGGTGGAAAAGACGGGAAGGTCATCTGGCAAACTGAATCCGGCGAACGGCTCGCCTCATTCGATGCGCTCGGATCGGAGGGGGCGAGGAACCCTGCCCTTTCGAGGGCGTCCTGGACGAGGGCGTTAAGGGGCACATTTCAGAGCGAACCTGCGTCACGGCGGCGAGACGCGGCGAGGATTGTCCGAGACTGACCTCTGCATTCACAATGGGTTACGAAACAGCCACCGGTCGGACTCGAACCGACGACCTGCGGTTTACAAAACCGCTGCTCTGCCAACTGAGCTACGGTGGCGAATGATTCCTATCTTATTGTAGCGTAAGTACTTACGGCTCTTCCCGCAATCGCTCGGAAACAGCGGATTCGGCATTGGGGAGAATACTTTTCCCGGTCGATCCCGATGCCGATCGCGCATTTGCCATGCCTCTTAGCGGGGATTGACCACATGGGACGACCTCGAAAACGCCTCAAGACTGATAGCTTCGATGACCGCAAGTACACGACGATTCCCGTCACGGCGAACGGCCGGACATCCTACCCGAGAATCCACCTGCCCACCAAGGACGAGGATGTGGCTCGCAGGCGGTTGGGTGCATCTCAAAAAGGGTGGCAATTATGCCGCCCGGTGGAGTGGACGAGAGGCCCAGAAGGCGTCCCAGGAGCCGTTGATGCGTTGCCCGATGAGGGCTGCCATGGCGACCGCGCC
>Ga0315274_10001246_pt1 | contig 39291 bp, 55 predicted proteins | sample YL17G02_20_MG_FD_203700 | JGI IMG/M metagenome (GOLD analysis project Ga0315274, IMG submission 203700) | Sediment microbial communities from Yellowstone Lake, YNP, Wyoming, USA - YL17G02_20 | ecosystem: Environmental > Aquatic > Freshwater > Lake > Sediment | place: USA: Wyoming | collected...
TGCTCTGCGCACGGTGTCGGGGCTGGGCAGCTTCCTAGCGGGGCAGGTAGTGGCCGACCTTAAGAACGACCGCTACCTTGTAGACGTCCCCGACTGGCACACCTTTGCCGTGATGGGGCCGGGCAGCAAGAAGGGGCTTGACTTTATCTTCGGGCCTGGGACTACGGAGAAAACATTCACCGCACGTCTTGACTTGCTACAGAAAGTCACAAGTGGTAAAATACCTGTACTACATGCGCAGGACTTGCAGAACACACTTTGCGAGTTCAGCAAGTATGTACGCTACATGGATAACCTTCCAGGACGCCGGAGACCGTATCATGCTAACAATTGACACGCGCAACGTAAACGACGCATTCCCACGGCTGTGCGACATACTGATGCATAACAGCCTTAGCCGCGAGGGCGACTCCCGGAACGGTAAGGTGCGGGCCATTGACGGCCCTATGATGATCAAGTTTCGCAGTCCCTGCGAGCGGGTGCTGTTCGCCGAAGACCGTAACGCTAACCCCTTCTTCCACCTGTTCGAAGCTATCTGGATGTTAGCGGGTAGTAACGAGGTTGGGTTCGTATCTCAGTTCAACAAGCAAATGGTGAGCTACAGTGATGACGGAGAGACCTTCAATGCCGCCTATGGTCATAGATGGCGTAGACACTTCGGACACGATCAAATTGCTCGAAGCATTGGGATGCTCAGAGCTAACCCAAATGATCGCCGAGTTGTCATTACTCAATGGGATCCAAGAGCAGATCTGGGTGCTGAGAGTTTGGACATCCCCTGCAACCAACAAATTATGCCACGAATGCGTGAGGGTAAGCTAGACTTCCTCACCACCAACCGTAGCAACGATCTGGTGTGGGGGTTGTGCGGGGCCAATGCCGTGCATCTAACTGTACTGATGGAGGTCATGGCCTTTGCCATCGGCGTGCCGGTTGGCAACTGGGTTCACGTGTCCAACAACCTGCACCTGTACGAGCATCACTGGGACTTAGCCAAGCACATCAAACCCCACCAGCACTGGCGGCAGTACCAAGGAACTCAGCCCCTACTGGTAGCAGGCGAGACCTACGAGCTGTTTATTGAGGACTGCGAGGCATTTATTACCGGGCAGGACGACGACTTTAAGACAGCCTTTTTCGACGGCACCGTAGCCCCCATGATCCAAGGGTGGCACAAGTGGCGGCGCGATGGCGACCTACAGGGGGCGCTATATGACTGCTCCTGCATCGAAGCAAACGACTGGCGCATTGCCAGCACCCAATGGCTTAAGAGGAAGGTAAAATGAACTACGAACTATTCCACAGCACGCTGAACCGCACCCGCCTAGCCACGACCCATGGCGAGGTAGAGGCTTGTGTCTCGGTACTGTACTCTTTAACCGACCACGGTGGCTCAGCAGACCGCATTACTGCCGAGGAGGCGATCATGACCGCCCGCCGCCGCGTGGGGGCACTGCCCCCGGTAGCCCCCCGCGCCAACGCCAGCCAAGTGGGGGGCGGCCACTACAAGGCGCACATCCAGCACTGGGACTTCGTCATAGCCAACGACCTAGGCTACTTCGAAGGGCAGATCACCAAGTACATCACCCGCTGGCGCAAGAAGAACGGGGTGCAGGATTTACTCAAGGCGCGCCACTTCCTTGATAAGCTGATTGAAGTAGCAGAAGCTGAGGGCGAGCCTACCAGCGCCTATGTGAATCAGTAATGGTTATCTGCCCACTGCCCGGCCTAGAAGTTGACGCCCTTGTTGTGACGTCTGACAACGTACAACTCGGCTGGGGCTACGCCAACGGCCACCCCCTCAGCGAGGAAGCCCTACGCTGGGTGGGTTGGTACTTGTACCTAGAGATAGTGGAGGCGCTATGATCTACGCACTTATCGTACTGAGCTGTGTCTACGGGGAGCAAACCTGCGAGTATCGTAAAACATACTTTCAGACTGAAGCTGAGTGCGGCAGGCATGCTCAGCAGCTAGGGGATCGCCTAGCTGCTGAGAAGCCTAAGTCCAAGGTGACCTACTTCTGCTACGCCCAAGAGCCTACTGCTTAGGGGAGTTCTTAGCCCGGCCATAGTTAGCCGCTACCACATCTACGATCGTGGCTAGCGGCTTTACTTTGGACACAAGCTCTGGAGTCCCAAAGATAGCAACTAGGTGACTGATCAAATACATCACCACCGGCAAAACCTCTACTGCGTCTACAATTGTCATTTGCGCCCCTCATGTTCTAGTGAATAGTGATTGCCGTCCTTGAAGCGCCCGCCCCAAGTACCGCCGATGGATTCCCAATACTCCCCTAGGGGGCGGTGATCTTCGGTGCTCTGTAAGAACACTCCATCTTTGAACAGGTTGTAGTCTTGAGCTAGCCGTAGTTTGTGGCAGCTTGATGCCGCACCATACCCCAGCTTGACCCCTACCCCGCCATGCAGACGCGGGTCACGGTAGGCGTCCCCAAGGGTTAGCTCGTACCCTTGCTCGTTTGCCCACACGGTCAGCTTTGCTAGCATACGAGTGAGCTTTTGTTGCTTATCACTTAGAGCGGACATTCGGAATCTCCCTGCCTAGTTTTTCGTGCTCCAACCATGAAAGCCGTCTGTCCATGTCGATAAACGACCTGCCCTGAGCTTCCAGCCCCTGTATCTCGGACACTACCCACCACTGCACGGCGGGGAACATCACCACAGCAACGAAGGTCAGGCACTTACTAAATCCAGACCACCATGTGATCTTATTGTGGGCCGTTATAAGCGAAGCCTCAAGCCCCTTTAGTTCTGAGAATGCCCGGTCTACGCTGGCCCTAGTGGCGTTGTGCTGCTCTGTCAGCGTCACCACTGCGATTTGCAGGGAAACCATAAAGTCCATCTTAGCGCTGAGAGAGGTTTGAAAAGAGTCCATGCTTTTATGCAGACACTCTATCTCTGACCTTAGCTGCATCAAGGTGGTGGTCACTCCCTACTGCCCCTGAGGGTACGGCGGATACGGCGGATACCCCGGTTGCGGGGGGGTGGCGGGCTGAGGAGGCTGCCCGCCGCGCTGAGCCTCGTACTCCTCGCGAGTTGGGGGCTGTGCCCCCTCAGCGATGGCAATCTGCACCGCTTGTTGGTAGCCGCCATCCCCGATAGCTTGCAGCCCCTGTGAAGGAGACCCCCGCAAAGCCTGTGCGATCCGCTGTAGCATTTCATCTTGCATTTTAAGCTCCTAGCGCTTTGCGCTGCGTTAAATGTTGGGGGCCAGTACCCTACCGCCTACCTGCTTTGCGCCCAGCAGCGCGTAAAACTAGGGGGCTGCCGGGGGCTTTTTGCTTACCGTTACCGTTACGCCGTGTGGCTGTACAGTCGTAGTGCCTCCACCGTCAGAACTAACGTCTACCCTAATGAGTGTACAGGCAGTAATTAGTGCAGCGCTGAGCGCTACGGCTCCAAGCAGTAGATAGGTCATACTAGCCGAACCTTTACCGCACCAGCGGTTTGGTAAATGCCTCCGACGGGGATGCCCGCTGCTGCCGCCGCCGCATCATTCGTGTAGCTGGTATTCAAAGTGATGAGGACAACACTGTCATTGGCGGTGATCTTAAACGGCACACCGATCGGCGCACCAGCGTTACCGCGAGTGATGCTGAAAGTGCCGTCATTGTTCTGGAGAAGCGTGAAGTTCTGAGAGGCTGTGCCGGACTGCCCAACTTGGACATTATCTGATTTGATTGTCATGCCCTACTCCCACGACACGTTGACTTGACCGGCATCAAAGATATCCGTGCCGTTTACGGTTGTTAGGCGGACGGTACTGAGCACGGCAGCGAGTGTTTTAGCCCCTCCGATAACTGTGCCTACGTTGGCCGCTGCGCATACAACGCCTGACGCGACCCATGTAGTACCATTGACTAACGCTAATACTGCCTGCCCGCTAAGCAGGGAGGTTGCTACGACGTTAGTGTTTACCAACAGCCCGTTAATGTTCGTGCTCGCCGAATTACCACTCGATGCACCACCAGTGTATCCTGTGACTTCACCATTCAACTGCAAGATATACTGGCTTGTACCATTCGTACTAACCCCCTCCAGTATAACTGTAACGCGTTTAGCCCAAGCAGGGATTGCAAAGTCTTTGAAAGTTCCAGAAGTTGTAGCTTGAGCAGCACCAAGAGTAATCTTGCTCTGGCCCATAACTACAAGATCATTACCGCTAACACCCGGAGCACCGGCTTCAACTACGCCTGTCTGCTTAACCTTTAAACCATCCAGACCATTAGTCTGGATTACCACCTGAGTGGCTTCTGTTCTAATACCACTCATTATTCATACCCCTCTACGAGTACGTTTACAGAGCCGGCGTCGAATGTGTCAGTGCCGTTTACTGTTGTTAGGCGCAGAGTTGTGGGTACGTCGGAGAGAGTTTTGCTGCCGCCGACAACAGCGCCGAAGTTTGCAGAAGAGTGATTGAATGTCCCAGCACCGGCCCACACTAGTGACGACACTTGAGCCAGTGTTAGAACCCCACTAAGGAAGCTTGCTGCGGCGACTACCTGAGTCAAAATGAACCCCGATACACTCTGTACTGTTGTACCTGACTGCGATACACCGGCTTGGTAGCCGGTCGTTTCCCCGTTAAGTTGTACAAGAAAGTTGCTTGTTCCAGACCCACTCACCCCATTCAGCATCACCGTGATCTTCTTAGCCCAAGCTGGGATAGTAAAGTCAACGAGGACGCCGGACGTGGTAGCCTGAGCAGTAAGCAACTGCATCTTCTGCACGCCTACAGTCTGACCTGCTTTTAAATCAGCAACGACAATAGTCCCGTCTTTAATCAGATCGACACCATCGGTGCCGGATATAGTTGTTGTCATACGACACTCCAAGTGCTACCAGTCGGCACTGTCACAGTGACGCCTGTGTTAATGGTTATAGGGCCAGCACTCATGGCGTTCTTACCGGCTGTTATTGTGTAGTTGGAGGCTATCACCTGACTGTTCTCGTAGAACGCACCCAGCACCGCACCGCCACCAAGGGCTCCCCACAGGCCGCCAGAGTAACCTTCGTAGCCCGGAGTGTCGGTATTGTAGCGGATCATGCCTGTTGTCGGGGAGGCTGGGCGTTGAGCGGTTGTGCCGTTTGGCAGGCGAATGTTGCCTGAGCCTCCAAACTCCCAAGACCCAGATGCTAAGTCCCACGTCGCAGTGTTGCGGAGCGTACCATTCGCGGGGTTGTAGCTGCGGAAGTACGTCTTATCATCTGGGTGGGTTACTTCAATGTTGCACCAGTCAAACCCGAGCTGCTTGGCGTTTAGCCCTGAGTAGCCAGCCGTCACAGGACTTAGCACCGTACTGTACTTTGGGGCTGTACCTGTCAGCGTCGAGGTCCCTGTGAACTGGGGGCTGGCAGTCTTAACCACCTGCACCCACCCGGCGTCTTGGCGGCCATAGGCCAGCCCGTTGATTGGAGCCTCCCCGATGCCCCCTGCCGCGCCGATGTTGAAGTTAGTGCCTCCGAAGCTGATGATAGCTGCGTTGGCTGTGTTCAGGCCGGTGCAGGTCTTAGTAGCAATTATCTCGGCGATCAGCGTTGCGTCGCTCAGGAATGGGCTGGTGTTGATCTTGCTGCGATCAACCACAAGGCGTGTCAATGCTTGGTCAACACTCGAGTACACGAACTGCCCATACATCCAGATATACTGACCGTAGAGATAGTAAAGGCGGTGGATTGTGCAGTCGCCATTCGCTGGAAGCGGGGTAACTACCCCAGCACCGTTCGGGTCATAGTTGGCGACAGGGGCTGTTACAGTCGGAGTCCCTAGTACGTTCTGGTCAGCTAAGGTGCGGAACAGTAGTGAGGTCTGCCCACCCAGCATTAGGGCGTTGGGGCCGTCTACTGTACTGGAACTAGCTCCGGGGGAGAAGATCTGACCCGCCGTTATATCCATCTGCAGGGGGGAGACGCCGTTAGCTGTGACCTCTCCCCCAGCCACTAACTGATTGGATAGAATGTAGGAGGCGTCCGACCCAGTATATCCATCGTCACCAAATATGGCAGGGCGGGTGATGGCTGCGTTGGCTACCCCTGTCAAGTGCTCTACTGCGCCGATAAGCACCACACCGCGACAGGTGGAGGTGCTTACACGACCAGAATACTGGACGATTGCGCCGGCTGAGTTCACCCCCAAAGTGGTGCTGAACGCGGAGCTAACGAAGGTCAATGTCACGGTCTGCGCCAACCAAGATACAGCGACCGCATTGGCGTCTCCATCTTGCCCAGGAGGCATGATCCAAGCTGAGCCAGCCGGAATATTTACCGAGGTTGGGCCAGCAACGGTGATGCTTGGGTACACCCCGCTAGCTGGACGCTCCCACCCGGTCACAGACGCTTGCAGCAGTGCAGTGCCAGCCCCAGACGCTACGGCGCTGAGCATGACAAACGCAGACCCAGTGTAGGTAGCTAAGATATACGCCCCGGCAGCGATTGCCCCGGCACCCAGCGCAGCCCCATCTGGAGCCAGCAACGACCTAGCGCCGATGGCATTGTAGTTCAGCGTCATCGGGCCGGTGTTGTTGGCTGGGGCGAACAGGCTGACGATAGCGCCCGCCACATAGGTGCTCGCCTGTCCGACAAGTGTGCCTACAAGGTTGTCTACCCCACCAGTGACGTTTACGCGAGTATTGCGCCCGTCTTGACTCATGCCGAGTGTGGCGTACTGATTGCGGAGCGTTGGGTCGCTGACCCCGGTGTGATGGTATCCGCCCATCGGGAGGTTAGAGACGGGGGTGGTCTGTCCATCAGCAGTAAGACTGTCTGTTAGTGCGGAGGCTAGATCGTTGAGGGTGTTATTGGCCCAAGTGGACTCAATCACCGTGCCCGGAACTACCGGGTTTCCTGCTGGGAGATCATACTCACCGTTTCCGTTACGTGGCATCTTAATCTCTCCCGCGATTTATCTGTAGTGGCTCTGGCTCTTTGCCATACTGTGCGCCCAGTGTAGCACCGCGAAGGGCGTTTGCATAGTGCTCTAGCTCAGACTGGGACAGCTTTTTATGCCCTAGGCGATTAACCCCGAACAAAGACCTCTCCAAGAACGGCATGCCGACCTTGGTTGGGGCAGAGGAGATTGCCTGCATCGCCTTCATCAGCGCCCCGCTGCCTGCCGTTTTTTCAGCGTGGCCGATAAGGGCATTCAGCTGTGCTCGGTCTGCAGGGCTTCTTGCCAGCCCCTCGGCCAAGGTGCCGCTGGTATTCAGGTTGCCCAGACCCTTCTGGTATAGGTTCTGGTGCATGGCCGCACGCTGGGCCTCCTGAAACACCTCAGGGGGCAGGAGCTCCTTCAGTGGAACTAGGTTGCTGCCAGACTGGGGGCCGGAGTAAAACTCACGGAACATCTTATCGAAGTCAGTGCCGGACTCCCCACCCTTAGAGAACTGATCCACGGCGGTCTTGGGGCCGGTGTGCGGGACTACCATAGTCTTGTGATAATCAGCTGCGTCGCCGTACATGGCCTTGATCGGCCCCAGTAGTGGGTCGGTGCCTGCCTCTATGTCATTGCCCAGAGACCTGGACTTTTCCATAAGAAGTCTGTAGGCTGCTGGGTCTCTTACCTCTAGCTCCCTAGCGATGCCGGCTAGATCTCTCTGAGCCTGCGCTACCTCTATAATGCCTCGCTCATCGCCTATGGCGGCGGGGCTGGTGGTCACCTTCTTAGGGGCGGACAGCCCAAGGGCGTCACGCACCACTGGATTTCCAGTGGCGTTTTCTAGATTCAGTTGGTTGACTGGAACTCTAGGATTCCCCAGATTACCGGCCACTGTATCTGCCAGCTCGTAGTTTCCGGACGATACCCCTTGTCGCCGACCAACCTCACCCCGTAGGGCTTCGGCAACCTTATTGATGGACTCTCCAGAGTTGTACCCCTCGGAGATGCCGTAGTCCTTGCCGAAGTTCCTGCGGGCCTGCTCGAAGGTCTCCTTAGCAGCGGCGTTCTTGAAGATGTTGTTCACCCCCGATACCATAGGGCCGAGAGCGCCGCCCGCCGCACCAGCAGCTCCGCCGAACATAGCGTTCTTCAGGCGATTGCCCGCTGCTGACTCTTCGGGGGTCAGTGGGGTAGTTGCTCCTTGCAAAGCGCCAGCGCCCGCGCCCATACCCACGCCCACCGCGCCGCGTGCTAGGTTGCCAGTGAACAAAGATGGTAGCTTGGCCGCCCCCAGCAGCTCACCGCCAAGAACATAGGGGATCGCCTGCCCCACCACATCCCCGGCCTTGGCCCAGCCCGGATTGTCCTTAGTCAGTTCTTCCCCCTTAAGGCGGGCAATGGCCTCGTCTTGCAATAGGCCGGGGTCATCGGAAAGCGCTTGGCGGGCGCCGGTGATAGCCTTGACCGCGCCTCCCGCCATGCCGGCGTTGGCGTCACGAACGGTGGTGACTGTCTCAGGCGAAACTACCCCCATCTTTTCTAGCGCCTTGGCTATTAGAGAGGTTGGCATGTACTCTCCGACAGTGCGAGCGCCTGTGTTAAGCGCGCTCGACAGCGTAGTGCCGCGCTCCTTCTCCCAGTCACCGATCTGAGCGGTACGAGCTTCGTTAGCGGCAACTCGGCGCTGCGCAGCAGATGCAGCATCCGCCAGAATAGAAGGAGGAGGGGCTTCTGATTCTTGGGTTAGCTCCCCAACCCCGGCCTCTATCTGTGCGTCTGTCAGGCCGGCAGCAATGCCCTGCTTGATGAACTCGTCAATCTCCTCAGAAGATGCCATTACTTAGCTCCTTTCAATCGTGCGATCCGTTGCTGTATGGTCTCTCCGGCTGCCTGAGGGGCGGCACTAGGCTCTGCCCCTCCAGCGCGGGGGTCAAGCCAGAGGCCACCCAGTCGATCATCTGTGTCGACCATGCCCTTGCGAGAATTGAGCAGTCTGTCCTCCGCCCCCTCAAGGCGGGCCTTGACCCCCTCATAAATGGCGGCGGCACTTTCTGGATTGTCCTTCAAGCTAAGTAAGCTCTTTTCCAAGAACGCAAGGTCTTTGTTGGACAGCGCCCCCGGCATCAGCTTGGCCTTACCAAGAATCTGATCGTTTATCAGAGTTTCTAGTTGGCGGGCCGGGGCGCTCTGCGCGTACTGCATCATAGGTATGCCCATGTCTGCACCATGAGAAATAAGGGCGGTCATAGGGCCGAGCGCAGCGTCAGACTTAACCCGCTTCCCATCCTCACCAACCTTGCCGTAGATCAGGTCGTCCATTACCCCAAGAGATTTCTGGGAGGACTTCAACACCCCATACTGATCTTTTACATTTAGGACTTCCTTCCCGTACTGAGACAGCAGTCCGGGGGTAAGGCCAGACTTACCATCTGAGGCTCCCGAGCGCCCAGCCTGAGCTAGCGCCATGCGCTGCTCGAAGGTTAGGTCTGTGCTAGGGGCGCGGTAGGTATTGTCCTGCTTCCACTTGAAATCTTCGCGATCGGCAGTGCGCTCAGTATCGGACAACTTGGAGGAGTAAGCAGTAAACGCATCGCGTTCTTCCTGCGGCAACATGTATGCCAGAGCAGGGTTCTGCGCAATCATGCGGGTTAGCGCCAGCTTCTCAGCCGCTGGGTCTTTGACCGCAGAACTGACATCCACACCTAGATCAGACTTGGCGCGGATTGCATCGGCAGCAGTTAAGCCCTGACGCCCCAGCAACTGATCAAGTGCCGCAGACCTAGCAGCGTCTGCATCGGACTCAGCAGCGGCAGCCTTCTCTTCTCTGGCCTTTTGGAACCCCGGCTGCATGAAGTTGTTGAGGATGCCAGCATAGTCTATCTGAGTGTATCCCGGCGACCCGTTGGCCCCCTCTGACTGAATAAGTCCAGAGACAGGGGTGTGTTCGCGCTCTGCCTTTTTGCGCAGGGCGTCCGCTAGGCGCTTCTTTTCGCGGTACACTGCCCCCGCCGCAATATCGATCTGCGGCGGTGCAGGCTGGGTCGCAGGGGCGTTCCAGTATTCCATTTCTTAACTCCTAGTCGAAGATGCCGCCAGTAAAGAAGTTGAATATCCCATTAGCGCCCTTCTTAGGGTCTTGGAGCCACGTTACCGGGTTGATGCCGTTGGCCAAATCACCGAAGCGGAGGCCAACATCCTTGCCCCCCACCCCTACGGTGCCGTAGCTATTGATCTTATCGGCGCTGTAGAACTTATCTGGGTCGCCGTTTAGTAGGTTGTCAGCACCTATGCCGGCGGCGGTAGCAGCAGCGGCCCAAGGCCCAAGGCTGCCAGCAGCACCGCCAGCACCGCCAGCGCCGCCAGCACCGCCAGCACCGCCAGCACCGCCAAACATGCTAGAGATGCCGTCCATGCCCCCCATCGCGTCCCAGCCCTGTTTAGCCACCTTGCCGAAGTCGTTACCGGCCTGCTGAGCTCCAGCGGCTGACATCATGGGGGCTTGCCCCATGCCCTCAATCTTTAGGGTAGGGTCTTCCCTAACTCCAATCTGCTGCTGTGGGGCGCGCAGTGCTTGTACGATGTTCCTAGACTGCCACTGTGGTGTAGGTTGCGTACTCATAGTCATTTCCCCATCATCCCGCCAACCATACCACTGACCCCACCCATAGTGCTTCCCTTCTTAGAGTTGCTGGCGTTGGTCTGTGCCATCTGTGAGTTGAATTGTTGTTGGCCAGCACCGGCCAAGTCTGCCGCCTTTCCTGACCAGCTTGGTGCGTAGCCCTGCGGCCCTTGGCGCAGACCGTTCCACATGTTCAGTGCATCACCGGCCTGCGCCCAAGGCATCTGGTACTTCTGATAGTCTTGGTTGTAGTTCTGATTCTGACCCGCAAGCTGGCTGGCGTAGTTGGCGCGAGCCTCCTGACCCCCGAGCACCTTAGCGTCAAGGGCGGTCTTGGAGTTAACATCGCCCTGCGCAGTCCACAAGTCTTTCATGGTGCTGTCGTAGGCTGAGTTGCCCATCGCCCCGCCCTGCAGACGGAGCTTGTTCTCACGAGCCTTAGCGTCCTTCTCTTGCTGAGGCTGTAGTCGCGACATTGCGCTATCGTAAAAGGCGTCCGCTGCTACGTTGCCGCTGTTGGGGTCCCACTGTACTTGATCTGGCCCCTTGAACACCCCTTGGTCTTTGAGCTGCTGCTGGTACTTACTAAACAGATCCTGAGCACCTTGGTGCTGGCCCTGTAGAGCGTCGGACATCGTGTTCTGTTGGGTGTACTTCCCATCCGCCCCCTTAACGAACTTGGACGTGCCATACATGTCGCTCTGGCCGCTGTTCTCCATGCGCCAGATATCTTGATCTCGATCTAGCTGAGCCTGCTGCCGAGCAAGTGCAGCGTAGTCTGGCGCTTTGGGTGCCTTTGATTTCTTACCGCCCATACTATGCCGCCTCCACGATTCTGAGTGTTTTGATCCAGAGGCTGCTAGTCAATACCCTGCACTGATCTGGGGTCATGGTGTACATGATTAAGTCGCCTTCATCTGAGTAGCCGGATACACGAGCTTCCTCTACGAAGCCAAAGTGCTCGTCCAGCCTCTGGGCTTCTTCGTTGCTGCCGTTTACCTGCCCAACTATCTTCTCTACCATAAGCCGGTTGAATGGGTAGTCAAATATCGCGGCGTACCACTCTTTACTCGGCCTTCCCTCTACCCAGATATGGGCATTGACTGTACGACCATTATACCCATCATACACCACCCCCGCAAGCGGCTTTCCGTGATCATCGGTGCAGGTAATGCAATTGGCCCAACGGCTTGGGTAGTACCCCAGCTTCTTGCAGTGGAACGGCAAGTATAGATTGGAGCAATCGACAACCTTCATATCGCAAGTCCCGACTCAAATACCACTTCCAAAGCGGCGAAATTAGAGGTTTCAGAGGAGTTTACCGCCAGCAATAGAGCCGCGCAGAATCCAAGACCTACGACCCCAGTCCACGGGTGGTAAGTTGTTCCGAACTCAGTAGACCAGAACGCTTGGTCCCACACTGAGTTAGTGGCGTCCCACAGATATTCTAAAGCCTGCGGTCCGGAAGCTGGTGGGTTTCCTGCCAAGGCTGTTAGGTCGTAGTCTACGTTCAGCTTGAGCTTGTATCCTGGAGGCGTGGTGGCTTGGAATATTGGACGAACAAGCTTGAAGTGCTTATTGGCGGTAGGGTCGCCGAAGTAGTTGTACGCTGAGAACAGGTTGCAAATGATCTCTTCACCCCCCGTGCCGTCTATCTTGACGTTGTCCTTTGACTCTCCGCCGTACAGGCAAACCCGGCCATCTTCTGTGCCGAAGTACATCTTTCCATTGAACAGTTCAAAGCACGACATAGGAAGGTTGAACCTAGTCCACGCCCCCGTCAGTGAGTTCATGACGTACTGGACTGCCTTGGCCTCGCTGGTCTTTGGGATGTTGATCAGCAGAGCTTGAAGCACTGGCACGTTGCCGATCTGCCAGTTGGGGGTATAGGCGCGACTGTTCACGATTCGGTTCAGCGTGCGACTAATGCGCTTGCTCAGTGCGGCGTTGCTTACGGCTATGTTGGCCTCCCCCTTAACCACGCTGGATAGGGGGATTATTCCTGTGCGAGTCATGAGAATTACGTCGCCCCCAAGCTCGCAACTTGGGCCGGTGCCGATTGGGGCGGAGATAAAGAACATGGCCTCAAGCGCCCAGTCATTTACATCTTCTGGGTCGCTGCCAGAGAAAATAAGGAACTCTCCTTGGCTACTGAAGAACCCCAGTTTATCGTCCAGTCCAGCGCCAGAATCTAAACTCCACGTCACCAACTCACTGATGAACCCGCCGCGAGGCAAGCTTCCGCCGACGTTTAAGGACTTAGCTGTCCCCCCAATGGAATCTATGTCCAAGTACCAAGCGATCAGGCTATCCTGCTGAATAAACCATAGGCGGCGCTTGTACGATGTAACTCCTGTCAGTAGAGAGGGATTCACCCCTTTTATCTGCCCCGGAGCAGTTGGTGTGGCGTTCTCAGTGAATGGAGTCCAAGTGGTGCCATCGTAAAAGAATGCAGCGTCTACCCCGTTTGTGACGACAAGATACTGCCCGAACAGGGTACTGAACATACACCACTCAACGTCCCCGTAGGTTATGTCATACACCTTTACAGGGGCGTTAGTGGGCAAAGATACGTCGTACACCCCGTCGTCGGTGCAGGCGTATAGTTCTGAAGATCCATCAGAAGACGCGTACCTGATGAGGGTACGAACCTTCATGGGCAGGTTGGTGGCGTGTTCTTTGTAGCCCCTGCGGGTGGTTACTGAGCCGGTCTGTGGGTAGAAGTTCTGCAGGTCTATGCAAAACTCTGCCCCCATTGCAGCTAGGGGGTCGAGGTCGTTGATGCCCATGGTGGGTGCGGGCAGACTAACCACCTGGGACACTCGCTTCTGGTGCTTCCTATTGATCATAACCATTGTCAATTACCGTAGTAGGTTCCGTCCGGGACGTTGGCCATGCTTATTAGCAAGCGGCCCTGCCCACCAGATAGATTAATTACTGGGGCACCTTGGTTCTGAGCCTTCTCAGAACCAAGGAGGTAGTTGAACTCTTCCTGCAGGATCGTGGTATCAAAGCCTTTCTGACTCCACATCTTGACCTTTAGGCCGGCGATCATAACCCGGCGGTCGTATAGCGGCTTATCAGTGGCGCGGATTATCCTGTCTTGGTAGTTTGGATTTTGTGGGTCTGGGCTAGTGCCGTCGATCACCCAGTTCTTACTGATGTAGTACATGGCAAACTCTTGCCCAGCGCCGGGCACTGGGTAGACCGTGTACTTGTTGTGGAGGATTCGGTACTGAAAGTATACCCCGACCGCCACAATGCCGAATTTATTCCAGGCCCACACCTGCGGGCTGACCGGCCCCTGCATTGGGCGGCGCATCGAGGTGTTCCACTCAGTTTGATTTACCTGACGGCCAAAGTCGGCCGGCATTGGAAACTCGTCCTGGGTGCCGTCCGCGATGAAGCCCATCTGCTTTTCTAGGAACTGCCAGTCCTGCACACGATTTAGCTCGTCACCAAGCGCATTGAGCAGTCCCAGCATTTGATAGCCGCTAGCGTCGCCAGCGGCAGAACTTAAAGATACCGGCGGCAGGCCCAACTCTTGGGCAGCCGCATTGATGATTTCATCTGCTGTCCCAAGAGTAGACATGTTTTTCTCCAGTAAAAACCCCCGAGGTTAGGGGCGGGGCAGAATCCCCTAAGCAGTTTTCTTAACCACTGGCAACTTCATAGACTCTTCCAGCGCGGCGATGCGGGCCTTGAGGTCGTCGTTTTCCTTGGCAAGAGCAGTGAATGGTGCGTCGGAGGCGGCTTTTTCAAGCCACGCCTTAGCCTTGCGCTTCAAGTCGTATAGGCCGGGCATGGTGGTGCAGGCGGCGTCATTAAGGTCGCCAAGCTGCTCAACCGTGCGGCACTTGATGTAGGCTAGCTCTTCCACTTGCGAACGAGTCACCATAGGCCACTCGGCCAGTGGAGTGCCTACCAACTGCTCGTTGTCGCCCTGCTTGAACAGCGCGTACTGTGCCGGGAAGTTACGGCGATCCAGATCACTAACCTTGCGGCGAATGATGTTGGTAGAGTTGCCCGGAGCTAGAAGCTCAACGAACTCACGATCTTGGAAGATTGGACGGCCCTGCTCAGCAGATGCGGCCTCGTCACGGTACGGAAACCAGTAGAAGCGAGCGTGAACGCCCTTCATACTGTTATCCTGAAAATCTTGTGGGTTTACGTCATATTCTTCGCGCATTGGTGCTTCCTCAAAGTTATGGAATTATCGTTACTTCATTGGAGTCCACAGAGGTAGACCCAATTATGTTCGCGCCTGTTACTCGGCACTTCATAACATCGCCAATGTACGGAGATATAATAGTCAGCTGACTGCCAGTTTCTCCAATCATCGGCACGTTGTTTCTAAGCCATTGGAACGAGATGGTGTCGGCGTTGAGCCACGTTCCCGGATCACACGTCAACTTATTACTGGACTGCGGAACCCCGGTCACCACAGGGGCGACTGTGTTAGTCGGCACCCCGACCCCCGCTACGATCACCCAGTACTTCCACTGCTTCTCGTTTAGGGTTCCGGTGTAGCCAAGAAAATCGGTGTACTGCACCCACAGGTCGTTGTTGTCTCCGGTGAATGCGCCCTTGGACAATAAGAACTTTCGCTCCAAATCATTTAGAGTGCCCTCTCCAGTTGCCCCATTCGCTAGATAATATGCGCGCAGACCATCGTTGACGTTCCCGCCTCCTGTGGCCGCACGCATTGCATCGTTAAGAGTAGGCATGGGTTACACCGGAATCTGGTCGACTTGAATGGGAATGTTGGCCTGTGCAACTATGAAGCATGTATCTCCGGCCTGCATATTATACGGCTCTATTCGCACTGAGCCCTGTGTTCTAAGGGTTGTAAGAGTCACTGTCAGCGTAATTCCGCTAAACAGCACCTGTGGAAACACTATTGACCCGGCTTCTGGAGCAGACCGCGTTAAGGAAGCAGTCAAGTACGATGATGGCAGTACAGAAATCCCATCAACGGTTGTTTGGACTACATCTACATCCCACGCAGAGGTTCCAGTGGTGGCGCGCAGATTCGTTACGTTGGCGGAATTAAGAGACGTTCCTGACCCGTTGAATTTTATGGCGGCTACCTTGACCCAGTTCCACCCGACGCTGTTGTTGTTAAGGCGCTCTCTGACTTCTGGGTGCGCGTTTACGTTTGCGTCGTGTGTCACAAGTGCTGCATCTTGCGCAGCCTGCTGAGCAACTAGCCCAGTGATAGAGGCAATGCTGTGCGCGTCAGCGGCAGTGCGGTTGACCAGCAACGTATGGTCAGCCGTGCCAACCGCCACGAAATCAGTGGCGACGGCAGTGTAGGTTCCGCCAAGCCCGATAAGGACGTTGCGAGGGCCAGCATAGCTATACGCGATGTTGTTGTGGACGACCGTTGCAACGTCTGACGGTAGTGGGTTCCATGCGGTTCCAACCGAGTGGAATTGGCCGGTGAAATTGTTAGCGTTGACATCCGAGGCCACCGATCCAGTGCCGGTTGTCCGAACACTGTAGCTGGTGACTCCCGCCTCGCGAACATCACGAAGCGGGAACCCTATGCCTTGCGCCATAGTCCCGAATAGGGCGCCAACGCCCCCAGCCTCACCGCCAATATTCCACGACATTAAGTCACTGCTACAGAAGCTGTGGTGTTGCTGCCGAACACAGACTGGCCAGTGGCGAGACTTTGGCCGGAACGGTTAACGAAGCCAGCTTCAACGGCCACGCCGTTTGCAGTCGTAGCAGTTGCAGTAACCGTCTTAACGCCGAAGCCTGTGAAGGCAGGGCCAGCACCAGCGTCGCGACTGCCGCCCTGACCTGCCAGGAGCAGAGGCTGGGCAACATACGGAACGGTTGGGGCGTTGCCGCCGACGTTAGCAGTGGACTTGCCCCCACCAATGGCGGTCAAGATCGCGGTTGTGGCCGCTTGCTTGCTCGCTGAGCTGGTGTAGTAGTCAATGCCGGGGGTGTAATCGTCATTGAACCCAGCATCCTTGATGGATTGCGGGGCAGTAAGGCCGATAACTGGTGGAGAGCCGAAGCCGATGCCAGTGGAAAGACCGCCGGTAGACACGTTGGTCGCGTCGTTGGCGTAGGTTGGAGTGCCGTTAGTCCAGCCAGTGATCGTGCGCCCACTAAACGGCGAACCTTTCGGGCCGCTGAATGGACTCATAATTACAGACAAGCCTGCGGAGGGGTTGGCCAAGTTTTCAGCCGTGGTGGAGCCTGGAAGCGAAGCAGCCATGATGTATCCTCCTGCGAAAAGCCCCCCGGAGGGGGCTGCCCAGACTTAGTTGAAGTCGATACGACCCTGGAACTGCGCACCAGAGCAAGTCAATGCACCGGCCCAAGCCAAGATCTGCACTTCAGCATCCTGGTTGATGGAGTACCGCTTGTTAGGCGACAGCGAAACGAAGTTGCGCTGGCTGTGCGGACGGTAGTGCAGGTACTTGGTGTTCAGCATGAACGCCGTACCGGCAGGGCAGAAGCCGCCGATACCACCGTCCAGAACCACGTCAGTTCCCATGAACTTCAAGGATGGGAAGCCGAGGTTGCCAACAGTTGCGTCGGTGAATCGCTGGATGGCCTGCAGACTAGCGGTGTATGCCGACCAAGCAGTGTTGTCCATCAGGATCAGGTCAGGGGCATCAGTGCCACGAACTAGCTGCGCCCACAGAGTGTTCATGTTGGCTTGGATGGCAGTTGTAGCTGCCACGTCTACCAACTTGCTGCGCCAGAAACTCCAAGTAGCACGGTCAATGCCCCCGTAGACGCCGGTGTTCGGGGTGGTAGGTACTGCGGCGTTCAGGCCGACAATTTGCTTGCCGCCGTAGCCCAGACCGTCAGAGTACAAACCGCCGCAGATCAAGTTCTGCATGGTGGACTCTGCCACGTCGATACGAGCACTGATCAGGTCGATCATCTGCTCAGGGCCGGCGTTCTGCAGCATTTCCAAGCCGGAAATTACCACTGGGCAGGCGGCCTGCTTGATGTCGAACTGTGCAGCGGAGATTACGTCCTGAGCTGCAACAGGCAGCAAGTCGTAGCCGCTGTAGAAGCCGGCGTTGCCGTTCTCAGCGAAGGACAGTTCTTCGTAAATTAGGCGGCCACCGCTGAACGGGCGGGACTTGCCGCGCTGTTGCAGACGGGTGAGCAGTGCGTTGTTCTTGGTGACGTTGTCCGCAATCTTGCGGGAACGCTTTTCGATCGTAGTGGCTACGATATCTGAGACGTTGGGAAATGCCATTATGGATTACCTCTACAGGGTTAGTTGGGGTTTATGCCATCCGATAGAGTGTAAGCTCTTTTGACCTTCGGTAAGCGAAGGTGGGATATGGTGTAACCATAGCACCACCTTCGCCGTTACGCAAGCACTTCTTACACGCGCCCCTGTGAAGCAGTAAATGCCTTCCGAACGGTGGCGCTGATGTCCTCGTCCTCAGCATCCTCGTCAGCTACCACTACCTTGCCCCCAGTTGGGATGCTTACCCCAGCAGCCTTGACCTGCTTTGTGGTCATCGCAGTCGTAGCAGCAGCCTGCCCCTGACGAGCTAGCATCACCTGCCGCACCTCAGGAACCATCCAGCAGGCTTGGTCGTAGGCTTGCTCAAGATCAGTAGCCAGCCCTCGCTCGACCAAATTAGCCATTACGCCTCGCACGTCGTTGAAGAAGTCCTTACCAGCTCCGAAGGACTCAACGGTATTGGTGGCGTACTGAGTCTCCTGCCCCTCACGCCACTGGCGCATGTAGTTAAGCTCTTGTTGGAACTCAGGGGGCATCTGCATCTGTTGCTGTTGCTGGGGAGCCTTGAGCACTTCCTGCCCAACCGACTTGTTGATCACTTCCCGCAGCGGGATGCCGTACTGGTCGGCGATCCGCATTAGTTCGTTGAACTTAGCAGGCATGTCGGCGGTGCGTAGGGTGCGCTCACTCTGGGCCATGCCCTGAATGTAGCTTACCGGGTCTGTGCCAGCAGCCTGAGCTTCATTAGCCACCGGGCGCATCTGGTCTACGAACTGCTGCATCGGGGCTACGCGCTCTTGAATCTGCCGAACACCGTTGGCGCTGGCCTCTTCGCGACGGATGACCTCAGCCTTGATGTCTGGGTCAAGCGCTGCCCATTTTTCACGGGACGCTGGCGTCCAGCTTTGTGGTGGCTTGTCTGTAGAGAGCGCTACCGGGTCGCTGGGGGCTGCCTCCGTCACAACCTCAGGAGTAGCTGCTTCCTCGGCCTTCTTAGCAGCAAAGCGGCCCGCTTCATCGCGAACTGTCTCTTCTACGGAAGCATCGGTTTCCGCCACAACGGCGGGCTCATCTTGGAGTTCTTCCGCCGCGCTAAATGCTGAGCGGACGTCTTCGTACAGGTCTTCGCCTTCAATCGCCATCGTACACCTCTGTAATTGGTTTGTAGCCGTTCGTCACCATCTGTGTGGCTTCAGCGATGTCGGCCTTTATGTCGCCTACGTCGACCTTCGGGGGTGGTGGTGCGCAAGCTCCTGACTTGATCGCGTCATCACTATACCCATCGGCCATGTTTACCACGTTGTTACGCCGGTTGTGCTCCTGCATATCCCGCTGGCTGGTGATCAAGCTGCCATCCACGCTAGATATAAAGGAGTCAAACTTCCCGGTCACAAAGCCCTTGGCTGCCGTTAGGATAACCTTAGTCATGGACTCCCCACACATCACGCACTTGGGGGTGTCCATGCACTCAGCTACGGGCCGAGTATAGTCGACCTCTACCTCACAGTCCTTGCACAGGGCTTCATATGTCGGCACCTCAGTTGCCCCCGCTGGCAGGCCATTGTGGAACCTCGACCGGCTCAGGCTTTGGCTCAGGAGCCGGCGCTTCGAACTCTTCATCTACGGGGTCAGTCTTTTTTGGAGCTGGTTTTGTCGCCATTTGCACTCTCCTTCTTAAGATCCGCCATTTCATGAGCGGACTGGGATTTGATGGATGCCTGACTCGCCGCGCTTTCCATCTTCATTTGATGCTCTTGCGTCTTAAACTGTAGCTCCATGGTCAACTTGCGCTCTAGGAACGCCATTTCCATTTCTTGTATGGCCATGTCGCCCTGCATCTTCTGCTGTTGGAGCTGGGCCTGAAGTTCTATCTTCTGCCGCTCAACCTCAAGGTCGGCTTGAGCTTGCACCTGTTCAAGCTGCACCTTCTGTTGAGACTCTTGCTGCTTAATCTGAGCCTCCATAGTCATGCGCTGCTGATCCATTTGCACCTGTGCCTGCATCTCCTGCTGGCGCATCTGCATTTCCATCTGGAGCTTTTGCTGCTCAGGGTTAGGTTCAGGGGGCTTGGGCTGCTGGGCTGCCTTGGATAACTGGTCAAGCTGCTGATCCAGTACCCCCTCTACCTCGGTGGCCCCCTTGTACCCAGCGATGGTGAACTTGAACATGGTCAGAAGCAGCGGGCCAAGGCCCGGAGTGGTGGTCATCGCCGGAACGGCTGACTGTAGGAACTGACTTACAAAGCCCATCAGCTCCATGCGCTGCCCCTTCTCCAGCGCCCAGTCCGCTTGGGTCATGCTATCGGCTTGGATGCTTACCTTGTACATGCTCATGAAATCGTCGCGCAGCACGGCGGCGGCCTGTGGGATGAACTGCTGATCAGCCTCACTAATGGTACCAACAATCTTAAGGAACTTTTCGTCGGAGTATAGCTGGGTCATCATTTCAGCCATGATGCGCAACACGCCGGTTACGAAATACGAAACATCACGCTGATATCCATTCATTCGCACGCTGGCGAACTGGGCCTTGATCTGCTGGGCGGCGGCAGTTTCGTACTGATTGCTAGACCCGCGCATGATGTCAGCCATGCCGCTAATCTCTTGTAGCAGAGATTTGATGGCCTCAAACTGAGCTTGCAGCGCTTGCAGAACAGTAACGACCTGCTCAACGGGATACCACTGGATCATCCCAGCCGCGCCACCCTGCTCTGCGAACATAGCCCAGTTGTCCACCGGCACCAGCGTGTTCTCTTGCCCCTCCAACATGCGTCCAATCTCTGGCGCGCCAGCGTTGTACACCCCGGCCACCTTAATCGCGTCGATGATCATGCTGATGCGAGCATACAGAACGTCTAGCTGATTATACTGATCTTGGCTGATGTGGTAGTCAGTCACCGGCAGAAAGCTGGCCGTGGTGACATTGGCAATCAGCGGACAGGGGCACGGAAAGAACCCCTTTAGGCCGTAGGGATCTTCTTTCTGATCTAGTGGATCGTCCATGCCCTTGGCGATGTGCAAGACCGTGCTGGTCTTCTTGTCCCAGATCTCATACACCTCGAACTTGTCCTGCAGGACTTCCTTAGGGGTGACGTTAGTGGCTGAGTCATTCACCCCTTGGATGGTGCTCAGAGCCTGTTCACCCCAACGCTTAATCACCTCGGCCTTAGTTAGATCAAGCTTGCGCCCTACCCACGTCACTTGCTGCCAAGTGCGGGTCGGCTCGTAGATGAAGTCAGACCAGAACACAGTGTCTACAAAGATCTGCTCAGTGCCCGGCACCGTGGTCGGCTGCCCCCCTTCCTCAGCCTGTGGGTTGGTCTCCATCTCAAAGCGCAGCCACACCTGACCAATGCCCGGCACCAAGCGGTCTAGAATAGAGTGCCGAATGGCATCCTCAAAGCCGGGGCTGCACTGTACCTCGTAACTAAGTCCTCGCTGAACAAGAAGAGAAGCAACACGAGCCACATCATCGTCAAAATCGCCCCTATGAAGGCGGCCGACATCAGGCTTAGGAAGGCTATTGAACAGACTTTCCTTAAGCGTGTTGACGTTCGCGTAAAACAAGTTCGCCCGCTTAATAGTGCGGTTACTAAGCGCCTCGCGATCGTCTTGGTAGCGCTGATACACCAGATCGCCGTGGGTCTTAGACCTCTGAAGATACTTCTCTGCCTTTTCAATTCGCTTAGTCCACTTAGTGCCGAGGCCCATCATATTCTCCTTACGTCAGACTGCCGTGCCTCACGCTCCGCAAACAGCCGGTCTAACGTAACGACATTCGTGGGTGATTTAGTGTAGTTCATAGTCTTGTTAGCTTCTTTCACTGCTGCGGGGTTCATAGCCAGCGATAAGTACCGGAAACTGTCCGCGGGGTTACTAGACCAGTCGTGCTTAGGCTGCTCCTTAAACATCTGCCGCTTATCGTCCCACTCACGCTGGTAGGACTTCAGTGCAGACAGCCCCTCACGCACTTCCTTGCAGTCAGTGTTAAAGTAGCACAGTGGCAGGGTCTTCCGCACGGCCTGTATGCCGTCTTGTACGCTTAGGCTTGCCACCAACTGTGTCTTACACCCATCGGCCTGCATAAGCTCCCTGACGGACTTACCCGTCTGGAAGGACTTGTTCTTAGCGTCGTGGGGGAGGTAGAAGGTGCCGTAGGCGTAGGGCTTAGACCGTAGATGAGTAAGCACATCATCCACAGAGTACCCAGCGACAGTAAAAAAGTCAATAATAGCAAGCTCACGGCCATTAGCCTGAAAGAACCAGATAGAAGTGTCATCACTGTAGCCAATGTCGAAGGAGAGCTGCACCGGCTTATTAGGGTCATAAGGAAATGACCCGCAGTGCGTAGCTTCAAGCTCGTTGAGCTGATCACCATAGTACGCCCCCCTCACCGCCGCCGCAAAGTCGCACTCGAATTCCTGCCTGTAGGTATTCTCATCGCTGCCGGGGCTGTGACGGAGCATGTGCAGCTCTTCGTCGTCTATAATTCCAGAAGTCGATGCCTTGAGGATCGACGTGAACCAGCCCGCAGAGGTGGCTGCGTCTTCCCACAGGTCGAAGAAGTGGTTTCGTCCCTTCGGAGTTCCAATGAATACGCACCACCCCTTTCGGTCAGCCAAGGTTGGAGCAATAACCTCGCCAAAAAGTCTCGGGGTGATATCTCCGTATTCGTCAATGATAACTCCATCGAAGTAGTTACCCCGGAGCGAATCAGGGTTATCAGCACCGTATAGTCGTATTTTTGCCCCATTCTTAAGGACGACACTTAGTTCAGACTCCATTATTTTGTCAATCAGCGGCGCGGCGTACACTTTCAGGTACACCCAAGCGATGCTCTTAGCTTGGCTGTAGAACGGCGCGATGTAGGCGTACTGAGGGTATGGCAGATGGTTCTGAATCGCCTTGTCGATCAGGTCGTTGATGCACGCCACGGTCTTACCCGCCCGCCGATGCCATACCATGACGCTAAAGCGCTGAGCGCGAGCGTGAAAGGGTATGGCCTCCGGGCGAGGGAGGTACGTGGACGTGATCACATTCTTATTCAACTATCTCCCCCTCGGCAATCTCCGCCCCCGGCGCAGGTCGATTCAGCGGAGATGCTGGGATGTTGCTGCGATACTCTAAGACCTGCCCCGCCACAGCGGCGGTAGCCTCCTTCGGGGACAACTTCATCATCAGTTGTAGGAACTGACCGTAGTTATCTGGGTCGTTAGCCCAAATTGCAAGGCGGGGGACGCCCCCAATCATCTCGAAGGACTCTAAAAAGGCTTGCTCAATCTGCCGGCGGCTGAAGACACGCTCGACATTGCCGGACTTCTTACGCTGACGTTCAGAGAGCTGCTGTTGCAGGGCGATGTTGAAGTCCATGGAGGTAAGCTCTGTGGATTGGAGATACGGAGAGTATAGCACGCCCTGTTCCAAAAAGGCAAGCGCTCAGTACTCACCATCTAAGAACTCAGTACTCCCCATCTCAAAACTCAGTACTAAGGTCATAGAAATGGTCATTTTGTACTCAGGGCATGAGGCCGCGCTTGGCCGCCCCCCACTTTGCTTGAAGGGGGAGGGGGGTGCTGTTGACCTTGATCTCAGCGCCCGGAGGGTAAGAGCGTGAGGGATGGCACAGCCCGACGGCGCAGCCGGCACGCCCAGCTTGGTGCGTAGACCGTAGGGCTGGGCATGCTGTGGCGCGTAGCGTTGCTGTTGCCCTTGCTTGGCGCGTAGCGTGCTGTGCTTGGCGCGTAGCGTGCTGTTGCCTTGCTGCCCTACAGGGTAGTGCTGTGCGCGCCGTAGGCGCGTGCTTTGCTGTGTGGCGTGCGAGCGCAGCGAGCTCAGCCACAAAGGGGCCATAGAGCCAGACTATTAGCTGATAGATAAATACAATATGACGGGGTTACTGGAAACTGAGTATAATGGCTTTAGGCAAGGCAATACCGCCCAGCCACTAGAAACAAGGATTACAAAATGACCAAGCCAGCCCGCAAGCCCCGCACCACTGCCGACCTAGCTGCCGCCGCTACTGCTGCCGGCGTTGAACTGGTGCCGAACATTAACGCGCTGCCTGTAATGGAGGTTGAGGCTGTAATGGAGGTTGAGGCTGTAATGGAGGTTGAGGCTGTAATGGAGGTTGAGGCTGTAATGGAGGTTGAGGCGCTACCAGTGATGGAGGTTGAGTATGTAGCGCCTGCCACCTACCTAGAAGCGGTAGCACGGCACGAAAGGAGCATTGAACTGGGTGCCGATAGCCGGATGTTGACCGGGTTTACCAAGCCCTGTGTTGCGCGTGACGGTACGATCACCCATGCTGTATGGGTTGCACTGCAAGCGCCGGAATTAAGCTACACTAGCGCCATAGCCGCTGCTCTACATGCTGAATGCGCCGCACACCGTGCGCGGGGCAAAGCACCGAAGGGCACTGGCCTGAGCGCTGCCGGTTGGCTGCGGACGTTTGGTGCTACATTTGCGCAAGGGGTTTAAGATGCTAGGACTTGTACTTGTTGCGATGGTGGTTTGGGTGGCGATCGGCACTGTTTACCAACTGATTGACGAATTGAAGCGGGGCAATAAGCCCTGACAACTGAGGACTAAAAGCCCGCACTTAGCGGGCTTTTTTGTGCCCGGCGCTAGGGTAGCCGGGGTTAGGCGCTAAACAGGCCGCCACCGCGCGCGTTGGTGCCTTAATGCGGGGTTTGGGGCTGGGCGCAAGGCCCAAAACGCACCCACAACCATGATCACCCGCCTTTGCTTACCGCGCACGCTGTTGGCCACACTAAAGAGCCAGCACCCGAGAGGGATGTGGCGCGGAGCGGCACGGTGCGGAACGCATAGCTGTTGACCTTATAAGAAGTTGAGCGCAGCGAGCCGAGCGCAGCGAGGGCAACTTTGCTGTTGATCTTGATCTTGCTGTTGATCTTGCTGTTGATCTTGACGTTGACGTCGCCCATCCGCGCATCCTCAAACGATCTTTGGATCTAAGCGCTCTAATCCCTAGTCCGTCTAGCTGAGTGCTCGGTCGCTTGGAGGGTAGGGCCCAGCCCCCAGAACGGCGGGGAAGCGCCCCCAAAAAGGCCGCCGGGTTACGGTTTACAGGTTACGGCCATTCTAAACACGCCATAGCAAAACCGGGCTCACAACCGACTTTCCCCTTTTTTAGCCTTTTTACTATTATTAATATTTATATAAAAGCTGTATACCCTGTATACCAAGAGGCTTGGAGGCCAAGCCCCACGTGGCTTCCAGCGGGTTACAGCCTTGCCCCATCCTGCATACCTACCTGTATACCACACTCTGCCAGCCACTCTGCGTTGCTAAGTGCTTCCCACTTAGCAAAGTTGCGCACGGCAGCATATCTGGCAGTTTTACCGCCTTCCTTGATTACGCGCCTTAGGGCTCCCATCTTGGTTAATTGGCTGCCTACTGCCTCCGCCGTTATGGTTTTACCCGTCTGATCCTTGTAGTGAGCGCGGAGTTGGTCAGCAGTCCATATGTCCTTGTCGGTAAAGGGCTCAGCGTGCATAAGGCGTATGAATGGGGGCGCGCTGGACTTCTCCATAGCTTCTCGGTGCTGAGTGCGGGGGCCGGGGGCGCTAATCTCGAACCCAGATAGGTCACGTTCTATAAGGAACTCCCTAAGCTTCTCGACCCCGCCCGCCCCGAGCCAATCGCTATATTCCTTCCACTCGGTGTAGGGCAGGGGCGACAGGCCGCCGAGCACTACGTATCTACGCTCCTTCTCCCCAATAGGGACGATCCAGTCCTTGTTGGTAGCGATCAGGAGCCGGCCATAGTTGCGGACGTGGTACTTCGCGCCGCCCTTGTGGTTGATCTCAATGAGCTTGTCGCCGCTGAAGTTTTTCAACGCCGATTCCAAGTCTCTGTCTAGAGCGCCGTGGATTACGGGGTCAGACCAGTGTGCAAAGACCAAATGCTCCATGCCAGCGTTGAAGCTGCTGGTCATGCCTGACCCTACGGGGCCAGAGTACTTGCCAAATACCTGATCTAGGGTATCAAACAGTGCCGACTTGCCCGTGCCGCCTTCATCCCGGAATATAACAACGTGCTGGCCCCTAGTGGTCGGGTGCTGAGCGGTGTGGGCGATGTAATCGACGAGCCAAGGGGCAGCGCCTTGAGCTAACCTTTCCGCCAAGCGCAAGAAGGGGGCTACGTCCTCATCGGTTACTAGGTCACCAAAGGGGCTGACGAACACCTCCTCTGGGGCGGTGTTGAGCATGCGCTGCCCCTCCTGCCAGACGTAGCGCTCAGGGGCTACGCCCAACGGGGCCGGTACGAAGGCGTAGCCGTCAATGACGTTGCGGTCAGCGGGGGGCTGCTGGCCCCACACCTGCGACGCGTTCAACACCTTCTTAGCGCTGACCTGTAACGCCTTGCTCGCCTCCATAACTAGGAAGTTACTAACAGAATACTTCTGGCTAGGGCTGCGGAGGGGGATGTAGTTGCCGTGACAAATGGCGTAGTTGCTGTTAAAGTAGTCCCAAAGCTCGGCAATCTCAGTGTCTACAGCCCTGTCCTGCTCTGCAGAGAGCCTAATAGCCTGCGACAAATCTCCGCCAGCCGCCAGCCAATCGTCTAATTTCTGCTCTTTTCCGTCTTCGCACGGCCAGCGGAGCATTATGACGTGGGCGCCGAGCGCTTGGAACAGCTTTTTAAGGTCAAACTCTAGCGCAGCGCTGGACTCTCGGCTCTTACCACGGCCATTCCAATCGGCGGCGATGTAGACTGTGCGGCGATTGTCGCCCGACCCCATGCAATTCACGGATCTTAGGTCATCGAGCACGCTATCTGACAGCTTAGTCCCGGGCACGCCGGCTACGAGCATGGGCAGGCCGCTACTGATCGCCGACATGTAGCCCGCGATGGCCTTAAACTCCCCCTCACACACCAGCATGGGGCACTCGGGGTTGTTGAAGGCTAGGCGCTGGGGTATAATCGGGGGCCAGTAGACGCGGTTCTTGCTGCCCTTCTTTTGAGTGTACTTGCCAAGGAAGTTACCGCTGGACTGGGAGGGCTCATTGATGAACTGTTGCTCTTTGTTGCGCTGTCGCCGGAACGTCGTCTCGATGCCATCTACTGTGAAGTAGGGGATGGTGATGTGTACGTTGTCGTCCCCGAACTCTAACTGTAACCCGCACCTTTGAGCCACGGCCTCGGTAATGCCGCTGGCCTTCATTCTAGATAGATACCAGCCCACTGCTGAATCCGGGACGCTATCTACTGTGAAGAGATCATGTATATCCACTTGCTGTTCCCTATAGAAGTTTGTTATACTGGGGGCTTGCTTCCCTATGCAACGGGGGCGGGGTCGCTTGCTACGACCGCCGCCCCGCCACTTGGGCCTGTAAGTATAGCCCTAAGCCCTACTGAGTACTAGCAGCACAGCCCTCCATCACTCGCACCCCGCAGCTTTGGCGCGGGGCTAGGGATGTTGATGGGTTTATTCTGGCCACTTATCGCCACCTGTTCTGTTTGTTGGCTTTGCGCTGGCCTTTGCTTCCATACACGCCCTTGCAGTCGCGGCCATCGCTAGCAGTAGGGGCAAGACATCGCGCTAAGGTCATGTCTGAGTGTGCCAGCGTCAGCATTATTGCCGACGCCATTAATTTACGACCCATCACTCGTCATCCCTTGCTTGGAAGCTGTCGTATTCGTCTTGTTGCTTTTTAATGCACTTGGCATCCCCGCAAGTGGCACAACTAGTGTCCCCGAACCACTTTGTAGGTGGTTTCCCGCAACCCGAGTCGCAAGGTCTGTCGCCGAAAGGCATGGCATCAAATTTCTTACGCCATTCTATATCACTACTCATTGACCATCTCCCAGCGCGACGGCTAGCAGCTCAACGGATTCCGCATAGACTTCCTTGATGGTTGTCCAGTCTAGCGTAACGATTTCTGTGTACTCAACATCTCCGCCACAGACCTCGCATTCCGGGTCGGCCTCGTCGTAGTAGCAGCCTGAGCAAGTTGCCTTATGGTGAATTTTGAAATTGCCAGATAGCGCGCTTTTTGCTCCGTTTTCAGCAGTAAGTGCAACCGGCATAAGCACATAGCCCTCCGGCACGACCGTTGTGCGGGGATGCGAGGTGCTGACAATGCGGGTGTGCTGGGCTAGGCCAATGACCATAGTTGAGCCGCCATCTTGCGTTTCTGCAAGCCAGCTTTCCACTCGCTCCCCAGCATCAGGAATAGGTGCGGGCGTGGTGAGTAGCAGAGCAACTTGACGCGCAACCCGCAGACTCATATCGGCGCCTGATTCGCCCTCGGCATGTGCGCGCTGCCATGCCAGTGCTGCCAATTCCTTCGTCACTTGATTATTCATCTTGGTTTCCTTTAACAGTTTGGCTCGGCGGCAAAGCCGGCCTTCGCTTTATCATCAGCCAGCAGCCAGAGCGCCTTGCAGCCCGACCGCTGGCAGCGGCTGGACACAGGCACGCCCGCCGCCTCAATCGCCCCGCAATAGTCCGGCATCATTTGGGTGCCGCACGCCGGGTTAAACTTGTTTAACAGCACATGCCAGCGCTTCGGGTGGCGCGTGTTTGGGTTCGGCCACCAGCCCGCATCGCGCCGAATAGCCATAATGGTTTCTGCTTCGACGGTCATGGCGTCTTTCCTCTTTAAAATCGAAACCCTTGCTGGCGGGTGGCACAAGCCGATGTAAACAAGGCGCTCAGGCTTCATACGCCACCTTCTTGGTCGGCAGCGTTTAGGCGGGCGTTCACCCAGTCCATATACGCCCTGCCGGTAATGCGGCAATTGCCTGAATTAAGTTGCTCGGCTGTGTACCCAGTTATGGCCTCATGCGAGAACCATGCTTTACCGAACTGGATGCCTTCTGCTGACACGCGAACATCAGGTATCACCACTTGCTTGGCTACTGGGGCGGCGTATAGATTGCCTGCGGGCGGGTAGCCATTGAACCAAATAACAGGCCCGTAACGCCGGTCAAAACCGATTCCCATCTCATGCTCGCTCAGGACTTTTGCCACCGGCACCTGCTCACGCAGCGCGGCGAGTTCTGCGCGTAGATTACCAATCAGATAATCCCGCCCCTCCAGTTCAGCCTCAAGGCACGCAATCAATTCTTCTGATCTATTCATTCGTGGATCCTCCGTAGTTTGTCCACAGTGGCGAGGGGCAACTGAACCTCCTCTCCGCTGTTAGACCTGAACATCCATAGAAAGCCGTAGTTGGGGCCGTTGACGCGCTTAACAAAGCGGAACAGTTTGTCGTTGATGCGGTATGCGTCGCCCCTTTTCATTTCAGCAACTCCTTGAGCTCAGCCTTTAGACGCTTGGCCTCAGTACCGCGCCAGCCCCCAGCGTTGGAAAGAAAGTACAGCACTATGCCCCGAGCATCATCAGCACCGTAGGTGTCTGTAATAGACTCAAGACACGCCATAGCCTCAAGATAGGGGCGAGCCGCTAGCGCTACGCTACCACGACCCCACTCGGCATAGATCTCAGCTGCGATTTGGTTGATGGGGCGCTTCATGCTAAAAGCTCCTGTATTTTAGATTCGATTACCGCGATGTACCTGTCGTAACTGTCGCGGGCCTTTAGACCATACTGCTTGCAGAGCTTGGGGCGGAGTGCGCCGCAGTGGTGCTTTAATCCGACGCGCTCCAACTTCAGTGCTTGCTTCAATACCATCAGGTTGTATGCTTCAATCTGTGCTGGGGTGGTAAAGGAGGTAATCATTCTTCACACTCCTGCGACGGTAGGTACGGGGAACAGCGCACCAGCGCTAGACACTGATCAAGCCCATCAGCCCAGACATCCCAGTTGTCTTGTGCCTCTGCTGCGCTCTCGGCGCGGGTTTTCCACTGGCGGAGGGCCATATCCTCGTCGGTAAAGGTCAGCAGGTAGGTGATCATGACAAGATCCTCGACTTGTTGAACTCACGTACTGCGGACTCAATGCTTTCCTTGGTGCGGAACGCTACCTCACCTTGATTAAACGCCTCGCCAATGGCCAGTGCGAAGTCGAGGGGGCTTAGTCCGTGGATTACAGCTTGCTCGCCGTTAGGCAACTTGATGGTGATTGTCATAGCGGAGTACCTTATTAGCTGGCGGGCGGTGTTGCCTGCCAGTGCCCCCATTATAAGGGTACGGGGGCACTGGCACAATAACTGATTTGGCACCCTTTATATTGCGGGCGCGGGTGTAACTAGCACACCCAGCACTCCACTGCAAGCTTTAAATAGTTTAAATCGGTTGTTGCCTGCCAGTGCCCCTTAGGGCATAGTGGCCCTACCAGCACAACGGCTGGCTCTAAACACCAACCAAGTAGGTCGCACCCATGAAAACTGAAAAATTTAGCGTCACAACCCCGATTTATGTGTGGGCTTGGCTCAAAGACCCTAGCTACGACGACATGGAGGGGGGCTTGTTCCACTTCGACCTTCGTGACTCCAAGGCGTACCACTGGCGCGCTGGGGCTATCTGCATCCACAAAATGGAAGTGACCATTGACGTGCCTGCCGGGATCGATCTGCTGGGTAAGGCGGTGGACACCATCCACGCCAAGATAGCTGAGGCGCAGATGGAGCACGATCGTAAGGTCCGCGAGCTAAACGAGCAGCTCAAAGGCTTGTTGCAGCTCACCCATCAGCCTGAGGATGACTGCATCCCGGGCGAAGTGCTTTAACCATTGCTAACCCGGTGGCCCCGTAGTATACTACAAGGCCACCACCAACCCACTAAAAGGTAACTTACATGTCATCCTTCACGCTAAAAGATTGGGTAGAAACTAAGGCCGAGATCTACGACCTTAAAGCTGAGTACGAAGCTCAGGTCGAACCACTTGTCATGCAGGTTGCGGCCAAGTGCAAAGAGCTCGGCATCCCGTTCCAGTTCGTAGCGGCGGTAGGGCAGTCTGGAGAGGAGTATAATCAGCGTACTGTTGGCTGTCTGGCCCCCCTGACCCGGACCTCAGCCGCTATGCTGGTGCTTCATGAGGCTGAGAAACTTGGTGGGTGCGAACTAGTCGAAAATATAGCTAACATTGACGCACACACCATGAGAAAGAATATGTTGGGGAATTTGTGAGCTGCCCTAAGTGCGCGCATTATCGGCGCAAGCTGTCGCCACACGAGGACGTAGACTTTACCGCTGATTATTTGCTGGTAGAGCCTAGGGCTTGGCTGCTGAAGCAGGTCACGTTCCGCAAGGGCAGCGCTGACCCGGTGCTGTTGGTGGCCGCTAGCGACGTATACTACGAAGCGTTTGGCGTACCGCCTGACGTTTCAAACGTGGCCAAGCTGGGGCGTACACTCAAGGCGCTTGGTTGGGAGGCCACCAAGCGCGACGGATACACCATGTACGCAATGAGTGTAGAGGAGTTTGAAGATGACCGTACCTGCTGAGGCAACCCGCGAACAAATTGAAGGGGCCGTGGCTGAGTGGCGAGCAGTCCGCGCCCAGCGCCTAGCGGTTGAAAAGGAAGCTGACGCGATTAAGCGCTGCGAAACCGACCTTAAGAACTTCATCGTACTGGCCATGCAGTCTCAGGCCTACGAGGGTATCGTTAAGGACGGACGCATGACTTACGTCCGCACCAGCCAAGTGCCAACCGCCAGCGACCGTGGGGCGTTCGAGAAATATATTCTGGACACAGGGGACTTATCCCTGCTACAGTTTAGACCAGCTGTCGGGGCTATCCGCGAGCAGATGGACAACGGGGTGGAAGTCCCCGGCATTGTAATGATGGACACCTTTGACCTCGGAGATCGAAAAGCATGACTACTGAACTACTTGATTACGAAGCTCTGCTGGCCGGCATGGCGCAGGCAGCTATTAAGACTGAGCGCCCGAGCACTAGCAGCCTGAGCTTTCGCAGCGGCATCCTTGCGCTGAACAAGACCCCCGCAGCCGGCAACAAGCTGGACTGCATCATCATTGCCAGCAATCACAGCAATAAGCTCTACAAGGGGGCGTACGACCCGGACAACATTGCTAACCCAGACTGCTACAGCTACAGCCCTGACGGCGTAGACATGGTTCCGCACCCAAGCGTTGTGAACCCAGTCCACGACAACTGCGCCACCTGCCCGGCTAATCAGTGGAAGAGCCAAGGCATGTTCGGCGGCAAGGTAGGGGCTGGCAAAGCCTGTAAGAATGGTCGTAACTTGGCGCTGATCCCTGCGGACACTGCCCCTGACTCCATTGCTGATGCTGAGGTGGCCGTGGCTAACCTGCCAGTGACCAGCGGGCAAAACTGGAGCACCTACGTCAACAAGATCGCCACCCTGTTCAACCGCCCCCCGCTGGGCATGGTAACTACGATCGGCGTTGTGCCTGACCTTAAAACTCAGTTCAAGGTGGTGTTCACTAACCACTCCACCGTCCCGGCCGCCATGCTGCGGGGGCTGCTGGATAAGGCCAAGACTGTCGGCGGGCTGCTGGAGCGTATCTACGACGCCCCAGTTGAAGCAGAGCCTGAAGCTGACAACGGCAAGAAGAAGAAGTTCTAAGGTAATGGAACTTCGCAGCTACCTTTGCGAAGTGTGCGGGCTGCGCCGCGTCAAAGGGCGCAGCCACTCTAAATGCAGCAAACTCTTGCAGGAACGTTATGATAACGCTAGACTTCGAGACGGAAGCAATTCAGGACTTCGCCCCACTACTGCCGAAGCCAGTGGGGTGCTCCCTAAAGTTTGACGACGGCCCCAGCCGATACTGGTCTTGGGGTCACCCAACTGAAAACAACTGCACTATGGAGGAATTCGGTGTTGTACTTAAAGAAATCTGGGACCAGCCCATCCTTACCCAGAACGGCTGTACCTTCGACATACCCATCGCTGAGCATTGGTTTTCCTTGCCGCGACGTGACCCGCTGCTCACCCACGACACGTTGTTCGCCTCGTATTTGCTCAACCCTCACGCACGGAGTCTCAGCCTTAAGGACTTAGCTCAAGATTGGCTTGGGATGCCACCTGACGCACAGGCGGCGCTAAATGACTGGATTATGGCCAATACTCCGTGCAGCTCCCGCAAAAAGTGCGGCGCTTACATTAGCCTAGCCCCCGGCAATTTAGCAGGGCGCTACGCGGAAGCTGACACGGACATGACTAAGGCGCTGTGGGACTACGTTAGCGCCAAAGTTCTGCCAGATATGCAGGAACCCTACGACCGCGAGCGGCGGCTGGCCCCAATCTTGGCTGATCTACAGAATCAGGGGGTGCCTGTTGATATGCCCCGGTTGGAGGCAGACACCGTTGCTGCTACGCACAGGCTGCACGAACTAGACGCTACCATCCGGACTCGGCTAAACACTCCAGACCTGTGCCTAGATAAAGATGCGGCCTTGGTCGTAGCGCTAAAGGCTCAGGGCTTCGACAACTTCCTGACCACCCCCACCGGCAAGGTGTCGGCAGCCAAGGATAGTTTGGACTCGGCACTGGCTAGTGACCCCGAGTTGCGGGGGCTGTTAAAGCAGCGTGCGACCTACGCAACACTTACCTCAACATTCATGGGGCCGTGGCTGGAAGCAGCCCGAGCCAATGGGGGGCGCATACATGCGAGTTATAATCAAGTGCGAAACCCAGATGGGTACGGGACCCGAACTGGCAGACTTTCTAGCAGCCGCCCAAACTTTCAAAACGTCCCTGGAAACCTTGGGCCTGACTACCCTCTCATGCGAAGTTATCTCCTACCAGAACATGACCACGTTTGGGTTTGTGGGGACTTTAGCAACCAAGAGCCTCGCATCACAGCCCACTTCGAAGATGGACGACTCTGTGCCGAGTACGCAACCAACCCAACACTAGATCCCTACCTGTTCGTAGCCGAGCTTTGCGGCATTACTCGCAAACAGGCCAAGGTCGTGCTACTGGGCATCATCTACGCGATGGGCCAAGCTACTATGGCCGAGGGCATGGGGGGCGGCACTACGAGCGAAGAGGCTGGGCGGCTGCGCAACATTATCCGGGCCACGCTGCCGGACGTTACGCAACTGGACAGCGACTGCAAGCGCCGGTTCAGCTTGGGCCTGCCCATCCGCACGCTAGGGGGCCGCCTGTACTACTGCGAGCCTGCCAGCAACGGGCGTCGTTGGGAGTATAAGGCGCTTAACACTCTTATTCAGGGCAGCGCCGCTGACCAAACCAAGGAGGCATTGATCTATGTACAGAGTGGACTTCGAGACGGAGAACGGATATTGGGTACGGTACATGACGAGATATCCATATCTTGTACGGCTGACCGTGTGGACGCTATACAAGCTCTGCTCCAGCGAGCAGCCAATGCGCTACCGTGCGACGTGCCGATGCTGATGGACATACACCCGGGGGCCACATGGGCAGAGGCAAAGTAAAGCGCGTCAAGTACGTCTGCGTTGGCGGCCCTTGGCCACTACTGCAAGCCCTGCTCCCGACTGAGACCATAGTGTTCTCAGTTGGCGGCTTCACTGGTAAGTACGTTATGGGTAGGTGGGAAGATGTATAACAAGGCGATAAGCTACTCAGGCCTAAGCCTGTACCGCAAGTGTCCACAGGCGTGGAAGCACGCCTACATTGACGGTAATCGCTCAGAACCCGGCGCGGCGGCCAAGCGCGGCACCCGCCTGCACCAGCAGTTGGAGGACTACTTCAACGGCAAGGCATATCCGGAAAAGAGCGCCGTGCTGGCCCCTTGGAAGACGTTCATGTACGACCTAGCCGCCAAGCGCCCAATCGCCGAGCAGAAGCTGGCCGTAGACGCTAGCTGGCAGCCGGTGGGGTTTGACGATGAGAATGCCCACGTTAGGGGTGCGGTGGACTTAACGTACAAGGACGGCCCCCTTGTCGTGCTGGACTGGAAAAGTGGGCGCATCTATCCCGAGCACAAGGGGCAGGCCGATATCTACGCCTGTATGTCTATGGACGGGGGGCCAGTATCTGTCGGTATGGTGTATCTGGACTTGCCCCTACACACCCAGATGTGGGACTATACCGCAGGCAACGTGGAAGACCTAAAGGGCGCGCTCGACCAAGAGATTGACGTGCTGCGCTTAGACGAGGAGTACATCGCTACTCCTTCCGACAACGCTTGTTACTGGTGTCCACTGTCGTGGCGCAAGGGGGGAGAATGCACTAAAGCACCGTAGACCTAACGACTGGTAGGCGATACCTACCCCGATAAGCCTTGCGGAAGACTGTATCGGAGAGCATCTACTAGCTGGGCGCTCTCCGATGCAGCAATCCGTTGCATCAGCCACCGAATTAGACACTTGGGGGCGTAGCTCTGAGAGGGGCATCGGCTTGGCCTGCTGACATGAGTCACCCGCCAAGCGCCGGAAGCGTAACCGGCACTAATCGTAGGGTATAGAGGCTAGGTTGAAATGATAAGACTTCGTGAAGCAATGACCCACGGCCGACTACAGGGTGAGGATCGGCCTATGCCGTACCGCCCATCTGTAATAGTTGACCACCAGAGGACATATGAGGACAACAACACCCTAGACAGATGCACTGGCTATCGTATGGACGTCAGGGTAGCGTTGAAGTTCTGGGCAAATCAAGCTCAATTCTCAGACGCCTACAAGAACGCCGAAAAGCAGGTGCTGCACTTCATCTATGGTGATGTAATAGTGACTATTGGTGAGGTTCACAGTATGCTGTACGCTGGTGACTTAGACGCCGCCCACAAACGACTCGCTAAGTTAGAGCAAGAACTACTGGAGCCAAGCAATGCTAGAAAAGAACATAGAGGCTGAGGTTGGTCGGCAGGTAAAAGAGTGGTCGCGCGACATCAAGCTAGAACTGCACTATCTGAAGCTTACCATCGTAGCGGGTAGGGGCTGGCCCGACCGCCTTATACTCTGCCCCAATCGTGGGGCACTGTTCATTGAGTTTAAGCGGCCCGGCGAGCAGCCCCGCAAGCTGCAACTCCACATCCACGCGATACTTCGCAAACTAGGGTTCGAGGTTCAGATTCATGACGACGTCAATATCGCAGTGGCAGCTATCAAGACCTACGTGGACGCCACGGCCAGAGCAGGTGCGGGGCATGAAGCTGATTCTGGGGGGCAGGGGGGCTAGACTGTTCCTGCATCCCGGGAAAGGCAAAACGAGTGTCGTGCTTAAGAGCTTTCAGATACTAAAGGCTAAGGGCATGGTGGACAAGCTGCTGGTGATAGCCCCTCTGCGTGTGGTCACTACAAGCTGGCCCAACCAGATAGACTACTGGGACGATTTCAAGGGCATGACCTACACGGTCATCCATGGGGATCGTAGCGCTGAGATGGCTAAGGACGTAGACGTCTACCTCATGAACTTCGAGGGGCTGCTGAGTAAGGACTGGTGTGACGGCAAGCGTATGCCCAGCCCCAAGCTCCTAAAGTGGCTAAGGGCCAACCGCTTCATGCTGGCGATCGATGAAAGCACTAAGATGAAGAATCCGGCCAGTGAGCGGTTCAAAGTCATGAAGCGCATCCTGCCCCACTTCACCTACAACACCATCATGACGGGCACCCCCAAGCCGAACAAACTGGAAGATTTGTTTGCTCAGTGCTACCTAACTGATGAGGGCGAGGATTTGGGCAGCTACATCACCCACTTCCGCCACAAGTACATGCAGCCGTCATTCAGCGGGTTTGGCTACGACGCCCAGCCGGGGGCTATGTCCCGAGTAGCTGAGGTCATAGCCCCCACCACTCTGCAACTAGAGTACGAGGAGGCGCTTCCCAGCCAGATCATCCCAATCTGGGTGCCGATGCCCCCGGAAGCTAAGGCGTTTTACGACGAGCTAAAGGCTGAGTTCTTAGCGATACTGGGCGACGCTACGGTCGTAGCCCCTACGGTCGCCGCCGTGCTGGGCAAGCTGCGACAGGTAGCACAGGGGGCGATATACAACGAAGGGGAGACACTGGAAGTTCACGGGGCCAAGCTCGACGCACTAGAAAACCTACTGGCCGAGCTGAATGGCGACCCCCTGTTCTGCCTAACGGCGTTCCGGCACGACGTTACCCGCATTAGCGCCCGGCTTGGGCAAGGCCCGCAGCCCTACATTGGCAGCGGCACCAGCGCGGCCCAAGGCGCTGCGTGGTGCGGTGCCTTTGGTGCGGGGGGTATGCCACTACTGCTAGCCCACCCGGCAAGCGCTGCGCACGGCATAGATGGCCTACAGCAGTCCTGCAATAACGTGTGCTGGTTCGGACTAACGTGGTCTTGGGAAGAGTTTTACCAAGCCAATCTGCGCGTAGTGCGAAGCGGCAACAAGGCCGATCAGGTGTTCATTTATCAGATCCTAGTTGACTGTGGGGTAGAGCGAGCTATTATGGCCTCAGTAACCGGGAAGCAACTATCAGAGGAGGAATTTTGCACCCTACTGAGGGGCAGCCTACAATAGTCTTAGACTATTAGGGGTTACTCTTTGAGTAAAACAAACAATTAGCAGTATGAACTTCAACTTGTTATAGTTTACCCACTGGCACAGCGCCAGCTCACACCACTCTAGAGGTAGCACCATGCACGACAACACTGCTGAAAACATCGAAGAAGCCGTAGAAGCTCCTACCAAGCGCGTCCGTAAGCCTAAGCTCGATGCTGAAGGTCAGCCGATCGTAAAGGCGGTTAAAGAGTCTAAGCTGTGGCCCCAGTATGCTGAAGACGGCAGCCCCCTGCTTGACGAAGCCGGCGAGCCAGTGCTCGGCACTGCCCGCATGGCCAAGCCGAAAGTAGCCAAGCTGTACCCGCAGTATGCCGAAGACGGCAGCCCCCTGCTGGATGAAGCTGGCGAGCCAGTGCTGGGCACGACCCGCATGGCCAAGCCGAAAGTGCAGCGCTTGGACGAAGACGGCAACCCGATTGCCCGTGCTCGCGTAGTGCCTTCCGACGTAGAAGCTGTGCTGGTGGTCAACGCCGCTAAGATCGCCGGCTACAAGGGTGCTCGCGCCGACAACGCCAAAATGCTCGAAGACGGCATGACGTTGGGTGCGTTCCTGGAGGCCGGTGGCGACAAGGGCTTCCTGCGCTTCTACATGCGTGACGGCGCTGTAAGCATCTAAGCTGCCCCAGCCCCACAGAAGGCCAACCTAGTGTTGGCCTTCTGACTATTCGAGGATTGAAAGATGCAGATAATCATTATTACTCGGGGCCGCGAGGGCAAGCAGCACACCCTAGCGAGCATCCCTGGATTTTTGAAGGATAGAACTTGGCTGTGCTGTCCCCCTGACGAGGAGCACCCGCATCAGTGCATGTACGAGCCGCGCCCCATGAACTACAGTGAAAAGTTCCAGTGGCTGATTGATGGGGCAGATGGTCAGCTTTCCGGCAAGGTGCTGATCATGGACGACGACCTACGCTTCTCAGCGCGGGTTGGCGACGGCCCGCTGACTAAGGCGTACTCGGGCGAGGTGTACGAGGGGCTGATGAAGCTGGAAGAGATGCTGGACACCTACCCGCTGGTCGGCTTGCACCCTCGCGCTATGGGGAACAACGCCCCGGTGGGCATTAAGGAATGTACTCGCATCAACGCTATGCAGGGGGTTAATCTAGACACTCTGCCCCGCATGAAGGTGGACTACTGGCCCATCTTAGCAGACATGGTGCTGAACCTCGCGCTGCTTACCAGCGGCATCAAGACTGCCATCTGGTGCCAGTTATTTTGGGATCAGGTAGGAACTTCTAACGCCCCCGGCGGCTGCTCACTGCACCGTACTTGGGAGCAGCAGAAGACCGCAGTGCTGGGACTCCAAGCCATGTTCCCCAAGGTGGTGGCGGTTAAGGAGAAGGTAGTTAAGGACGGCTGGTGGGGGCCAGATAAGCCCCGCTTCGATTTTGTAATTCAGTGGAGGAAGGCATATGAACTCGGTAGATAACATTATTTGTGCGATTGTACTGGTCCTTGTTGGATCTCTTGTTGGGTCTATGGGGTACGTCCTGCACAGAATGGTCCTGAAAGACGTGCAGGCATGTACCATTAAGATGCTAGCTCTAGAACGCCCAGCTGAAGAGATTAAGGAGCTGTGCAAATGAACTCGGCAATGCTTGACCTCTATATCTACTACGTCAACGAGCGCGACGCAGTACAGGCCCGGCGAGAGGCTGGGATCCCAGCCCCTTGGACTGGCGACCAAATACTCCGCAATCACCACTTCTGCCACAACCGCCGAGAGGACGATCGTGGCACCAAGGAGATCAGGGCAGAGATCCTAAAGTTTGGCGATGACGTAACTCGGCTCCCAGCGCTCTACACTATGGCCCGACTGTTCAACCATGCCCCCACCGTAGAGGACTGGCGCATCGGTGGGGTTAAGCTGGTTCGGGACATTCGTGATGGGGGTGGTAAGATCTTCAACACTGCCTACGTCGTCAGCACGGCTGGGGAGTCTATTGATAAGGTGACGTACGTCAGCAGGCTTGTTCACGCTGTGGCCAAGCTAGACGTCCCCCGCACCAGTTGCCGCGACGCCTTCGATGCTCTGCGCACGGTGCCGGGGCTGGGCAGCTTCCTAGCGGGGCAGGTAGTGGCCGACCTTAAGAACGACCGCTACCTTGTAGACGTCCCCGACTGGCACACCTTTGCCGTGATGGGGCCGGGCAGCAAGAAGGGGCTTGACT